>Ga0302234_10000710_pt1 | contig 25326 bp, 43 predicted proteins | sample II_Palsa_N3_2_FD_193576 | JGI IMG/M metagenome (GOLD analysis project Ga0302234, IMG submission 193576) | Peat permafrost microbial communities from Stordalen Mire near Abisko, Sweden - II_Palsa_N3_2 | ecosystem: Environmental > Terrestrial > Soil > Palsa > Peat permafrost | place: Sweden... | reverse complement strand
TTCGGATTGAGAAAGTCGCTTAACCAAGCCAGCGCGGCTCCAACAGCGTCGAGTCAGGTGGGAAGCCTGGCGCCCTGAAGTGTGGTTCGCTGCGACCGGTTCGACTCCGGCGAGCGACAGACGGTATCCAGCCCGTTGAGCGAGGGATCAGCCGCCACCCTTCAGGGCCAAAGCGGATGCGCACGGAAGGCAGTACGAGTAAGTGCGACGCAGCGAGTAACCCTGACAAACGAATAGCAGTCCTACAGGAGATTGGCCGTGGATGATCTTAAGAAAGACGCTGATGCGCTCTACACGATGGATCAGATGCGCGAGTACGCCGACAACTTCCATCTGTCGCGAATGCGTGTCATGGTCGCCGAGAAAGAGGCCTACGAGCGGCACACTCCACCTAGTGCGCTGAGGGAGGCTGTTGACCTGACGATCAAAACTCTCGAGCGACAACTTGACCTGATTGACGAACGCGCGCCGGGAATCTATCTGGACAAGATGCCGGTTATCCGGTCGCTGCGCGCACATAAGCAACGTCTTGAGCGCGCCATTGGGCAGGCCAAGGAGCCGACATGATCCGCTTCATCCTGAAACGCCGCTCATATGACGGCCACACAGACATGCGCGATGAGGCGCTCTACACAATCGATTGCGATGTTCCCGCTCTCGAAGGCGCGCTTGGAAACGGCGGCCACGGCCCGTACGGCTACACGATCCACGAGTTGGTTGGCGTGGAACTGCTGCCGAAGGAGCCAACATGACCACCTGGACCGTTGTAGACCCCCACGAAGGCATCGTCACCCACATCTCTGACGCTGGGCGGCAGAAATACGAAGACGAGCAGCGTATCCAGCGCGTAGACCGCCTATATGCCGATATCAAGATTGGATCTATCTGCGGCGCGTTGATCGTTATTGCCGCGCTTGTCATCAAACACATTTTGGGAGTTTGACCATGTGCATGATCGATGGAGCTGAGCCGGTCCAGATGCTTTCTGAGGGATACCGCAAGGCGCGCAAGGAACACAAGTGCTCCGAATGCAGGCGTCCTATCCGGACAGGTGAGGCGTACTACTACGAGCGGTTTAAGTGCGAGGGCGACTTGAACTATCACAAGACGTGCGCTCACTGCGAGGTCGTTCGCCAGTGGCTGAGCGACGAATGCGGTGGATGGGTGTACGGCGGCGTCGAAGAAGACATCCGCGAACACGCGCAGGAGGGCTATGGATGGCCGATTCTGCGCCTCACCGTGGCAATGCATAACAACTGGTTGCGGCGTGATGGATCGCTTAGGCCAGTTCCAGCTGTCCCGAAAACGACCCACGACATCATGCGCGAGCAGGGAGCGAACCATGTTTGATGCCAACGAGCAGCAACGAAAGGAAATGCTTCGCCAGTGGGGCGAATACGTGGACTCCATCGAAGATCGGCTAGCAGAGGCGAAAGAGCGGCTGGGAGAGAAATGGCTTTTGCACCCTAGTAACCGCGTTCAGCGCCGTCAAACGCCTTACGGGAGTATCCGATGAAATCACCAATGGTCACCAACCTGGACTTCGTACCGGACAAGGATAGCTATTCCGAGCTTCAGGTCTTGCGTTCGGCGGCTGGCTTCTATGTCGGCACGCTCCACACGGGCGAGGATGGCTTTGAGCAACCCGGCTCGCGCGATTCGGGTTACTTCGGCACCCGGCAAGAGGCAGAACAGTATCTGCGGATGGTGCAAGAGGTTCCGAACCCGAGTGAATATTTGAGGATGGAGCCATGAGCGACCCAACACACATGGAATCCGTCGCCATCCGCAAGGCTGGGGTCGAGGGCTGGGAACCGTTTCGCTACGAAGTTATCGGCACAGATGGAATCCTGGTGACCGGCGGCATTCCGCGCCTGCTCAAGAGCGGCCCGCGAAAAGGTCAGAAAACGTGGGGCGCGAAGAAGGGCAGCAAAGTCGTCGTCACAAATTCAGAGGTTGCGACCGAGAAGGCCCGGTACGTGGCAGAGACTGGAAATTGCCCGGAGTGCTACGGCAAAGGCGAAATCTTTGCGAGTTGGCATGTTGATCACGGCACGAAATACAAACCGTGCCCACATTGCTGCGCAACGGGGAAGGCCAGAAAGGAGGCCGCATGATGCTTGTCGATTGCGACCCCGACCCAACAGAAGAGACCACCTACGGCTATTGCAGCAGATGCCGGTGTGAATGCACTGTGGTTAAGCGGGATCAGGGGGTTGGGCGCGACGAGGCTTATGGTAGGCCGATCGTTCACGTGGACATGCAGTGGTGTTGCTGCGAGTGTGGTGACCCACTATGAGCGACTTCTCTTTCTTCGACGCAATCCACACCGCCCGCCAGTCGAACGCCCAGTACTGCTGCCCTGACATGACCGGCGACGATGCCCGCGGATTCTGCCTTGATGCCATTGAGGATCTACCAGCAGGTAGCACGGTAAGGCTGGAGCCGGAACCGGATATGACGATTGGGCCGTTTTGTAGCACAACATTATTTTGGAGGGAATCGCTATGGCTGAATCCACAGAGTTGACCGTCATCGAGCGCGCCGCAATTGCGCTTGGTGCTGACAAACACGAGCAAGAGCTTTTGGCGCTGTCGAAGCAATACACCGACATCGTTGAAATCAAGAACAACGCTGGCCGGGATCAATGCCACGCTGCGGCGATGGTGCTGTCGAAGGCTATCACGCACACCGACAAGACCGGCAAGGAAGCACGCGAGGACGCGAATGCTTTCCAGAAGGCCGTGATCGTGGAAGCAAAGCGGCGGATCGCGATTGTCGAGCCCGAGCGGGACCGGTTGATTGGACTCCGGGATGCGTGGGATGAGGCAAGGGCTGCTGAGAAAGCCGCGATTGCTGCCAGGGAGAAGGCCCGCGTTGATAGCATCCGGGCGCGAATCGAAGCGTTCATGCTCGACGCCGTGACTGCCAGTAGTGGTACGGCGGCCGAAATCGATGAGCATGCGACCCGCCTTTCCGAAACCGTTATCGACCTGGAAGGGTGGCAGGAATTTACCGAGGAAGCACAGGTAAAGCGTGATGACACGGTGAAGTGGTTGCGCGAACGTCAGCAAGACGCGGCGAACCGGGAAGCGGAAGCACTCCGGCTCGCTGAGGAGCGAGCCCAGCTCGCCAAGGAGCGCGAAGAAGCCGCCGAACGCGAGCGACTTGCAGAGCAGAAGCGGCAACGCTTCGCCGAGGAACAGCGCGAGGCACAGGAAAAGGCAGCAGCAGCGATGCGAGCGGAACGGGAAGCGCACGAACGTCGCCTGGCCGCCGAAAGCGAAGCCGCCAACGCAGCATACCTCGCCCAGCGAGAGGCAGAGCAGGCGAGTTTGCGCGCCCAGCAGGAAGCCGCCGACAAACTGAACGCCGCCATGTCCGAGATTCAGGGCATCCAGCAACAGGTAATCATCGCCCAGTCAGGCCGCCTAGGTGTGCGCAAGGGTGGAACCATCGAATGCCTGCGCGAGACGCTTGCCGAGACCGAGGCATGGGAGATCGACGACCGTTTCGGCATCTTGCGCGGCGCAGCGGAAAGCGCCAAGACGACTGCGGTTGCGGAGATTAGGCGGCTGCTGGCTGAGGCTGAGGCGCGAGTAGCCGCTGAAGTGGAAGCCGCTCGCATTGCCCATGCTGAAGCGGAACGGATCTTTGTCGAAGAGGAGCAACGCCGGCAGCAGGCCGCAGCGGAAGCGGCACGCATTCAGGCTGAGAAGGATGCAGCCGAAGCGGAACGCCAACGCCGCGAGCGTGTGCAATTCGAACTGAATGGCCCCGGCGAGTCGGAAATCATCCGCGTACTGGCTGAGCAGTTCAAGGTTACGCCCGAGGTTGCCCTTGCCTGGATTGCGACATTCGACATGGCGTACAACGATCACATGGAGAAAGCAGCGTGAGTAACGCCGTCACACTAATTACGGACGAGATTTACGGCGTCCGCGCCAGTTTCGAGGCCGTGAGCGTCGATCGATCGATTAACTTCGAGCGCGAGGCCGGGTTCGCTATCCAGATGATCACGGCGAGCGATTACGCGCTTGGCGTGGCCATGAAGAACAAGCAATCGGTTATCGATGCCGTCACCAACGTGGCCGCTATTGGTATCAGCTTGAACCCGGCCAAGAAGCAGGCCTATCTCGTCCCGCGCAAGAACAAGATTTGCCTGGACCTTTCGTACATGGGCCTGATCGACCTTGCCATTCAGGAAGGCGGCATCAAGTGGGCGCAGGCGCAACTGGTCTATGAGAAAGACACGTTCGCACTGAACGGCATGGACAAGATGCCCTTGCACCAGTTCAACCCATTCGGGAAAGACCGCGGCGAATATGTCGGCGTGTATGTAGTCGTCAAAACATCTGATGGCGAGTACCTGACGCACACGATGGAGATCGGCGAGGCTTACGCAATCCGTGACCGCTCCGACTCCTGGAAGAATCAGCAGCCCGGTAAGCGCGGCCCATGGGAAAGTGACCCGGGCGAGATGATCAAAAAAACGTGTGTCAAGCGTGCCAGCAAATACTGGCCGAAGACCGACCGTCTGGACAAGGCAATTCACTACCTGAATACGGACGGCGGCGAAGGGCTGGCAGAACTGCGCCCATCGCAAGCCGCCGGGTGTGCGCCTGACGTTCTCACCGCGTGGTGTAACAGGGCCAAGGAAGCGGCCACAGAGGCGGCGCTACAGACGGTCTGGAGCGATGGCTTGGCAATCATCAACGCGAGCGGGGACAAGCGGGCATACGACACGTTCAAAGCGACCGTAAAGACCCGCAAGGATGAGCTTATGAAGCCCGCTGACGACGGTCGAACAATCGATATGCCAACCAGCCCGCCACGCGAACCCGGCGCCGACGATGAGTTGGCGGAAGACTTCAAACGACATATGGCCAGAGAAGGAGCATCGCAATGATTCCGTACATCCTGTCTGAGCATCCTCAAGGTTCGAGTGAATGGAAAGCTGATCGTGCAGGCCGGGCGACCGGCTCCAAGGCATCCGCCGTCCAAGCCAAGGGAAAAGGCAACGCAGAGGCGGTGACCCGTGCCGATTATCGTGTGCAGCTTGCGCTTGAGCGTCTTCTGGGCGAACCGTGCGACGACGACTTTACGTCACGCGACATTCAGAACGGCATCGACCGAGAGCCTTTCGCCCGTATGGCCTTCGAAGCGAGGACGGGCCTGTTCGTGCAGGAGGCCGGATTCGCCTACTGGGAAAAGCTGATGGTCGGCTGCAGCGTGGATGGATTCTCGGAAGAGGCTCGGCGCAAGGGTTTCGTTGAGATCAAGTGCCCCAAGAGCAAAACGCACCTGGAGTATCTGACTGGTAATCGCTTGCCGCCGGTCTATAAGCCGCAGGTTCTGCACAATTTCCTTGTTACCAATTGCGACTACGCCGACTTCGTTTCTTTTGATCCGAAGATGCCCGAGAAGCTGCAACTGTTCGTGTTTCGCATCGAACGCGATGAGGCAGAGATTCGCGCGTACGAAGCGGAGTTGCGGCAATTTCTGCTTGAGGTTGAGGCGACGCACAAGCAACTGATGCTGATGGCCGCCTAGCCGCCACATCCAATCCGCTTCCGCCGAAAAAGCGAGGCAAGCGGCGTGAAGATTTAACGCCGTCCCCGCATGCACGGCTCAGTAGAGCGTATTCGCATGATCCATGGGGGCGGCCCTAATTGAGGATGACTATGGGATTTCGAACCGTAGTGATGTTGAGCAATGATATGTGCCATGAGTGGCAGAAAGACGCGGAGCTGGGCAACAAGATTGCGCTCGCTATGAATTACACCGGCGACCCGCTGCGTCAGGATATGGCTAGGATTGGCGGCTATGGTCGCGCCGTCGAATGCACTCATGCCGACTGCCAGACGCTTGCCATGCTGGACGGTTATACCGCCTTCACGCACATCGATTCGCAAAGTTGGATGCGCGGCGACGGCGATGATACGGCGGTCGTCCGACTGCTCAAGAGCGCGGCCAAGAAACTGGGCTATCGGCTGGTGAAGCAACCGGCGGCCTAACCCCGCAGTACCACTCGACGGTCCATTTCGGCCGGAGAGCGGTGTGTTTGGCCCGATGCCTGGTTGGGTCGGGTCCTTTTTCTGGAGATGAGATGGGCCGCTTTTATCGATCATTTAATACCATGTGCTGGCCCGCTCCCGGACCTGACCTTGGTGACCTGTCGCACAAGTTGACATACGGCGAGCCGAGCAAAGAGGATTTACTGGTCTGTGCGTCGGTCATCAATGCATACCAGCACATGATCCGGCTCGATGCGAAACGCCGCGCCGCAGTTATTCGGGAATTACGACTGGGGCCTAACGGTCCAGTCGCCGCCGCCCAAGGAGATAAACATGAATGACGAGCAACGCGAAGCAATTGAATGGGCTGCTGGAATGGCGTACAGCTACGCTAAGCCCTTAACTGGCGAATCACTGATGATGAAGCGCTGGCGCGTGTTGTCTGAACTTTTCGCAGCTAAGCCAGTAGAGCTCTCGCATTATGTTAGCGACGGCGGGGCGTGCGCAAACTGTAACCATGCGCTGATCGAGCACAAGGGCGGCAGGCAATGCCCATCCCATGCCATCCAACCCTCCGTTGCGGGAGAGGGCGATGAGCGGGCAGTGAGTGGACTTGAACTGGCAGTGATAGGGAGGAAGCACTTCGGCAATCCAATCCCCAAGGCTTGGTACGCTGCCGCGCGCGAATTGATCGCCACTCTCGCATCCAAGGCCGCCTCTACGGAGTCGAAATGACCGATACCTTATTCAAGTGGTGCGACGGCTGTATATCGGCCCATGCTTGTGCAATGTGCGGGAAATGCCAAGTCCAAGCCGCCCCCGTTCCGCAAGATGACGGCGATGAGCAGGAAGCATTCGAATGGCCGCCGCTTCCCGCGTTGCCCGATCAGGGCTTCTATGCCCACGACCGCGCGCTATTCACCGAACATCAGATGCAGGGCTACGCAAACGCCTACGGCGAAGCGGTCCGCGCCGCTCTCGCATCCAAGGCCGCACCAATTGCGGTGGCAGAGCCGGTCAAGGTGCAGACAGCGTTTGAGGATTATCGGCGCGGCCTCATGGAAGCATTTCACGTTGCCAACATGATTAACGCTAATCGCCAGGGCAGAACGGCAGAAGAAACGTGCGCGTACCTTGTTCGCAGCCTGGCAGAACTCGCCAATGGCGGCGAACCTCCCGCTCCAATATCGTCACCCTCGGAGGCCGTCTACGACACCAGCGTCGTAAAGCGTATTGCTACGCAGATGGGGTGGGGGCCGGCGGGAGCGTCGAGCGAGGAGGCTGTGCCGGTCGCATGGATTCAAGGCGATCATCTCGAAAAGGCGAAGCAGGCACCGTTTCTCTGTCGCGTCGAGCCAGCGTTCAGAGAGGGCATGGGATTCGTGCCCATTCATACCCATCCCGCAGCAGCGCAACCATCAAGGGCGGAAGTGCTGGAAGAGGCAGCGCTTCTCGTCGAGCAAGGTCAGGAGACGATTACGCAAGTTGGGGATGGCGAAGAAAACAGACGCCATATCACGCCGCGACGCCATGGGAATTTGATGGGTCTTGCATATGCGGAAGCAATTCGCGCTCTCAAGGAAAAGCCATGACCGAAAACACAGCCATCGTAGTTATGGTGATCGCGTTCTTATTGCTTTGTGGATGGTTGGCATGGCTTGATAAACGCGGGGGTGAATCATGACAGCAGATGAGATCAAGGCTCTGGTCGAGCGTTTGCGCAGTCATCACCGACTCGATATTGTTGACTTCGACCTATACATCAACGCTGCCGATGCCCTCACGTTGCTATCCGACCAACTCCTCGCCAAAACCGAACTCGCCAATCTCTATGCAGCGAGTTTGCGGAAATCGGAAGCGGAGGTAGAGGGGTTGAAAGCGGAAAACCAGCGCCTCCGCCTCGAATTCCGCGCCGACTGCGAGAAGCATGCGGAGGAGTTGTTTGCGGTGCAGGCTGATGCGGAGCGGTATCGCCGGATCAGGCTTTGTCGATCCGACTATTACGGCGACGTCTACGCGATGGTTTTCGCTGCTGATGGCGACTATCCGGAGGATGGTGAAAATCTAGACCGCATCGTAGACGCTGCTATCGCGGCATCAGTGAAGGAGGGGTGATGGTTACCGACGCAGAGCTTTACCAGCACATGCTAGAAGTCGCAAAAGCCGCGGGTTTCGTGTCGATTACTGAGGCGATCGCTGTCGCGCTCCTCAACAAAGCAGATGCGGAGCGGTATCGGTGGCTGCGTGACGGCGAAGAAGACGTGTTCTGCATGTTCGGATCAAACGGTACATGGGGAGAGTGCGGGCATATTGAAATATATGGAGACCGGCTCGATGAGCATATCGACGCCGCCCGGTCGCAGAGTGAGGAGAAGCCGTGAAACCCTACGCCGTAGAAGTCAGCTTCACGATGATCGTGATGGCCGAGGACGAAAGTCACGCTCATGAAGTCGCGGAGGACTGGGCCGATGACGCATGGCGCGACGATGCATCCAAGGCTTTCAATGTCGATGGTGTCGTCAGTTCGGACGCCGATCTGCTCCGCCATGGTTGGGACGGCTATTGCCTGCCCTACGGTGGTGACGGAGAAAGCAACCTGAAGCAGATCCTTGCCAGTCAGGAACCCGAGCCCGCGCGCGACGACAAGACGATTGATATGTTCGAGGCTACACCGTGACCGACGACGCCTACCAAGCCCTGCGCGATGCCGTCAATCTGGCCCGAGCCCAGTGCATTCGAAAGGTCGGCGCCTTGCGTGCAGCATTATTGCAGCGCGGCCACTCCGAGCAAACAGTCAATGAGGCAATACAGACATGGGCGAATTACGAGAGGTCGAAGCAATGACCACAACTTTGCGTACTCCCGACTACGCTATTCGCGATACCCAGCAACTGAAAGCCGAACTCCGCTGGTGTCTCGAAAACGCATCCGGCCCGCGAACGGAAGCCACGTTGAGATGGGCGATTGAAGTGCTGGAAGAGATTGAGGAGGTGAAGTCGTGAGCACATCCACCTGGAACTGCCGCGTCATAGAGTTCGAGTCGCCAGACGGCAGCATCCACCGCGCGATTCACGAGGTCTTCTACGAAGACGGCAAGCTGATGGGCTACAGCGAGAACCCTTCCTGCGTCCTTTGGGACCCGGGCGAGGACGATTCGCCGAGGGCGCAGCTCGACCAATTTGAGGCCGCCATTGGGAGGCCTGTTCTGTACGAGGCGGATTTCGAGCCTATGGGTGATGAGGAGGTGAAGACGTGAGCGAATGGAAACCGATTGAGACTGCACCGGAGGAGGGTGAGTTTCTCGTGTATATGCCGGAAGGTCAGCCGAAAATTCAGACCGGCGTTTGGCATCCCAACATCAAGGTCATCGGGAATCACTTTCTGTTCGACATGTGGCCGGCGACGCACTGGATGCCGTTGCCCGAGCCGCCAGGAAAGGACTGATGGAAGCAGTACTGGAAAGAATTTTGAAGGTTACCGCACGTGAATGGGGTGTTAAATGAAACCGGTGTTCTATCTTGACCTTCCGAGCGTTGCCGAGGCGGTGGCGCTTTCGGAAACAGGGGTGAAACGGCTTGTCAGGGAGGGGAAGTTCCCCCAGCCTCGTCAATTATCGGGCCGCCGCGTCGCGTGGCTTGTCCGCGAGGTAGAGGCATGGGTGGAGTCGCGCCCAGCCTCAGAATTACTGCCACCGCCTAGCGGGCCAGTAGAGTCTCAAGATGAGCCGCAAGCCGCGTGAGCCATTCGCGCTTTTCCTTGTCGTAGTCGTGTCTGTTGTACACACCGACGATACCTGGCTGGATGTGTCCAAGGATCGCTTCAGCAATCTCGCCGGGGCACCCCAACGCAGCTAGCATCGTTCTGGATGTTCGCCGCAGGTCGTGTGGTGACCAATGCGTCACCGGCAGGGCGGGGCGCACAATACCGGTCTTCTCCATTCCATAGGGCTGATGCTCCCAGACAATCGCCTGGACGCTCTTCTGTGGAATAAAATCACTGCCGTACGTGGGGAAGAGGTACCGCTTGCCGTGCTCGGTAACCCGCTGACGAACAATGTCTTCGGCCCTGCCGATCAGCGGGACCCGATGGTCTGTCGCCGCTGCGCGATTCTTGTTCTTGGTTTTCGCCTTCGGGATCGTCCACCAGAGGCCATCCGGTTCCTCGGATAGTTCCTTGCCCTCCATCTGCACGATTTCTCCACCGCGTAGCCCGGTCCACAGGTAGAGCGTCAGGATGTCGCTGATCGTCTGCGACAGGTTAGGCAGCCATGGGATGAGAGCGCACAATTCATCGGCAGTCAGTACGCGAGTCGATTTCTTGACTTCGCCATCGACCATCCGGCCTTGGCTCTTCAGTTTCCCCTTCATGACCTGTCGCCACCAGTTCGGCGTGTCTTCGAGGATCCGGCCAGCGTCAAGTGCGTAGTCCCATGCCGAGCCCAGCTCGGAGCGCAGCACGGCTGCATTCCTCGGCGCCTTCAGTTCGCCTTTCAGCAAGTCGAATGCTTGCGCCCGCGTTATTCTGGATGCAGGAAGGTCGGCAATCGGACCGATCTTACCCATGATGCGCCGGCGCACCTGGCCTGCGCCAACCGAGTCCCGATGGCGTTCGATATGACCGACCAGGAAGTCTTCGCAAACCTGCCGCACCGTGTATGATTCCGGCGAAACAGCAGACGATTGCCTGGCGTGTTTTCGAGCCAGCACGGGGTCTTCGCCTGAGTCACGCCGCGACCTGAGTTCTTCCCAGGCGGAAATGGCGGCACCGTATGCCATACCGGGCCATTCGCCCAGTTTCTGCTGGCGCATACGGCCATCGACCGGGGACTTGAAGCGGTATATCCAGCTACGCTTTGATACGGTAGCCTCGAGCCTCAGACCGGGGAATTGGTCGAACGCAATATGTGTGTCAGGGGCTAGCTGCTTGGCGATGCGGGCGTCAAATTTCACGGCGTCGGCGTAGGTTGGCGTAGGTTTTTGCCATTCTCGCTGAAAAGTAACGCTTGGAACAGGACTTTACTGGCCTGGCGTGGCCCGTATAGGCGTAGGTTTTTGATTGGAAGAATTACCCATGAGGCACGTCAGGCGCGGCTCCAGGCTCGGAAATTCAGGCCTGACAGGCGATTCACGGATATCAAGAGAAAACACGCGCAATGCTTGCTGAACAACGTCAGCGCCTTGCTGGCTGGGCATCGGATTTAAAACCTACGCCAAATCCTACGCCAGCCATCCTATAATCAAAACCAGTCAGATGACGAGCCTCAGCGGCTCCAGGAGGTGGGATGCTTCGATCGACATGCACCGAAGACCGCGAGCGCCAGCAAATGACGCTGAGCCGCAAAATCGATCTAGCCTGCATCGAGATATCGGATGCATGGGTCGCGGACGGCAACAACCCGACGGAACTGGTTGGCTTGGCCGTCTATGTCGGCCCGATGTCGCTTGCCATTGATGGCGGCAGCGAGAATGCACGGTGGGCGTTGGCTCAACGATTGCGCGAGATGGGGATTACTGGGGATTTTTGATGTGCGCGAATGCGCGGAGAGGGGTGAGCCGATCCCGTAGGATCGGCTGATAGACCATGGTGAAGCAAAATCCGGGTGGATGCTTGCCTATGGGGTATCAAGCCTGCGGCAAATCTTCCGTGACCCGAGGCAACAGATGGTCCTGGACGTTCACGATGGGCAACAGCGCCGGCCCGATGTGTGTCAGTAGTCCCGGATGCACTCCGCCTGGCGGAAGGTTTGTGACGAGATCGTTGCCGTTCCTTGTCAAGTGCAGCGGCACCTTGACGAGTAGATTGCGCAAGGTCAGATCGTAACTCACGCGCGCCGGCTCAAATGCCCAGACGGCGACGGGCGGCTTGCCTGCCAGGGTCAACGCGGCGGCACAGATCAAACTGAGACTTCCACCAAGGCTGTGGCCGACCAGCGTCACGGGCTTGTCCCCGATAGCCGCCACTACCTGCGCAGCGATCGCCTCCCACGCATCGTGAAAACCGGCGTGAACGCTCCCCATACCCAGAACAGACCTGGGTAATGCATTGAGGTCTGCAAGCCAGGAGGGGAGGTTATTGGACCCAGGAAACGCCACAACCAGCCCATCTGCCGTTTCCCGCACAATCGCTCGAGATGCACTGTCGGCGACGCCGATATCAGGCGGATCATCGTATGCAGCCTGAGCCAGGGCAGCGTAGTCCCGGGCGTTCATTACTGACCCGCAGCAGCCGACGCCGCAGCCGGGGCAGTCGCCACGATGGCCTTGTTCAGCGCACAGAACAGGCCGTTCGCATCCTCAGCGAGTGCCACGTCAGGATTTGCAGTCGCCGCAGCAGCAGCGCTCGCAAATGCTTCGCCAGCGGGACACGCGGCAACGATCGAGGTCGCCACGGTTTGCAGTGCGCCAGCAGCAGCGCTATTGACGGCAGCGACGTTCGTGCCAGCGGTCTGGATTTGCGAGGCAGAACAACCGGCGAAGACAACACAAACAGCCGCAAGAGCGGCGATGGATAGCGATTTCATGGTGATTCCTAGAGAGGGATTAAAACTTGATGTGCAACTTCGAGCTGATCGACCAGCTAGTCGCGCTTTTCTGGACTTCGAGACTGCCGGCGGTTGACTTGCTCAACTGCCAGTACGCGACGCAGCAGGACGTGTCGTCGGTCGTTGGGTTGACTACCGGAAGTACAACGACGCCTGTCGTGCATCCGCCTAGCAGCAGGCAGAGTGCGAGGCGAATCATTGCGGCGCAGCGGTCATCGTCGGCGCGACCCGTTGCTGCGCCTGCATGGCTTGCATGGCCTGCTTTTCAGCGACGCGCGCCTGATACATGTTGATGAGCGCATGGCCGCCCGTCACGATCCCGGCTGCGAGTAGGTAGGGAATGCTGTTGGGTACCGGATGCGGAAAGCCATTCAATGCCCACTCGACGAGAGGGACCAGGGTGGCGGTCGTGATCGTGAGTCCGCCTGTGACTACAGAAGATGCCATTTGTTGCTCCAGAGATTGAGAGGCCCCGATGGTCTGGCCTGTACGGCCTACTTGTCTTGAATCTCATCCGGCGAGAAAACGAAGTCATCGCGCTTGATGGCCTGCATTACCCAGTGCGGGTAATCCATCATGTGGATGCCGTGATCCTTGGCGCGGTGATGTTTTGCGCAGAGAACGCGCATGTTGTATTCGGAATCGATGAAGTCGGACGCCTCATTGAAAGTCGACCATGGGAAGTTCGGATGCAGGATGCGCATCTTGTCCCAATCGATTCCTTCGCTGTCGGCCCATTCGGCATGGAAGTGATGAACCTCGCGGCCTTCCTTCGTTCCGCACACCCAGCACGGCGTATCGAGTACTGCCACGAGGTGATGCTTGGTCTTGCGAAACAGAGCCGACTCGGTACGCGGAGCGTGATCTGGATAGAACACGTCGATCTCGATCGTTTCGTGTTGTTCGTGTTCGTGTGCGATTTGCATAGGCGTAAAAAAACCGCCCGGAGGCGGTTGAGAGGATTAGCGGGGCACGCCCCTGATCTGGATTTTTCGGGTCGAGGTTCGGCCCTGGTTCGTCGTGATGGTGGCGTGGACGAAGTAATTCGTGTTGAGCGTGGGCGTTGAGAGCCACCACACAACATTCCCGCCGCTCACTTGCGTCGAGTGCCCACCCGGATTGATCGTCAGCAGATCATCGCCGCTGTCTTGCGTGAGCGATGGTGTACCGACGATGATTTCACCCGGAGACAGCCAGGCAGTCCAATCGACCCCGAAATCCAGCACCTCGAGCGGCCCCATCTCGAATGAGGCGATTGGGCCGCCATTGAATTGGGGGGATATGAGCATGGCTTACTGACCGTTCGTGTCGTATCCGATGACGGCGGCCCCGGCAGCGATGTTCGGCGAGATGTTCGCGCCGATGGTCGTCGGCGTGCCGCTCGACTGGATGGCGAACTCCCAGGCGTTTCCGCTGGTCAGTGCGTCATACATCGCAAAGCCCACGACCAGACCCAGCGAGGTCGTGACCTGCGCGAACGAGATGGCGGCGTTATTGCTGACCTGGCCACTCGAGCCGCTCGATGCCACCGTGGTGCCTGCGCCCTGCGTACCCGACCATGCGGCGAGCGACGAAGCGATGGCGATCCGCGCGTAACCGGTGGCCGAACCCTCGGGGATCGTGCCGCTGTAGAGAGCCGTAGTCTGCTCCGTCCAGACAGCAGTACCGTCTGTTACCGTGCCGGCCGCGGTGGTCGGCCACGTCGGTTCAGTTGAGCCCGTGGTGCCAGCCGTCGTACATTTATAGAGCCGCCCGTTGAGCGCGGCGGGTACGGTGTATTGACCGGAAGTCACTGCGGTGCTGCGCGGCGATTGTCCTGCCGAGGCAACGATCAGGCCGACATAACGGGTTGCGGGAAAGGTATTCGATTGACCGCGATATTCGTTGTCGATCTTCTTGTTTTGCTTGTATTGAGTGTCCAGCATGTGAATCTCCTATGCATTGGCGATACGGTTCTCCGGCGCGACGGCCGAGACGCGGTTTTCAGGGGTAACGCTTGCGATTCGTGATTCAGGCGCGACCATGGCAAGTCGCTCGGGGATGGTGAAGATGGAGACGGCCACGTTGCCGGTCGTGGCGTTGAAAGCAGATGCGGAAACCTGCGCAATCGAGCCAGACGCCCATTGCACCGTGACATTGGCATGCTCGGCATTCAGACCGGTCGCGGAGACAGCCCCGAGACCTCCAACGGAGATCGATCCGTAGGTCGAATCGTTCGCGGCCGAGCCGACGTGGGCAATGCCACCGACCAGAATGGAACCGGCTGCCGCATCGAAGGCAGACGCTGCGACGGACGCAGATCCGCCGACTGACACAGAACCGACCGTGGCGTCACGCGCGGTAACCGACACCGCGGCAATGCCAGTCACCCGGACATTCCCTGTGCATGCGTTCAGAGCCTTCGCGGAAATCGAACCCGCGCCGGGCGCGGTAACAAACGCGTTGCCGGTTGTGACGTTGAACGCCGTCGCCGAGATTGGCCCAGCGCCGCCGAGCTGCACGGTACCGGAAGTGGTGTCGAGGGCAGTTGCCGAGATCGCACCGGATCCGCCGACGCCGAGGTTTCCCGTGGTGGCATCAAGGGCGGCTGAACCGACAGCGCCCGTGCCTGTTACGGCGACAGACCCGCGCGTTGCGTTGAACGCTGATCCGGAGATCGCGCCGAAGCCGCCAACAAACAGCGCACCGGTTGTCGCATCAAAAGACGAAGCCGATACCGTGGCGGTTGCACTGATAGCGACTGTGCCCGCGGTGGCATCAAACGCAGCCATGCTGGCCAGCGTTTGATTTCCACCGACAAGGACCGACCCTTTCGTAGCATCCAGCCCGGTGATTGTCGGTAGCGAATTCGAGCCGCCGACAAGTGCTGTTCCGGTTGTTGCCTCAAGAGCGGTCGCGCTGACTGAGCCCTTTCCGCCGATCGAGACGGCGCCGGTAGTCGCATTAAAGCCAGATGCTGTGACGTTGGCTGAAGTGCTTGCTGGCGTATAGGTAATGCGGATCTGCCCACCAGCACCCGACCCGCTTGCCGAGGTTGTATTGTCGTAGCCAGTGCCACCACCACCGCCCCCAGGCAATCCGCCGTTTCCGCCAGCGGTTGAAGTGGTCGTGTTTTCGCCGTAACCGCCGCCACCGCCACCGCCACCGTTTGCGTTAGCTGTACCAGCGCCACCAGGAACGGACGTGGAAGTGCCCCCGGCACCACCGGCACCACCAGAACCATTGTCGCCAGCGCCGCCGGCGCCGCCACTCCCGGTGTCACCCCCAGCGCCCTGCGATCCTGTCGCGCCAGCACCGGAAGGGCCGCCAGAGCCGCCGCCGCCGGAACCGGCTGCGCCTGGCGCGCGCTCGCCGGCGCCACCCGCATACAGCGTAGTCCCGACCGCTCCCGTAGTTGAGCCGCCCGCGCCACCTCCGCCGGTGCCCGTGTCCGGGCTGCCTCCATTCGCGCCTACCTTGCTGGTGGCGAGTGACGTACCGCCAAACCAGGTAGCACCACCGGCATTGCCGAAAGCAGTACCTGTGACTCCGGAGCCGCCCGCGCCGATGGTCAGGGCAATCGAGCCCGTCAGGCCAGTGAGGTTGGATACTGACGAATAAGCACCGCCGCCACCACCCGCGCTGTCGCCGCCACCAGCGTCGCCCGACGCGCCCGCGCCCCATGCCTCAACCTGGTTGGTCGTGGTCCAGTTGGCGGGAATCGAATAGGAGGAGCCGCTAGTCAGGACTGTGACCGTCATGGCTTACCTATTTGAATGGAATGGGCTTCGTCGGATTGATGACGCTGACTTCTGGAGTGAGCGATTCGCAAGTGACGGTCGCGTTGCCGGGCAGACCCTGCTGATTGAAATACCAGGCGATCGCGTGCGCGACCCAGTTTTCAACCTGCGCCGTCGTGCAGTCATCGGGCATATCCACGTGAAAAGTACCTTGGGCCAGGACAGTCATGCGGTTTCCTATGGACGTAAAAAAACCGCCATGTGGCGGATTTTTTGGTTATGCAATCACCTAAATGCGTCAACACTTCGTGGTTTCAGGACGCGGCACGTCGAGCCTTGAATTGGCTGGCTATGCTTGGCGCGCGGCAATCGGCGCCTATGGAGCTTCTATGCACAACAAAAACCTTACATCGTTGCGCGGCCTTGCATGCATGACGGTCGTCGTGACCCACATTCTGCAATTGTTCAATCTCCCACTGCTTCTGGCGAGAAACCACCACGGACCAGGTTCGGTACAGCGCACCTTTGTCGATTTCATAACGAATACGTTTAACGGGCAGGCATCCGTCGAGGTGTTTTTTGTACTCAGTGGGTGCGTCCTGTCCGTGTCGCTGATGAAGCGCGCGACTTCATTTGAGATGGGATGGATCAAACCGTTCTACATCAAGCGAGTCTTCCGAATCTATCCTGCGCTATGGGTCTCGATTCTTCTCGTCGTATGTCTTTGGCCGATCATTAATTCCGGTCTCGGCGACCCCGCCTATGGCCCATGGTTGACCATTTCCCTACCCAGGGGAATGACTCCGCTTCTGGTTGGACTGTCACTGGTTCCTGCTTATATTCATCTGAACGCGCCGGTGTGGTCGCTTCGCGTTGAACTTCTGTATTCAGTTCTCTTTCCTGCTATCTATCTGCTGGTCAGGAATAGTCGCACGCGATTGCCCTTTCTCGCCCTCCTCCTGCTGGGCGCAATTGCTCCGTTCCCTCGCGAGCTTTCTTTGCACTACGCACTTGCCTTCGGATTGGGTGCCTCTATTCCATTTAGTAGGGGAATCATGAACTTCCGGTACCGGCTGGCAGGGTCTGTTGCATTTGTCGCGCTGATGTACGCGGCATTGCTATTCGCTAATCCCGACGCCGATATCAAGCAGGTTGAAACAGTGGATATGTTGATCTCATTTGTTGTTGTCTATTGCATTCACCACAACAGGAGGCCACTGTTTCTCGAAAACGGAATCTTCGTCTTTCTCGGGAATATATCCTACAGCGTATATGTCCTTCACTTCCCCATCCTGTGCGCTGTGGGCGCTTGTATTGTCAAGGTGTTCGGTGTTCCAGCTGTCCATGCGCAGCCGATGCTGTTTTCCTTGTTCGCAGGGAGCATCGCCATGGTTATCGTGATTCCCGTCTGCGCGCTAAGCAAACGGTATGTCGAGGACGCGGGTGGGCACATCGGGCGCAGACTGATCGAGGGTCGTCGACATCAAGGAATGTCGAGCGCCTGACCTACGTCACTGCGTAACCGGATTCGCCGCGATAAACGTTTGCAGAGCTACTCCGGTGCCGTTAAGCGTGTATGGCGCGGCGCCAGTCGGGACGATTTCGTATCCAGGGTCACCGAGGGAATAGAAAATCAATGAGGCGATGTTGTAGGTGTACCGGGCTGCGTACCATGCTGTCAGATAAGTTGTAGCTGCAGCTGCGTTCGCAGAATCACTAGTGCCTTCCTGCCCTGGGTTCCATTCGCTAATAACTAACGGCTTCCCGTAGGCGTTATAAAGATACGACCACAGATTTATCGCCGGAGCATCCTGACCGGGCGTTGCGTCGCTACCATCGAACCCTGCGGCGAATCCATCCACCCCGTAGATATGCCATGCCGTAATATCCCAGCGCACCACATTGCTACCCGTGGTTCCGTTCGGATTCGTACCGTTCCAGAGCATGTCGGACGCCGCAATCGAGGTGACCGTGAAAGCGTTCGACGCACAGGGAATCGCTGTCGTAACCGAACGAATGCCTGCCATGCATCCGCCCGATGCACCACGGAAAAGGGGCCACACGGTTTCAGAGAAGTCCGACGGCAGAGAGCCAGCGACACCTGAAAGAGTGCGTATAGACACGCCGCCAGCGGAAGCCGCATCCAGCTCGTTGCCGCACTCAATCGCCATAACATTCGAGGCATATGGCAGCAATGCCGTCGCGACCTGCGCACCGTATGTGAAGTTGGCGCTGTATGCGGCAGCTTCACTGGTGTATGCGGTGCCCGGCGTTGACTCCATGGAGATATCGGCACAGACATAGAGCATCAGTCCCGTGCCGTCCGTAACGAATGCAGCAGCATAATCGACCAGCGACTGAAGTGAGGTCAGGCCGAAACCGTTGGTGTCGGTGGGGCCTTCCCATGAGAGCCGTAGCACTTTCATGCCGACCGCCTTCATGATGCTAATCGTGTTGGCAATCGTCTCGGCCTGATTACTGCCCGTCGCCGGAATCTGACTATCGAAGTGCGAGTTAATGCCGTAGAAGCACTGCGCCCCAGCCTTGAGAGGTGTCGGCACCGCTATATAAGGCGGGTTGTATGCAGTGACGATGAGGCTCGCGAGTTGTATCGTATCCGTCGTGTTGTTGACCGTGAGGTATGCAGTCAACTGTTGGGCGATTGCTGTGTTTACGGTCGCTGTCGGGAACGCACCACTTGAAAGTACACCATCGGCCGATTCTGACGAGCAGATTTGTGCCGTCTGCGAGTTATTGTTCTGGACGATGATCGTCCCGCTCGAAGACTCGGAAGTCGTGACATTGATCGACGGACCGACCTGCTGGCCGCCAAGCTTGAAAACAAGGGTTTTGACACCCGACGAGTTGTTCGTATAGAGCAGGTACTTGATTTCGAGCCGGCCGTTGATACCCAGCGCGTTCGCAGGCACGTTGGTAGTGCCTGCCGGAATGAGAACACCGCTTTGGCCAGGCATCGCGCTGATCTCAGCAAACGGACCCGTTTGCTGGGTAATGACAGTCACGCCTGTGCCAGCAGCGGCAGCAAATGAGGCATTCAACTCCTCTGCCGTGAGGACCTGGCCATCGGTATAGGACATGCTTTTTCCAGACTATGGTGAGGGGATTCGGGATCAGGCGGGATCGGGCGTAACGAACAGTGCGCGCTCAGCAAGGCGCCGACGAAGTAGGCCAGCAACGACGACCCCTCCCGCTTCATCCCATTTTGCGAACTCATTCGCAGCGCCTTCTATGTCGCGCGCGTTGAGCAGCTTCAGTAGCGTCGAGCCGGCGAAGTTTCCGACGCCCAGGTTGAAAGTGAAATCAACCAAAGAATCGAACTCGTCCTGCGACATGGCGATATGCACGAGGCGATTTACTGCGGCGACCGCATCGGCCACATTACGCAGCAGGTCCGCTTCGGCTTGCGCTTGAGTGATCGCTTGACCAGGGACGACGTTGTGCGTGTTTCCGTAGCCATCAGTCCAGACGCCGGCAACGTCCTGGTATGGGATCAGTGCGCAGCCTTCGAAAGATTCCGTCAGGGCGAGTCCGTTTTTCGAGTACTGCATGAGTCACCTCACAGAACCGCCAGAATCAGTTTGATAATCGCCGCGATCCAATCGGGCAAGGTCTCGTGATTAACGACGCGAAACACCGTCCACATGGCGCCGACTGGCAGCACGACCGGGATAAACACCTTCTTCAGCAGGAACGTCCACGACTCAGCGAGTCGGCAGAAAAAACGGACCGTCTTCACGCCGCCATTCCACATGCCGACGATGTTCTCAGTCCCATTGACGACCGTATCGAGCTTCCCACTGACCTGAGCGAGCGTCGCGTCCTGGCCCTGCAGGTGAGTGGTGATCTTCGATAGGGCGTCGGCGATCTCGGAAAATTTCGCTTCGCCTCTACTCAAACGCGCGTGGATGGCGTCGATCTCGGTCATGGACGTTCCATAAATGGGAAAGCCTCCGCGAGGGAGGCTGGTTTGTTGGTTATTTGGCGCTTGACAAAGGTACCCTTAAGGGTACATTCTCTGAGTCATGGGCTACGCACTCTGCGGTGCCCGACTCTCCGAAAGGAATGACCGTGAATCTCATCTTTCGCGCCCGCGCGCGCCTGCCTCTATTTCGCCACCATGACTCTTTTCTACGTGCCGCCGACGCCCGAGGACCTGCTGCGTCTTGCCGACAAACTAAGTTACAAGCGCGCGCAGATGGCCGATCTTGCGCACGTCTCAACCGGGCGCCAGTGGTCGAAATACACCTGGAACGAGAAGACGCCCGAACTGGACCGGCGCGATCTGGGATTCGACAAGGCGTTTCTCATTGCGACTCGACTGGAACTAATGCAGGGGTCCATCAAGAACGTCGAGCAGATTCACGCGCGCATGCGCGGCTTCGGGTGCCACGTCGAAGCAGTGAAAGATGGAGGGCGGGAATAGCAGCGGTACTGCTCGCGTGTCTTGCGGCATGTGGCGGCGGAGGAGGAGGGCCGGGAAGCGATCCGACGTCGCCAGCTGCGTCTGTGCCACCCTCGACTGCGAGCCAGTTGACGCAGCCGTCTGCACCCACAGGCGCATCGGCGCCAGCGATGGCATCAACCCCCGTCATAACACTTGCTGTGTATGGCGATGACCAGATGTTCGGCGATAGCCTTGATGGCTCAGGCTTGCCCGTGGGTGTTACGCCCAACGAACCGGTCGCACTTCAGGCGCTCTTGCAAAAGCAGTTCAAGGACAGCGGTATAACTGTCCAGAACAATGCAACGGGAGGTCTGGCAAGCTCGCTCATGAACGAGTTGGATGGCATGGACGGAGGAGGTCCACCGACTCCCCAGCGACTCGCTGAATCGCCTGCTTCGATCGTTATAGAGGAGCATGCAGTCAATGACGCGCTCGGCGGCGAGACGCTATCCGATTACCAGGGATACCTCGCGCAGTGGATCTTAGATGCGCGTGCTGCCGGCAAGACTCCCATTTTGGAGGAGCCCGGCCCGGTGTGCGATGGTCAGCATCCGCTTCTGCCGCAGTATGTCGCAGCGATAGACGCCGCAGCCCAGCAATATGGGGTGGTGCTGATCCAGCAATACAACTACATCTCAAGCATTCAGGGTTGGCAGAGTCACATGGCTAATTGCTTCTACCCAGATGCGTATCTGGATGGGCTGAGGGCGGCGCAAGAACAGTTGGTTATTGCGCCGATTATCAGCGCTAGTTTTGCGCAATAGAGGCCTGCCCTAGCGCGCAGAATTTCCCGCCCGTGTATGCGTAGGCCGATACCAAGCCGGTCGCTGGCTTTGCAAATCCAACCCAGCCAGCGTCGGCCGGCGCGCCGGAGACGGCCTTAGCAACATCATCGCGGCGCTGCCCGGTTATCCCATATCCGATCGTATTTCCGGCCGCATCCGTCAGGACGATCAACACGTCCCGGCGCTGGGCGGTATTCGACCATCCCGACACGGTTAGACCTTCATGCCCTGCGACGATGCGGTCTACACTCCCCTGACATCCTGTTTCGACCTTGGTCGGGTCAAACTTCACGGATCCAGCATCAATGAGCCATGGGCGCTGATAGACCCCAAGCCGATGCGCGGCACCGTATGCGGCGTACTGCTGAAATCGCTGGTGAACAGCCTCTGGCTTTGCCGGGAAAAGCTGGCCAGAGTATTCGACGTGCTCCAGCCCGATCTTCGTGCTCAGCATGCCGAGTTTCCAGTCATACAGATAGTCGTTGCTGTCGCGCACATGGATCTGGCCGTAAGCGAGCCCGGCGACCACTAAGACACCGGCCGTCATCGTCACGCGACGCGCACCCTTGAACATATCGAAAGCAAGCAACAGCATCGCAAGCCAGCCAAGGAGCGGTCCGGTCGTGTACCGGCTGGCAATCGCAGCCCCAGCGCCGGCGGTGCCACGACCATACGCAGCGGCGATATCCGAAGCAGCTACGAACAGACAGACCCCGATCAGGAGTGCCCTGTATGGCGTCACGTCTTTCGACAGATCGCCCGGCCGGGCGATCATGGCGGTACCCGCAATTACACAGGAAGCGCCCGCCAGTCTGCATGCCGCAGTCGGCAGACCGATCATCGCTACCGGATTGCCGAAGAACGTCACGAAGAAATCCAACCGGTGAAGCATGACCGAGCCTGGAAGGATCGCCACTGCGTCCTTGGGAGGGCTGACGTAGCCGATCGCATAGGTCGCCGCGAGGATGAGCGCCAGCACGAGCGCCAGCGCGGTCTCTTTGTGCGGACGGCGCAGGAGTGCCGAGACAATGACAAGCGTGAACGGCGCGGCAATCCCGTTACCCATGGAGAACTCAGCGCATGCGGCCAAAAAGAATGCCGCCACGAACCGGCGCGCATCGCTGGAGGGGGACCGGGTGAACTCGGCCAGCGCCCAGACCGCAAAGAAGTAGGCGGCGATAACCTGTGTTTCGAAGCCCCACTTCAGGACCTCCGACTGCACCCACGAAAACATCAGTGCTGCAGCGAGCCCCAGCGGCCAGACAAGGCCGGCACCAGTTCGCCGTGCAGCATTGCAGATAAGCGCAACGATGCCTGCCAGCATCGCCAGCTGGGCTGCAAACAGGATGATGTGATTGCCGTGGAAGTATCTCAGGTCGAGCCAGAACAGCAGGCGCGAGGTGATGATCCGGTGTTCCATATGCGGATACCACCAGGCATGAATATTCATGCCGTTGGCGGCTGCCATATAGAAACCGAAGTACCCATCCCACTCGTCCCACCATGGAAAGGGGGAGTAGAAGCGGTGCACACCGTACAGCGTAGACAGAAAAACAATAGTGCCGATCATCAGCGCTATTGCACCCGTCTTTGCATAAGTGCTGACTGCCTGATTTTTGGGAGCGACAAAAAAATGCGCTCCAACTTTCCCTGTTGGCACTATTTATCCCCCTATGGCCAGTCGCGCGACGATACCAAAATCATCGCAGATCGTCCAGCGGGAATTAATCCAGTTTGGAAACGCCTCAGTTAGCCGAGTTTAGCCTGTTCGACGAAATAACCACGGTTTCCGTTGCGCCTTCGTTGTTGTAGACGGTGTACGCAGAACCACTCCAAGCCACTGACAGATGACCAGTGGATGGCGCAGTGGTGGATGCAGACCAGACACCACCAACCGACAGGCCGATAGCGCACGACCCCACGCTGCACAGATATACCGCGCTATTGTGATTTACCGACTCCTCCACAATGATTAACCCATTGCCTGCAGGCATCGCAGCGTTTCCGCCATTTGCGATCGAAACGTGAGAGCCCGTAGAATCGTATTCCCATGATGTCGTAGGGACCACCGAGGATTGCATCGATCCAGATGGAGAGACAGCGAGGCCCGGAACGACGATGGATTGCCCGGTAAAACTGGAGGCGGCCAGATTGATCCCGTATGAATGGGCGCCAGTCGAAACCAGGATGTTGGTATCGTTGCTGTCATCCTCAATGGCGGTTGTCTTGACGCTTCCTGCCGTGAATGCAACCCCGACATCATAAAGCGGCGATCCTGAGACATTCCCTACCCAGATTCCGGCGGTATTGAGGTTTGCGCCCGCTGCCTGAATATGAATGCCTACTTCATTAGGGTAAGGGGAAAGCCCCGTATAGGGAACATCATAGCCAGTGCTGTTAGTGCTGTCGATCTCAAGACCAAAAGCAGCAGTACCAGCGGTCCCAGCAATAGCATCGAAAAAACCTCCATATGCCGTATGGCCGCCGTTGGTGCTGTAGTTATTCGAATACGCAAACATCCCAACCGAATCACCCTGACCGATCTGGAATACGTTTGCGGTAATCCCATTGACCTGCCCAATCTCTCCGGCCGCAGATGCGTTGTTACCGGTATCCTCGACGTAGAGCGCGGCATTCTGACCGCCCTCGGTGTCCTGATTGATCACCTCGTACCGCGAGATACCAACGGTCGGTGTGATGGCGGTCGTCGGCGCTGTGTTGCTGCCAGCATAGAACCGGGCCAGAGTACTATTTGCGTTACCGCCCCCAACAGCACCTACCGCCTCCACGTCAAATGTTGCAGACGGGGTGGTGACGCCAATGCCAAAAGGACCGGCTGTGAATGCGGTCTGGGCGTGAGCCAGGTGAGCAAACAGCATGCTGAAAATAAAGAGGATTTTTTTCATATTCAGGAACCGGTCGTAGGAGCGGGCAAATATGCCTGTGAATTACTAGAAAATAGGTTGTAGAAAGCTTCCCATCGCGGATCCGATGTATCTATTGTTCCGCTGTTTGGAATTGAAGATGAGCTCTGGGGAGAGGAAAAATATGTGACAACTGCTGACTCATTGCTATTTGAGAACTGGACGTTAACCGTTGTCATACAATTTCCTTAAAATTCAAAACCCGTGAAATTTACCGTCGCAGTAAATGTCCCAGACCCGCTATAGGAGACGTTGTAATAGACCGTCTGCGGCGAAATGACATCAACAGCGAAATTTCCCGCCGTGGAATTGGTGTTTCCAGATGCCGCGGTACCAATCGAAGTCTCCTGGGCACCACATCCGTTTGCATCGGAAGCAACGAAGAGATTTATGGTTCCATTCGTGCTTTGTGATGCTCCAAAATAACCAAAGACTCTTTTCGAATTTTTTGGAATGTCAGCCCCCCCGGTGAATGCGGTATATCCGGAGGTGGTTGCTGCCGTGGAAATTTCGGCGCGTGACTGATACGAGACTCGTCGCCCGACCAATTGACAAACGATAAATTGACCGCTGCTATTCGTTAGCAATATGCCGATAAGTGCAGATGCCGTATAACCCGCCGGCATATGCGAGCCGTTATAGACCTCGGACAATGTGACACCAGCGGCGCTTTGCGCGAGTAAGCTGAATGTCGATGTTGTCGGATTCCATATCCCGTAGATGCCGACAAAGCTACTCGCGGGTGCAGTCCCGGTATCCATACCGCCCGCACCCGTCGTCGCGAGATTCACCGCTGCACTCGGGCCGCCGCGCAAACAGTAATTAAGGCCGTTCGACGTTTCGAGAATCAGCTCTGAAGCCGACCACGTAGCACT
>Ga0302234_10000699_pt1 | contig 25542 bp, 23 predicted proteins | sample II_Palsa_N3_2_FD_193576 | JGI IMG/M metagenome (GOLD analysis project Ga0302234, IMG submission 193576) | Peat permafrost microbial communities from Stordalen Mire near Abisko, Sweden - II_Palsa_N3_2 | ecosystem: Environmental > Terrestrial > Soil > Palsa > Peat permafrost | place: Sweden... | reverse complement strand
AATCGTGAACGGCATCTCCACCAGCGCCCCCGGCATCGCAATCGCCGTAAGCGCATGCGAGTGCGTTACCACCGCCTCATTCACCGCAAACGCCCAAAAGTTCTCCGCCAGAATCGTCGCATGAAACGTTCCCACCGCCACCGTCGCATTCTGTCCCTGCGCCCCAATCGCCTGCAGCGCCCGATACGTCTGCACCGCCGGCACCGCAATCACCACCGCCCACACCGCCAAACCCACCACAGGCAGCACCCAGCTAAACCTCACCGACCTGAGTCTCTCCCACCGCATCCCGCCAGCCTATCCCAAACCGTCTATCCTAAGCTTCAGCAGCCTTCTCTACGCTTCTCACTCTACCCTCTACACTCTGCCTTTATGACCCTCCGCGAAGCCCTCACCGAAGCCGCCGCCTCCATCGATCGCCGCGAGGCCGAAACCCTCCTCGCCCATCTCCTCTTCCACGACCGCCCCTGGCTCATCGCCCACTCCGACACCGAACTCTCTCCCAGCCTCCACGAAACCTACCGCGCCCTCGTCGCCCGCCGCGTCGCCAAAGAACCCATCCAATACATCACCGGCCACCAGGAATTCTTCGGCCTCATGCTCCACGTCACTCCCAACACTCTCATCCCCCGCCCCGAAACCGAGCTCCTCGTCGAAGCTGTCCTTCGCTGGGTCGCCGACCACCCCGACCTCCGCTACCCCCACATCCTCGACATGGGTACCGGCACCGGCGCCATCGCGCTCGCCCTCGCTTCCAGGCTTCCCACTGCCAGCATCACTGCCACCGATCTCTACCCTGCGCCTCTCGCCATTGCTGAGCAAAACGCAGCACGCCACCACCTCACCCACCGCATCGCCTTCGTCCAATCCGACCTCCTCGCCTCGCCCCTACTCCAGTCGTTCGCCCCTTTCGACGTCATCGTCTCCAACCCTCCGTACGTCTCCCTCTACGAAGCCGCCACACTCCCCGACGAAGTCCTCAAGCACGAACCCCACACCGCCCTCTTCGCCGGCCCTCACGGCCTCGACATCTACCGCCGCCTCCTTCCCGCCGCCCACGCCGCCCTCAAACCCGGAGGCCTCCTCGCCCTCGAGTTCGGCTTCGGACAACTCGACGCCCTCCAGGATCTCTTCGAAAAACCAACCAACGTCCCCTGGCAAGACCTATCCATCCTCAACGACTACGCCCAAATCCCCCGCATAGCCCTCGCCACCAAGCCCTAAAACAAATCCCCCACCACCGGAAACGTCAGCAACACCCCCACCCCCAACAACACTCCCGCCGCCACACAAACCCTCCCCAACGCCACACTCCTCCTCTGCCATCTCCACTCCAGCACCGCCCAGCTTCCCAGCCAAATCAAAATGGCCACCGTCGTCACCCCCGACAACGGTCCGGTTGGCCGATAGAAAATCATCGCGCTCTTCACCGCCGCGCTCTTATCCCCGGCGACCGCCATCACCCCCAGCGCCGCCGCCCCCACACCCGCCGCCAGGATCGCCGCTGCGCCCGACCCATTCGTCCTCTCCGCGCGCACACTCATCGCCCTTCTCCGCTCAACGAAATCACCGCCCCACCCATCACCGGCGCATGCTTATTGATCATCGCGCCAAACACCCCCGCAACCCCCGCTGCCAGAAACGACACGAACGCAAATCCCAACACTGCCGCCCGCAGCTGCCGATGCCTCCCAAGCTCCCGCCCATAACGCGCAAACACAAACGCCACCATCGTGATCGACATAGGCGTCAGCCACGCCACATGCTCCTTCCACTCCATCCCCACGGAATGCCATCCACTCGTCGCCGCACTATGCATCAACAGCCGCTGAGGATACCCCGCCAAGTCCACCGTCCCCGCCGGCGCAACCGCCCGATACCACGGATACACCACGTACGTTCCCGTCAGCACCGCTCCCCACGCCAGCACCACCATCACCAGCAGGTACACCTTCAGAAACCTCTCCTGCCCAACCGTCATCTCCCCCACCCCACGCCCCGTCGTCATCCGCCACAACTCCACCAGCGCGCCCGAGCAAGCCAGCAAATACAGCGCCCCAAACCCCATCCCATGCACCATCGTCCAAAGCTCCCGCACCGTAATCTGCATCGCCCAACCCTCCCAATCTCTAACGACCTTCCGCCCTTCCCAGAACCCGTCATCTCGACCGTAGCGAAGCGAAGTGGAGAGATCCCTGTATTCGCCCTTGCACCCGCCTTTGCCTTTGCTAGAAGCTAAATTGCTCCACCATGCAGCGTCTCCTCCCCAGCGTCCTTCTTCTCCCAATCCCTCCCCCAAGTCTTATACAGCCCAAGATACCCATAGTTCTCCGTCTGCCCCACCACCGAGTGCCCATACGCAAACAACAGCTGCCACCCCTCCGCCTTGAAGTGGTAATACCCGCCCGCATCCACCATCGCCGACGCCTCCGTCTGCGCCGCCGCGAACCCTTCCCGCGCATGCGAGAACAACTCCGCCGACAGTTCCAACCGCTGATTTACTTCCCGCTTTAACAGCACGCCGCCATACATAAAATTCTGATACCCCACCTGCGGCACGACCGTATACCCCATCCCGCCGCACAAACTCCACGGCCCAAACTCCTTCTCCGCCCACAGCGGCAGCCTGTACCAGACCTTCCCCACCCCCAACCCCTTCGCATAACTCCCCGTAGGAATCTCAAACATCGTGAACGACCCAATCTGCGGCCGATGCTTGGTCTGCTTAAGAAATCCCCACTTGACCCCCAACTCCATATCCGTCATCCCAAACGCACTCGCCCCCGTACCTCCCGGCAGGTACACGGGATTATACGAAGGCCACACCCCTCCCAATGGCACAATCGCGTGCAGCTGAATATTCGGCACCGCGCCCCAGTTGAATTCAAACGCCGGCCCAACCGCATCCATTTCCGCGGGCGTCCCATCCGCCGACCCAAACACATACGCCTCGTAGTGCCCCAGATCCACCGGCGTAGGATCATCCGTCTGAAACGGTGGCCCCGCCTGCCCCCACGCCCGCGCACCACCCATCAGCGCAAGCACCGCCGCGCATCCCCACAACACGCTCACCCTCGGCCTTCGTCGCATAGCCTGTTCCATACTATCGAATTTCGATAACATCATACCCCAGCCTCATCATGAACGAGTTAACATAAATCCCGTGATCAAGCATCAGCGCGAACTTTACTTCGGCCTCATCCGCATCCACGTGCTCGCCCACGCGGCGCACCAGTCCATCTTCGGTCTCGCCATGATGCAAGAACTCGCTCACCACGGCTATCGCATCGGCCCCGGAACCCTCTACCCGCTCCTCCACGGCCTCGAGCGCACCGGCCTCCTTATATCCACGCTCCGCAACGTCTCCGGCCGCAGCCGCCGCGTCTACACCATCACCGCCGCCGGCCGAAAAGCCCTCACCCGCGCCCGCACCAAGGTCGACGAGCTCCACCACGAGCTCCACGAAGACCCTCCCCGCAAACTCCCCCACACCACCTGACGTCCCTCACCATCAGCCTTCCGCCCTCGCGCTATAGTGTTGCCATGCTCGCCCTCATGCTTCTTCGCGGCGCCGGTCTGCTCCTCATCCTCACTGCAGCAGCAGCAGCGCAAACCACCACCGCGCCCGCCGAAGCCGTCCTCCACCGCCTCATGCCGCACCTCGCGCCCCAATTCCACCTCACCCTCCACCCCAACCAGCCCGACGCCTTCCACATCACCGGCACCCCAGGCAACATCCACGTCGACGCCGCCACGATCCCCACCCTCCTCTACGGCGTCAACTGGTATCTCAAATATGTAGCCCATCTCCAAGTCTCCACCAACGGCCTTCAGCTAGGCCCTGCCAACCTAATCCTCCCCGCTCCCCCCGAGCCCATCGAAAAACCCGCCCTCTACAAAACCCGCTACGCTCTCAACGAAAACGCCGACGGCTACACCGCGCCCTACTGGTCCGACGCCCGCTGGCAGCACGAGATCGACATCCTCGCCCTCTCCGGCACCAACGCCATCCTCATCGAGCGCGGCGCCGACCTCGTTCTCTACCAGACCTTCCGCGACGCCGGCTACACCGACCTCGCCATCCGCAACTGGATCACCCAACCCGCCCACCAGAACTGGCAACTCATGGGCAACATGTGCTGCTTCATCGAGCCCATCTCTATAGACCTCCTCCGCAAGCGCGCGGCGTCCGCCAAAAAACTGATCGCTATGCTCCGCGCCCTCGGCATCACCCCCGTCCTCCCCGGATACTACGGCATCGTCCCGGCAGACTTCGCCACTCTCCACCCCAACGCCCACGTCATCACCCAGGGCGACTGGAACGGCTTCACCCGCCCCGGCTGGATCGACCCTCGCGACCCCAACTTCGCCAAGCTAGCAGCCAACTTCTACTACCATCAGCGCCAGCTCTTCGGCGACACCTCCATCTACGACATGGAGATCTTCCAGGAGGGCGGCGACTCCGGCAACGTCCCTCCCGGCCCCGCCGCCCAACTCATCCAGACCGCCCTCGAAGCCGCACACCCCAACGCTCTCTGGTTCATGATGGCCTGGCAGAACAGCCCCCTCCCCGCGATCATCGAAGCCGTCGACACCAGCCACATCCTCATCGCCGACATCGAACAAGGCCGCATCCCCCGCAACGATCGCGACAAAGAATTCCGCGGAGCCGACTGGCTCTTCGGCGGCCTCTGGGAGTTCGGTGGCCGCACCACCCTCGGCGCCCCACTCTACGACTACGGGGTCCGCATGCCCACCATGGCCGCCCTCCCCGGCAGTCACATCGTCGGCACGGCCCTCTTCACCGAAGGCCTCGACACCAACCCCTTCGCTTTCGATCTCTACACCGAAATGGCCTGGCACAAAGATCCCATCGACCTCATCCCCTGGACCGCCGACTACGCCACCCGCCGCTACGGCAGTTTCGATGTGCACGCCCAGCGAGCCTGGCAGATCCTCCTCCACACCGCCTACAGCTACCGCGCCGGCGACGGCACCGCGAAGGGAGGTGATGCCGACGCTCCGCATGACTCGCTCTTCAACGCGCAGCCCTCGCTCACCACGGTGCACGCCGGCACCTGGGCTCCCGAACGCATGCACTACGACCCCGCGAAGTTGCAGCCAGCCCTCACCGAACTCCTCCAGGTCGCCCCCGCCCTCCGCAACACCGAAACCTACCAGTACGACCTCGTCGATGTCGCCCGCCAAGTCATGGTCAACGAGAGCCACGCCATGCTTCCCCAAATCAAAGCCGCCTACGATTTCCACGACCGCGAAGCCTTCGTCTCCCTAACCGCCCACTGGCTCCGCCGCATGCAGCTGCTCGATAACCTCCTAGCTACGAACCAGTACTTCCTCCTCGGCAATTGGCTAGCCAACGTCCCGCCCTGGGCCACCACCCCCGCCGAACTCAAGCTGCTCAACTACGACGCCCGCTCCATCCTCACCACCTGGGGTGATCGCAAAGCCAGCGAAGCCGGCCTCCATGAATATGCCAACCGCGACTACGCCGGCCTAACCGCCGACTGCTACGCCCCCCGGTGGCGCCTCTACTTCAAATCCCTCCTAACCTCCCTCGACACCAACACCCCTCCCCGCCCCGTCGACTGGTACACCTACGGCGACACCTGGAACCGCCAGCAAAACACCTACCCCGCACGTCCCATCGGCAACCCCTACCCCGCCGCCCAAGCCATCGCCACCGACCTAAACCTAGCCTCACCCCCAGAGCGCTAACCAGCCCTCATACGCCGTCATCCTAGAGCGAAGCGAAGGATCCCGGTATTCGCTGTTGCTCTTGCCTTTCTTTCTGTCATTCCCTCTGGGAATCTTCTTCGTCTTTGCTTTTCTGGCTGTCATCCCGCAGGGATCTGCTTCTGCCCTCGCTTTAGCTAGAAGCTAAAACCCAGAAGCGAGAAGCCAGCCGCCCCTGATATAACATCACCCCAAGCCGCCATGACCGAAGCTCCCCTCCCCACCATCGAACGCACCGCCACCATCCCCAAGCTCCACCGTTGGCTCTCCGTGGACGTCCTCCGCGGCCTCACCATCGGCTTCATGATCATGGTCAACAATAACGGCGGCGGCGACCAGGCCTACTGGGCCATGAAGCACGCCGACTGGAACGGCTTCACCCCCACCGACCTCGTCTTCCCCACCTTCCTCTTCCTCGTCGGCATCTCCACCGTCTTCTCCACGCAAGCCCGCCTCGCCAAAGGCGATAGCAGATCCTCACTCCTCTTTCACACCATCCGCCGAGCCATCACCCTCTACCTGCTCGGCCTCCTCGTCAACAGCTTTCCCTTCTTCCACCTCGCCACCATGCGCTTTTACGGAGTCCTCCCGCGCATCGCCCTCTGCTACCTCATCGTCGCCATCCTGTATCTCTACAGCCCTTCGTGGAAGAACAAAGTCGCCCTCGCCATAGCCTGCCTCCTCGGCTATTGGATCCTCATGCGCTTCGTCCCCGTCCCCGGCTACGGAGTCCCAACCCACCAGATCCCCCTCCTCGACCGTGACGCCAACCTAACCGCCTGGCTCGACCGCCAAATCTTCTCTGCCCCGCATCTCTACGAGCGCACCCGCGACCCCGAAGGCCTGTTAAGCACCCTCCCCGCCCTCGCCACCGCGCTCATCGGCATGCTCACCGGCATCTGGCTACGCTCCACCCGCAGCATCGCAGAGAAGGCGCGCGGCATCGCGTACGCTGGCTGCTTGGGCCTCCTCAGCGGCGGCCTCTGGAACTTTACCTTCCCCGTCAACAAGAAACTCTGGACCAGCTCCTACGTCCTCTACGCCGCCGGATGGAGCCTCCTGCTCCTGGCCCTCTCCATCTACCTCATCGACATCTACGGCGCCCGCCACACCCGCGGCCACGACATCGACGCCCAAACCCGTCACCGCTACATGATCCTGCTCGTCTTCGGCACCAACGCCATCGCCGCCTACGTCGTATCCGAGCTTCTCCCCGGGCTCCTCTACCTACTCCATCCCCACCCCGACCTCCTGCACTCCCTCTACCTCGGCATCCTCCACGTCATCCCCTACGCCCCCATCGCCTCGATGGTCTTCTGCATCGTCTTCGCCGCCGTCTGCTGGCTCCCCATCTACGCGATGTACCGCCGCCGCATCTTCCTCAAAATCTGACACCTCTGCACTTGCATCAAGACAAGACGGCCTTCGACCTCGGGCAATCCGTTGCCGCCTCTATAACCAATTCCTAAGCTAAACGCTACTGCGCCGCCATCGGCAGCGCAGTCAACATGCTAACCAGAAACTTGTGAAGCTCCCAGCACGTTCCCACCGCCAGCGCCAGCGCAAAACCCGACTCCAACAGCGCCACCGGCAAATCCCGTCCCACCGCCTTCGCCCAGTACATCCGCACCCGCACGCCGCCAAACGCCCCAATCATCGCGCCAATCACCCCAAAGATCGCTCCACCCACCGCCGGTTCAATCACCGCGTGCGCCGCCAGCGCCCCAACCAATCCGCCAAACACAATCCGCGCAATCAGCCCCACCGGAGCTGTCCGGCTAGGCGTATTCGGCAGCGTGTCCCCCACGTATTCGCCCACCGCAGCAATCGTAAATACAATCACCGACACCAGGCTTCCCACCCAGAACGACCATCCATGCTGCGGCAACAGTTGCAGCCACGCAAACCAGCAAAGCACCGCAATCGCCGTCATCGATCGCAGCCCAACCGTCATACCCAACAACACAAATGAAAGTACCAAGCCCGCCTCGCTATCGTTTTACCCTCTACACTCTATCCTCTATCCGCTATCGCCTGCTCTAATGCGTCTCCACCATCTTCTCGGCAAACTCATGCAATCCCGCACCATTCTCCGGCCGGGTATAGAACATGTGACCCCCCGGAAACTCGTGCACCTGCACCTGCCCCGCCAGCTTCGCCGGAAGCTCATTCTGCGTCAGCTGCGATCCCATGAACGGGCACGACAAATCATTCCACCCATGCACAATCAGCACATTCAGCTTCGGATCAGCCGCCACCGCCTCGCGCAGATCCTCCACCGCGCCCTGCCGCAGCGTCGGCCCCGCGTGGTCCCACAGCCGGTTCACCTCATACGACAGCGCATAGTACTGCGCGTCCGTCTTCCATCCCACCGTCCGCGTAATAAAGTCCACCATCGCCGTCGTCGTTGGAGCCACAATGCTCTCCAAAATCGGGTCACTCGATTCCTGGTCCGGCGAGTACGGGAATGGGTCCGGCGCCGTCACATTCGAGTCGTACACACTCCCAATCTCGCCTTTCTCGCGATGCACCTCGCGCAGATAGGCCCCCGTCTCCAGCCGCCCACCCGAGTACTTCACAAACTGCGGATCCAGCCCCGTCATCTCCGTTACCTTTGCCACCATCGCATCCGTCGCCGACTTGTCCTTCGGTCCCTTGATCAGCGTCGTCGCGTACTCGCCTTCGGTATACCCAATCACACCCTGCATCGCCACATCCGTAAGCTTGCCCTCGTTCTCCAAATGCGCCGCCGTAATCGAAGGCAACGTAATCATCCAGGGCACCGGCGACAAATTCCCATCGCCAAAGTCCGGATTCAGATATGGACTCACCAGCACCAGCCCATTCATCGCCACACCCAGCTGCGACTGCATGTAGTGCGTCATCCTTGGGCCCCGATACCCGCCATAGCTCTCGCCCATCAAGTACTTCTTGTCCAGCATCCGATCGTTTTTCACCAGCCACTTGTAGATCACCAGCGACAAATACTGCACATCCGGCGTCGGCCCATAGAACAGCTTCTTCGACTCCGCCTCATCCACCAGCGACTTCGAAAATCCTGTCCCGATCGGATCGATAAACACGAGGTCAGTAAAGTCCAGCCAAGTCCCCGGATTATCCGTCAGCGTAGCCGGATCACTCGCCGACTGCCCCTCATTCGCAAACGAAATATGTTTCGGCCCCACTGCGCCCAAATTCAAATACACACTTGATGCCCCCGGCCCGCCATTCACCGCAAACAGCACCGGCCGGTCCGGCGAACCCTTCTCATGATCGAGGATGTACGCCGTATACATGACATCCCCCGTCGGCTTGCCCTTCTCATCCGTCAACCGAATCGTCCCCACCGTCGCCGTATAGTGCAGCGTCTTGCCATGCACCGTAATCGTCTGTTCGACCGATTTATCGGCAGGCAGCTCAAGCGCCTTCACATCGGCGGGCTTCTCCGCCGGCTTCCCCGCATCCGCTGCAGGCTTCGCATCCGGCGCTCCATCATGCGGACGCTGCGCCACCGCGCCCAGGCTCAACAAAACAGAAAGGCTCACCACCGAAAGCGAAGAAGAAACACGTCCAAAGGTCATGCAATTACTCTACCCGACCAACCCCATCCACGCCCCGCCTCATCCCCCGCCTAAACCCCCGCCGTCGGCGCAGGACCGAACTCCGCACGCTCCTCCACCGAAGGCATCTCCCACCGCGCCTCCATAAAATCAAACATTTCCCGAGTCACCACAAACGCATACGTCCCACTCGCCCCGCGATTTCTCTCCAACACCCGCTCCCACCCTGTCTCCGCATCCACCTCCAGCACATGCAGCGCGCACGCCACCCCGGCCGCCCGTGCCTTCTCCAGCCACTCCATCCGCTGCACCCGCGTAGTAAATCCCAAGTCCAGCACCGACGAAACCCCCACCCCCGCCAACTCCCTCGCCACCACCTCGATCTGAGCCTCGCACCGCCGAACCCGCTCCAGCGCCCACGGAAAATCATTTTTCTCCGGGCAGTCCATCCAATAAAGCGCGTTCATCCACTCATCAATCGAGAACCGCACCCCGCCCACCCGCTCCGCAATCTCCCGCGCAGCCGTCGTCTTCCCCGCCCCCGTACTCCCCGCCACCAAATGCCAAGTCGCTTTCACTTTACGCACGCCTAGGATCGCGACCTCCAGAAGTTTTTCGAAAAATGAATCCCCAAAATTAAACCAAGCGGAATCGAAATCATCCAGGCCATGAAAATCAGGAAGTACCCATCAGGTCCAAAGTCGATATGGTTCGCCACCGCCCAGAAAAAAAGGTATGGAACGATGGCGCCGACGGCGACGCAGCCCACCAGAACGGCGATGGTCAACAGGACCGATTTCCCAAGTTGCCGTTCGGTCCATTGACTCACGGAGTCACCCCCTCAACCACCCATACAGCGGAAACTCCTCCGCCATCTCCCCGACCTTCCCCCGCATCCCCGCCAACCTCCCAGCATCATTCCGATGCTCCAGCGCCTCCGCAATCCACCCCGCAATCGTCTTCATCTCCGCTTCCTTCATCCCCCGAGTAGTAAGCGCCGGCGTCCCAATCCGAATCCCGCTAGGCTTCATCGGTGGATTCGTGTCATACGGAATCGCATTCTTATTCACCGTAATCCCGGCCGCGCCCAGAGCACTCTCCGCCTCCGACCCATACATCCCCTTCGAGAACACATCCACCAAAATCAAATGCGTATCGGTACCTCCCGAAATCACGCGATACCCCTCCGCCGCCATTGCCTCCGCCAGCGCCTTCGCATTCGCCACCGTCTGCGCCGCATAAGCCTTGAACTCCGGCTGCAGCGCCTCTTTGAACGCCACCGCCTTCCCAGCAATCACATGCACCAGCGGCCCACCCTGCTGCCCCGGAAACACGCTCCGGTCAATCGATACCGCCAGCTCCGCCTTACACAAAATCATTCCCGCTCTCGGACCCCGAAGCGTCTTATGTGTAGTCGTCGTGACCACATCGGCATACGGCACCGGCGATGGATGCGCCCCGCCCGCCACCAGCCCCGCAAAGTGCGCCATGTCGATCATCAACTTCGCGCCCACCTTATCCGCAATCTCCCGCATCCGCACAAAATCAAACTGCCGCGGATACGCCGACCCACCTCCAACAATCACCTTCGGCTGCACATCGATCGCCTGTGCCTCAAGCGCGTCGTAATCGATCACCTCGGTATCCTGCCGCACCTTATACCCGGCAATCTTGTAAAGCTTCCCCGAAAAATTCAGCTTATGCCCATGCGTCAAATGCCCGCCATTCGCCAGATCTAATCCCAAAATCGTCTCGCCCGGTTCCAGCAGCGTCATGTACGCGGCAGCATTCGCCTGCGACCCTGAATGCGGCTGCACATTCGCATGCTCGGCCCCAAACAACTGCTTCGCCCGATCCCGCGCCAGGTTCTCCACCACATCCGCAAACTCGCATCCGCCGTAGTACCGTTTCCCCGGATACCCCTCCGCATACTTGTTCGTAAACACGGTCCCGACGGCCTCGAGCACGGCACGCGAAACAAAATTCTCGCTGGCAATCATCTCCAGCCCCTCATGTTGCCGCAGCACTTCTTTCTCAATCTGCGCAGCAATCTCAGGGTCACTCGACGTCAGGGGAGCATTCAAATCAATCGGCATATACCCAACATTTTACGCCGCCCACGCCAAGCGACAACAAGCAACTCTGCCATGCACAGTTTGGCATGACTAACTGAACTTGCCGAAAACCCGACCTTACGGGAGTGTCGGGCCGTAGGTAAACGGAAGCGCGTTTATCAGGACCAATGCTCTTCAGTGTGAAGGCACTCTGCTCAGGGGCTTTAGGTTTGTGTCTTGATGCGTAAACCCAATAGCGCATCGAAGCTCGTACCGAGCATCGCTCTTAGCTTCCGCTCCGTGAGGACATCCGGCTCTAAATCGGCTTCAAGCACGAGCGCAGAGAAGATTCCTCCGAGGGCTTTTCCGGCTGCTCTCGCAGGGGAGCCGAGGAGTTCAGCGAGTGCTTCCTCAACGCTGTCTTCCGGCTCCTCCTCGGCCCGACGAAGCCTCTCCTTTATCTCTGGATGGCGCGTAACGAACAGTTTTGCTTCAAGGATGATGAGCGCCCACTCTTTTTCCTTCGATAGGTTGACGTAGAAGCTCCTGAACGCTGCGATTTTTGCGTCGCGAGTTGGGGCGCGATCCAAAGCCAGGCGAAGCTTCGTCTGGTAGCCTGCGGCTTTCATCTTGGCTAATGCCAGAAACAGATCTTCTTTGCTCTTGAAATGAGCATAGAGCGCCCCCTTACTGAAACCTGACGCCTGCGCAATCTCTTCCAGTTGCGCCTTTTCGTAACCGCGATGTGCAAAGACCCGCTCTGCGGCACTTAAAAGCAGGTCTCGCGTTATGGCTGTTCGTTCCTGCTGTTTTCGTGGCTTTCGCATTCTCACCTTCTTTTCTATAAAAACCGGCTGACAGGTATATTATAATGTCTTGGGCAGCAGTGCTCCAAATTGTGGCGCTAGACGGAGAAGACGATATGAGCAGGCTTACAGGAAAAGTGGCGCTGGTTACCGGCGCTTCGAAGGGCATCGGTAAGGGTATTGCGAAGAACCTCGGTGCTGAAGATGCAGCTGTGGTCGTGAGCTATGCGACGAGCCGCGAAGGTGCAGAGCAGACGGTAGAGGAGATCGTGAAGGCCGGCGGGCAAGCTTGGGCGGTACAGGGCGACTTCTCCAAGCCGGAAGAGATTACGCGGACGTTCGCTGAGATAGAGACGAAGCACGGAAAGCTGGATGTGCTCGTAAACAATGCGGGCGTGGCCGGGTTTGGACCCCTGGAGCGAGTGACTGCGGAGGAGTTCCACCGGCTCTTCAACCTGAACGTGCTGGGTCTATTGCTATCCACACAAGCGGCCGTGAAACTGATGCGTGAGGGCGGATCGGTAATCAATATCGGCTCCCTGGCGGGGTCGATGCCAACGGCGTACGGATCGATCTACTCGGCTACTAAAGCCGCGGTAAACAATATCTCAATCTCCCTGTCGAAAGAATTGGGGCCGAAGCAGATTCGCGTGAATGCGCTCAATCCGGGACTGGTGATCACGGAAGGTTTGCGGGCGGCGGGCTTCATGGAAGGCGAGCGCTATGAGGCTGCAGTAAAGGGGACGCCGTTGGGACGGGCTGGACAGCCGGACGACATCGGCAAAATCGCGGTCTTTCTGGCTTCGGATGAAGCTTACTGGATTACCGGACAGCTTATTCAAGCCGCAGGCGGAGTCACGCTTTAGTACCGATATGTAGGCTTCTCGGAACTGATGATGAGTAGAGTCTCTGCGTGATCCCCTCAAAACGGCGTTTTCGGAAACTACGGCTGCGCCGAACTTCGAACGAACCACGAACCTGCTTTTGCGCTTGCTTCTACCCCCCGCCGTCCGCGCAGGACTTCCACGCGTCCTTATTTGCGATAATGACTGGGACAACAAGAGTCGCTGCGTACGCACTCGCGGCTCGCTCGCCAGCCTGCACCACTCGCCCTTCCCGGCATTCCTGGCCCGACCTATCTCCCAATGCAGGACACCTCTATGCAGCTATGGACCGACTACGAAGGCCTCACGATCGACGGCGCCTTCCCCTTGAAAAAACTCCTCATGCCCGAAGGCCGCAGCGCCTTCTTCTCCACCGCCGGCATCAACGGCGAACCCACCGTCGTCCGCCTCATCGAGTGCCACTTCGACGAAGAAGAAATCCTCGCCCGCTGGCGTTGCATCGACGCCTTGCACCACCCCAACTTCCTCAAGTTCGAGCGCTTCGGCCAAACCGAACTCGATGGCCACCCCGTCGTCTATGCCGTCTTCGAGAAGGTCGACGGCAACCTCGCCGAAGTCCTCGACCAGGGCATCCTCACCGCCCCCGACGTCGCGCAGCTCGCCTCCAGCCTCGTCGCCGCCCTCGAAGTCCTCCACACCCACGGCTTCATTCACGAGCACATCGAGCCACGCAATATCTTCGCCATCAACAGCACCGTCAAGCTGCGCGGCGACTGCATCCGCGAAGCCCCCGAGGGCGACGAAGGCCGCGCCCTCAAGCAGCGCGATGTCCACAATCTCGCCACCGTTCTCCTCCAGGGCATCACCCAGCGCGACTCGCTCAACGGCCTTCCCCCCTCCGCCCTCCCCGCTCCCTACGCTCAGATCATCCGCAACGGCCTCGACGGCACCTGGGGACTCGATGACATCCGCGCCGCCCTCGGCCGCCAGTTTGGCGCCAATCAACCCACAGCCCCGACACCCGCGGCCGCAACTCCACCAACCACACCCGCACCCGACCAGAAAACTCCAAACCCTGCTGCCGCGAATTCCCAGGCGCGCCCCGAAGCGCAGCTCCCCCTCCCCCTCCGCAACCCGGATCGCACTCAGCAGTTCGCCGGCTCTACCGCCAACAAACCTAACCGCACCCGCGACGAAAACTGGACCTCCGACCCAACCCCCTCCGATCAAACTTTCTCCCTGCGCTCCCGCTGGATCGGCGCCGGCATGGCCGCCTTCGTCCTGCTGCTCGTCGCCTGGGCCCTCACCCACGCATGGAACGCGCACCAACACCAAACCACATCCCCAGCCGCACCCTCAGCCCTCCCCACGACCAGCCCCACCCCAGTCCCCACGCCCGCCGTCCGCGTAGGACCCAACTGGCGCGTCATCGCCTTCACCTACAACCGCCGCGCCGACGCAGAGAAAAAAGTCTCCGACCTCGCCCGCTCCCATCCAGAACTGCAGCCGGTCGTCTTCAGCCCCAGCGGCCACGCTCCCTACCTGGTCTCCGTCGGCGGTCTCATGGACAGCAACGCCGCCCACGCCCTAGCCCACCGTTCTCGCTCCCTCGGCCTTCCCCACGACATCTACGCCCAGAATTACACCCACTAGTTTTTGCCCCCTGGAACTCTTTCGCTCGCGCTTGACCTAACACCGGGTGCCCCATTCGTACGCGCTCTTGCGGACGGGTGGGATCCAAACCCCGCAGCCCAGCCACCAAGCCACTCCCGCCTCCGCAGAACCCTTAGCTCAAACCGCCTGCCTCGTCGCTCGCCGTCCGCGCAGGACCCTGCCGCGCCAGCACCACCGTCATATCATCCGGCTGCTCGTGCTCCCCAATCCACGCCTTCACCACCTGCAGCGTATTGGTCGCCAGCACGGTCAGCGGCTCATCCCGCCGAGCCCGCACAAACTCCATCAGCCGCTCCTCCCCGAAGTCCTCGCCATTCTTCTCCGGCTCGGTCAGCCCATCCGTATATGCGACAAACAAATCCCCCGGCTCCAACTGCACCGTCGCTTCTTCATACTCCAACCCATCGATCAATCCCACCACCGCGCCGCCAACCTCCAGCCGCTGTACGCTCCCATCCTTCGAGATCACGAGCGGCGGCAAATGTCCGCCATTCGAATACGTAAGCCTCCGCGTCGCCGGATCATACGTCGCCAGAAACAACGTCGCATACCGCGCCGACTGCGTGCTCCGATACAGATGCGCATTTAACAGCTTCAGCAGCAATGCCGGCGACACCGGCACACCCTCCTCGTTCACCGCCGCACTAAACGCCCGATCGGCCGAGTGCAGCGCACTCATCAGCAGCGCCGCCGAAATCCCCTTGCCGCTAATATCGCCCAGCGCCAGCGTCACATGCCCCGTCTTCCGTCCATCCGCTGTCCCCGGCCCATACCCGAAGATAAAATCGAAGTAATCCCCACCCACCGTCCGCGCCGGCAGACACGTCCCATGCACTTCCAGCGATCCCATAAACGCCGGCGACCGCGGAAACAGTGTCGATTGCACCTCCTGCGCAATTGCCAGCTCGCTCAGCAATCGCTCCTTCTCCCGCTGCTGCACCAGCAACTCGCTCACACTCGCCGCCATCCGGTTAAACGAAGTCGCCAGCGCCGCCAGCTGGTCCTTCCGCTTCACCGGGATTCGATGCTCCAGGTGCCCCGCATCAATCGCCTTCGTCCCCTTGTACAACTCCGCCACCGACCGCGTAATCGTCCAACTCAAACTCGTCGCCATCAACAGCGCAAACAATTCCATCAGCGCGAAAAATGCCGCGATGCCAATCAGGATCGCCCACACCGCCTTGCCAACCTTCACCGACGACGCAAACAGCAGCGTGTAAAGCAGCGTCGGCCGCGAGAATACCGCAATCATTGCCTGCACCGAGTCACCCGTAGCCCACTCCTTCACCGGCAACTCCGCCGTGAACACTACTGGCGGGTCCAGGTACGGATGCTTCGCACTCTTCAACGGCTCACTCGATACCGCCCGGAACTCTCCCCCATCCGCCTCCAGCGCCTCTGGCTTCACGATGTTCACGTTAACGTTGTTGCCTACATGAACGTTCGTCTCTCCATGCTTGCCGACCCGAACGTTTGGCCCCACTTCCCCGCCGTCATCATCCGTATCCGCCGCCAGGTGCGAGAAGCCCTGCGACAAAATGATCCGCCCCAGTCCCTTCGACATCACGTCCAGCTCATCCCGCGTTAGCGGCCGGCTTGCCAGCACCACCACCTGCCGCCCATTCCGCGGCGCGCTCACCTCCGCGGATAAATAAAGCTTTCCCGCCGCCTCCACAACCCCTTGGAAGCCCGGATGCAGCCACGCCGGCGGTGCCCCGCTCGTCAGCGGTCCCACACTGTCCTTCGCCGACAGCCCCTCCAGCGGCACCCACGTATTCCCCCTCAATTCCGTCAGCGAGAGCGGAGCAGCATCCTCCACTACCGTACCGCCCGTTACATCTGTACCTCCCGAATCGGCTGTATCGTCAGTCGCGGCGGTACCCTTCGCATTCGCAGTATGTGCGGCTTCCTTCACCGTCCGGGCAGGACTAGCACTTCCAAATATCGCCGCGCTCCCAGCCTCGTCCCGGACCCGCGTCAGTCCCTGGTTCAGCTGCGACAACCCCATGTTCGTCGCATACTGCCCCGCCAGCAGATACCCCGCAATCGCCGCCAGGGTCGCAAACATCACCAGCGGCGCCAGCCCCATCAGCAAGTACGTCAGGATCAGCCGGTTCCGCACCTTCCACAAAAACCGGTACGCAAACCAGCGAAACAGCAGGATCAGCAGCAGCGGCGTCAGCGCCATCGCGCTGATCATCATCAGCACCGCATCCAGCGTGCTCAACACATTCGCCGCGTTCGCGAAGAAGCACAACCAGAAAACCGCCAGCAGCCAAAGCGTGATCTTGCCCACGCGCGTGCGCCGTCCCCACCACGCCTTCCACCGCTCCCGTCGTGTCAGGCCGTCCTTAGCCATCGCGCTCCGTGTCGTACCCATTTGGTAACCCCCGCTCCGGTCGCATCGTCTGCAAATCCGGGCATCGCATCAACCTGCATACGCACCGCAAAACGAAGGGTTCCAGCCTCCGAGTGTACTGCAAACAAATGGATTTCTCACCAATCAGCCTTCCTCGGCCTCGCGCGCTCCCCTCCCCGCGCAAGGCCCGCGACCCCCAGGCCCGCAAACCTTTCCAGCTCTCCAGCAACTCCGAACGAAATGTTCGGCATCCTACATAGCAGTGAACGTACTGCGGGCCAGCTAGACCGGAAGTTCCACTCCACGCAGAGCTACTGAAGGAGCGTCTTCCATGGACCAGAAAGTCATAGCGATCGCGCCGCGTCTTTTCGCGAAGTCACCCCTGCACGCCCGAGCAGTCCCTCGCCGACCTGTGGGCGGTTGGCTGCTCCCCACGCTCCAGCATCCGGCCCTGTCCTACTCCACAGAAGAAGTCTCCATCCACGATTCCCTGGATCTCTCCTTCCGCCAGGACGTCGCCGTATCGCGTCTCGACCGCCAACTCATCGACGACCTTAACCGCATCGAGCAGCCGCTGCCGTGCACCGAACGCCTCGCCTCCGGCTTCTAACCTTCTGAAGCCGCGAGCGCTCCTTGCCCCCGCAGCCTCCGAAACGCGCCCCAGATAAACGACCCCAAATACCACCCATCCAGAAACTTATAAGGCGTCTCGCCTGTAGTGTAATGCCCGCACGGCAGCACCTTCGCGACGTAATCCACGCCATGCGCGTCAAAGTTCGTCAGCACCTCCCGCGAATACTTCACCACGAACGTCAGATCATACGGCGCATACACCACCAGCGTCCGTCGCGCCTTATCGCCCTCACCCCTCGGCCGCCCCGTCGCCGCATACGCCTCCATAAAACTCATCGGGCTCACCCCCGCAAACATAGCCCGCGTCTCATCCTGCGTCAGCCCCGCATGCTCAAACGCCGCCTTCACATGCCGAGTGCTCTGCCCCGTCCACACCACATCCCCAAACTGCGTGCTCGCATGATTAAACGCGCACACCCGCAGCCGCGAATCCATTGCCGCTGCAATAAATCCATAAGCACTTCCCAGGCTCGTCCCCATCACCCCAATCTGCTCATACCCCTGCGACTCCAGCCAGTCCACGCAGCTCCGAATATCCACCACCGCCTGCCTACACGCAGCAATGGTCCGCCCCACATTCGCGCTCACCGCATAGTCCGATCGCTCCAACTCCGCCGGCCGCCTCACATCGTGATAAGGCTTCGACAACCGTAAGCAGGAAATCCCGAACCGGTTGAACATCTCGCACAGCACGTTATGCGAAAACGCATCCGCATTCCACTGCGGCATCACAATCATCGCCTGCTTCGGCCTTCCTTCTTCGCTACTTCCTACTTCCTGCTTCCTATTTCCTGCCGCTTCGTACCACCGCGCATTCACCAAATCGTTCCCTGGATACGGTGTCCTCACCGCCGACGTAAATCGCAAGAACGGCACCTTCCGCAGCTCCCCAACCTCTGCCCGCCGCTTCCATTCCCGCTCCTGCTCCAACGTCTCCGGCCGAACATTCGTCGGATACAACGCAGGAAAATTTTCCTCAATCCGAAAGTCCACCGGCGTCTCGTACCCATAGAACGTCTGCGGTTCCGCCACGATCCGCTCATTCAGCGCAATCATCGCCTCCAGCCCAGTCATCTCGCCACGCTCTACCCTGTCCGCCAGCTCCGTCCCACCAACATCCGCCAGCGCGTCAAAACCCCACTCCAACGGTCGTTCCACCCGGTTCATATCCCGAGTAGTAAGTGCCGTCTCCCACGCATACATCCACTTCGCATAAAGCCCTGCAAGCATCTTCCCAGTCTACCGTCCCCACGCCCCATAACCGCCCCATCCGTCCGATTTCCGACTCACCCCTTCGTCTTCCTTCGCGCTCCCCGCAGCCCCACTGCCGCGCCCTCCAGGATCAACTCCAACCCTTCCCTGTATCGCCGGTCAAATCGATCAAACAAAATCCCCGAAGCCTGCCGATGATACGGAAATTCCGCCGCATCCAGCAGCGCATCCCGGTCCGCAATCGCGTATTGCGGCGACCGCTCTCCCGGCACCGGAAACACAGCCTGCTCCTCCATCACAAAACTCTGCGTGTAATAGTTGATCGTACTCAGCAGCACCACAGCCCCTCGCACAGAGAACCCCGCACCCACCAACTCCGCCGCAATCCGCTCCGTCGTCTTCAGCGGAGCCGTCGTCGTCAGCTTCGTCCCGCTCACCATCCGCCCTCCATCCCGATACGCCATCAGCGTCTTCCTTAACCCCTCCCCATACGCCGTCGCCCACACCCTCCAGCCCCCAGACTTCCGCCGCGGCACTAGATTCGCCGCGCCCTCCGTCAGCACCGACGTCGCCATCTCATCCAGTAACGCCTCCTTGCTCTTGAAGTGCCAATAGATCGTCGCCGCCTGCACCCCAAGCTCCACCCCCAGCCGCCGCAGCGTCAACTGCTCCAGCCCAATCTCATTCAGCAGCTTCAGCCCAGCCTGCGTCACCATCTCGCGATTAATTTTCATGCATCCAGCATACCCCGTTTGACATCACATAATTGAACGATGTTAGATTATATCTAACAACGTTAGAGTTTCGGCCGCCCCACCCCGGCCTCGAAGGAGCACCCAATGAAAGCAGCCATCGTCACCGCCGCCGGCAAGACCCCCATCTACGCAGACTTCCCCGACCCCACCCCCAAAGAAGGCGAGCAGCTCATCCGCGTCCGCGCCGCCGCGCTCTCCAACCTCACCAGGGGCCGCGCCTCCGGCGCCCACTACTCCTCCGCCGGCATCTTCCCCGCCATCGCCGGCACCGACGGCGTCGGCCTCACCCCCGACAACCGCCGCGTCTACTTCGCCATGCCCGAGTCCCCCTACGGATCCCTCGCCCAACTCTGCCCCATCCACCCACGCCGCTGCGTCCCCATCCCCGACACCCTCGACGACATCACCGCCGCCGCCATCGCCAACCCCGGCATGTCCGCCTGGGGATCACTCGTCGAGCGCGCCCACCTCGCCCCTAGCGAAACCGTCCTCATCAACGGAGCCACCGGCACCGCCGGCCGCGTAGCCGTCCAACTCGCTCGCCATCTCGGTGCCTCCCGCATCATCGCCACTGGCCGCAACCCCCAGGAGCTCGAAACCCTCAAGCAACTCGGCGCCGACGAAGTCATCCCCTTCGCCCTCGACCAACCCAACGGCCCCACCGAATTCGAAGCCGCCCTCGCCCAAACCTTCTCCCGCGGCATCGACATCGTCATCGACTACCTCTGGGGCCAGTCCGCCCTCACGGTCCTCACCGCGCTAGCCAAATCCATCGACGACCACCCCGTCCGCTTCGTCCAGGTAGGCAGCGCCGGCGGCGAAATGTCCATCAACCTCCCCGCCGCGTTACTTCGCTCCTCCGCCATCACCCTCATGGGCAGCGGCATCGGCAGTCTCAGCCGCGAAGCCCTCGCCCAATCCATCCGCAGCACCTTCGAAGCTGTCGCCCCCGCCCACCTAACCATCGCCACCCAAACCGCCCCACTCGCCGAAGTAGAAACCGTCTGGCAAACCTCCACCGGAAAGCCCCGCATGGTCTTCCTCATCGACTAGCAGCCTTCCCTCAACCCCACATCAATCCCCCAACGACACCGCCGGCTTCCCCGCCAGCCGCTCGCTAATATGCTCCCCCACCCGATCCGCAAAGCTCCCTCGCTGGGCGGGCCCGGTGTTCGTCAACACCACCGCCGCGTAATCGCCTTTCGGATTGAAGAACCCATACGACGCGTACCCACCCGTCCCACCGTTGTGCCAGTAATTTCCGCTGTCTTCCACGTAGAACCACGACAGCGCAATTCGCGTACCCGGCGCCACGTCCGCCCGCAGCTCATGGTCCTGCACCAGCGCCGCCGAAAGCGTCTTCCCCGCAGCAAATCCTGCCACCGGCTTCACTGCCTCTGGATGCAAATTCGCTTCCAGGTACGCCAGCATATCGGCACCCGTTGACCGAATTGCCCCAGCCCCCGCCAGCGCATCCAGGTCCCACGCGTGTGCCGGCTTATGATCGCCATCGTGCCCGGGAACGAATCGTGCCTGCAGTGCCGGCGTCAGTGCAATCATCGTCTCGTGCAGCCCCAGCGGCCCTGTAACCTGCGCCTTCAGCAGCTCTGGATACGTCGTCCCCGCCCGATCAGCCAGCGCCTCTCCCAACAATCCAAATCCCACATTGCTATACAGAAAGCTAGTCGTCGCCGGCTTCGCCACTCCATGCTCTTTCATAAACGCGTACAAATTCGCCGCGCGATAATCCGCATAAGGATTGCTCTCATCCGCAGGATGAAAGTTATCCGGCATCCTCGGCAACCCCGAGTGCTGCGTCGCCAAATCCAGCAGCGTAATCTCCGCGCCCGCAGGCTTCGCCACCGTTCCCTCCGGCAGCAACGCACGCACCGGCTCGTCGAAGTGCACCTTCCCCTGCTCCACCATCTGCGAAAGCATCAGCCCCGTAAACGTCTTCGACATCGACCCAATCTCAAACACCGAATCCACCTTCGCCGTCCCATAACTAAACACCCGCCGAACCCCATGCACCACCACCGCAATCGTGATCCCGCCACCAGTCGACGGCCCCAGCTGCCCATCTTTCAGCGCCCCAGCCAGGTCCTTCTCCATCACCGCCTGCAGATCCTCCACCTTCACCGGCGGCATCGCCGCGTCATACGTCGGCGGCTTCTCCGGCACCACCCCAATCTCGTTCGCCTGCCGACTCAGCACCAGCGGCAAACTATTCCCACCCTGCCCCCACGTCCCCGTCAGCGTGTTCCCATCCGCAGAAAGCTTTCCCGCCCAATGCCCTTTCACCACCGGCACGTCCCACGAAAAGTCCTCACCGCTAAACGCAACATTGCTACAGTCCAGACCCCGCGCATGCTGGTCCACACTGTCCATCGAGCAATATTCCTTGCCCTGCACATCGCTCTTCACATGCAACTGAAGCCGCAGCGAAATCTTGCCATCCTGCAACGTCCCAAGCCAAATCCCATCCACTCGCGAAGGCTTCGCCGCCGCAACAAACGTGTCCCGCGTAAACACCAGCGGCTGCGGACTCCCCTGGTCCCACACCCCCGTCAGCGTCTTCCCATCAGCAGACACCGTCCCCTTCCACGTCCCTTTCACCGCAGGCACCGAGAAGTTGAGCGTCCCCTCCCCCGCATTAATATTGCTGCAAGGAATCCCCTTCGCCCCCTGGTCCGGGCTATCGATGCTGCACAGCACATTATTCCCCGGGCTGATCTCAATATGCAGTTTCACATGCAGCGGACCCAGCATTCCCACGTAATCACCTGCAACCTTCTTCGCCGCTGGAGTCTGCGCTGCCAAACCGTTTCCGCCAACCATCGACACCACCACCACCCAAACCACCGCTGCCCCAAATCGCCGACCAAGAGTCATCGCAAGACACCCCTTCCGCTGATTGAATCTGCCCACCATCCTTGCACAAACCCCCTCCCCACCGCACCCCGGGTGCCCCATCCGTACGCGCTCTTGCGGACGGGTGGGATGGAGCTACCAGCGCTGCACCATCTACCCGTCACCGTCCCAAAAATCCCCTAAAATTTCCCTTGACAGAATTACAGTGTTGTAGTCAACTACAACAGTACCTCAGCAACGGAGCAACAAACACTATGGAACTCGAGTGGAACGACAGTCAGCCGATCTACCGCCAGCTTCGAGGCCGCGTCGTCGCCATGATCCTCGACGGCCTGCTCACGGAAGGCGAACCCCTACCCTCCGTCCGCACCGTTGCCGCTGAAAATCGCGTCAACCCCCTCACCGTCCTCAAGAGCTATCAGGAGCTCGTCGATCAGGGCATCGTCGAAAGCCGTCGCGGCCGTGGCATGTTCATCACCGCCGGAGCCCGCGACCTCCTTCTCCAGGCCGAGCGCCAGAAGTTCCTCGCAGAAGAATGGCCGCACCTCCAGGCCACCATCCACCGCCTCGGCCTAACCGCCACCGATCTCCTCACCCCCGCACCCAATTCCAACCATAAGGAGGGCTAACCCATGACCTGCATCGAAGCCCACGGCCTCCACAAGTCCTACGGTTCTTCCGTCGCCCTCAACAGCATCGACCTCAACGTTGCCGAGGGCCGCATCCTCGGCCTCATCGGCCCCAACGGCGCCGGCAAGACCACCCTGCTCAACGCGATCCTCGGCCTCACGTCATTCAGCGGCTCGCTCAGCGTCCTCGGTCGCAATCCCTGGACACAGCGTGATCAGCTCATGAACGATGTAGCCTTCGTAGCCGACGTAGCGGTCCTCCCTCGCTGGATGCGCGTCTCCGACGCAATTGACTTCGTCGCCGGCATCCACCCGCGCTTCGACCGCGCCAAGGCCGAAGCCTTCCTCGCCCGCACCACCATCAAGCGCACCAGCAAAGTGCGCGAGCTCTCCAAGGGCATGGTCGCGCAACTCCACCTCGCCCTTGTCATGTCCATCGACGCCAAGCTCCTCGTCCTCGACGAGCCCACCCTCGGCCTCGACATCCTCTTCCGCAAACAGTTCTACGATTCCCTGCTCAACGACTATTTCGATCACCACCGCACCATCGTCATCACCACCCACCAGATCGATGAGATCCAGTACATCCTCACCGACCTCCTCTTCATCAACCGCGGCAACCTCGTCTTCGGCTGCAGTATGGAAGACTTCGACACCCGCTACCTCGAGCTCATCGCGAACCCCGCGCAGCTCGCCGCAGCCCGCGCCCTCAAACCAATTCAGGAACGCCAGACCTTCGGCCGCAGCATCCTTCTCTACGACCGCGTCCCCCGCGAGCAACTCCTTCCGCTCGGCGACGTCCGCACCCCCAGCATCGCCGACGTCTTTGTAGCCTTCGTCGGCGACCCCAACCAACCCGCGCCTTACAGCCCGCCACCCACTTCCATGCCCAGCTCGTACACAGGAGCAGCCCAATGACGCCCCAGACCGACGCTCTCCCCACATCCTTCCCCGAAGCCACCCGCACCGCCACGGCCCGCCGCGTCCCCGAAACCAGCCGCCTCTTCTGGTCCCTGCGCCGTGAGCTCTGGGAGAACCGCGCCATCTACATCGCGCCCCTCGCCGTCGCCGCCCTCATCATCCTCGGCTTCTTTTACAGCACCCTCCGCATGCCCGCAGGCATGCTCATCAGCACCACCGTCGATACCAACGGCGTCGTCACGCACACCTCGCACGGCATCGACCCCATCGCCCCCTACACGATCGCCGCTGCCCTCATCATGGGTACCACCTTCCTCGTCGGCATCTTCTATTGCCTCGACGCCCTCTACGGCGAGCGCCGCGACCGCAGCATCCTCTTCTGGAAGTCGCTCCCGATCTCCGACCTCACCACCGTCCTCTCCAAGGCTGCGATTCCCCTCGTCCTCCTGCCGCTGCTCACCTGGGTCATCACGGTCGTCACGCAGTCCATCATGCTGCTCATCAACGTCACCGTTTATCACGCCCGTGGCATCGACACCGGCCCAATTCACAGCGGCCTTCCCCTCACCCAGAACTCCCTGATGCTGCTCTACCACCTGGTCGCCATCCACGCCCTCTGGTACGCGCCCATCTGGTGCTGGTTCCTGCTCGTCTCCGCCTGGGCTCGCCGTACGCCGCTCCTCTGGGCCACGCTTCCTCCGCTAGCCCTCGGTGTCCTCGAAATGATCACCCTCCGCTCCGGCCACGTCTTCGAATTCCTCAAGTACCGCTTCCACGGCCCCGAGGGTTCCGACGTCTACTCCGGCGGCCAGTCCATGTCCATGCAGATGCCTCTGTCGCCTGCCCACTTCCTCGCCACCCCCGGCCTCTGGGCAGGCCTGGCCCTCGCCGCCGTCTTCCTCGCCGCCGCCGTCCAGCTCCGCCGCTACCGCAACCCCCTCTAACCAGAGCCCACCATCCGGGTGCCCCATCCGTACGCGCACTTTGCGGACGGGTGGGGTGACGGTCCCAAAGGAACCACACCGAAGGAGACCACCATGACTCGCGACACCATGCAGCAACAGCTACAACCCCTCCACACGACACTCAGAAATCTCTCCACCGTCGCCGCCGCGTTGATCCTCACCATCGCCGCCTGCTACTTACTGGTTTCGCCGCCACTCTAGGCTCCTTCCATCGGCCGCCCACCCATGATGGCTTCATCGTCAACGTTGGGAATCAGTTCCCCTTCCGCCTGTCGCCAGCTATCCTCCGAGGACCCATGCCCTTCACCAGGAACCCAGGCAGATTCGCAGGCTTACTCTACGTCCTGGCATCCATCGCAGGGTTCTTCGCGATGGGCTACGTTCCAAGCCACCTCGTCGTCCACGGAAACACAGCCGCTACCGTCAACAACATCGCCGCACACGAGACCCTCTTCCGCCTCGGCATCGCCGCCCAGCTTCTCGGCGAAGCCGCCTTCATCTTTG
>Ga0302234_10000694_pt1 | contig 25695 bp, 27 predicted proteins | sample II_Palsa_N3_2_FD_193576 | JGI IMG/M metagenome (GOLD analysis project Ga0302234, IMG submission 193576) | Peat permafrost microbial communities from Stordalen Mire near Abisko, Sweden - II_Palsa_N3_2 | ecosystem: Environmental > Terrestrial > Soil > Palsa > Peat permafrost | place: Sweden... | reverse complement strand
CGAGATTTTCGCGCTCGGCGATGTAAATCATCTCCTTGGTGATGACGCCCGCCCGCGCCCATTCCAGCTGGGTCATCGGCTTGCCGTCGAGGCCGCGCCACGGCTTCGGTGTATTAGGGAAAGTCCGCGCGAGGTGCTTGCCGGAAACGTTACCGTTGTCGACCGGCTTGATGGCGCGACCGTCGTAGTCCTCGACGCCGCCGCGCTCGCGCACCCATTCTGAGCGCGGGCGCGAAAGCCCGCGCTCGACATCGATCACCGCATCGGGATCGGTATACGGGCCGGACGGATCGTAGACCGGCAGCGGCGGCTCGCCGGACGACGGATCGAGCGCGATCTCGCGCAGCGGCACTTTCAGTTCGGGCGCTGCGTCGGGCCGCGCGTAAATCTTGCGCGAGCCGGCAATCGGGCCGGTCGTGACCTTCGGCGTAACCAGATCGGATTCGGGAATATGCTTGTTCATTGTTTCTCTCCTTGGCGCCGAATGGATTTATTTGATCGCAGTACGGTAACCCTCGAAGCTCAGAATGCCGCCGATGATGAGCACGACGACGCCGGCCACCATCAAAGCGGCCGGGCCGGAATAAACCGCCGGCGCAAGCGTTTCGGCCAGCGTCGGCAAAATGAGGCGGATCAATCCGGCGATAATGAAAATCCAGCCGATGACGGTGACGAGCACTCGCCAATCCGCCGTCCAGGCGCGGTGCGCGTTGAGAATGGCAAGGCCAGCGGCGAGCGTCGCCATCCCGGCAATGGCGATCAGCACCGGACTGTGCGCGCCTTCGCCGACCGCGGTGGCATAGAATGTAGAGTTGAGCAGCAGGCCGAGACCCAGGGCCGCAAACAGCGGCCCAATAAGTCTGGCGATTAAAATGGCGGCTGGCACGATCATTCCTGTCCCTTCGCCGGCATGACCCGGATCAGGTTCAAAGGGTTTTTCTCAGCCCGTTCGGGCACCCCTCGGAACGCTCCCTAATGTAGGCCGCCGGGGCCTTAAGTCAACGCGGAGGTCGCGATGGAACTCAAGTCGTCATGGCCGGGCATAGCCCGTCGAAGACGGGCGTAAACGCCCTTTCGCCCGGCCCACGTCTTTCTGAATGCGGCAAGACGTGGATGCCCGGCACAAGGCCGGGCATGACGGCCACATAAACAGCTAGACGAACTGGACGGCGATGCCGCCGAGCGCGCCGAAATCGGCGTGCAGCGTGTCGCCTTTTTTGGCGAACACCACGCGGGTGAACGAGCCGGCCAGCACGAGATGGCCGGGCTCGAGCGCAACCTCGTGCTGGCCGAGCTTGTTGGCGAGCCAGGCGACGCCGAGCGCGGGATGGCCGAGCACGCCGGCGGCGACCCCGGTCTCTTCGATCTCGGAGTTGCGATACATGATGCCGCCGACCCAGCGCAGATCGACCTCCAGCGGTCCGACCGGCCGGCCGCCGATGACAATGCCGGCGGCGGCGCCGTTGTCGGACACGGTGTCGAAAATCTTGCGCGGGTCTTGCAGCCGCGCGTCGACGATCTCGATCGCCGGCACGACATATTCGGTGGCGCGCAGCACGTCGGGCAGGCCGATGCCGGGGCCGCGCAATTCCTTGCCAAGGATAAACGCGAGCTCGATCTCGACGCGCGGCAGGCAATAATTCTCATGCGGCACGCGCGCGCCGTCGGCGATCATCATCGAGTCGAGCAGATGGCCGTAATCCGGCTCGTCGATCTGCGAGGAGCGCTGCATCGCCTTCGACGTCAGGCCGACCTTGTGGCCGATGAGCCTGGCGCCGGCGGCGATCTTGCGGTTCGCGACCTCGGTCGAGATCGCATAGGCGTCCTCCATGGTGATGTCGGGCCAGGTCTTGGAAATCTGCACCGCCTGTTTGCGGGCTTTTTCGGCGGCGACGAGAATATCGGCGGCCTTGTCGCGATCGGTCTTCGACATCATGGCGTTGTTTTCCCTCTAGCAAGCACGGAATTCAGCGACGGATCTCGCGCCAGCGCGACCAAACAAACCACGCCACGGCAGCCAGCCCGGCAACAGCAACGACCGCGTCGAAATCGTGAAACAATTTGCGCATGGTCGGGTCGCTCTCCCAGCGCGCGCCGAGAACGGAGCCGACATAAGCGAGCGCAAAGCACCACGGCCAAGAGCCGAGAAAAGTGTAGATTTGAAATTTCGCCATCGGCATGCGGGCGAGCCCGGCGGGAAAGGCAATGAAGGTTCGCACCACCGGCAAAAACCGGCCGAAAAAAACCGTCGCCGCACCGTAACGGGCAAAAAACCGATCGGTGCGTTCGAGCTCTTTGTGCGTGATGAGGACATATTTGCCGTAAGTCTCGAGCACCGGCCGGCCGCCGAAAGCCGCGACATAGTAGGCCACGGTAGAGCCTAGATTGCAGCCAATCGCACCCGCGGTCGCCACGCCGAGCAAATTGGCGTTGCCGAGCGAAACCAGATAGCCGGCAAACGGCATGATGATCTCGGACGGCAGCGGAATGCAGGCGGATTCGATCGCCATTAAAAACACGACGCCGAGATAGCCGGTAGCGGAAATAACCGCGACAATCCATGACGCGAGCGCGGTGATGATTTGATCGATCATCGGCGATGGTCGCGCGAGAAAACAGGATCGGCTGCGCCCGCGCGGCCGGCGGCGTCAACGCACCAATCGTAGAGGCGGCGAAGCATGGGCGGTGTCAGAGCATGATCCGGAAAGCTTGCCCTTGGACTTGATCCGAGGGTGGAAACCGGTTTTCCGAAAAGACCATGCTCCGCTTAGAGCATGATCCGGAAAAGTGGAAACCGGTTTTCCGAAAAGATCATGCTCCATCCAAAGAAAGCCAGACCATGATCCGACGGAGCACGGTCTAGCCGCCCATGGGGAGGATTGTCCAACGAATTACGACGCGTCCCGGCGTGTGACTTCGCCCACGCCGGGCGGGTTTACGCCCGGCGGCAACGCCGATGCGCCGCGGTCGCGCTAGTAGCAGGCCCGATAGGGGTAATATCCGCAAGCCGCGCTGTTGTAATAGTACGGAGAGGCGACCGCTGCGCCGACCGCGGCCGCGCCGAGCGCTGCCGCGCCTACGCCCACCCCGACGCCCACACCCGGCCCCCAACCCCGACGCGCGTAAGCTCCGTGCCCTGCGCCGCCGCGATAAACGCCGCCACCACGACCGCCGACGCCGCCACGAACGCCAGCGCCGCCGCGAACGCCAGCGCCGCCGCGGAAGGCCAAAGCGTCGCTGGAAAAGCTCGCAACACCGAGGGCGGCGGTTGCCGCCAATATGATAACTGTTCGATACGCCATGGAAATTGTCCTTTCTCGAGTCAGGTTCGGCACCCTGACGCGTGAAAGATGTCGCCGGCGTATCTTTGCGAAGACAAAAGCTCGCCAATTCCCGCGACAGATTTTAGGTAATGTGTCGGATGTCGCGTCTCGCGGCGGCGAGCCGAGAGAGCGGCAGCTCAACGCCGCTTGCGCACGCGGCGGCTTTCGAGCGCGATGATTTTCCGGCGCGAATTGTTGTCGTCGGGGATTTTCTTCGGCACTTTCTCGGCGATGCCAAGAAGCCGTTCGCGCCGATCCATTTCCTTCCAGACATCCTCGGGGCGGATGCCGGCCGAGACCCAGAGAACCACGAGGTTGTAGAGGAGATCGGCGCTTTCTTTGGTCACGGCGAAGCGGTCGCCGTGCATGGCGTCGATGACGACCTCGACCGCCTCTTCGGCGAGCTTCTTCGCCATCTTGCTACGGCCGGAGCGAAGCAGCCGCGCCGTCCGTGAGGTGGACGGATCGTCGTGCCGGCAGGCAAGCGCGGCTTGATACAGACGGGTAATCGAATCAGCCATTACCAACCAGAATAACGCGATAACGTCGCAATTGTGTTAAAGTTCTGGCGGTGGTTACCGCCGGGGGCCGCGGCTTCCGCCCCGCTATACGAGACCGGCCTTGAATCTAGCGGCTCCGGCGCGCGTCCTAGCCGGCGCGCCGAACCGTTGACGCCGCTTTCGCCGGGTCGTCCACGAAGCCGAGATAGCCGCGTTCGGCATAAGGAAAGCCGGCCAGCTCGCAGCTTAAGTCGGCATCAGACATGAAGTACGCCCGGATCTCGGCGATCTTGCCGGCGCGCATGACGTACCATTCACTGCCGCGCAGCATCAGCCGCTTGTCCGTTCGCTTCGGCGTCCAGATGCAGCTCCATTCGCTGACCACCTCGTCATTGCAGGCGAGGATATGGTCGACCGACCAGACCGGATTGAGCGCGAGCTTATAGGCGCGCCAATATTTGGCGAGTGGCCCGGCGCCTTTGATCGGCGGAAAACGCGACGGCAGGAAATAGTGAACGACATCGGCATCGAGCGTGCTCGAAATGGTATCCAGGTCGCCGGTCTGGCAGCCCGCGAAGTATCTGCGCACCACTTCGATGTTGTTTGCTTCGGTCGCGTTCACGTTCGCCTCCAGTTTGGCTCCTTGCCGGAAATCCGCGGCGACGCCAAGCCGAAAAGTCGAAGCCTCGTCATTCGTCTTGCGCCAACAAGCCGGCATTGCCGCCGACCGCCGCTGTGTTGACAGTTATAACCTGCTCGGCGGCAAAGCGGTGCAGGTAGTTTGGTCCTCCGGCCTTCGGTCCGGTCCCCGACATTTCGGTGCCGCCGAACGGCTGGGTGCCGACCACCGCCCCAATCATGTTGCGGTTGGCATAGACGTTGCCATGCGGCAATCGCGCCGCGATCCGCGCAATGGTCTCGTCGATGCGCGAATGAATGCCCAGTGTCAGCGCGGTCCCGTTCGCGGCGATGTCGTCGAGTAACGCATCCATCTCATTCGCGCGCCAGCGCACGACGTGCAGCACCGGCCCGAATATTTCTTCCCTGAGATCGCGCGCGCCGTCCAACTCGATGATGGCCGGCGCGACATAGGTGCCGGCGGACGGCAATTGTCCGTGGTCCCAGCGGTAGCGCACGCGGCCGGCGCTGTGCATGCGGCCGACCCAGCCTTCGAGCTTTTCTTTTGCGTCGGTGTCGATCACCGGGCCGACATGGCTATCCACCTGGCGCGGATCGCCGACTTTGAGCTCGGCCGTCGCGCCGACGAGCATATCGAGCACCGCCGGGGCGATATCGTCCTGCAAGCAGAGAAGCCGCAACGCCGAGCAGCGCTGGCCTGCGGAACGAAAGGCGGAGACGACCACGTCATCGACCACCTGTTCGGGCAGCGCGGTCGCGTCAACAATCATGGCGTTGATGCCGCCGGTCTCGGCGATCAGCGGAACAATCGGCCCGGGCTTTGCCGCCAGCGTCCGGTTGATCAGGAGGCCGACCTCGGTCGAGCCGGTAAAGGCAACGCCGGCCGTGCGCGGATCGGCGACAAGCGCAGCACCGATGTCGCCGCCGCCGGGCACAAAGTGCAGCGCGGTCGCCGGCACGCCGGCCTCGATCAGGAGCGCGATGGCCTGCGCGGCGATCAGCGGCGTTTGCTCCGCCGGTTTTGCCACCACGGCATTGCCGGCGGCGAGCGCCGCGGTCACCTGGCCGAGGAAGATCGCCAGCGGAAAATTCCAGGGGCTGATGCAAACGAAAACGCCGCGGCCGCGATAGCGCAGGACGTTCTTCTCGCCGGTCGGCCCCGGCATGTCATGCGGCGTCAAATGGCGGCGCACCCGCGCGGCGTAATAGCGGCAATAATCGATGGCCTCGCGCAGTTCTGACAATGCGTCATCCAGCGTCTTGCCGGCTTCGCTTTGCAGGAGCGCCAACAGACCGCCGCGATTTTGTTGCAGAAGGCCGGCCGCGCGCTCAAGCGCGGCGGCGCGCTCGCCGACCGGCGTCGCCGCCCAGGCCGGAAAGCCTAAAGCGGCAGCCGCCGTGGCCGCGGCGAGCGAAGCTTGGTCGCTCTCGCTTACCTCGCCGACCACATGACCGTCGATCGGTGAAATAACCGGACGCTTGCTTCCCGACAGCAAAGCGCCATTGACCAGCGGCGCCGCTTGCGCCGTAGCCTTCGCCCCGGCCTGAACTTCGAGAATGAGACTCGCGAGACCTGCTCGCTCGCCGAATTCGACGCCCGCCGAGTTTTCCCGCTCCGGCCGATAAAGATCGCGCGGCAGCGGGATTTTGCTGTTGCGTGCTTCGCCCGGGCCGGCGATGCGGCTTTGCGGCCGGCGCAAGATCTCGGCGATCGGCACGCTTTCGTCCGCAGCGACGGAAACGAACGAGGAATTGGCACCATTCTCCAGCAGCCGCCGCACCAAATAAGCTAGAAGATCGCGATGGCCGCCGACCGGCGCATAGACGCGGCACACTGCGCCGGGCAATTCGGCAAGCAGCGCCGCGTAAAGCGCCTCCCCCATGCCGTACAGACGCTGGAACTCGAAACCGGCAACGCCTCCCGTTGCCTCGATCACGCTCGCGACCGTGAGCGCATTGTGGGTGGCGAATTGCGGATAAAGCCGGTTGCGGGCAGCGATGAGTTTTTTTGCGCACGCCATGTAGCAAAGGTCGGTCATGGCCTTGCGGGTAAACACCGGATAGTCGGCAAGCCCGCGCTCCTGCGCGCGCTTGATCTCGGTATCCCAATACGCGCCCTTGACCAAGCGGACCGCGAGCCGCCGGCCAAGCGCCGCCGCACTCTCTTCAATCCAATCGATCACGGCGGGAGCGCGCTTTTGGTAGGCCTGCACCGCAAGGCCGAAACCGTCCCAGTCGCGCAGCGACGGATCGCATAGTACGCCGGCAACGACCTCCAGCGACAGTTCAAGCCGGTCCGCTTCCTCGGCATCGACCGTGAATAAAAGATCATGCGCTTTGGCAAGCCGGGCGAGTTCAAGAAGCCGCGGGGTCACTTCCCTTAGCACCCGGGTCCGCGAGATCGCCTCGAAGCGCGGATGGAGCGCCGTGAGCTTGACGGAAATTCCGGGACGCCGCGCCGAGCCGCCGGCGCTCGCGCCGATCACCTCGATCGCTCCGGCATAGGCGGCAAAATATTTGGCCGCATCGGCGGCGGTGCGCGCGCCTTCGCCGAGCATATCGAATGAGTAGCTGAATTCCGGGTGACTGCCCGCGCGCGCGAGCGCTTCCTCAATGGTTTGGCCGAGCACAAAGTGCGAGCCAAGGAGCCGCATGGCTCTCCGGGTTGCCGCGCGCAAGGCGGGCAGCCCGAGCCGCCGCCCGAGGCTGTCGAGAATGGTCTCCGGCGTCTCGCCCGGGTGGATGATCCGGGCGGCAACGCCAAGCGTCCACGCCGAAGCCGAGACCAGGAGCGCGGTGGACTTGATGTCGCCGTCGAGCCAATGACCACCGGCAAGCTTGTCCTCGATCAGGCGGTCTGCGGTCGCGGCATCGGGTACGCGCAGCAACGCCTCGGCCAGCACCATCAGCGCCAGGCCTTCTTTAGTGGACAACGAATAAGCGTGAAGAAAATCCTCGATGCCGCCGAGACGGCCGGTCTTGGCGCGGATCGCTTCGATTAGGGCGGTCGCGCGCGCGTCGATGCGGTGCTCGGCGCCGGCACCGACGGAAGCGGTGAGGAAGTCTGCTGCCAGCACTTCGTCGGGCGGCGCAACCGGGGCATTGAAGGCCGACAGCGCGGCAGCGGACGCGGTCATGACGGGTTCCAACGCGGCGGCAGCCGCCTGCGCGTTAACAATGGAAGTTTGTCGCAGCCGCGCATGTGCACCTTCTGCTTGCGCTTTGTGGCGCCATGTTCTTTATCAGAACGAGGGGAACGCCTGGGGCACCGCTCACGTATGTAAAGCGTAACAGGGAACCGGGCATGACTATTGTTGACCTCATGCGGCTCACCCGGTTTGCCGCTCCTCTTCTCGCCACCTTTTGCGGGCCCTTGCCGGTCGCGGCCGAAACTGCCGTCCACCTGAAATTAGACCGCAAAATCGACGGTCCGGCAGCACCCTTTTTCATCGCGATCGACCGCGGTTACTTCAAGGCCGAAGGGCTCGACGTCACGATCGATGCCGCGGCGGCGACCGATCCGCAGGACGCGATAAAGCTCCTGGCGGCCGGCCGTTACGACTTGGCGGTCTCCGACATCAATCAATTGATCAAGCTCCGCGACCAGGCCGCTATCGGAGCCAAGGCGGCGTTCATTGTGTTTGACAAGCCTTGCGCGGCCATTATCGCGCGAAGGAGCCGCGGCATCGCCGCGCCGGGCGACCTCGCCGGTAGGATACTCGGCGCGCCGGCAAGCGAACCGGCCTCGACCCGATGGCCGATCTTCGCCAAATTAAACGGCATCGATACGGATAAGGTCACGGTCGAGAATGTCGGCCTGCCGGTGCGCGATCCGATGCTGGCGTCGGGCGAAGTGGATGCCGTCACCGGCTGCGCTTTCACCTCTTACATCGATCTCAAAGAGCGCGGTGTACCCAAGGACGATCTCGCCGTCTGGCAAATGGCCGATTACGGCGTTGAACTCTACGGCGACGCGATCATGGCGTCGGAAGGTTTCGCGGCGGAAAAGCCGGACGCGGTTCGCGGATTTCTGCGCGCTTACGTGAAGGCTTTGAAAGAGACCGTGCGCGATCCGGCGGGCGCGATCGAGGCCGTGCTTCGCCGCAGCGACGGCGCCAAGCGGGAACTTGAACTTGAACGCTTGCGGATGGCGATCGCCGGCAACATCGTGACGCCTGCGGTGCGTACCAGCGGCTTCGGCGCGATCGATCCGGCGCGGTTTGCCATAGCGCTCGATCAGCTCGCCCTGACCTACCGCTTTCAGTCAAAGGACAAGGCTACCGGCAGTTTCGATTCATCGTTTTTGCCGCCGGCCGCCGAGCGCAGCGTCAGCAATACCGCTTCGCGCTAACGCGGCCGCAGGGCGATCGAAATTGGCTCGCGTTGCCGCGGCCGCTAGCCCTTGGCCACATAGGCCGCGAGCCGGTCGAGCGTTGCGGTCCAGGTCGCCTTCATGCCGGTATGGGAGGCGTTGAAGGTTTTCTGTTCCACTTCGGTGGCGTTATGCGCTGCCCAGCGGACGTTGAGCTTGCTCTTTCCGCCCGCTTCTTCTTCGAACGTCTCGGTGATGAGGGTTTCCATCGGCCAGGTCGGCACGATCGGGTGCCGGCTGACGCCGCCTGCCGCGTTCGAAAACGAATTAATGAAGACCAGGCGCTCCGGCGGCACAATCTCGCGGTAGACGAACTTGCCCCACATCTTATAGCCGTCCACCGCACGAAATCCGCAATGGAAGGTCCCCTCGGGGCGCAGATCAAGGTTAGCGGCGATCATGCTGAAGCCGGTGGGGGCCCACCATTCCTTGAGGTGATCGGCCTGTGTGAGTACCTCCCAGAGCCGCTCCCGAGGCACATCAAACACTCGGGCAATGACGAAATCTTCGCTTTTGCTTTCGGCACCCATTTACTGCCCCCCTCCCCGATCTACCCGGGATAAGTCTGGCACATCGATTATCCAGCCGACACCGAATTTATCGGCCATCATGCCGGTGTGCAGCGCGAAAAGGTCTTGCCCATGGGCATATTTGACCTTGCCGCCTTCCGACCGGCGCCTTGACATAAATGGAGTACGCGGGCAGCCGTTCCCTCGGCTGCGGAACTTCGGACTTCGGATGGCTGGTTGGCGATGACTTTCCTGCGCACGTATTTGCGCGTCCTTGGTTTGCTCGCGCCCGAAGCACGCCTCGCAATAGCGCTGGCGCTGGCGAATATCGCGCTGGCGCTGGCGCAATTCATCGAGCCCATCCTGCTTGGCCATATCGTCGATGCCCTCTCAGGAACTCTGCCTGCCTACATCCCGGCAGCCGCGGCCGCGCTGGCGCCTCTCTTGAGCGCTTGGGTCGGCTTCGGGCTGTTTGTCATCGCCGCCTCGGCGATAGTGGCGTGGTTTTCCGACCGGCTCGCGCACCGCCGCCGCAACCTGGTGCTGGCGGATTTCTTCGAGCACGTCCTGCAACTGCCGCTAAGCTATCACGCCGGAGCGCATTCGGGGCGGCAGCTCAAGATCATGCTGACCGGCACCGACACGCTGTGGTGGCTGTGGGTTTCGTTTTTTCGCGAACACTTCGCCGCACTTGTGTTCATCATTGTGCTGCTGCCAGTGTCGCTCTATCTGAATTGGCGCCTGGCGCTGCCGTTACTGGCGCTGTGCGTGATCTTCACGGTGCTGACGTCGGTGGTGATACGCCGCGCCAACGCCATGCAGCGGGCCGTTGAGAAACACTATTCAGACCTCGCCGAGAACGCCGCCGACGCGCTCGGCAACATTGCGGTGGTGCAGAGCTATGTGCGCATCGACAGCGAAGTGTCGGCGTTGCGCGGGTTGGTGAACTCGCTGCTGCGCGCGCAAATGCCGGTATTGTCGTGGTGGGCGATCGCGGCGGTCCTGACCCGTTCCGCCACGACGCTGACTTTGCTGGTAATCCTTCTGATCGGAGCTTACCTCAAGCTCCTCGGCCTCTCGTCGGTCGGCGCGATTGTCAGCTTTATGGCGATCGCGGCGTTGCTCATCACCCGCCTCGAACAGATGGTCGGATTTGCCAACCGCCTGTTCGTCGACAAGCCCAGACTCGACGAATTTTTCGGCGTCTTCGACACCGTGCCGGCGGTTCGCGACCAGCCGAACGCGCTCGACCCAGGGCGGCTTCGTGGCCTGGTCGAGTTCAAGGATGTTTCGTTTTCCTATGACGGCAAGCGGGCCGCTGTGGCCGACCTGAGCTTTACCGCGTTGCCTGGTGAAAGCATTGCGCTGGTCGGGCCGACTGGCAGCGGCAAGTCGACTGCGCTCGCACTCCTGCATCGCACCTTCGATCCGCAGTCGGGGCTGATCAAGGTCGACGGCATGGATATCCGGGGGCTTACGCTGACGGGGCTCCGCCGCAATATCGGCGTCGTTTTCCAAGAGACGCTTCTGTTCAACCGCTCCATCGCGGAAAACTTGCGCATCGGCAAACCCGACGCCACTGAAGCGGAGTTGCGTGAAGCCGCTGCCCGCGCGCAAGCAATCGACTTCATCGAACACAAGGCGGACGGGTTTGAAGCGCGCATCGGCGAACGCGGCCGTTTGCTGTCCGGCGGCGAACGCCAGCGGCTTGCGGTGGCGCGCGCTCTCCTCAAAGATCCGCCGATCCTTATCCTCGATGAGGCGACCAGCGCGCTCGATCCGGTGACCGAACAGCGCGTCACGCAAGCGCTCGACGAGGTGATGAAGGGACGGACCACTTTCGTCATCGCGCACCGGCTCGCGACCATCCGCAATGCCAGCCGCATCCTGGTGTTTCAGGAGGGGCGCATTATCGAAAGCGGGACGTTCGACGAACTCTACCGTGGCGGAGGATTCTTCAGCGAGCTGGTGGAAGCGCAGTTTGGAACCGAAGCACCGCTCGGCACCGTGCTGCAATCGCTCGACACACCAGTCGTTCCGCGCGAGCGGGCGTAATCACCTCCCCCCGTGCGGGAAGAGGGCGAGGCTAGCGCAGCCGCTCGAGAATGCTGACATAGTTGGCGACGGCGGCACCGCCCATGTTGAAAATACCGCCGAGCCGCGCGTCTTTGACCTGCATATCGCCTGCGGTTCCGGTCAGTTGCATCGAGGCCAGCGCATGCATGGACACGCCGGTGGCGCCGATCGGATGACCTTTGGCCTTGAGCCCGCCGGATGGGTTGATAGGCAGCTTGCCGTCCTTGGCGACAATCCCTTCCGCGATGACGCGGGCACCCTGCCCTTCGGGCGCGAGCCCCATCGCTTCGTATTCGATCAGTTCGGCGATGGTGAAACAGTCGTGCACCTCGGCAAAAGAAAGGTCGGGTAACGCGATACCGGCGGCGGCGAGCGCCCGGTGCCAGGCTTCCGCGCAGCCCTCGAACTTGAGAATGTCGCGGCGCGACATCGGCAAGAAATCCTGCACATGCTCGGCGGCGCGGAACACCACGGCCTTGCCGAGTTTGAGCGCGGTGTCGACATCCGCAAGCACGATCGCCGCTGCGCCGTCGGAGACGAGCGAGCAGTCGGTGCGCTTGAGCGGCCCGGCGACGCGCGGGTTCTTTTCGCTTTCGGTCCGGCAAAACTCGTAGCCGAAATCCTTGCGGATTTGCGCATACGGATTGCCGACACCGTTCTTGTGATTTTTCGCCGCGATCTGCGCCAGCGCATCGGATTGATCGCCCCAGCGCTGGAAATAAAGTCCGGCAATCTTGCCGAAAATGCCGGCGAAGCCGCCCTCGATATCGGCTTCTTCGCGGACATACGAGGCCTTCAAGAGGTTGCGGCCGATTTCGGCCGCAGGCGTCGTCGTCATCTGCTCGGCGCCGACGACCAGCACGATGCGCGCCGCGCGCGCCGCAATTGACTTGAGCCCTTGATGGACGGCGGCCGACCCTGTTGCACAGGCGTTTTCGACGCGCGTGGCGCGCTTGAAGCGCAGATCGGGAGAGGCCTGCAGGACCAGCGAGGCGGTGAAATCCTGGGCCGAGAAGCCGGCGTTGAAGTGGCCGAGCACAATTTCGTCGACGTCTTTAGCCTCGACGCGGGCATCGGCAAGCGCCTGCGTCGCCACTTGCACAATCAGGCTTTCCACAGTTTCGCCGGCAAGTTTGCCGAACGGCGTATGCGCCCATCCCACAATGCAGGCCGTCATGATCGCTCCCTTTGCCGAATTTTCGACGCTTTTCCTTGGCTAGCCGCGACGCGTGAGTTTCGCGTCACTCAACCTTAACCGGATTCACCTTTGCCTTCGAGCCTCTGTTACGGTTAGATAGTTGTCCACTTGGGCCTGCGAAACCTTCCGCAGACCCGCTGCACCCCTTTCGCCGGTTTCGACCAACGGCGGCGACCAATCGAGCGGGCCACCGCGCGTGAATCAAAAGCGAACACTCCACACGCTGATATTGGCGCTTGGGCTGGGTCTGCTCTGCATCGCGGCTTTGCCGCCTCCGGCGGCGCATGCCGAAGCGACTATCCTGGTCGAAGCCGACACCGGCAAAGTGCTCGAAGCCGAAAACGCGACCTATCCCTGGTATCCCGCGTCGGTGACGAAACTGATGACCGCTTATGTCACCTTGAGCGCGATCAAGGCGGGCCACATTACGCTCGACAGCTTGTTCACGGTGTCGCATACCGCAGCCGCCCAATCGCCGACCAAGATGGGCTTTCCGCCCGGGACCCAGGTGACGGTCGACAATGCGCTGAAAATGCTGATGGTGCATTCGGCCAACGACATGGCGGTGGTGCTCGCCGAAGGCGTTTCCGGCTCGATCGAGAATTTCGCCGACGAGATGACGCGGACCGCGCGCCAGCTCGGCATGACGCAATCGAATTTCGTCAATCCGAACGGCCTGCCGGCGGACGGCCAAATCACCTCGGCGCGCGATCTCGCCATCCTGGCGCGCGCGCTTATTCATGACTTCCCGGAATACGGCCCCTACTGGCACATCGCCAACATCAAATTCGGCCGCCGGATCATCCACAACACAAATTCGCTGGTCGGCCGCTATCCCGGCCTCGACGGCATGAAGACCGGATTCATTTGCGCCTCTGGCTTCAACGTTGTCGCCACGGCGACGCGCAACGGCAAGCGGCTCATTGCCGTGGTGCTTGGCGCGCCGTCGTCGCCGGCGCGCGCGATCAAGGCCGCCGAGCTTTTGGAACGAGGCTTCACGCAGAACCCGCTCGGCTGGCTCACGCCGGCCTTAGGCTCGGTCACCGCATTGACGCCGGTCAACGCCGATCCTCCAAATCTGCATGACAGCGTGTGCGGTCCGCATAAGAAGCGCGCGCCTGCCGAGGAAGAAGAAGAGGCCGGCAGCGAACCCAATTCCGGCGGCGTCGACACGCCGTTCTCGGCGCTATTGTCGAGCCTGCGCGCCCCAACCCCGAAAGGCGCCGCGCTCCTCTCCGACTATGGCAGCGAACCGCCGGTCGTCGTCTATACCGGCCCGACGCGCACGCCTGGCGAGGTGGCCAAGCTCAATGCCATAGAGCCTGCGGCCCCTCACAAGAAAAAAGCCGGGGCAAAGACCGCGGCGGCAAAGCCGGACGACAAACCCGCGGACGAAAAGGCGCCGGACGGAAAAGCCGCCGAACACAAATCGGCACAGCCGGCCAAAACCACATCGGTAGTGGAAAAGCCGGAAAAATCGAAAAAGCCGCAGAAGGCGGAGCCGGCGGCGAAGCCCGCTGCAACGACACAGTAAAGCGTCGCTCGACCCACGCTTACGAGCGTTTTGGCCTCTCAGTCGTCCGTGCTTTGGCCGGCGCCCTCCGCGGCACACCGCCAGCTTGGCAAAAACAGCAAAATCTTGATCTTTTGCCGACGCGTTTTGGTTGAAACCATTCGCGGCGGCAAAATCAAAAGCCGAAATTTTCACCCTACTTATCGTATAGACTTTATATCACTCGAAGAGGACGGTGCATGAGATCATGGCAGCGCACCGCAACATTTCTGGCCTTCGCGTTGGTCTCGGGCGTTTTGGTATTTGCCGGCCACTTTCACACCTCGTCTGCGCCCGGCGTCGACGCCAAGTTCGCCGCGGCCGAGAAGTGACAAGCGAGGCGTCAATGGCTGTCAGCGGCACCATTCCTCCGGTGATCGGACGTGTCGGAGCTTCGGATGGTTTTTTCCGGTTTTAATCTGCTTTACTCAGTCTCGGGTTTCTTTGTCGGCATGCTGGTCGGATTCACTGGCGTCGGCGGCGGCGCGCTGATGACGCCGTTACTCGTATTGTTGTTCGGCATCCACCCGGCGACGGCGGTCGGCACGGATTTGCTCTACGCCTCGGTCACCAAGACCGCCGGCACGGTGGTTCATGGGCTGAGCGATACCGTCGATTGGACGATCACGCGGCGGCTGGCGCTGGGCAGCGTACCGGCCACGGCGCTGACGCTCGCCTTGCTCGCGTATTTCAGTCGCGGGACGGGCGAGGGCGCCAGCGGATTAATCACGACCGTATTGGGTTTCGCGCTCATTCTCACGGCCATCGCGCTGGTGTTTCGCAAACGCATTCTCGACTTCTTCGCCAACCGCGTCGGCGCATTCGAACCGGGACAAGCCAAGACGCTGACGATCGGGCTCGGCGCCGTGCTCGGCGTCCTCGTATCGCTGTCTTCGGTTGGCGCCGGCGCGATCGGCGTCACGGTGCTGTTGATCCTTTATCCGCGGCTGCCGGTGGCGCGCATTGTCGGCTCGGACATCGCTCACGCCGTGCCGCTGACGCTGATAGCCGGCATCGGCCACTGGTTCCTCGGCTCCATCGACTGGGTCTTGTTGGTATCGCTGCTGGTCGGGTCGATCCCCGGCATTACCATTGGCAGCTATATCGGCGCGCGCATTCCCGATCGCGTGCTCCGCCCGATCCTTGCCTCGACGCTGGCGGTGGTCGGCGGGCGATTGGTGTTTTAGGCAGCGGCGCTCGCCGCGCCTCGTTCACGCCGCGCGATGCAATGGCGCATCCGTCACTTTTTGCAACGCCTCGAATGCCAGCCCGGGCGCCGTCTCGCGGACGGCGAAGCCTTTCGCGGTGACATCGAGCACGGCAAGGTTGGTGTAGACACGCGTGACCGCGCCGGGCGCCGTAAGCGGATAAGTGCAGCGGCGTACAAGTTTGCTTTCACCCGATTTGGTCGTGTGGTCCATCAGCACCCATACTTGTTTGGCGCCGACGGCGAGATCCATCGCGCCGCCGACCGACGGCATGTCGGTTGGCGACATCGACCAATTGGCGAAATCGCCGTTCTCGGCGAGCTGAAAAGCGCCGAGGATGCACAGGTCGAGGTGACCGCCGCGGATAATGGCGAAACTGTCGGCATGGTGCATGTAGGCACCGCCCGGACGGAGCGTGACATATTTTTTGCTGGCATTGATCAGCCAGCGATTGATCTCGTTCGGCCCGGGCTCCGGTCCCATGCCGAGAATACCGTTCTCCGAGTGGATAATGACTTCGCGCTCGGCCGGCACGTGGTTGGCGACGAGCACCGGAATGCCGATGCCGATATTGACGTAAGAGCCTTCGGGAATATCGCGCGCGGCGTTCGCCGCGATTTGGTCGCGCGTCCACGGCCGGCAACCTGATTGCGGCGGCCGGGCAGCGCGCGGATCGGTCTTCCCATCGGCTTCCATCACGTCACCGTCGGTTCGCCATAAGGCACGTGCACCACGCGCTGCACGAATATTCCGGGCGTCGGCACCTTCTCGGGGTCGAGCGCGCCGAGATCGACAATGTGCTGCGCCTGGGCGATCGTCAACTTGGCGGCCATCGCCATCACCGGATTGAAATTCCGCGCCGACGAGCGGTAAGTCAGATTGCCCCAGCGGTCCGCTTCCCAGGCTTCGATCAGCGCGACGTCGCCGGCAAGCGCGGTTTCCAGCACATATTGCCGGCCGGAAAACTCGCGCAGCTCCTTGCCCTCGGCGAGCAGCGTCCCCACCGAGGTCGGCGTGTAAAAGGCCGGAATGCCGGCGCCGGCGGCGCGCATGCGCTCGGCCATGGTGCCTTGCGGCATCACTTCAAGCTCGATGCGGCCGGCGCGATAAAGCTCCTCGAACACAACCGGGTCGCTGGTGCGCGGATAGGAGCAGATGATCTTGCGCACGCGGCCGACTTCCATCAGCCGCGCCAAGCCATTATGGCCGACACCGGCATTGTTGGCGACCACGGTCAAATCCTTGGCGCCCTGCTCGATCAAACCTTCAATCAAGGCGTTGGGCTGACCAATGCTGCCGAACCCGCCGATCAGAACAAGCGAGTCATCGCGGATGCCGGCCATCGCCTCCGCCATGTTTTGCACGATCTTGTTGATCATTGGCGGACCCAAAAGAAAATTTAGGCCGGCGCGAACATCGGCACCGGCTGGCCGTTCTCACTTTCCTTGAACACCAATGCGACCGCCTGCCCGACGGAGAGCTTGTCGAAATCGCAATCGACGATGTTGGTCAGCATGGTCGGGCCTTCGGCGAGCGTCACGTGCGCGATGGCGTAAGGCTCGCTGACGCGGCGCATGACGCTGAACGTATAGATCGTGCCGCGGCCGCTTCCCTGCCGCCACTCGATGTTGTCGCTTGTGCAAAACGGACAGATGGCGCGCGGATACCAATGCGCGCGGCCGCAGGCGGTGCAAAACGGCACCAGAAAACGGCCTTCGCGCGCCGCCTGCCAAAAGGGCTGGGTCTCGGAAGTTACGACCGGCGAAGCGATCTTGCGCGGCATCTGCTACTCGCGTTCCATGATCAATGTTGCGCTGCCGTGGCGGGTGGCGAGTTGGAATCCGGTGCCCTGCGCCAGCGCCAGATCGCAATTCTTTACCTGCACGGCCGGATGGGCTTCGCCGCGCAACTGCCGCACCGCTTCGATGATTTTGGTCATGCTGCCGCGATTGGCCGGATGATTGTTGCACAAGCCGCCGCCGTCGGTGTTGAACGGAAGCGTGCCGACGCCGGAAATGAGGTTGCCGTCGGCGACGAACTTGCCGCCTTCGCCCTTGGCGCAAAAGCCGAGGTCCTCGATCTGCATGACCACCGTGATGGTGAAGCTGTCGTAGATCGAAGCATATTTGATGTCCGCCGGCGTGACGCCCGCCTCGGTAAACGCGATGGGGCCCGAGCGCGCGGCGCCGGAGGTGGTGAGGTCGAAGGTGCCGCCGGCCAGATGCTTCACCGCTTCGCCAGCTCCGATGATCTTCACCAACGGCCGGTTCAGCCGCTTGGCGATCTCCGGCCGCACCACGACGATCGCGCCGCCGCCATCGCTGATGACGCAGCAATCAAGCCGGTGCAGCGGATCGGCAATCAGCGGCGAATTGAGCACATCCTCGACGGTCACGATTTCGGGCAGCATGGCGTGCGGGTTGTGCTGCGCATGATGCGAGGCCGCGACCTTGACCCAGGCGAGCTGCGCGCTGGTAGTGCCGTAATCGTGCATGTGCCGCATGGCGCACATGGCGTAGCCGTTGGCCGTGGTGATGGCATAGGGTATCTCCCAGCCGGCCTCCGGCTGGTTCGGATCGCGCGCGCGTGGCGCGGTGCCGGTAGCCATGCCTTCGCTACGCGGGCGCCCGGCGAGCGTGATCAGCGCCACGTCACACTTGCCGGCGGCAATAGCCTCGGCGGCGTGCGCGGCCAGCGTAATGTACGACGTGCCGCCGAGTTCGGTCGACTCGGCGTGGCGAAGTTTCAGGTTCATATATTCCGCCATCGAGGCGGGTCCCGGTCCCGGCGCGTCGCCGGAGCAGAAATAACCGTCGACGTCGTCACGCGTCAGGCCGGCATCCTTAAGCGCGCCGTGCGCGACTTCGCCATGGAGTTGTGCCACCGTCTTGTCCGGCGCATGCCGCGTCGGGTGCTCGAAGGCGCCGGCAATGTAGGCTTTACCCTTGATGGTCATGCGGCGGGGGCGTTCCTGGAAGGTGACACCATATCGGTGTCTAGCGCGACCTCCAACACCCGCACCGCAGCCTTCCCTGCCGGTGACTACCGGAGTGCGCAGCTATTGGGGTAAAACCGGCAGAGGTCAGCCATGAAGCGCGCACGCGACATCAAAGCCGCCGGACATTGGGATGAGGCGAAGGCCGTCGACGCGGTCGCGCTCGACGCGCATGACCGCCATCGCCGCCGCGTCATGCTGAGCGGCGAGCGCGGCACAAAATTCCTGCTCGATCTTCCGCAAGCCACCGCGCTGCGCGACGGCGACGGCCTGGTGCTCGACGACGGCGCGATCGTCCGCGTCATTGGGCGGCCCGAGCCGCTGGTTGAAATCGCCGCTGCGAATGCTCACGATCTGGCACGCCTCGCGTGGCATATCGGCAATCGTCACGTCGACGTCCAAATCGTCGGCGAGCGACTGCGCATCCGGCGCGATCACGTTATCGAAGATATGCTGCGCGGGCTCGGCGCACGGCTGACGCCGGTCGAAGCGCCGTTTGATCCCGAGCGCGGCGCCTACGATCATCGCCATGACCACGACGGTCACGAGCATGACTAAGGCGCTCGTCCGCTCGTCCCCGCGAAAGCGGGGACCCAGCAAAAGAAAAAGGCGCTTGGATTCCCACTTGCGCGGGAATGAGCGAAGCAAATCTGCCGCTGGTTCGCTCGACTCAGCCGCGGCGCTGTACCGCCTCATAGCCTGGATGTCGCCGGCCTATCCGATCGGCGCATTTTCCTATTCCGCCGGCATCGAATGGGCGGTCGAAGCGGGCGATATCGCCGATGCCAAGACGCTGCGTGAATGGCTCGCGGTGATGATCGCCGAAGGCGCCGGCTTTGCCGATACCGTGTTGTTCAGCCACGCTCACGAGGCGATCGCGGCAAATGACGACGCGGCGCTTCGCGGTGTTGCCGAGCTTGCCGCGGCGCTCGTGTCATCGAAGGAGCGTTTCTTGGAAACGACGGCGCAAGGCCGCGCATTCCTGGAGACGACGCAGGCCGCATGGCCGACGCCGGCGCTCGCGCGCGTCGAAGAGGTGTGGAGCGGGCCGATCGCGCTGCCGGTCGCCGCCGGCGCCGCGTGCGCCAGCCACGCTATCCCTCGCGAAACGGCCGTGCGCGCGTTCTTGCAGGCATTGACCGCGAACTGGATTTCTGCGGGCGTACGGCTCGTTCCGCTCGGGCAGACCGACGGTCAGCGCGCCCTTGCCGCGCTCGAAGATGTCGTGGCGGCGAGTGCCGCGCGGGCGCTGACAACGCCGCTCGACGAACTCGGCACTTGCGCTTTCCGGGCCGACATCGCCGGCATGAAGCACGAGACCCAATACACCCGATTGTTCCGCTCTTAGCTGCCGGAGGAAAAATGGTTCAGCTTGTCGGCGGCGATATCAAAACCCGCGAGGTGCTCGACTGGAAAGGCATCCATGTCCTGCACGGCGTCATGTCCACATGTTCGAAGAAGCTGCGAATTTTTCTCAATCTGAAGGGCATTGAATGGCAGTCACACGTCGTGGACCTGCCCAACAACGCCAACATGAGCGCGTGGTACCTCGGCATCAATCCGCGCGGCCTCGTGCCGGTCCTGATTGACGACGGCGCGGTCCACATCGAGAGCAATGACATCATCACCTATCTCGAAAAGAAGTTTCCGCAGCCGCAATTGATCCCCGCCGGCTACGAACACGAAGTGGCGAAGCTGTTGCACCACGAAGACGAGCTGCACCTCGACATCAGGACGCTGAGCTTTCGCTTCGTGTTCAATCCCGACAGACCGCGTAAATCGACCTCCGACTTGCAGAAATACAAACTGGGTTCGGGCACGGTCGGCGGCCGTCAGGACACGGAGATCGATAAGCAAATCGAGTTCTGGAGCGGCTACGCCGAGCACGGCATCACCGATCAGCAGGCGCGCGCCTCGGCATTGAAGTTCCAGGCCGAATTCGGCGATCTGGACAAGAAGCTCGCAGACCAGCCTTATCTGATGGGCGATAAGCTCACCGTGCTCGATATCGCCTGGTTCATCTATGTCGATCGCTTGACGCTCGCCGCCTACCCGTTCAAGCGCTTGCATCCGCACGTCTCCGATTGGTTCGCGCGGCTGATGCAGCGTCCGGAATTCGCCAAGGAAGTCACGCTGCCGCCACAGGTCAGCGAGGGTTTTGCCGCCACGCGACGCGCGCATGCGCAAGCCGGCAAGTCGCTGGAACTGGTCGCCGGCTTTTGATCGGAGTCAAAGATGTCCGCTAACCACGGTCCATTGCGCGTCGGCGTCGGCGGGCCGGTCGGCTCCGGAAAAACCGCGCTGATGGACGCGCTCTGCAAGCGGCTGCGCGACCGCTATGAGATTGCCGCCATCACCAACGACATCTACACCAAATGGGACGCCGAATATCTGGTGCGTTCCGGCGCGCTCGTTCCCGATCGCATCGCCGGCGTGGAAACCGGCGGCTGCCCGCACACTGCGATCCGCGAGGATGCCTCGGCCAATCTCGCGGCGATCGCCGACATGCGGCAGAAATTCCCCGCGCTTGATCTGGTGCTGATCGAATCCGGCGGCGACAATCTCGCGGCGACCTTCTCGCCCGAGCTTGCCGACCTCACCATCTATGTCATCGACGTGGCGGCGGGCGACAAGATCCCGTCGAAGGGCGGCCCGGGCATCACGCGCTCGGACCTCCTGGTCATCAACAAAGTCGATCTCGCGCCTCATGTCGGCGCCTCGCTCGAAGTGATGGACCGCGAGTCGAAGAAGATGCGCGGCCAGCGCCCGTTCGTGTTTACAAATTTGCGCGCCGGCCAAGGCGTCGCCGAGATTGCAAGCTTCATCGAGGAGAAAGGCGGCCTCTCGGCGGCGTGACTTGCGATCGTCTCGGTCTTCAGCTCATCCGTTCGACCCATTGAGCGCGCGACGGCCCCGGCTCGAAGGGATCGCCGAAATACTGGGTCTCCCGGGCAACCTTGCCGTCTTTGAACTCCATGATGCTCACCGTGTAGGACGGTTTGCCGTCGTAGGTGAGGATGAATTCACTGACCCAAAGCTCGCCAACGCCAAGTATGCGCCGCACCGTAAAGCGTTTCTTGTTCGGCTGCGCAAAGCGCGAAGCTTGAATGTTGCGCCGGCCGCGGATGCGCTCGCCGGACTGCGGGTATTCGAGCACCGCATCGTCCCGGTAAATGTCATGCTCGGTCTCGAAATCATTTGCGTCCGAGGCGGCCCAGTGGCGATCTAATGCGGCTCGAATGGTCCGGTCGTCATTCATGCCTTCTCTCCCTTCGCAACGCCCGGGGCGCTACCTTACATCCAAACCGGCGACTTTGCGGCGTCGAAGCCGCAAGTCATCGCCGACCTCATTGCCAAGGCTGCGACCAGCGTGGGCGCCAAAGAATCAAGCAACTGACCAGAGGCAACTGGCTTCGAAATTGCCGTCGGCCTTTAACCGAAGGCCGGTGGTTTTTTGTTTTGGGGTGGCGGCAGAGGCTTCTGTCCGGATGCGACCGATTATCGCGCGATAACGTAAACGGATTTACGAAAGAATGGGATATTTTATGTCTTTAGATCAATAGGTTATGGGCGTCTTACTTTTTCCTTTTATGCGACTTTTGTGCGGCGCACAAAATCCTAGCTTTTCGGGTCACAATGCGTTAGCAGCGGCCCTTCTTCCGAACAAAAGAGGGGAACTTTTCAGAATGAAAATGATGTTTGCTGCGTGTCTCGTTCTCGGCGCCTTGAGCACAAGCGCCGGCGCTGTTGATATGGCCGAACTTGCGCCCTGCAAGCCGGCTGCAGCCCGGCTGTGTGACCGCTCCGCCGGCATGACCTGGAGCAACTTGCTCCAATGTGGCGCGACATTGGCCGCCCAAAGCTGGCGCGTTAGCAATTCATGCCGCGAAGTATTGCGAAAGTACGGCCAGCTGTAACCGTCCTTCGTGCTGATTGCAGTAACAAGAGCCCCGGCCGCTGCGCTGGGGCTTTTCTTTTAAGCACGGACCGCAAAAATTTCTTCCGGCCGCCGCGAATAAATCGCGCCTTCGCCCGGTCTCCTCCCTGAAAGCCCAAAGACCGCCCCGGTTTCCCGCGGCGGGCGGCTTAAAGGAGATCGGCAGTGAGCGAATTTGATCGTGATAACAGCCCCAATCGCCGCAAGGTTCTGGAATGCATGACCTGGGTCGGCACCGGGGTGCTGTGGACGATTTCCGGCGGCGTGCCCCATTCCATCGGCCTCATCGGAGAAGCCGGGGCCGCCGGAACGCGCGGGCTTACTTTCGCGCAGATCAGCGACAGCCATGTCGGGTTTGACAAGCCGGCCAATCCGAATGCGCGCGGTACGCTGGAGGAGGCGATCGCCAGGATCAATGCGCTGCCGGAAAAGCCGGCCTTCATGATTCACACCGGCGATATCACGCACCTGTCGAAGGAAAAAGAATTCGACGACGCCGACAGCATCATCTCGCAGTCCCGGCTTGACGTGCACTACGTGCCGGGCGAACACGATTTTCTCGACCCTGAGCAGAAACTCTACCGCGAACGCTACGCGCGGGCGGCCAAGGGCACCGGCTGGTACAGCTTCGACGCCAACGGCGTGCACTTCATCGGGCTGAACAATGTCGTCGATCTCAAAGCCGGCGGCCTAGGCAATCTCGGCGCTGACCAGCTCGAGTGGCTGGAGGACGACGTCAAGAGCCGCTCGGCGTCGACGCCGATTGTCGTCTTCGCGCATATCCCGCTGTGGACCGTCTATCAGGATTGGGGCTGGGGCACCGACGACGGCGCGCAGGCGCTGTCCTATCTCAAGCGCTTCGGCTCCGTGACTGTGCTCAACGGCCATATCCATCAAGTGATGCAGAAGGTGGAAGGCAACGTCACTTTCCATACCGCGCGTTCGACCGCCTTCCCGCAGCCCGCTCCAGGCGCGGCCGCGTCGCCCGGCCCGATGAAAGTCCCCGAGGAACAGTTACGGCAAATGCTCGGCATCGCCGACGTCACCCTGAAAGAGGCCGGGCAGCGGCTTGCCATCGTCGATTCACCGCTGAAGGCTTAAGGGGCGAACATGTTGCGTCATATCATCGCCGCCGCTGGGCTTGGCGGCCTCGCCGGCTTGGTCCTTGGGGCGGGCGTGCTGCTCGCCGCGCCCGCCGATCCTTCCGGCACCATTTCGATCGACAACTTCACCTTCGCGCCGGCGACGCTGACGGTGAAGGCCGGCGGCAGCGTCACCTGGATCAACAAGGACGATATTCCACACGCCATCGCGTCTGCGACCGGCGCATTTACGAAGTCGAAGGCGCTCGATACCGACGACACTTTCTCGTTCACTTTTACGACGCCGGGGACCTACAAATATTTCTGCTATCTGCACCCGCGGATGGTCGGCTCAATTGTGGTTGAGGCCGCGACCGGTAGCGCCGCCACGCAATAATGTTACAAAGGCTGTCACCACATGATCCTTGGAATGCCGGGCTTCATAGAATGGCAAAGGATGAAGCGGCCGAGCACGAGCGGATGCGGCGTTTTCGCGACGCCGCCCTGCCCTATCTCGACGACGCGTTCACGCTGGCGCGCTATCTCGTCCGCGACGCGGCCGACGCCGAGGATGCGGTCCAGGAATGCTACTTGCGGGCGCTGCGCCATTTCGACAGCTATCGCGGGCCGGCGATGAAACCCTGGCTGCTCACGATATTGCGCAATGTCTGCAACGACGAATTTGCGCGGCGGCGCGACCGGGAAATTCCGACCGACCATTCGGAGGACGCAGAGGCAACCGACAAGATGCCGGTATGGCAGGAGGCGCAAGCCTCGCCCGAGGGCTTGATGTTAAAAGCGCAGGACGACGCCACCATCCGCCGCCTGGTCGCCGAACTGCCCGAGCCGTTTCGCGAGGCGATCGTGCTACGCGAAATCAACGATCTTTCTTATCAGGAGATCGCCGAGGTTTCCGGCGTGCCGGTCGGAACGGTGATGTCGCGGCTGGCGCGGGCGCGCGCGATCCTGCGCACGGCCTGGAATGCGGCGGAAAGCGCCGCGGCGCCATCCATCACTCCGGCAAGATGAAGTCATGTATTGCGCCGAATCCGAAGTTTTGCTCCACGCGCTGATCGACGGCGAGCTCGACGCCGGTCATGCGCGCGAGGTTGAAGCGCACGTCGCGACCTGCGCGGCTTGCGCCGAAAAGCTCGCTTCGTTCCGCGCGCTCCACCAAGCAATGAGCGGCGCCGCGCTGCGGGAGGCCGCGCCCGCACATCTGCGCAACCGCATCGAACAATCGCTGACGCCGCCGAAGCCGGTACCCGCTCCGGCGGCTACCGTCGTTCCGTTGCGGAGCGGCGTCCGGCCGACGCGGCGATCGTTCTTCGGCGGATTCGCCCTCGGCGCGGGCCTATCGGCAGCGGTTGCCGCCAGTCTCGTCCTCGCCATTGTTCCTAATAATCAGGGCCAGGAAATCGCCGACGATTTGTTGTCGGCGCACCTTCGCTCCCTCCAGGCCAATCATTTGCTGGATGTGGAAACCAGCGACCAGCATACCGTTAAGCCGTGGTTCAACGGCCGGATCGATGTTGCGCCGCCGGTGATCGACCTCACCGCAGAGGGCTTCACGCTACTCGGAGGCCGGCTCGATTACCTCGCCGGCGAACCGGTGGCCGCGGTCGTCTACCAGCGGCGCAAACACGTGATCAATTTGTTCATCGTCCGGCATTCGGCGGCGAAGCCCGCCGGCCCGGCTGCCGAAAGCATTCGGGGTTATAATATCCGCCACTGGTCGCAAAACGGCTTGGATCTATGGGCGGTCAGCGATCTCGCCGGCAGCGAATTGGACGAGTTCGTGCAAAAGATCGCGGGCAACTTGCGCGCGACCGGCGCCTCTTGAGGCGTCAGGTTCGACCCGCGCCAGCCGTTTTGCCGCTGCGGAAATCAATCATTCTTGATCGCCGCCTTCGCCTCGGCGGTCGCCGCACGGCGCATGTCTTCAAATAGTTGCCGGCCCGGCGCGATTTTCTGCTCTTCCGGAAAACCGGCAATGATGTCGTCGAACAGGCCCTGCACCTCGTCTTTGAACTCGCCGTGCGGAAGAATGTAGGCGTCGTTGCGTTGAATACCCAGCAACACCCGCTCGCCGAGTTCGATCGGATCCATGCCGTCGGCCATATCCGGGTTGAACAAATCCGGCTTTGCCGGATCGCCGACGCCATCGGGTTCGTGCCCGGGGCGATGCTGCTCCGCTTCCAAGATTTTCGTCCGCGTCATGCCGGGGCACAGGACGGACACGCCGATATTGCGTGCCGCTAACGCGAGCCGCAGTGAATCCGTCAAGCCGCGGACGGCGAATTT
>Ga0302234_10000688_pt1 | contig 25779 bp, 23 predicted proteins | sample II_Palsa_N3_2_FD_193576 | JGI IMG/M metagenome (GOLD analysis project Ga0302234, IMG submission 193576) | Peat permafrost microbial communities from Stordalen Mire near Abisko, Sweden - II_Palsa_N3_2 | ecosystem: Environmental > Terrestrial > Soil > Palsa > Peat permafrost | place: Sweden... | reverse complement strand
ACGGCGACGGGTGCCGTTGCTTTGCCGATGCATGCGTTCGCGCAGAGTGCGGTGACACTCTATGGTGCCATTGACGAAGGCGTGCAGTACACAAGCAATGTCAAGGGTAAGAGCAATATTGAAACGACGTCAGGGCAGGATTCTGGCGATCGCTGGGGGCTTAAGGGAACCGAAGATCTCGGCGGAGGGCTGAAGGCGGTGTTTCAGATTGAGAACGGCTTCAACCTCAACAACGGCAACCTCGAGAATGGCGGCCGGATCTTCGGACGTCAGGCGTACGTGGGAGTTCAGTCAGACAGTTTCGGTACGCTTACCGTTGGCCGCCAATATGATCCTCTGGTTGATCTGCTCGGTCCTCTGACCGCGAACGGGAACTGGGCGGGTAGCCTACTCTCGCACGTATACGACAATGACAATACCGACAACTCCATCCGGGTGAGCAACTCAGCGAAGTTTGTCAGCAACAAGTATGCGGGTTTTACATTTGAAGGCATGTACGCGTTCAGCAACCAGGCTGGAGGTTTTGCGGACAACCGTCTGTATGGTTTTGCGGGGCAATACGCAAATGGCCCAGTTACGGTCGTAGGCGCATATCTGCAGGTCAACGGAAACGACACCACGAATTCTGGTGGAGCGGTTTCTTCTGCCGACACCGATTTCACCGCCGAGCGCAACCAGATCTTCGGCGCCGGGATCAACTACTTGCTGACATCCGCCGCCACGGTCGGTTTCGTCTACACACACACGAACCTGACAAACGTGACCGGAAGCGAGTACTTCGGCAACCTGGCCAATCCGGCGAGTTCACTCAGGTTCAACAACTTTGAGGTCAATGCAAAGTACCAGTTCACCTCGGCCTTCTATGCCGGCCTGATGTACACGTACACGATCTCTCATTACGACAGCGCGGCCGGTCAGGCTCGACCGCATTGGGGGAACTTCGGCGGAATGGTCGACTATAACCTGACCAAACGTACCGACGTTTATATGCAGCTCGCCTATCAGCGCGCGTCACACACCGATGGCTTCGCGGCTCCGCTCGGTCAGGCGGTTCTCGTCGGTACGGATGCACCGTCCTCGAGCCTCAATCAGACGGCGGTGCTCGTCTCCTTCCGGCATCTCTTCTGATATGCGTCTAAATCCCGCCGTCCTGCGGTCCGATGGTGTGGCAGCAGGAGGTTGGGTATACCGTGATCCGGTAGGGCGGGAGTCAAACCTGGCGGGGCTTGCCGCGCAGTTGTAGGAGTCTGCGGCATTCCGCCAGACAACGGTTTCCGCGTCTCTTGTACTGCCCATATCGCTCGCCGAAGGTTTCGGACAGCCACCGCTCTTCGAGCCTGAGCTTACGCCATAGGACAAACGCAACGAGCGTCACTGCAACCAGCCCTCTATATTCCCCGTTGCCAAGTGCTGTTCCAGGTACAGCTAACAATAACCCCGTATATTCACGAACCACCGGTTTAAGCCTGTTCGACGCGAGCCGCCAGCCAATGGCGGTCACAAGCCAGGCAACGGGAACCAGATTTTGCAGAAAGTTCATGGAGAGCGTGAACTCAAATAGTCGTGGGGTCGAGCATACGAGGACTCTCGTCGAGCTGAAAACGGCACCCGGCCCTCTCTGCGAGAACACCCTGATCGCGGCGCTTATTCCATTGATTTTTAACAATGAATTTCATGCACTGCGATCAACGGAACATAGGCAGAATGCAATAGACCGCGTGCGTTTTGACCTGTAAATTGCCGCAGTGTCGCGCCTTGCACGAGGAGAAAGCGATGGCAGCGAAGTCGCCTTTTCAAGAGCTGAACAACAACCCGCACGTTCCGTCATGACCCGTTCAAACCTCGTTCCGCAATTGCGGCGTCGCGTGTGGCCGCAGCTCCTGTTGACCGTCATCGTCGTGGTGCTCATCGCCGTGGTGCTGACCGGTTGGCTGACGTTGCGCGCGAGTCTGCCGCAACTGGATGGCACGCACGGCGCACCAGTTTCTGCGCCGGTGACGATCGGACGCGACACGCTCGGCGTGCCGACGATCAACGGCCGCACACGCGCAGACGTTGCGTACGCAACCGGTTTTGTTCACGCGCAGGACCGTTTCTTTCAGATGGACCTGCTGCGCCGGGTCGCCGCTGGTGAGATGAGTGCGCTGATCGGACCGGCCGCGCTGCCGCTGGACAGGCGCGACCGGCCGTTGCGTTTTCGCGAGCGCGCGCAAGCGGCGCTGGCTGCGCAACCTGCGGATCAGCGGCAACTAATCGCGAGCTACACGGCGGGCGTCAACGATGGCTTGCATGCGATGCGCGCGCGGCCGTTCGAATACTGGTTGTTGCGCACGCAACCGGCGCCGTGGCGTGCTGAAGACACTCTGCTCGTGGTCTACGCGATGTACTTCGATCTTCAATACGATCAGGTGGCGCACGTGCTGTCGCGTGCGGTGGTGCGCGAGCATGCGCCGGCCGATTTGCTTCCATTCCTGCTGCCGGCGACGAGCCATTGGGACTCGCCGCTCGATGACCCCGGCGCGTCGGCCTCGTCACCGGTCGAGTTGCCTGAGACGCGGCCGCCGTGGCTGGGCGCGAGGCAGCCTGCCACCGGCAGCGTGCCGGAAGTCACCGGGTGGCTCGGCGACGTACCCGGTTTCGTCGGCGGCGTATCGGTCAATTCGATGGTCGGCAGCAACGGCTTTGCGGTCGACGGTGCGCACAGTGCAAGCGGCGACGCGCTGCTCGCGAGCGACATGCACCTCGGTTTGTCGCTGCCGAACATCTGGTACCGCGTGTCGCTCGCGTATCCGGCCGTAGGCGGCGGTACGCGCCGGATCACCGGCGTCAGTTTGCCGGGAGCGCCGCTCGTCGTAGCCGGCAGCAACGGTCATATCGCGTGGGGGTTCACGAATAGCTATGGCCGCTTTATCGATCTGGTCGATCTGCAGCGCGACTCGGCCGATTCGCTGCGCTATCGCGTTCCGGGCGGCGGCTGGGAGACGGCTCAAGTGATTCATGAGCGCCTCGACGTGAACGGCGGCGAAAGTGTCGATCTGCCGGTCATTCAAACGCGCTGGGGGCCGCAACTCGTGGTCGGCTCGCATGCGTATGCGCTGCACTGGACCGCAGAGGACCCCGGCGCGGTCAATATGAACCTCGTGCGACTCGAAGACACAACGCACGTCACGGATGCGCTGCGTGCTGCGCAGACCTTCGGCGTACCGACGCAGAACTTCATGGTGGCCGACGCGCAAGGGCATATCGGCTGGACGTTCGCCGGTCCGCTGCCGCGCTTTGCTGACGCCCGTGGTGGCGGGGGCGGCGGCGCGGATGACAATGCGGCGGCAGCACCCGCCAGCCTGCCGTTTGCTTCCGGCACGTACACCGGTTGGCAAGACTATCTGCCGCCCGATGCGTACCCGGTGCGCATCGATCCGCGTGTCGGCCGCGTCTGGACCGCGAATAACCGGGTCCTGCCGCTCGCGCAGGCGGCTCTCATCGGCGACGCGGGCACCGATCTCGGTGCCCGCGCGACGCAGATCCGTAACGATCTGCTCGCGCTGCCACATGCGACCGAGCGCGACATGCTGTCGGTGCAGACCGACGACCGCGCATTCTGGATCGAACCCTGGCGCCGCGTCGCGCTCGACGCACTCGACACGGGTGCGCTTGCGGGCCATCCGCAGCGTGCCGAGTTCCGGCGCCTCGTCGAAACGTGGGACGGCCGCGCGGATGCGAACGCGGTCGGTTACCGCCTCGTGCGCGCCTTCTACTACTCGTTGTATGACGCATGGTTCGGTCGGCTGGACAAGCAGATGGCCGCGCTTGCGCCCCAGCTGGGCTATCGCGCGGCGAACCCGCGCTACGAGGCAACGATGGAAACGCTTGCCGCTCAGCACGCATGGATACCCGGTGGCTTCGCAGACTGGCGCGTGTTCATGCTGGACCGGATCGACCACACGATCGCACAGTTGCCGAGCGGCACGAAGCTCGAAGATGCGCGCTGGGGCGATCGCAATCGCTCGGCAATCGCACATCCGTTTGCGCGGATCCTGCCGGCGTGGCTGCCATGGGTGCGCGGGTGGCTCAGCACGCCGCCCGATCCGCTGCCTGGCGACATGAACATGCCGCGCGTTCAGGCACCGACGTTCGGCGCGTCGGAGCGCTTTGCGGTGTCGCCGGGACGCGAGCAGGAGGGCATCTTCGAGATGCCGGGCGGGCAGTCGGGCAATCCGATGTCGCCGTACTTCATCGCGGGCCACGAAACGTGGGTTCATGGCGACGCCGCACCGTTCCTGCCGGGCGCGGCCGTTCATACGTTGACGCTGACCCCTGCTGGCGCGCAATCTACAGTGCTGATGGAGCCGACAGGCAACCCCTCCGCGTTCCAGCAAAACATGCCACCGGCGAGGCGTTCTCCAAAGTGATTGGCTGACTGAAAGGCCCGACTCAGGCTTGCGTGGGAGTGTCCAGCGGTTCGCTCAATTCAGCTTCGCGGAGCGTTTCCGGCTGAGCCCGATACAGGCTAAAACCGTGGCGAATCCCATCGTGAAGACATCGACCACGCGAAGTTCAGGCACGCTTTGCACGAAGAGGTGATCCACCGCGACCATGGCGTAGCACATCACTGGCAATGCGCCAAAGTAGGACGCATCTTCAACGCTTACCCGCTCGGGGCGAATGTATCGGGAAGCAATGCCGAACAGCGAGTACACGACGAATGTCGTTGCGAGCCAACCGGCGTAGTTATGAAAGGGGACACCGAAATAGGCTCCGCCTGCTTCCCACACCCAGTTTCCTGCGCGACTCATTCCCGGATCCATCACGGTGTCCCACGAAGTCATCACCATGGATGCGACGATCGAGCGGCTCAGGATGCCTTCAGAAGCGTCTCGAGTAGATGACCCCAGCAATGTCGAGGCGACAGCCCACGACGAATAGATCATCATGAACCATGCGAGAGGGATGATCGCCGGGACTAGCCCAAGTTTGGGTCCTAGCAAGTTGCTGTAGTGATAGTGGCCGTATATCCAGCCTGTCGAGACGCCGATTTCCTCTAGTATCCATGAAACGATAGCGGACAGCGCAAAGAACACAAGCGTGCGGCGCTTGCCCAGCGACGCGCAGCCATGTAGCACTGCGAATCCGCTGAACGTCAAGGTGTAGCCAACATTTCCGAGCGAGGGGATCTGCCAACCGGTGAGGAACCGAAGCCACTCTGCAACATGCCGAAACGTGACCACGACGAACAGCAATATGGCTAACGATGCGGCGATCGATGTACCGGTACGGTGGCCCGATGATAAGGTTTTTGAACTGTTAGGCGCTTGCGATTTCATAAAGATCCGGAGTTCACGTGTTTGGATGCGTCGGGCAATGACTGATGTCCGGATCGATCGATGACGTGCACGTTCGCGGCCGCACGAGCGACTGCCTGGCATCAACGGATGCAGTCTGTGTCCGAGCCGCTCCGGTGAATCCGCCGACGTGAGCAGAACGCTTATGGCCGTGGCTTTATTCCATAGTGGAGAAGACTATGAACCGGTGCCATGTCCTGGTGATCGCGGTACGCGAGGCATCTGTCGCCGCAGCGACCAGCGCGGCCAGATTTTTACCTCGGGTGCCGACGGCAATCCCGAACTGCGTCTTTCGAGAGCCAATACCGGGAGCAGGACAAGATCATCAGTCCGCAAAGACCGCCGCGTGCTTCCGGATGAACGCCTCGACAGTCATGGGCGGGGTTCCCGTTAGTTCTTCGACCAGTGTATTGGTACCGGCGAAAACGCCATTTTGATAGTCGACAGCGACAGACAGGAGATGCTGTGAAAATGGGTCGCTAAATTTCGAATCGTTATCCAAACGCTTTTCGAACATCTCGAGGTCGATCGGCTGGTACTTCACTTCACGGCCCAGAACCTTGCTCATTTCACCCGCAATTTGATGGTGGTCCATCTCGACGGGGCCGTATAGCGGATAGACCTTGCCGGCGTGCGGAGCAGGATCACGAAGAATCGCAGCGATGACGCGCCCCTGGTCTTCTGCTGCAATCGGTGCATGACGCCCGTTGCCAAAGGGCAGTCGCAACGTTCCGTCCTTTTTGACGTTCGCAACCTGGCCGGGATAAGTTAGCCATTGTGCGAAGAACGTCGGACGAATGTGGGTGACCGGGGTGCCCGACCAGTCAAATACCCTCTCCGAGATCCAGTGGTCACGTGCCGCGTGACTTGTTGCGTTCCTGCGAGCGGAGATTTGTGACATGTTCACGATCCCGCTGACTCCCGCCTCCCGGGCTGCCTGCGCAAAATAGACGCTCGCCTGTATACCTCCTGATTCGATTGGATAGACGAAGTACGCCGAAAAGACGCCCTCTAGAGCTCGTGCCACGTCGTCCAGATTGGAAAGGTTACCGACCAAAACCTCGACTCCGTGCGACTTGAGTCGATCTGAACGTTGATCTTCCTTCCGTACCAGCGTGCATACCGTTTCACCAGTTGCTAAAAGAGCTTCGGTAGCTGCGCCACCGGTATCACCTGTCGCCCCAGTAACAAAAATTTTCTGATCGGACATTTCGAACACTCCACACTCAAGGGAAAGGGCTACTGGATCTGTGGCACGTCGGCGTGCTGAATGAAACTCGCGCGAGGTACCGTATCTGAACCAATCGACGAACTGGTTCACTTCACCGGGAAACGTTCACCCGGCCGGGTTGCCTGCTATAACCCGCTCGTCTTAAGCCACGAACGGATGGCTTGGACAAGCTCAGTCTTGCGCTCAAGCGGAAGCCAGTGGCCAGCGGGCAGGTTCGTTACGGAAAGGTCGTCGCAGGCGCCGCGCATGGGTTCCCCGAGGCGGCTGCGGTTGATGTCGCAGATGGCATCCCAATCACCGTTGACGAACAAAACGGGCTGGCGTAGCTGGCCGCCGTCGGGCGCTGTGCGCGCGTAGGCAATGTTAGCGGTGTCGTTCAGGTACCAGGCATTGATCGAACGGAAACCACTGACATCGAACGCATCCACCAGCGCGTTAAAGTCAGTAGGCGTCCAGAGCGCTGGGTCAGGCGGCGTTGTCGGGGCGCGGTGCGCCGAGCCATAACGTCCCCCGTTTTTTGTGATCAATGCGGACGGAGAGACCTGCCCGACAGACGCGGGATTGCCGCGCCGATAGATCGATGCGAGCGTTGCCGGGGTGTCCGCCTCGGAATCGCTAACCGTCTGGTTGAAGTGCGTCAGGTAAAAACGGAAGTAATCCCACTGCCCGTCCGGGTATTGATCGGCCGGATACAACTGACGGTCGATCAGCGGCACGAGATTGGGTAGCGCGAAGCCCTCCGGAAAGTAAGGCACTGAGATCAGCACCACGCCCCGACTGCGCGCCCCGTGGTGCGCCGCCAGCGCTCCGGCCACCGGGCTTCCCCAGTCGTGGCCAACCCAGATTGCCGGCCGCGCCCCCAAATGGTCGTGTAGTTCGACCATGTCGTCGACGATCTCGCTCAAGGCGTAGGCCTCGGCGGCGGCCGGCGCCGCCGAGCCGCCGTAGCCACGCATGTCCGGTGCGACGCAGCGCCAGCCTTCGGAAGCAAACGCCTCGATCTGCGCGCGCCACATCAGGCCGATCTCGGGCCAGCCGTGAAGAAAGATCATCAACGGCCCATCGGCCGGCCCGGCCTCCAGGTAGCGCGTCGTGTGGCGCGGCGAGCGAAAGGTACGCACGGCCAGGTCGGAGACGTTACCCGAACTGGCGCCGGGGACTACCGGGCCGCCGGCAGTGACAGATTCAGCCCCAAAAGCTGCCTTACTCATCAACAGGTTTGCACCAAAGGCGGTGCCATTGGCGAGCAGAGTGCGACGCGACATAGCTGACATAGGGAGGTCTGATTTAGACACGATTGATTATAAGAAAGATCTGCGGACTCACCCGCTCCGGGTCTGGCCCGCCGCGTTCGAATAGATAACGCTTCCGGGCATCCAATCCGTTGCGAGTCAGGTGGGGGATACGGTTTGCAGGAACTTCACGAGTTGGTCATTGACCACATCAGGGGCTTCGTGTTGTACCCAGTGGCCCACATTGTCGAGTTCGAGACCTCCAACGAGACCGGGAATGTCAGCGCGCATCTGGTCCACGGTCAGCGGATAAAGCTCTTTCAAGCCATCCGCCTTCCCCCAGATGAAAAATGAAGGCTGGGTGATCCTGGCGCCCTTCCACGGAGCGGACAGATAGAAGTACGGTTCGGCGGCCCGATAGTAGTTCAGAGCGCCATGAAAGCCGGTGCGCTGAAATTCCGCCACGTTATGAGCGACGTAATCCGGCTGCGCCCATGACGGCAAAGGTCCCGGGGCCGGACGGTGAAGGCTTCGTGCCGGATCCATCGGACTCCAACGCTTGTCTGCCGGAGCGGAGCCCGATGCCCAATACAGGATTCCCGGAATGGTCACCGTGGCGTCGGCCCAGATCTGATCGGCGTCCGGTCGGATCTGTTCGAACATGTAGAAATCATCCTGATGGCCAGACTTCCGCATCTTCTCGAAGACGCTGACATCCCCACGAGGAACGAAAGGCACGCTCAGACAGAACACGGCCTTGAATCGATCGGGACGCATCAGCGCCGCTTGCCACACATGCGTTGCACCCCAGTCATGGCCCACGAGGACAGCGCTCGGAATCTTCAGCGCGTCGAGCAGACCGACGAGGTCACCGACCGTTTGCAGTGGCGTGTACAAGGTGGGGTCCGCCGGAGCCGAGCTGAGTCCGTAGCCGCGCATATCAGGAGCAATTGCCCGATATCCGGCAGACGCCACGGCCTTCATCTGCCGGCGCCACGTGTAGGAAGTGTCCGGAAACCCGTGGCAGAAAAGTACGGCTGGCCCATCACCTTGTTCGGTAACGTGCAAGGTTATGCCATTGGTATTGATGTCGTACTCCTTGATACCGGAGACGCTGCTGGTTGCAGGACTTTGCGCCTGCGCCCCGCGATCCAGCAGCAGGCTCGCACCAAAGGCGGTTCCGCTCGCGAGGAACGCGCGGCGAGAGATAGAGGGTGCAGGAACAAAAGCTGTTGCAGAAAGGTTGCTTTCCATAGAGGTTTCTCGATTGGCCGGACGTGAGACTCGGGAACCCGCTAATGTTAGAAGCCCGCAACGAGGCGGGAAGGACGTATTTCCGACAATTCTGGCCATGCTGGCGCGACCACACTTATCGACATCAGTATCGTTGGTTAGAATCACAGTTCAGCAGGCGACGGCTCATGCCAGGCGCCAGCGTGCAGGCCGTAACGTTATGCCCTGCAATTTTTCGGGAGCTATCATGCTGCGTGTTGGCTACATCGTCGTTCCAGGCTTCCAGGTCATGGTTTTTAGCGGACTAACAGTGTTTGAACTCGCGAACCGAATGACCAAAGAGCCGCACTACGAGATACGTCTGATATCTGAAAGCGGTGGGCCGGTGCAAAGTTCTCTCGGATACTCTGTCATGACGGACAGTTTCGGTGAAGGCGAGTTCGATACGGTGATCATCGGCGGCGTCATTACTGGCGCGCACCCAGCGAGCGCCGCACTGATTGAATATTTAAGAGGCGCGGTGAAAACCACGCGGCGCGTTGCCTCAATGTGCACGGGCGCGTTCTTTTTGGCTCAGGCCGGTGTTCTGGACGATCGGCGCGCCACAACTCACTGGGCCCACGCGCGCGAATTGCAAACGACGTATCCAAAAGTCAAAGTCGAAGAAGATCGGATATTTATCGTAGATGGCCCGGTATGGACATCCGCAGGCATGACTGCGGGGACCGATCTTGCGGTTTCGATGGTGGAAAGGGATCTTGGTGCGAAAGTAGCGCGAATTATCGCCAAGCGAATGGTCATGTTCCATCGACGCGCCGGCGGACAGTTACAGCACTCCACCCTGCTGGACCTCGACGCAAAAACTGACAGGATACAAACCGCGTTGGTCTATGCGAAAAGCAATTTGCACACCCCGCTGACGGTCGACAGACTCGCTGATGCCGCCAATCTGAGTGTGCGGCAATTCAGCCGGGCATTCCGTGAGGAGACGGGGCAATCACCTGCGAAGGCTGTCGAGAACCTTCGGCTCGAAGCAGCGCGCCTTATGGTTGAGCAGGGCAGGCTACCGATTGACGTCGTTGCACGAGAAACGGGTTTTGCTGATGCCGACAGAATGCGCCGTGCGTTTCTGCGAGCCTTTGGTGAACCGCCTCAGGCTATTCGCCGCAACGCACGTGAGCACGCGGACAACTGAGCTATCAGTTGCTCGTCACCGGATCCAGAACGGCAGCTCCCCGAGGTCAAGCGGTCATCTGAGTAGTTTGACCGATGGGGTATCGCAAATCAACAGACTGGCAGCAGACGAACCCTAACGAGCCCGATTGAAGAGCGGCGACGCATTGCTTGCCGCGGCCAACTCGTTGGCGGCCGCAAGCAATGCAGGTCCGAGACTTGCCATGCGCATCTCGTCAAGACGAACAAGGGGTCCCGCAATGCTGATTACCCCGATCACAGGATAGCCGCGCCGCTGTACCGGTGCGGCCATTGCCGTCATGCCCGGCGCGAACACCTCATTGATGGTCGCATAGCCGCGCGTGCGTGCCGCGTGAACGAATTCCAGAAGACCATTGATGGTGGTGGGAGCGTTAGGGCCGTACTGTTTCGGTTGCCCGAATCCCTGTCGTGAGACCAGTTCGAGCGCACGCTCATCAGTCATCGTCATCATCCATGCGTGACCGGTTGCGCTGCAGGACAGAATGGTGTCCATACCCATGTCAGGGTCGTATCGCAGCCCCTTTAGCGCACCTTGTGCCTTGGCTACCCACGTCAGTCTGTCGCCGTCAACGATGGCAAGCCGCACCAACTCGCCTGATGTTTCCGCTAAACGGTCGAGCATGGTCTGCGCGATATCGACAATCCCCGAGGTTGCGAGAAAACCCAGGCCGAGACCGACGAGCTTCGTCGTGAGCACGTAATCTCCGTGTTCGCGCAACTGCCGCACGTATCCGCACTGCTTTAGATCGACGAGCAACCTGTGACAGGCACTGCGAGGAATGTCGAGCTCGGTCGCGATCATCGCGAGGGGCGTGCCTTCCATCTGCGTGGCCAGGAATTCAAGGACCGCGAGGGTGCGTTCGGTGACGCCGGGCATATCAGTCTCCAGGATGCTCTGCTCGTCGGAATTCGACCGACGACGCAAGCTATTTTTCGCATTACGGTATCAAATTCCACCTTGGAATAGTGTCCCACTCCACGATGCTAAGCTTCAACGACGGGCGCGGCACAGTCAAGCAACCCGCCAAAAAAATGAGGAATCCGACCAATACGAATGGCGCAGCCAATTGCCGTGATGGCAAAGCTGGCGCGCGATTCGGTTGCGTTCCCAACAGGTTGATGAACAAGGAGACGAGATGAGTCAACAGGCACAACATCAGAGCGGTGCGGCGATGCGCACGCGAGCGGTGACGGCCGCCGCAATCGGCACCGCGTTGGAGTGGTTCGATTTCACGCTATACGGCGCGCTAGCCGCGACCGTTCTCCCGAAGCTGTTCTTTCCCTCGATGGATCCGACCTCCGCGTTGCTGGCGTCGCTTGCGACCTTCGGCGTCGGGCTTGCCGCGCGCCCGTTGGGCGCGATCATCTGTGGACATCTGGGCGACAAGGTGGGGCGTCGAAACCTGATGTTGGGAACTGTCTCTGTCATGGGTTTGGCTTCAATGTTCATGGGTGTGTTGCCGACCTATGCGAGCATCGGCGTATGGGCACCGGTTTTACTTGTCGTGTTACGCATCCTGCAGGGCTTTGCATTGGGTGGTGAATCGACAGGGGCCCAGTTGATGGCGATCGAACATGCGAGCCCCGAGCGTCGTGGGAAGTATTCTGGACTGCTTGGATTGTGCTCGCCACTAAGCCAGATCCTCGCCAACGGGGTGCTGCTTCTGCTGTCGGCCACGCTTTCGACGCAAGCCTTCGATTCCTACGGCTGGCGCGTCCCATTTGTACTGAGCTTTATTCTCGTCATTGTCGGCGTCTATATCCGGCTCAAGGTCAGCGAAACGCCGGCGTTTGTAGAACTGCAAAAGACCGAGGTGGTCCATGTTGGCAGCCCAGTGCGCGACGCGCTGCGATTTCACTGGAGGACAGTGCTGCGCTGGATGCTTTTTTTCTGCGGCCCGGCAGCCCTCTTCTACCTTATCGTGGTGTTTTCGCTGAGTTACATCACGAAAACGCTGGCGATACCGAAACAGACCGGCTTCCTGCTGCTGATGGGTGCCAATGTCTGTGCAATCGTAGGGGCACTCGCGGGCGGCATGCTCAGCGATAGAATCGGTCGCAGGAAGGCGCTTGCGATTGGGTCGGTCGCGACGTTGCTGATGCTGTTCTTTTATTTCGAGATTCTGGATACGAAGAGCTTCGTTCCGATGCTGGCGGCGATGGGCTTCTTCCTTGGCTTCACGCAGTTTCAGAGCGGCATCCAGCCTGTCGCGTTCGCAGAGGCTTTTCCGACCAACGTGCGCTATTCCGGTTCGGCGCTAGCCTATACCGGCGCGAATCTGATCGCAGGCGGTCCTATGCCTGTGCTCGCGGTCTGGCTTTTCTCGATTTGCAGTGGCTCGCCATGGGGCGTCGTTGCTGTGTGTGTCGTGTTCAACGCTATTTCGTTGATCATGATCCTTACGGCACCCGAAACGCTTGGTATCGATATGAACCGTACTGACTCGGCGGCGAAGCTTTCAGGCGAGTCTGAGTATGTGCAGGGCGGCGTGCCGAGCCGCCGAACCTAAGTCGTAAGTGTTGTTCGCCGCCTCAGGGCGGCAAACTTCAGATTGAGTAACCGGACGGATTTAACCATGACTGAACTCGTATATGTATTGAATGGCTCGAACCTCAACATGCTCGGCAAGCGTGAGCCGCACCTGTATGGCACGACCACCCTTGCGCAAGTCCAGCAGCAGGTCGAGGCTCTTGCCGCCACACTGAACCTCAAGTGCGATTTCAGGCAGACCAATAGTGAAGCCACTATGGTGGACTGGCTGCAGGAAGCGTTCGAGCACGACGTGGGCGTGATCATCAATCCAGCGGGATTCTCGTTTGCCTCAGTGCCGGTGCTTGACGCGGTGAAGCTCGTGCGGCGTCCGCTGATCGAGTTGCACATTACCAACATTCATAAGCGTGACGAGACCTATCGGCATTCTCTGATTTCGAGGGCTGCAATGGGGGTAATTTGCGGACTCGGTGTCAATGGATATCTGGCCGCGCTGTATGCGATGGCAATGGCGCTGCGGGAAAATCCGGCGCTCGATTCCTGATGATACGTAGGCGGCGACAAGACCAATCGCCGACGTAGTCGCTGAGGGGGCGCGATCCGCGCGCGATTACCCCTTTCTTCCGGCCGACAAGCGAGGCTTGCGAAACGTCTCAAGCACCGTCGCTGCCTCAAACGGCTTTTCCGCTGCGCGCGAACTCTTCATCAGTGCTTCGATGCGCTGCGCCGTATCCGTTGACGGGGCAGGCGTGTAGATCATGATCCGCATTCCCGGCGCATCGGGTACTTCGAGCGACAGCGCATCCAGTTCTAGCACGCCGGCCACAGGATGCTCGATCACCTTGCGCCAGTCGCTGCGTTTGAGCACCTCATGCTCGGCCCACCAGCGGCAAAAATCGGCATCGGTATCCGTCAATTCTTCAACCAGGTCCCTGAGAAATACCTCACCGGACGGACGCAGGATGTAATCTCCGCGGAACTGCGCGAGTACGCACTTTGCGTAGGCATCCCAACCATGGAATAGCGAGCGCGCGCCCTCGTGCTGAAAGGTGAACCACAGCAGATTGCAACGTCCCGCGGGCATCTTGCGAAAATCCGTGAATACCTTGACCGCCGCGTCGTTCCACGTCACGTAGTTCCAGTTACCGTCGACGACGTACGCCGGCATATTGCCCAGCTGATCAAGCATGCGGCGCACCGTGTCGGTCACGTTCTGCGCAATCGGATAAGGTCCAGGCGGCGTGTAATGGTTGGCAAGCTCGAAAAGATGAGTGCGCTCATGCGCTGAGAGATTGAGCGCGTTCGCAAGACTCTCGATAGTCTTGAACGACACGTTGACCTCACGGCCCTGTTCTAGCCACGCATACCAGGTCACGCTGATCCCGGCGCGCTCGGCCACTTCTTCACGCCTCAGCCCAGGCGTTTTCCTGCGATTGCCCGCGGGAAAATCAATGTCTTCAGGCCGCAGTCGCGCGCGGCGCGTCCGCAAAAAATCAGCCAGTTCATTCAACCGTTGCTGCTTTTCCATTCCGCGTCTCCCGATACTTTCCCTATTACTGCCATTACTAGTAATGGCAGTTGCTAGATGCGCCGGTTCATTCGTGCCACATTTGTGCCGTCGGCCAGGTATTCGTTGTTTTTGCGGCGGCAGCGGTGATTATAGATCGCGCGCCGCACAAAGGTATTGCTGCGCGCGCATAGCAGGCGTTCGTAAGATACCGTGACTCCGAACCGGGCGACGACCAAAAACATTCATGGAGACATACATGCGTCGCTTGATTCACTTCACACGTGCGAGCGTTTTCACTGTCGCAGCAGCCCTTTTTCTTCCGGCGATCAGTGCGCATGCCGATTACACCGGCGCGCCGAGAACCTTTCTGTTCAATCCGGCCGTCCAGATTCCCTTCTCCGACACGGCCAAATTCAAAAAGAAGCCTCCGTACGTGATCGGCTTCGCGAATGCGGGTCTCGGCGATAGCTGGCGTGTTGTGATGCAGCATTCATTGATGAAAGCCGCGTCTGAGCACACCGACGTCATCAAGCAGCTCATCATCACCAACGGCAACATGGATGATGCCAAGCAGGCCGCGGATATTCAGGATCTGATTTCGCGCGGCGTCGACTTGCTGATTGTTAGCGCGAATACGCAGAAAGCACTCGATCCGGTTGTCACGCGGGCGATGAAGCAGGGAATTCCCGTGGTGATGGTCGACCGGCGTATTTCGTCAGACAACTTTGTGTCTTTCGTGACTGGGTCAGACGCGATGATGGGCCGGGTCTGGGCGCAATGGATCGTCGAGAAGCTGCATGGAAAGGGGAACGTCATCATGCTTGCCGGGCAGGCGGGCTCAAGCGTCAGCGCCGACCGCGAAGCTGCGGCACATGAAGTCTTCGCGCAGTATCCGGGTATCAAGGTGCTGGATACCGTGTACTCGGACTGGAGCCCCGTGAAGGCCAAGCAGCAGATGCAAGCGATGATTGCGAAGTACGGCCACAACATTAATGCGGTGTGGTGCGCGCATGGCCTGCCAGTGGCTGGGTCGATTGATGCGTTCCTTGCTGCTGGCTTCAAGGCGGGTGAGATACCGCCGCATACCACGGCCGATCTGAATGGTCCGCTTCAGCTCGCGCTTCAGTACAAGATCCCGATGCTTGAAATCGGCTACCCGCCCTCGATGGGAAGCACGGCGATCGATGTCGCGCTGAAGGTTCTAAACGGTGAACCGCTGCCCAAGATCTACGAGATCAGCCCACAGATCGCCTTGACACGTGGTGATGAAACCGCGTCGGTCCCTCATCCGGATCAATACATTGACCAGATCGTAGATGCGAAGGGACCGCCGGATGAACTCATCGATGGTGGGATGGGACCGGGCTACAACCCGTCCACATTCAAGGTCAAGCTGCCGGGGGAAAAATGAGCGGCCAGCAAACCGTTGCCCCCGCCACAAACGAGGGACCCATTCGAGACCGGATCGAAGTGCTGCAGGTGACCAAACGCTTTCCGGGCGTCAAGAGTCTTGATGCGGTCTCGTTCGGCGTGCGCGCTGGAGAAATCCACGCGTTGGTCGGCGAAAACGGTGCGGGGAAGTCCACGCTCATGAAAGTGATGGCGGGCGCATATTTGCCTGACGAAGGCGAGATTCGCTTTGACGGTCAGCCCGTGCAATGGAAGTCGGCGGCGGATGCCAAGCGGCGCGGCATCCATGTCATCTACCAGGAGCTGGTGCTGTTTCCGCAATCGAGCGTTGCCGAAAACATCTTCGCGGGTGCTGAGCCTCGTTCGCGCTTCGGCACCGTCGACCATCGCCAGATGAACGGCCTCGCGCAGACATTGCTCGCCGAACTCGGTGTGCAGCTCGATCCGCGGGAGAGGGTGGGAAACCTGTCCGTCGCGGATCAGCAAATGGTCGAGATCGCCAAAGCAATGGCCGCCGAGACCCGCGTTCTTGTTCTCGACGAGCCGACCGCCGTGATCGCGGGAAAGGAAGTGCAACTGTTGTTCGAGCGGCTGCGTGTGCTGCGAGACAAGGGCGTGGCGATTATCTACATCTCGCACCGGCTCGAAGAAATCTTCGCGCTTTGCGATCGTGTGACCGTGATGAAAGACGGCCGCAAGGTGGGCACTCAACCGGTCAGCGAGACAACCCGCGATGGACTCGTGCGCATGATGGTGGGGCGCGAAATGAACGAAATCTACCCACCGAAGGCGAGCCTCCCGAACGATACGCCCACGCTGCTGGCGGTCGAAGGATTGCAGGTCGGCAAGCGCGTGTTCGACGCGTCGCTTGCTGTGCGGGCCGGCGAAATCGTCGGACTGGCAGGCATGGTCGGGTCGGGACGCACTGAACTGGCTTCGGGCATCTTCGGCGCGATGCGTGCGGTGCGCGGCACGATCGAGGTACGCGGCACCCGCCGCAAACGGATGACGCCGAACGCCGCTATCCGGCTGGGCCTTGGCTTCGTCACCGAGGACCGCAAATCGCAAGGCCTTTTGATGTACCTGAACGTCGCGCAAAACGTGACCGCCACGACGTTAAAGCGAGTCTCGCGTTTCGGTCTGCTTCGCGCAGGCGCCGAGCGTGACGCAGGCGCGTTAGCGATCAAGGAATATGGCATTGCCGGCGCGCGTCCAGGTGGCGGCGTCGCGACACTTTCCGGTGGCAATCAGCAGAAGGTGTTGATCAGCCGCTGGGTGCGTGTCTGCGACAGCGTGCTGATTCTCGACGAGCCGACCCGCGGCGTGGACGTTGGCGCGAAAGCCGAAATCTACCGGGTCATGCGGCAACTGACCGCGCGAGGGCTCGGCATTCTGATGATCAGTTCGGAGTTGCAGGAGGTAATCGGCATGTCGGATCGAGTCCTCGTCATGCGCGAAGGGCGCATTGCCGGTGAGGTTAGCGGCGCTCAGATGACGGAGCACGACATCATGCGGCTCGCCACCGGTGCTCAGTTGCAGCCACATGGAGGCGAACATGCTTTCGCCAGCTAGCAGCAACGGTAATCTCTTCAAACATCACATCGCGCCGAATGGCGCGGCATACGCGGTAGGTGCGCTTCTTCTCGTTCTCCTGTTCGCAGGGGCCTATGTCAGCGACCGGTTCGCAACGCTGCCGAATCTGCTCAACGTGCACCAGCAGGCGACCGGCCTTGCGATGGTCGCGCTCGGGCAGACCGTCGCGATACTGACCGGTGGAATCGACTTGTCAGTCGGTTCGCTGATCAGCGTCACCGCAACGCTCACCTCGGGCCTCGCCGACAACCCCTACGGCGGCTGGGGTACGGCGATCGCCGCGGTCCTGGTGCTGTCAATCGCTGTAGGGTTAGCTAATGGTTTTTTGGTCCTCTGGCTGCGCGTTCATCCGCTGATCGTAACGCTCGGTATGGGGGCGGTTCTGCAAGGCGCGATTCTTTACTACTCCACCGGGCCGGCCGGCAATGTACCCGATGGTTTCGATTCGCTCGCCTACGGCCGCTATGCAGGTATCCCCGTGACGGCGACGCTTGTCGTGCTGCTGTACTTCGCTGTCTCGTTCTTTATGCGTCATTTCAACCTCGGGCGCTACGTGTACATGGTCGGCGACGACGAGCACGCGGCGACGCTAACGGGCATTCCACGCGCCCGGGTGATCCTGTTCGTTTATGCCTTCTCGGCGGTTTGCGCAGGCCTGACCGGCATCTATCTGGCCGCACAGTTCGGCTCGGGACAGCCGTACCTTGGTGCGAACTACACGCTCGCCTCGATTACGCCGGTCGTGGTGGGCGGGACGGTGCTCAGCGGTGGCCGGGGCGGTGTGATCGGTACGTTGATCGGTGTCTATCTGCTCAGCCTGCTGAACAACCTCATCAACTTCGCTGGCATTCCGTCGCACTATCAACTCGTCATTCAGGGCGCGGCGATTATTGTTGCGGTGTCCGTGAATCTGCAACGCAAACGGGTGTCGGCATGAACTCAGTCGTATCCAAGCGCCGCCCGCCTATCGCACGATTCCTCTCGACGGAGCTCCTCAGGCGATACGGGATCTTCCTGTTCCTCGTGTTGCTTGTCGCGGTGTCGGGTGTGTTATCGCCGACGTTCCTGCGCGCAGACAACGTCGTGAACATGCTGGTGCAGTTTGCGCCGCTCGGTATCGTCGTGATCGGCCAGGTGTTCGTGATTCTGGTTGGCGGTCTCGATCTTTCTGTGGCCTCGGTGATGGCAACGGCGGCTGTGATCGCGACCGCGTTCGATGGCACTAACGCCTCGGCACCTGCGATATTTGGCGCGACGTTTGTCATGTGCCTATGCGCTGGGCTCTTAAACGGATTGCTCGTGACCAAGCGTCAGGTCTCGCCTTTCCTGGCTACGTTCGCAACTGCCGTCGTGCTGCAGGGCATCCGCTTCGCTTACACGCAAGGTTCGCCTTCCGGCAACGTGCCGCCGCTCTTCCACACAATGGGCACTGGCACGCTCGGCGGCGCGCCGGTGAGTGTCCTGATGCTTGCGGTATGCGCGGTGGTCTTTGGGGTATTGCTGCATCTCTCGACCTTCGGCAGACGCGTCTACATGGTCGGCGGCAATGCCGAGTCCGCGCGGCTGGTCGGTGTGAGTCCCGATCTGGTGCGCATTGTCTGCTACGTGATCAGCGCGCTGCTCGCGGGCGTGGCCGGGTTGGCGCTGTCCGGCTATGTGGGCATTGTCGACAACTGGGTCGGGCGCGGCTTTGAACTCGACTCGATTGTCGCCGCCGTGATGGGTGGACTCGCACTGTCCGGTGGTCGCGGCTCACTACCCGGCGGCCTCGCGGGTGCAGCGATTCTCGTCATCGTCTTCAACATCGTGTTGCTGATCGGCATGCCGGTTCAGGCGCAGATCATCGTCAAGGGCGTCATCATCATCGGGGCGTCTGCTTGCTACGTGACGCGCCGGCTCCGATGAACAAGCCCGTTAAACAGGAGTAGATACATGAGAGCTGTCCGTTTTCATTGCGCCCACGACATCCGCGTCGAGAATGTGCCCGACCCGAGTGGCATGGGCGCAAACCAGATGATCGTCAAGCCGATGTGGTGTGGCATCTGTGGAACCGACCTGCATGAATACCAGGCGGGACCGATTGTCGTCCCCACGGAACCGCATGCGCTGACCGGCGCGAAGGCGCCGCAGGTGCTGGGACATGAATTCAGCGCGGAAGTGATCGAGGTCGGCAAGGACGTAAAAAACGTGCAAGCGGGCGACCGCATTTCCGTGATGCCGCTCGCGTCCTGCGGTCAATGCTACTACTGCGTGCGTGGCATGCGTCACCTTTGCACGAAGATGGGCTGTGTGGGTTTGAGCTGGGACGGCGGCGGCATGGCCGAATATACGGTGCTAAACGACTATCACGCGAACAAGCTGCCCGACACCGTCAGCGACAAGCAGGGCGCGCTGATTGAGCCGGCTGCAGTGGCACTGTATGCCGTGGATCGCGGTGGCGTCACAGTCGGCTCGACGGTGCTCATCACGGGTGCGGGTCCAATTGGCGTGCTCGCTGCGCTTGCCTGTCATGCGGCCGGCGCTACGAAGATTTTTGTTAGCGACCCCAACCCCGCGCGCGCCGCGAAAATGGCCAGCTTCGGCGTGGCGAGCGAGATATTCGATCCGACAGACGGTGAACTGCCGAAAAAAATATGGGATCTGACTGAAGGGGTAGGTGTGGACGTTGCGATCGAATGTGCCGGCAATCAGCATGCGCTTAACGCTTGCGTCGATGCGGTCCGTTCGGCAGGGGCTGTTGTGCAGGCGGGGCTCCATGTCGGCAGCGCTACCGTCGATCCGATGAAATGGTCTCTCAAGGACATTCGCATCGAAGGCACTTGGTGCTATCCAGTGACCATCTGGCCACGAATCATCGGCATGATCGCGAACGGGAAATTCCCGGTGGAAAAGCTCATTCACGACCTGATCGATGCCGACGATGTCGTCGCCAAGGGCTTCGACGTGCTGAGCGACAAAGGCAGCGACAAGATGAAAATCCTGATCAACCCGCAGACTCGCTAAACGCCGCCCGGAGATTTGCATGACTGATACAAGTACGCAGAACAAACCCACAATTGGCTGGATCGGCTTGGGCAAAATGGGCACGCCTATTGTCGAAAATCTGCTCAAGGCCGGATTCGACGTGACGGTATTCGATGTCGATGCAAGGCGCTCGGAAGAGTTGGCGCAGCGTGGCGCGCATGCGTCGCCCGATATTGCAAGCGTGGCCGCGTCGACACAGCTTATCTTTTCGATCATTCCCGACGATGCCGCGCTGCAAAAAGTCGCACTCGGGCCGTACGGTGTGGTGGCCAATGCGCGTGACGGCGCCGTCTATATCGACATGAGCACGGTCTCGCCTGCGGTGTCTGAGACCGTGCGCGATCCGGCGCGCGAGCGGGGCGTCGACTTCATTGCGGCGCCCGTGTCCGGCAGCACGGTGCTCGCGCAAAAGGCGCAACTGACCGTGTTCGCTTCCGGTCCCAAGGCAGCGTTCCAGCGCGTGCTGCCGGTTTTCGAGGCGATATCCGCGCGCCAGTACTACGTTGGCGGTGATCAGCAGGCGCGCTATCTGAAGCTAGCAATCAACCATCTTGTCGGCTCGACTGCCGTGCTGCTGGCTGAAGCGCTGACCCTCGGCAAAAAAGGCGGCCTCGACTGGGTCGAAATGGTGACGGTGATAGGCGATAGCGTTGCCGCATCTCCGCTCATCAAATACAAGCTTGAGCCGCTCAAGCAACGAGATTTCTCGCCGGCGTTTTCATCGAAACAAATGCTGAAGGATATGTCGCTCGTGGTCGATGCGGGCCGAGACGCCGGTGTGCCGATGGCCGCAGCGTCGCTTGTACGCGAACAGTTCGAGCGCTATGCAAACGGCGACGGCGCAGAACTCGATTTCTTCTCGATCGTCCGTGCCGTTGAATCGGCCGCGGGCATCAAAAACTGAGCGACCCGTTTCCATAACTGACTCTTTTCGGAGCCTCCATGCACTTCACCGTTTACTGTCTGGACCATGAGAACATGGTCGAACGCCGGCTCGCGCATTACGAAGCGCACAAGGCCTATCTGGCGACCTCGCCGCTTAAGACCGTGATGTCCGGTCCGCTTCTGGCCGGTGATCAGCAAACCATGATCGGCAGTTTCTTCCTGTATGAGGCCGACGATATCGCCGACGTGATGCGCTTTAACAGCAATGACCCGTTCAATGAAGCCGGCATCTGGCGCACGGTGGATATTCGGCCCTTCCTGAAACGCGTAGACAATCGATAGACCCTCCCACTTCCGAGCGATGCGACGGTTATGCGAAATCTCGACGAACACACGATCACCGAAGCGGTTCTGGCGCGCCACGAAGGTGCAACCGATGAACGACTCAAGACCATTGTCACGAGTCTCGTGCGCCATCTGCATGCGTTCGCGCGCGAGGTGAACCTGACCGAGCGCGAGTGGGAGCAGGGTATCCGCTTCCTGACCGAAATCGGCCACATCACCGACGACAAGCGACAAGAGTTTATTCTGCTGTCCGATACGCTGGGGTTGTCAATGCTCGTTACTGCCATGGCAAACCGCAAGCCGCCAGGCTGTACGGAGGCGACGGTTTTCGGGCCGTTTTTCGTTGAGGACGCACCGGTTTATCAAAACGGCGATGACGTAGCGAACGGCGCAAACGGCGAGCCTTGCTTCGTCTCCGGATCGGTCAAGGGACCGGACGGTGAAGCAGTGGGTGGCGCGCGCATCGAGGTGTGGCAGGCCGACGCCGACGGTTTCTATGATGTGCAGCACGCCGGCGACAACGCGCATCGCGCAAGAGGCGTATTGCACAGCCTCGCTGACGGCCGTTTTCACTTCCGCTCGATCGTCGCAGAGCCCTATCCGATTCCTCACGATGGCCCGGTGGGAAAGATGCTCACTGCTCTTGACCGCCATCCCTGGCGGCCAGCGCATCTGCATTTCATGATCACCGCGCCGGGCTACGAAAGGCTTGTGACGCATGTGTTCCGTGACGGCGACCCGTATCTGGATTCAGATGCGGTATTCGGGGTGCGCTCTTCGCTCGTCGCGCAGTGGAACCGGCATGAAGAAGGCACGCCACCGGACGGAACACCGATGAAAGCGCCGTTTAGCACACTCGAATTCGATTTCGTCCTGAATCGCTCATCATGACACCGTTCACTTACAACAGCCGGCCGGCACGGATCGTGTTCGGCGCAGGCTCGCTTGAGCGGCTCAGCGAAGAGCTCGACGAGTTGGGCATTCGTCGCGCCCTCGTATTGTCCACCCCGGAACAGCGCTTTCTTGCCGATCGTGTCCGCAAGCTGGGTGGTGAGCGTTGCGTGGGCATATTCGATGGCGCTGTGATGCACGTACCGGTCGCTACCGCACAGGCCGGCGTCGACGCAGCGCGCGAAGCTGACGCGGACGGCCTGATCGCGGCGGGTGGCGGTTCGACGCTTGGACTCGCCAAGGCCATTGCGCTTGAGACTTCGTTGCCCATCGTTGCAGTCCCAACCACTTACGCGGGATCCGAGGTCACACCGATTTACGGCTTGACGGCGGGCAACGAAAAAAAGACCGGCAAAAGCTATCGTGTGCTGCCACGCACCGTGATCTATGACGCAAGCCTGACGCTCACGCTACCCGTCGGACTGACAGCGACCAGCGGTCTGAATGCGATTGCGCATGCCACGGAGGGACTCTACGCACAAGATGCCAATCCCGTGATGTCGATGTTTGCAGAGGAGGGCATCGGCAGTCTGGCGCGCGCGCTTCCAATGGTCTGCGCACGCCCCGACGACCTCGAAGCACGCGCGGCCGCTCAATATGGCGCGTGGCTGTGCGGAACCGTGCTGGGCAGCGTGGGCATGGCCTTGCATCACAAGCTGTGCCACACGCTCGGCGGCTCCTTTAATCTGCCGCACGCCGAAACGCACTCCGTCATCCTGCCGTATGCAATGGCGTTCAATTTGCCCGCGGCGCCCGATGCGTCGCAGCGACTATGTCGTGCGTTGGGGACTGCGGACCCCGCTACCTGCCTCTACGAACTCGGGCGGCAACTCGGCGCACCTGCATCACTCGAGACGGTTGGCCTGAAGGCGGGCGACCTTGACCATGCGGCTGAAATTGCCATGCGGTCGCCTTACTGGAATCCGCGGCCGCTGTCATACGATGCGGTCCGCCGTTTGCTGCAATTAGCTTTTGACGGCGTGTGTCCGGATCTAACTTCGTTCGACGGTTTCTAAAGCATTTCGCTGGAGACGCGTTTAACCCATGGGTAATCATCGGTCGTAGAACCAACCCGTGTCGACAGGCATTCACTTTGTGACTATCTATCTCATGGAAAACCGGGCACTTATTATTGGCGCAAGCGGTATCGTCGGCAGCAATCTGGCCGATCAATTGCTTTCGACCGGGTGGAGCGTTTCCGGTCTCTCACGCGGCCGCACTGCGTTGTCGCCGGCCGTCGAACCGATCACCGCCGATCTGACCTCTGCGACATCCGTGAGCGAGGCGCTTGCGGGAAAGGCCTTTAGCCATGTCTTCTTTACGGCGTGGTCTCGCCAGGCCACCGAAAAGGACAACATTCGCGTAAATGGGGGCATGGTGCGTCATGTGCTGGATGCGGTAGGGCCAACGGGCACCGTATCGCACGCGGCGCTCGTCACTGGTCTGAAACATTATCTTGGACCGTTCGAAGCGTATGCCACCGGCGCGGTACCCATTACGCCGTTTCGCGAGGAGCAGGGCCGTCAGGCCGTCGAGAACTTTTACTACGAGCAGGAAGACAGGCTGTTCGAAGCGGCACAACGGCATGGCTTTAGCTGGAGCGTGCATCGACCGCATACGATCATCGGGTTTGCGATCGGCAACGCGATGAACATGGGCGTCACGCTAGCGGTCTACGCGACACTTTGTAAGCACACGGGGCAGCCGTTCGTCTTTCCGGGCTCTGCAGCGCAATGGAACAGCCTGACCGACATGACCGATGCCCGGCTCCTGGCACGTCATCTCGAATGGGCGGCTACTTCTGTCAATGCGCGCAACGAGGACTTCAACGTCGTCAATGGAGACGTGTTTCGGTGGAAATGGCTGTGGTCGAAAATCGCCGGTTACTTCGGCATCGAGGCCGTGCCGTTTGATGGTGAAGTACGACCTCTTGAGGCGCGCATGCAGAACGCCGGGCAGGAATGGTCAGACATCGCGGCGCGATTCGGCCTGAAGGAAGCGGATATCGGCAAACTGGCGTCCTGGTGGCACACGGACGCAGATCTTGGCCGCCCCATGGAAGTGCTCACCGATATGACGAAGAGCCGCAAGGCCGGGTTCCTCGATTATCAAAGCACGCCAGATGCTTTTTTCGCGCTGTTCGACCGGCTCAAGGCCGAGGGGATTATTCCTCAATGATCGGGCTGGGTCCGTCGTATCGCTATCCGGCACGTTGAACGCCTATGCGCAATATTATCGAAGACACAATCACGCAGGCGGTAGTCGCATCAATGCGCGAGTCTGAAGATGCCAGACTGCGCACGGTCATGACCTGTCTAGTCCAACACCTGCACTCGTTCGCACGTGAAGTGAAGCTTACCGAGGACGAATGGTTCCAGGCAATCAGATTTCTGACTGCCGTCGGCCATATCACCGATGACAAACGGCAGGAATTCATCCTTCTATCGGACACGCTCGGCTTGTCGACGCTTGTGACTGCGCAGAATAATCAGAAGCCGTCAGGCTGCACTGAATCCACCGTCTCCGGTCCGTCCTTTGTTGAAGGTGCGCAGGAGTACAAGAGCGGTGATGACATCTCCAACGGCGCTTCTGGAGAAACCTGCTTCGTCAGCGGCAGGGTTCTGGGCGTCGACGGGTCGCCCATTGCTTCCGCACGAATCGATGTGTGGCAGTCAGACGAAGACGGCTTATACGACGTTCAACGGCCGGCAGAACCTTCGTTGACGGCTGAACACCGGGCCCGCGGCAGGCTGAGCAGTGCAGCGGATGGGAGCTTTTGTTTTCGCTCAATACTCGCTGAGGCATGTCCGATCCCTCATGACGGACCGGTTGGCCGATTACTCGATGCGCTGGGCCGTCATCCGTGGCGGCCCGCGCACCTCCATTTCATGATTGCCGCGCCTGGTTACGAGAGATTGGTCACTCACATTTTTCGCGACGGCGACAAGTATCTTGATTCGGATGCCGTCTTTGGGGTGCGCTCGTCATTGATAGCCGATTGGGTGCGGCACGAGCCCGGCGTGGCACCTGACGGAACGAGCTTGGGCGACGCCTTCTATACGCTTCAATACGATTTTGTCTTAAACCCTGACCGCGACACCTATCGAAGTCCGCGTAAGAGATGATCGGCTTCTTAGATGCATTTCTTGATCGAGAAGCGTCAGCGAACTCACACTCCCGACCCTATATAGATGGCAGTTTCCAAACTGGAACTGCCGGACGGTTAACTCAGGCGATGACCTTCTGCTCCCCGGCAGCCTGCTCGCGCATGCGACGGGCTTCGTCGCGCAGGAACTGCTGGTAATCGTCCAGATCGCCGT
>Ga0302234_10000687_pt1 | contig 25787 bp, 28 predicted proteins | sample II_Palsa_N3_2_FD_193576 | JGI IMG/M metagenome (GOLD analysis project Ga0302234, IMG submission 193576) | Peat permafrost microbial communities from Stordalen Mire near Abisko, Sweden - II_Palsa_N3_2 | ecosystem: Environmental > Terrestrial > Soil > Palsa > Peat permafrost | place: Sweden... | reverse complement strand
CGGAAACATGCGCTTCCACGCCCCTGTGGTGCCGAATTCATTGCCGCTGGATAGGTCCCCAAGGGGCGTGGAAGCGCATGTTTCCGTCGATGACCACGTCGCACATAGGAGGCAAAATACCGCAAGCAATAGAAGCATGACGAAAGAATTCATTCTGGCTCCGAATACGTAAACGAAAGCCGCCGTGAGGCAGCTTCCGTTTTTAAGAGCGAGTTCTGCTGCATACCGGTATGGAATCGAATCAGAAATGGACGCTGATGACGATCGGCGCCGATTCAATCCGCCCTGGCGTAGGGGCCGAAAGGTATCCAGCAACTTGCGGGATCTAGCCGCGGACTGCACCAGACGGCAAAGTCTTGGGAGCCAATGCTCTGTAAAGTTGACGGGCAAGAATTCCGATGAAAATCGGGCCAGGACAGGCAAGAAGCGTCCGGGCCCACGGTGGAGCGTGCAAAGAGGAACAAAGCCAAAAGTACAGCCAAATCGCGGCCGCGAACATCACTATCACCGAGGCTATAGCTATCAATGCGGCGTTCACCTTACTCATGACACGCGCCCCCGCTTCTGGAGTGTAGGCTGATGTTGCACATATTACAGTCGCTATCATTCAATCCGACAAAGCTTCCTCTATATCTTCGAAGGGATCCGCCCTGTCTATAGGTTCGGTCCTCACGGCCCCCGCACTACTCCTTTATACCCGTAAAAAACTGCGCTACTAACGACCAAATACCCGCGATTGCGCCAAAATACAGTGGTCTCTGCGAATTGTCCAAAGGGAACAAGACCACAATAAATAGTGTGCTAGCGAGAAATCCAACTATCAATATTAGATAGCCTAGTTTTGTCAATCTATAGCTACGCCCGGTTAGCTTTCGTATGAGCTTTGATGCGCCGTAAGCTAGTAAGCACAAAAGCGCAAGCAACAGTAGCGTAACGACAGAATTCATTCTGACTCCGAATTTTGTGGCTCAGGAAGCAATGACATAACTACGGATTCTCAATGGCATGCAAACTCGCATCGCTGCCTTGACCGGTGTTTTGCATCACCATGGGTATATAACTGTTCGGGTTATTATAATTGTCTCCGATGTATGACCCAAGGTAGGTTCCCGCTGCTGCGCCACCAATTGTCCCAGCCGGGCCTAAGACGCTGCCTAGAACTCCCCCAACGACACCAACAATAATGCCGCCAGTAGCTTCGGGACTGACCTCGATCGCGTTTCCGGGGCCGCCGTTTTGGAAGCCTTGTCCTGTTGGAGTAGCCGCTTCCGTTTGGCCAGAAGCGGGGGTAATGGTTGGCGGTTCGCCCACAGCCGTGATCGTTGGGGGTTGATCCACGGCGGTGATGGTTGGGACAACAGGTAGCGCTCCCTGGCCAGGATCCAGTCCAGTGGGATCAGCCAGGTTCAACGGATTTCCCGCCACATAAGCAAACGTACTGATTCCGCCCGTCAGCCCGATCGGATCACTCTGTTGATAACGCCCGATGGCGGGCTCGTAGTTCCGGTACATGTTGTAGTTCGTCCCCGACTCTGCATCATAGTACTGGCCTGAGTAGCGCAGGTTTAGCACATAACCGGCAGTGGATGTGGGCGATTGTTCCCCGAAAGGATTGCCCTGGTAGGCCCATGACCAAATCACCGTGCCAGCGCTGTTGGTGACGACCCGTGGCGTATTTAGTTGATCGGCGGTGACGTAGTTAACCGCGCTGGAGGTGACACCACCAGTAACGGTGTTGTCCACCACGGCTACCGGCAGGCCGTCTATCCAGACGTAGTCGCGGTTGGTCGTGCCGTATTCGCCGATCAGATGGCCCCTCTCGTCATAGGCGTAGCGCTCGGTCACGGCCAGTGGGCTGGTGGCCACCTTACCGATGCGCTCGCCCTGGGCGTTATAGGTATAGGTGCCCACGGTTGAGCTATTGAGCTGCGTCACCGTCAGGCGGTTGCGCCCGTTGTAGCCAAAGCCGTAGGTATTCCCCCCGATAACGCTGGCTGTCGTATTGCCGTCGGCATCGTTGGTACGGGCCGCATTCCCGATGCTAGCGATCCGGTGCGTGCCAGTGGTGTAAAGGTATGCGCCGGTGGCCAAGCCCGTTGCCGTTTTGCTCAGCCGATCGCCCGTCCCGTTGTAGGTGTAGCTGGCCAGCACGGTGCCACTGGCCTCGGTGACGGCGAGAAGCCGATAAAGCGGGTCGTAGCTATAGGTCTCCGTGGCCGGACTGGCGCCGGCGGTGTTACCCAAGGCAACGATGTTACCCATGGCGTCGCGAGCAAAGTGCAGCGCCAATGCAGGACTTGTCAGGTCGGTCAGCCGGTAGTTGGCGTCGTAGGCCCTCGCAATGGACTGGCTGTTCCCCAGCGTGTAGCCGCTGATCGGCCCGAAGGGCAGATAGGCGATGGCGCTGACTACCGTGGGCGGAGCAGTGGTCGACCCAGCTGGAGTCACCTGCACGCCGCTGATGCGTCCGTCGCTATTGAAGGTGTACATGGTCGCGGTGTGGTCGGGTGCACTCACGCCGCTCAGGCGATTGGCCGCGGTATAGCTGTAGCTGGTGATGTCGGTGAAGCTCGACGTCACTTGCCTCTTCGCGATCGTGTTCCCGCGGGCGTCGTAACAAAAGGCGGTCGTCACCGTGTTTTCGATGATGCGCGTCAATCGGCCAATTGGATTCGATGTACTGCAGCCAGTGACTGAGTTGGCTTCGTCATAGGTGTAAGAGACGTTGGCCGTGGTGACGGCGTAGCTGGTGCTGACGAGCCGGTTGAGGGCGTCATAGGCCGAGGTGCTGACGACGCTCTTTGCGTCCGTGTGCACGAGGCGATTACCGGCAGCATCGTAAGTGTCGGTGGAGGTGCCGGCATCAGGGCTTTGCAGTTCAGTGCGATCGCTTAGCCCGTCGTAAGTCGTGGTGGTGGTGAGGGCCGTCGGATCCGTGATGCCCGTCAACCGATTAAGCGCGTCCCGGCTGATGGTGGTCGTGGTATTTGCCGTCGCCGTATTGGTACCGTCGTAGTTGGCAATCGTGCTGGCCAGGCGGAGCAGGCCAAGCGTCAGGCCGAGGATGCTGCCTTCATGGTGGGGATTCACGAGGACGTGGCCCAGTGGCTTGCGCGCGCAGCCGCTAAGCCGAGCGCGGAACCGTGGCTGGTACCTACATCCCAATTGCGCATGAAGCAGAAGCCAATTTCGTGGTCTATCAAGAATTGGCTACAAGCCAATGCGCTAATCATGGTGCACGGCCCCAGCGGAGCAGGCAAAACATTCTTGGTCATTGATTGGTGCATGCGCATCGCGACTGGCGTGCCGGACTGGCTCGGCAATCGGGTTTCTCCCGGGGGCGTGGCGTACCTGGCCGGCGAAGGGCACGTAGGCTTTCGCCAGCGCATGCAGGCATGGGCAGTCCATAACGGTACGACGGAGCAGGCCGAAAACATGGTCATGTCGCGCAGTGGGTGTGACTTGGATTCGCCGGAGGTACTTGCGGGTGTTATCAAGCAAATCCACGAATGCGGGATTCAACCGTGCCTGATTGTGGTGGACACATTGCATCGCTTCATGCGAGGTGACGAGAACACCGCCAAGGACGCCGGCACGATGGTTGCAAATTGCGACGCACTCAAACAGGAATTTGGCTGCTCAGTGCTTCTGGTGCATCACACCGGCAACGCCGCCGAGGCGCAACACCGCGCGCGAGGTTCAAGCGCATGGCGTGGTGCCCTGGATGTTGAAATCGGTGTGCAGCCGCCGCCTGCCGGTGAGAGCGCGATCGTGGTTTCCCTTTTGAAGATGCGAGACGCTGACCCGGTGCCGCCGGTATGCCGGCTTCGACCTCGCGCAGGAACCCGATGATTTGTTCTTCGGTAAATCGCTTCTTCACGTCCAATCTCCGTCAGTTGAGGGATTGGACTCCAAACCTATGTGCTACTCAAAATCGGGGGGACGTCGCGATCGACGTCCCCCCGCTTTGAGTAGCGGGACGGTTTAGAGTCCGGTGTCACTTTAACTGTTTCGCATAGGCGGCAGGTGTCAGCCCGCCCAACGCCTTCTTCGGTCGTTCCTCGTTGTATTCCCGCCGCCAGCGTTCGATCTCAGCGCGTGCGTGCAACAGGCTGGGAAACCAGTGCTCGTTGAGGCATTCGTCGCGTAGGCGGCCGTTGAACGATTCAACGTAGGCATTCTGGTTTGGCTTGCCTGGTTCGATCAGGCGCAGTTGCACGCCACGCGCGTGGCCCCAACTGACCATCGCTTTGCCGCAGAACTCCTTACCGTTGTCGCTGCGAATCACCCGAGGCAGGCCACGACTGAGTGCCAGTCGATCCATGACGCGCGTCACGACCATGCCGCAGATCGCGCGCTCGACCTCGATAACAACCGCCCCGTGGGTGGCGTCATCGACGACCGTCAGGCACTTGAGGACGCGGCCCTCGGCCGTGCGATCAAACACGAAGTCCATCGACCAGACCTCGTTGGCTGCCTTCGGTCGAGCTAATGGCTGGCGCTCGGTGACGGGCACCTTTTTCCGCTTGCGTCGACGCACCTGCAGCTTCGCTTCCTGATACAGCCGTTCCACGCGCTTGTAGTTCACGAGCAACCCCGTCTGCTGAAGCTTCAGATGGATCATGCCGACGCCGTAGCGCTTGTGCCGTTGCGCCAGGGCTAAGATCTGTTGCCGGAGTTCGACGTTATGGTCCGGCCGCGTTTCTATGCAAATTTTCTGAAGTAGATCGTGGTGGGCAAAGGCACTGGACCGACGCGCGGAAATTCAACCGCTGCTTTAATCTGACTATTTCAAAGCGACTTTCCGTACCAGCGTCCGTACAACGAAAAAGGCCACCCGATGAGGTGGCCTAAGTCATTGATTCTATTGGTGGGCGGTACAAGGATCGAACTTGTGACACCTGCCGTGTGAAGGCGAAATTCAGACGCCCGCAAAGCTAGGCGTACCAATGGTTTCAGCATCTTTGTATGTGGGGTTTGAAGCATTCGCGGAACACTTCGTTCTTGTATTGCAGGAAAAGAGCGAAGCCCGACAATGGATGCATGGCAACCATCTCAAAAACAAAGTCAGGCACCTACAAGGTGCTCATCCGCAAGGCTCGTTTTGGTGTACCGCAAATGTACAAGACCTTCACTCGGAAGGAGGATGCGGAGGCTTGGGGAAGGAAAACTGAGAGCGAAATCGAGCGCGGCGTGTGGCGCGATGTTGGCGGCGCCGACCGTATGACTCTGGCGGATGCTCTCGAAAAGTACCTGACCGAAGAGACTCCCAAGCACCGGGGTGCCAAGGTCGAGGGTTACCACATCAAGGGATTGAAAGAGGAAGCGCTTGCACAGACTGTGCTCGACCGTGTCGCCCGAGGCAATGTGCGCGCCCTCTGTGATCGCTGGTTGGCGAAAGGATACGCCGTGGCCACGATCAATCGTCGACTGACCATTCTGCATGCTGTTTTCGAGTGCGCGCGGGTAGATTGGCACATGCGTGGGCTGAGCAATCCGGCTGAGGCGCTGAAGCTCAAGGGGGCGACCGAACGCGAACGTCGCGTCAGCGCTGCAGAAATTACCGCACTCTGTGATTCGAGCGGCTCACTTTGGCTGCCTGCTGCTGTTCGGATTGCCGTTGAAACTGCCATGCGCCGTGGCGAACTCAGCAAACTGCGCTGGTCTATGGTAGATCTGGATGCCTGCGTGGCCAAATTGCCCGGCCAGATCACAAAGGCGGGCAGATCGCGTGGTGTCCCGTTGTCGCCTGAAACGATCAAGGTGCTGCGGGATCTTTTGCCTGCGAAGAAGAGAAAGGACGAGGTGGCGGAGACTTCCTTGCTTGGCGGGATTCAGCCGCATTCGATAACGCAGGCGTTTGGTCGGGCACTCAAGCGCAGTCGTGCCCAATACCTGGCTGACTGTGCGAAAAGCGGGGTCATCCCTGCGCCTGACTACCTTGCTGATCTGACCTTTCACGATCTGCGTCACGAAGCCTGCAGCCGCCTTGCGCAGATTTTCAGCCTGCACGAGTTGATGAAGATCGTGGGGCATACGTCGCCCGCCATGCTTGTTCGTTACTACCACCCACGTCCAGAAGACTTTGCCAAGCGTCTACGCGATGTGGCCGAAGTGGCGACGAGCTCGATGATTCCGGAGGTGCAGCCATGATTCGTACGATCTACAGCAAGCGGCCTGTGTGGTTGGTTGACAAGCGAGCAAGAGCGCAGGTGAGTAATGTCTGATATCTGGGCTATCGTCAAACAGCGCTTCATCAAGGGGCTTCGTGAAGGCTTCTACGAGTTCTTTGCCCCAGGGATCGCCGCGGTGCGCTGCGGAAAAATTATCGCTCATGTTTACCTCGAACAACTGGATCGAGCGATGGCCGAGGCGCGTGAGAAAGCCAGCAACACGAAAAGGGTAGGCGGCCGTGAATGAGTTCCTTCAAGGTATGCGCAACGGCCACCGCAAGGGCACTATGTTGCCGTGGAGTGTAGTGGTCGCTGGTTATTTCGCGCCGTGGTCAGGCCTGGTACGCGCGATCATTTGGCTGCTGCGCGAAATGTCTGCCTGGCAAGATCACGCGATGGCTGAAGCGCAACGCCGTTACGACCAGAAGATCGCCAGTCGCAAACGCAACAACTGAATGGGCTTCTATCTCTAGCTGTTGGGCGTGCTCGCCACCGGTGGGCTTTTGGTCTGGAACGGTCGCTTCCAGAACCGCGATCGTGACTCCGAATTTGTGCACGATCGCGAAAACTCCTAAAGGATAGGGGCACCAATTTCTGCTGCCCCCTATCAACAGGAGGACAGCATGGATCACGAAACCCTCGCTCAGCGCGTACAAGCCTGGGCACGCCGCCAACCGCGCGCAGTTCTGATCCCCGTCGCGTTCATCGCGATCGTCGTTTTGCTATCACTCGCTTCGGCGGCGCGCAGGGGACTCTCTCGAACCGCACCCGTGCCCGAGCACGCGCCAGTTGCGGAAGTTGTCCCTCATGAGCCACTGGCGCCGGCTCCGGTAATCAAACCACCTGTGGCCCCGCCGATGGCGGTAGCACAGCCGCCGGCGGTAGGGGGTGGCGTTGCACCAGCGCCTGCACCGTCAGAAGCAATCCGTGGCACCCCAAGCCCGGTTCCGCAGGTAATGGCCAAGCCGTCCGCGCCACCCCCCGGGATCGCGCCAGGCTGGGTCGAGTCTTCAACATTCCAGCGTGACCAATTCGGCCAACTCTCCCAAGTGGGGTCTGTTGCGGTGTCGACTCAACTGACTGAATTCCAGTCGGAGAACCCTGCGCGTGGTGGCCCGGACTGGGCGCAGAAATTCCAAGCCTGGTTCAAGCTCGATGCGCCCAAATCGATCTCAATCCTACGTGCCGCTGCAGGGGTGGGTACGGTGGAAGCCACCATTGACGGCCAGCCGCTGGGGCAGCCGTTGTCCCTTGCCAACGAACCAGCGTCGCAGACTGCCACGCTCAATCTCAGTACGGGGTGGCACACGTTCGTCATCCAAGTGAGTCGGGGTGGTTTCCAGGGGGCCAGTACGGGCATCGCTGCGCAGATTGCAGTTGGTGATGGCATAACCCCGCCGGTGCCGGTAGTGCCCTATGCCGTGCCGCCTGGAGAGGGTGGCGATACCAACCGCCCGGCCGACGTGCAGCCTTCGACGCCGGCGAAGCTTTCAGTAGTGGCTACGCCTGCAACAGGAGCGAACCATGAATAACCCGAACCTCAATCTGGCTATGCCTCAGGGTTTGTCACGCGTCCGTATTGCAGTTGGTGTTGTGGTCGCGTTCCTTTTCCTTTCGCATCTTGAAGACCTCGCTGGCGGGCTGCTTACAGCGTCAGCAGCACTGGTCTATGCCCGTCTGCGGCGCTGGCCAGAGGTGAAGTTCCGGTACTACTTCTCAACATTGAAATTGGCGTTCCCCGGCTGCGCCTTTGTCGCGGGCGCTGGTGCCCAAGTGGCGCTCCTTTCACTCGATCAACCTGGCTTAGGAATCGGTGCTGCGCTAGCCGCCGCAGCTGCCGTTGCGGCACTCATCCTCATCCTCGAAGGCAAAGTCATGAAGAACATTTTCGACCTCGTACCCACCGACCAGCAAGACCAGTTGGACGATTTCCTCGGTGCCAAGGCGCCACAGGGTCAGCGCGCTGATTTTTCTCACCTAGACCCCGTGCGAGTGGAAGGATTTTTGCGCGATCGAGTGATTGGCCAAAACTCGGTCGTGCATGAATGCGTGCAGACAGCGTTCCGACGGGTGAGGCTGGCACGCCCCAACAAGCCGGTCATGACTGCGCTGTTTGTGGGTGCCACAGGCGCAGGGAAAACCGAACTGGCGAAGGCTCTGGCAGCCGAGCTTTTCGCCGGGCGAATGATTCGCATCGATTGCAACGAATTGAGCGCAGAGCACGGCGTGCAACGACTGATTGGAGCACCTCCAGGCTACGCCGGTTCGGAGGATGGCGGGCAGCTCTGCCGCGCCATCGGCCGGTTTGGCACGGGGCTGATCTTGCTGGACGAAATCGAGAAGGCGCATCCCGTGGTGTTGAAGACGGTGATGGGTCTTTTGGACGAGGCAAGATTGACCGAACAATCGACCGGGCAGGTCTATGACGCCTCGGGCTTCATGATCGTGCTGACCAGCAACGCGAAGCAGGCCGAAATCGGCAAGATCGCGGCAGCGACCGCCGATCCTTCCGAACGCACGCGCAAGGTCAAGGACGAGCTGAAAAGCAGCGGATTTCTGCCTGAAGTGCTGGCACGTCTGGATGCCATTTTCCCGTTTGAACCTCTGAGCCGGCGGGCGCTTGCCAACATCGTGGGTCGCTTCCTGATGGGCCTCGCGGCGGAGGCTGGCGTCGAGGTGGTGAGTGTTGACGCGGAACTGTTGATCGATCTCGTCGCCAAGGCCGAGAAGCTCTCGGACTACGGTGTGCGTGAGGTGGTACGTGCCGTCGAAAGTGCCGTGGTTGATCAACTGCTCGACCTCAAAGATCGCGGGGTCTCCCATGTTGCGATTCGCGTTGAAAACAGCTGTGTCGTCGTCCATCCGGCGACGAGGGCGGTAGCGATCTGATCGCCAAAACTTCAACAGGTACAGACAACAAAGGAGGACACGAACATGAGCAAGAAGATCGATGCCATCGAAGCCAGAATCGCCAAGCTACGCGAGCAACTCAAAGCGGAGCAAGCCGCTGATCGTGAGCGAGACGAGCGGGAGCTTTTGCGCCTCGCTCGGGCTGCAGGTTGCACACGTGACTTGATTCGTATCGCACAGCAAAAAGCAACTGCTGCGGCGAAGGCTTCGGTTGTGAAGTCGGGTGCGGAGACGAAGCCGGCATGAGCATCGGATCTGTGAAAACGGAGATTCATTCCCGCTACGCGGGGCCCGGAAAGTCGCGGACAAGTCCGCTTGCTCGCTCGCTGCGCTCATTCGCACACACCATGCACGGCTGCGCCACCGCCTTCGGCGCTCAAACCCCGGCAAATCCAGCGGTGATGCGGGTTGTGGATGACGGCATGGGGGTCGTCGCTTTTTGCCGTCAATGTGCCGTCACTACACCCTGAAACCGCATTGCAACGCGGTTTCAGGTGCCGCCGCCATGCCGTCATGACTCGCGGCCAAATCGTGGAGAAAAACAGCCATGCAGGACGAGAAGAAACTCACGTTACGTGTGTCACCGGAGAACGCGGAGGCGATCGCAAGGCATGCCGCGAATCTCGGCATGTCGATCAACGCCTACCTCACTGCATCCGCGCTTGAGCGCGGTTCAGCCGATGACCGGGATGAACGGCTTTTGGAGCAACTCCATGCCATGCGTGATGAGCAAAACGCGCAGTTCGCCGAATTTAAGGCGGAGCTGACTGAGGCGATTTCGGCGACGTTGGCGGCCGAGCTCAATGCAAGCGCGGCACGTATCAATGCCGGGCTCCAGAAGTTCACCCAGTGGGCGGAAGCACGTTGGCCCACGGATCGGAAGTGAGGAGGTTTCGAGCATGATCGGTGTAACGAAAATCGGCAATGCTGCCCAAGCATTCGACTACTACAGCGAGCGCGACGATTACTACCTGTCCGACCAAAGCGCGGCAGCGTGGTATGGGCGTGGTGCAACGGAATTGGGTTTGTGCGGTGACATCAATCCGACAGAGTTTCGTGATGTGCTGGCCGGCACGTTTGGAGCGGCGGCCGTCAAGAATCCTCTGCGTCATACGCCGGGATGGGATGTGACTTTCAGCGCGCCAAAGAGCGTGAGCGTCGCGGCGCTGGTGAACAAGGATGAACGCTTGACGGCCGCACACGACACGGCTGTCCGGGCGGCGCTCGATCACATCGAAACGCACGCGATCATCACTCGCCAGCGCGATATGTCCGACGGCTACGCATACCGAAATACCGGGAACCTTGTCGCCGGTGTCGTCCGTCATTCGACGTCGCGCAACCTAGATCCACAGCTCCACAGTCATGCGGTGATTGCCAACGCGACGTACGACCTGGTTACTGGGCGTTGGACAAGCATCGATAGCCGGCAAGGCCTCTATTCCGCCCAGGTCGAGGCCAACAATGTTTATATGAACGCACTCGCTGCCGGTGCGCGGCAAGCGGGCTATAACGTCGATTGGACGGTGCATGCCGGCGGGGCCGTCAGCTTTGAGTTGCGGGAGATTTCCAAGGAACTGTGCGACGATTTTTCGAGCCGAAGGAACGAGATCGATGCTGCCTTGGCCGAGCGGGGCCTGAGTCGTGAGGATGCGAGTGCAGCGGCCCGTGAGGCCGCCACACTCGATACGCGAAAGACGAAAGAACACCTTCCGCCGGGGCAACTGCATCAACGCTGGGAAGCGCAAGCGGTGCAAGTCGGATTTGCTCTCGGTCGTCGACCTTCCGGCCGGGACTTGGCTGGTGATTTCGAGCATACCGTGGTGGCTGCGGATGCTGCCGTCCGTGATGCGATCACCCACCTTTCTGAACGCGAGACGCGCTTCACTGCGCGCCAGATTCTTGCGGCAGCGCGGACGTTCTCACAGGGCAGGGCTGATGAATTCACACTGGGAAAAGCGGTTCAACTCGCTTGTACGAACGGAGGGCTGATCTCCCGCGAGACGCTACAAGACGTGGCTGGCGGTCGCCGCGAATACGTAGCTGGGTTTACCACCCGAGCGGGCGAGGAAACCGAACGGCAGATGCTGGCGGCAGCGAAGGCTATCGCTGTGGCCGGCGAAGGCCAGGTGCGGATCGGAGAGAAACAGCGCGGCAACAATTCAAAGGCTTCCATTGATGCAGCGATCGCGCGTCAGGAGGGGCGAAGTGGTCATCCGTTTTCCGTGGAGCAGCGGGCGGCAGTGCAAAACATCTTGACGAGCGAAAGTGGCCTCCATGTGATTCAGGGATTCGCCGGCACCGCCAAGACAACCACTGTGCTCGCCACTGTTTCGGAGGCAGCACGGGAAGCGGGCTGGACGGTACGGGCGCTCGCGCCAACCAACAGCGCAGCACAAACCTTGGCCGATGCCATTGGCGCGGAAGCGCAGACGGTCGCGGCGGCCAACCATTCCCGCGATCGCGCAGGCCAGCGCGCGCATCGTGAAGTCTGGATCGTGGACGAGGCGGGCATGGTGAGCGCCGGCGACAAGCGCGACTTGCTCCAGCGTGCGCAGGAGCGCGCTGCGCGCGTCATTCTCGTTGGTGATGACCGGCAGATCGGTAGCGTGGGGGCGGGGGCCGCCTTCGGGCAGATTAAGGCGGTTCATCTCGATGCAACTCACGAACTGACCGACATCAAACGCCAGCGAAGTGAACGTCTTCGGGGAGCTGTCTACGATGCGCTGAACGGAAAGGTGTCCGATGCGCTCGACAAGGTGGATGTGCGCGAGCATGCTTCGGCAGATGCGGCGGCGAAGGCTGTCGCTGATGACTACATACGCGAGACGGCTGCGGGGAGGGACACCCTCGTTGTGACACTTTCTCGTGCCGACCGCGATGCGGTCAATGAGGCAATCCAGCAGCGTCGCATGGACGTTGGTGAAGTCCAGAACACGCGGCCGGTTACTACGCTGCGAGATCGGCAGATGACCGAAAAGGAACGGGCTGATGCCGCTCGGTATCACGTTGGCGATGTCATTGAGGCTGGGCGGGACTATCGTGGTGGCCCGAAACGGGGCGAGCTGGCTGAGGTTGTCCGAATCGAGAGCGGGCAGATCACTGCACAGTACTCGGATGGTCGTGAGTGGACGTTCGATCCAGCCAAATTGAACAGGCTTCAGGTGAACGAGGCGGTGCAATCTCGGATTGGCTCCGGGGACAGGATCGTTGCCAAAGGGGCTATTCGTACCGAGGCTGGGGAGCGGATCAAGAATGGCTCGGATCTAGTTGTTGATTGCGTGCGGGACGATGGCCGGATTGAGGCCACGGACGCTGCTGGCCGACGTCACACTATCGACGCCAGGCAGGGGGCGAAGGTCGACCTAGCCTATGCGCAGACTGCCAACCAAGCACAGGGGCGGACGGTAGATGTGGTGATCGCCAATATGCGATCGGGGCAGCGCAAGTTGGCTGATCAACAGCGCACCTACGTCGCACTTTCCCGCGCGCGGGAAAGTGCCATTGTCCACACCGATGATCGGAAGAAGCTTGCGGCACAGATCGAGAGTCGTTCCGGCAGGAAGGAAACGGCGATGAAGGGGAGCGATATTTCAGTCGAAAGCCAGAATGGTGGCCGGCGTTCGGCGTCAGTGACGCCTGACGCTGAACGTCGGCCCGCGCGCGTAGCGCGCAGCCAACAAGTCGAGCGAGAGGGCTCGGGTGAACAGCCGCGAAGCAGCAAGTTGCAGCGGTATGCCAGTGCGGCGGGGCACGCCATTGGGGAGGGTGCTGAGCGCCTAGGAAATCGGATTCGGGACTACTCCGCCAAGGCACCACGGCGGCGATTTGATCGCACTACAAAGCAAATGCTTCGCAACATCGACAAGCAGGCGCAGGCAAAACGGCAGTCGGCTCGCAGGGGACGGAGCATGGTGAACCCCGTCCGCCATGTGAAGGTGGCCGTTGCCAATACGAACGCAGAGCGAAGCAAGGCCAAGGTCAGGGGGATGCAGGTAGTTGCGCACGCCCGCTGGGAAGCTGCGGATGCTCGCCGGAAACAGGGGTGGCAAGACCCGAAAGCACGAAAGCTCCTGGTGCGATCGGAGGACGGGCGAACGGCGCGTAGTACCGATGGCGGCCGTACATTCACAGAAGAGCGTGGCATCAAGGGCTTTGTCGACCGGCATCAAGCAGTAGTGGCGGCGCGCCGTGAGGCGGCTCTTGAGCAGGGGCAGCGTGAGCACCGCATGCGTGGCGGTGGCGAAACTGCAGACAGTCGGGAGCTGGCGCGGCGTGCCCTGCAGACGCATCAGGCAGACCAACAGCGGCTCATCCAGCCGAAGAGGGACTGGGATGCGATGGCCTCCGCGCACGGCGTGGAATACGACCGGCATGGTCGCCGATACGCGCACGATGGGAAAGGTGGTCTGCACAGCGAGGCGCTGACCAAGCGCGATCACGCGATGAATGAAACGCAGCGGGGCAGGGAGGTGCGCAACCAGACCAATGGGCGCACCGCAGGTGCTGTGCGCGGCATGCTGGCCAGGCGGGCTGTTGAAAAGACCATCAAAGGCGAACGCGAGGCGGAAATTCAGCGACTTGATAGGCTCGCGGGCGGCGGAGCGGAACCTAAGACGACGAAAGCCGGGTCAAGGCTTGAGGCCAAGCCACAGATGGCCTCACAACACGGAGCAGCGACGATGCCGACGAAGGCCAAATTGAGGGTTGAGGGTAGGCCGCAAATGGCGCCACAAAGCCAAACGGAACCTAAGACGACGAAGCCCGAAACTGGCAAGGCTCAGACACCAACCGACAGCGGGCAACGATCCGGGCGAGTCAGAGACAAAGCACTCAAGTGGTGAATGACGAGCCCGAGTGCTCGTCTGAACTGTTAGGCTGTGTGCAGTTCCTCGCGGATGACCTTGCGAAGGTTTTCCAGCGTCACCGGCTCGCCCTGCAGGCAGGCCCGCAATGCGCGGTTGATTTTGGCCGGATCGCCCGTGCCATCGACGAGACAGCCCTGAACTCAGCGGTTGCCTGTTGCAATGTGTATCGAATGCGATACAATCATGCCGTGATCGAAATCCAGCAAACCGAAACCTTTCGTGCCTGGCTGGTCGGTCTGCGCGACAAGCCTACCGCTGCGATCATCATGCGTCGCATTGATCGCGTGCGCGCGGGCTTGCTCGGCGACGTGAAACCGGTCGGCGAAGGTATCTCGGAACTGCGCGTCGATCATGGCCCCGGCTACCGGGTCTATTTCGTGAAGCGCGGTAGCGCTCTGATCGTGCTGCTTTGCGGCGGTGACAAGGCCACGCAAGACCGCGACATCAAGGCCGCAAAGAAACTCGCGGCGAACCTGTGAGGTCCCTCATGGCAAAGACAAAAACCATCCCTTACGACTCGGCGGAATACCTCGACACCCCGGAAGCGATTTCCGCCTATCTCGGTGATGCGCTCGCCTCCGGCAGCCCTGCCGAGTTTCAAGATGCACTGAACGTCGTCGCGCGCGCGCGAGGCATGTCCGAGATCGCGAGGATGTCCGGTCTCGGCCGCGAAAACCTGTACAACGCCCTGCGCTCCGACGCGCATCCGCGATTCGACACGATTCAGCGCGTCGTCGCCGCGCTCGGCGTCCAGCTCACAATTCAGCCCACCACCTAACCCAGTTTCTTCGCCAAGTCGGCGGCGCGTGGGTGGTAGTAGCGCTGAAGCATCCGCAGGTCTTTGTGACCTGTCATCCCGAATTGTTGCGCGAAGTCAATGATCATTAACTTCTTACGTAAGCTGGCTCACCGGTCACCTGCGATACCACGTTCAGCAGGAGAAATAGGCGACTACAGGCGCAACTTCGACCAAGCTGCTGCCTTTACCAAGTCATGCGGCTTCGCCGTTGCCAAGCCGGCCTGGGCCTTTGAGGACGCTCTGGATTCGGAAGGCAGCTTCCTTGAGCCTCCTATGCGACGTGCTGGCGTAATCGATCCAGCCATGTCAGCGGGTCAGTGCTTGAAGTGGTGCCACTACTTGGCACCCGAGTATGAAAGGCAATTAGGGCGAGCCGTATGGTTGACCATCGGCCAATTATGGAAAGGTGACTCGGTCATTTTTTCTCCCACGTGGGGGGAACTAAAGCGCTGGAGCAATCGCGGAATTTCTATTGCCGAGATCCAACAACAAGGGCGTGTTGGCGTGAATTTGCATGCTTGGCTGACCATTGATACAGGCGAAATCATCGATTTAACACTACTGAGCAGCATGGCGAAGTTCGTAGGGGGTGGCTACGCCAAGTTGGCCGGTGCCGCGGTATGGGGTCGCGACCCAGGCGTGCTCAACAACCATCGTTATTTCCCCATGGCCATAGGCCAAGCCTTTGGTGAGTCAATCGGGATGAAATCGGAGCTGCCGCTGCTTGCAAATTGTGCTGCCGATCTCAACCGCGTGCCTATGGTGTTGGCGTCCGTTGAAAATTGACCAAGGTGTTCCGACCTAGCCTGCGGGTTTCTGGGCCACCTGAGTTTCTCTGGATGCCGCCGGCGGCGCAATCTTTGTCTGAACCGAGTGAACTTGGGCGAAAATGAGCTTCTCAGTACGCTTCCGGAGACGCCATGAAACATACGGATTTTCATATCGGCCTGGAGTTCGTGGGGATCGCCGGTTTCCGGTGGCTATGCACGGATGTGGGCACACGTACCATCGTGGCCATCCAGCTCGACCGCAATGATCCTCATTGGTACCAGGGGCCACCGTACATCGCCAAGGAAGTGGTATTCGACGAAGCCGAGATGACTCGCTGCCACCGGACTGAGATCGAGGCGATCGCGGCGGCGATCGATGAAAGCAAGACCAGCGGGCATCCGGGTTATCCCTATCAGGCAGTGATCCGGATGTTGAAAGCACGACATGCACATCGATATCCACACCACGGCGTGCTGCGCTTTGACCGCCGGCGGGCCGACGGCGAGATCCTTCATCCCTATGCGGGCCGCAAGGATGGCGAGGTATGGTTCGTCGAGCTGTATCTGCCTTTTCTGCAGACCTATGACGCCATGCCGGAGAGTGATTTCATTGCGTTGCCGCGAGCATCGGAGCAGATCGGGCCGAATGCTACGCATGAAACCGAGGGTAAGTGCGGGTAGGTGTGCTGCCCGCGAAAACTCCTAACTGGTAGGCGGGGCGCTTCGCTCCGTAGCCATGGGAGCGACGAGGGTGTCTGAAGAGCATCACCACTACGAATACACAGATCACGGCATTCCCACGTCGGCCGAGGAGCACGCGTGGTTGAGCCGCTTCGAGGCACCAGGAGTTTTCCCGGCGTCCATGGACGAGGACGCACGCGAAACCTACGTGTTATGGGCACTGATCCAGCACAAGCGCCGCCGATGGCGTAAATGCGCACGCTGGCTACGACCTTCACTGCTGTTGCGGATGCAGGTCGCGTTGCGGCTGATGCTGATTGCCCATCGACCGAAGGGTGAGGAGGTCTGATATGCAGATCAAGGTTCGCATCGAGGAAATCGCGGCCGGTGCAGTACTTGGGGCGTCGCTTGGGCTGGCTGTTGCAACACCCCTTGCGGTTGGCATGCCGTCACTGATTCCGACGTTCGCTGCTGGGGCGTGGGCCTTCGTGCAGAGCGCCATCGCTTTTTGTCTCACTTGTGGTGGCGCGGTTCTTGGCGGCTGGCTGGCCAGCACACAGGAGCGCGACTCTCACAATCGTGGAGCGCGCTATTACTCCGATCCAATCGCTGCGGTTCGGGCGCTACAGGAGGGAGAGGTAAAGCAGTTCAGTGCTGGGCAGCAGAGAGGAGGTGTGCGCGGTATCGAAATTGGCGGCGTCCATCTAGCTCGGTCGCGTGAGGTCGGGCATGTCTATGCCGTGGGTCTTCCGGGTAGTGGCAAGACGGTGGTACTGACGAGCATCATCGATCAGGCCATCGCTCGCGGTGATCGAATCATCCTGCATGACCCGAAAGGGGACTTTATCGAGCGCTATTACAGCGCGAAGAGCACGGTTCTTCTTGGCCCGTGGGATGAACGCGCGGCAGTGTGGGATGCGAGTGCCGACATTGACAGCCCGGCACTCGCAGACGAGTTCGGTGCAAGCGTTGCGGGTCGAGGCGAAGGTCAGAACAAAGTCTTCCACGATGGTGCGGGAGTGGTGATCGCCGGCCTGATCCGCGCGGAACTGCGTCATGGTGTTGCATGGAGTTGGAAGGATCTTGGCAGTGCGCTCAGCGGCGATCCCTTCACGCTCATCCGTCGCGCTGCAGAGGGTAATGCCCAGATAAAGACGCTCATGCCAAGTGCGTTTATCGACGCGGATGAATTGACGCAGGGCGAAAAGGCTGTGTTGTCGGTCATGGCTACAGGGACAACGTGGCTCCTTAACTATGCCGCGCTGGACGCTGCGGACAGCGACAGGGAGCGCTTTAGTCTTCGGCGCTGGCTATTGCGCGAAGCCCATGACGACGTGCAAATCGTTGTGCTGAACAGCCATACGGTCTACCAGACGGCTTGCGAAAGCATCTTTGGCGCGATGCTCGCCAGCGTGGCAGCCATCGCATCGAGTCCTCTCTTGCCGGAAATCAGTGCCGACTCCGCAGGCGGATATTGGAGTGTGCTCGACGAGTTTCCGCAGCTAGGTGCAACGGCGCTTGCGAAGATCCAGCAGATTGCGGAGCTGGGCCGATCGCGTGGCATGCGGATGGTCACGGCGTTGCAGGACGAATCCCAGTTGTCGGCGAAGGTGGGCGGTGAGAAGGCCGCGCCAATGCTTGCCATGCAATCCACTCGGATCTACATGCGCAGCAGCGACAAGACCGCCGAGGCAGTCTGCAAGCGTGTGGGTGAGCGGGAAGTCATGCGGATCAACTCGACTGCCGAAAGTGGTGCCGTGCAGGGCAAGACAAAGCAGGTGGTGCGCGATCCCGTCATCCACCCAGGCGAGCTGATGGGGTTGCGCGTGCGACGACAGGAACCGCCGGTAGGCGTCGAGCTGGTCATGCACATCGAGGACACACTCGGCCGGTTGGTGCAGCCATTTGCCGAAGCACGCAGTGCAGGTGCCGCCCGGCTTATCGAGTCTGCAACCTGGCGCAATGGCTCTTTGCCTGCGGCAGCGCCTGCGCTCGTGCAGCCAGCCTCGGAAGGATCGAATGCGGGTCTTCCGTCTGGATTCGATGACGAGGGCGACGAGGCGGAATCTGAGGCCGAGCAGATGAACGCCGACAGCGGCCCACTCAACTTCCTGTGATCCTGGAGTCTGAACATGCAGAACGCGCTCGAAGGTTTCCTGATCCGGCTGCTTGTTGCGGCACTTCTGTGCTGGGTCGGGTTCCTCTATTTCGGCATTGTGTTGCCTACCGGGCCGGCGATCGGCATCGCACTTTTGCTGGCAACCATGGAGCTGTTCGCACCCATGCTGGCTGGCCGACAAGGTGCGGCAATCCGTTGGTTATTTCGGGTCGCCATGCCGCTTGTGGCGTGGCCAGCGCTCGCGTGGCTGGCATTGGCGCATATCACGAACCATGGTGCTGCGGTGACGGCCGCTGCGGCTGGTGCCAGCTTGGTCGGCCTTGCGGCCGCTGGCCATGGACAGGGCAATGAACACGCACGTGCGGGTGTGGCGTTGGTGGCCAGCCTCATTCCATTCATTGCACTGCTCGAAGCCTTGCGCAGTGGGAACGCCATCGCAGCGTCTGCCGGTTGCATAGCCGTCGCAGCCGGATTCTTTACAGCGAAGGTCGCACTTGTTTGGCCCGACCGGCATGAACGCCTGATGCTGGTTGCCGCGATGGCAGCAATTGCGGCGGGTGCGGCCACAGCGCTGCCGGTGATGCTCTGACGTGATCGCGAAAACATCCAATAGGTGAGAACTCGTCGTGGACGGAGATCCGGGATGCGCGACAGTTCGATATCCCCTGCATGACACGTCCGCCGGATCGTGCGTGGCATGCGTCATCACCAGTGAGCCAACCACGATGCTTCACGCCTTGCTCTCTTCCATCATCCACGGCCTCATCTACGCAACGATCTTCAAAATCGTGAGGCATCTCGGGTTGCCAGCGACGCTTGTTTTCGCATGCGTTGGAATAGTCGTCGTCTTTGTCATCGCAGGCCTTACGCGCGGCCGTCGCCGTCGCTGGTAAGCCATCGGGAGATCCAAACATGAGCTACAGCCCAGTACATCGCAGCACTCTAAAGAAGACTCGCCAGGCGATGCGCATGCGGTATCTGACGCGTGATCCGTCAGGGCCCAAGATGCGACGCCTTGATCTTCTGCTGTCTAGTGAGACCTTCGGGAAGTTGGAAGAAATCATGGACAACACAAACATGCGCCGCCGGGAAGCGCTGGTGGCCATGATCGATGCCTACCACAGCCGCATCTTCGCTGGAGAAAAGTAATTGCGTGTGAGGTAGAAGCGCTCAGCGGTTTGAATCATTGAACGCGAAAACTCCCAACGGGTGGGACATCGAAAAGGAGACCCACCCATGCGACACATCTCGATTTTCACCGCAACAGCCATGGCTGTTGCTATCACAACCAGCTTTTTGCCGACTGTGGCAGCCGCTGCAACAGGCACGCAGGCCACAGGCACCGGCGGGTACACCGCGACGTGCTGGGCCGGTGTCGACTCGACCACCGGCCAGCCAATCCCGTGTGCCGCCACCAACACCCCCTTTGCATCGGCAACCGGTGGCGGAAGCAGCGCCGCCGGCGTCGGCGCTGTGGCGAGCGGGAGCAACAGCCTTGCCGAAGGTTACCTCGCGTCAGCCGCCGGTGACGCATCCACATCCATGGGTCAAGAGGCCAGCGCTTCTGGTGCATCTGCGACGGCCCTTGGCGCGAACGCCACGGCCAGTGGTGTAGCCAGCACGGCCGTAGGCAATGGCTCGCAAGCGACTGGCACAAGTGCCAGTGCATTTGGCGTAGGCGCTCAAGCAACTGCCGATTACGCAACAGCCATTGGCCAGGGTGCTAAAGCCAGCGGCACGAACAGTACTGCTCTCGGTAGTGGCCAGGCGACAGGCACAGCAAGCACGGTCGTGGGCGGCGGCCTTGCGAGTGGCAACTATAGCGATGCGATGAACGGCACCGCGAGCGGTGAATACAGCACCGCCATCGGTTCTGGCTCGCTGGCCAGCGGCGTGAACGCCGCCGCATTCGGCGGCGGCACGGCTAGCGGAGTATCGAGCACAGCCATGGGCCAAGGTGCGCAGGCCTTGGGCGATTACAGTTTCGCCGGCGGCTTGGGCGCGCAAGCCGCAACAACGAACTCCATCGCCATAGGCGATGATGCTGTCGCCAATGGCGGCAGCGGCGAAATCGCTATCGGTGAGATGGCACAAGCGACGGGCGTGAATAGCGTTTCGCTGGGTGCTGGCAGTGTTGCAACCGAAGCCAATACTGTGAGCGTGGGCAACGCGGTGTTGAATCGCCGTATCGTCAACCTCGCGGCAGGCATCGACGACGGCGACGCCACCAATGTCGGCCAGCTTGCGGCCGCCGTGGCGGCCTTCGGCGGCGGCGCCAACTTTGCGGGCGGCGTGTTCACCGCGCCCAGCTACGTGCTGACGTCGCCCGGCGCGGCCGGCACATACACGAACGTCGGCAGTGCATTGACTGCGCTCGACAACGGTCTGCTCGCAGTCAACACCCGCGTCGATAACATCCAGCTCACCCCCGGCCCGCAAGGCCCCCAGGGAGCCACCGGCGCGACGGGGGCAACCGGAGCAACCGGCCCTCAAGGCCCAGCAGGTACCGGTACCGGCGATCCGCTAGCCGTGGACTACGACACCAGCGGCAAAGGAACCGTGACACTCGCCGGGGCACAGGGTACGCAGATCCGCAACGTCGCCGATGGCACGGCCAGCACCGATGCTGCGAACGTCGGCCAGGTGCAGGCCGCGCGGCAGGCGGCGGTGAGTACCGCTGATAGTTACACCGACACGCAAGTCGCGCAGGTGCGATCGTGGGCGCAGGACTATACCGACGCGCAGACGGCGCAGGCGCTGCATGAAGCGAACGCATACACCGACTGGCGTGTCGGCCAACTCGGTGAGTCCATTGCGCGTGTGGCGGCTGAAGGCAGCGCCGCCACTGGGATGGCCAGCAACTTCATCGGCGACAACAGCATGGCTGTCGGTGCGGGGTTCGCGGGAGGCCACAGTGCGGTCGCCGTCGGCTATCGCCATGTGCTCAACAGCGGCGTGTCATTTTCGATCCACGGTGCCATCTCTGGCTACGAGCGGACGATGGGCGCAGGTGTTGGATACAGCTGGTGATGAGTGCACCGGCGAAGCCCGGCAATTGTCGGACTTCGCCGGTCTTTGTCGTTGTCTGCCGGCATTTGCCGGGAGACAACGGGCCTTGACGTGCAATGCCGGGAAATCCCGACCACGAAAACTCCTAACAGTATAGAGGCGGCACTCGGTTGCCTCACCTGACCCGGAGAATTCCAGTGCGCATAGAAACCCGACTCCACGATGATGAACCGGCAGCCGTCGCGCTGCGTGCGCTGTCCCCTCGCGATCGCGGAACCGCGATTCGTTTACTTATCCGCCGACATCATCATGAATTGCCAGGTCTCATTGGCTTGGCGCCCCAATCGAATACCACGGTCACGCCGCAGCCAGACCCGGTTCCCAAATCACCAACACTTGCGGAGCCATCGACGGACGAGCCCGCGCCCGTGGTGGAAAAAAAGTTACTCACGCCAGAGAACCTTCAAAAGGTGATCAACCAAGCGAAGAGCTGGCAAAAGGCAGTGATTGCCGTGGGATTCCTGCTCGCTGGTATTGGCGGGTTCGGCGCGTCGGTGCCTGCGCACGCGGCAGACATCCTGCTCGATGTGAACACGGTCAGCATTCACGGCGAACAGTGGGCACGTCACGACCTCAACCAGATCAACCCCGGCCTGGGTATCACCTATCGCCCTGAGGGAAGCGCGGGAGACTGGGCGCTTTCAGTGGGAGCCTACGACAACAGTTATCGACGTCTGACGGCCTACGCCCTTGCAGAGTGGACGCCACTCCACATCGGCAACCCGCAGGGCTGGCACGTGGATGCGGGCTTGTCAGGTGGTGTTGCGTCCGGGTATCGCCGAAGTGAGATCCCGACGTCGCCGGCGATGGGCACAGCATTGTTTCGAATCGAATCACCATCGGGCATGGCCGCGAGTTTTTTTGCTGTCCCTAATTTTGGTGCGCGCGCGAGCGGCTTCATCGGGCTGCAGATCGGTGTTCCTCTGTGACCGAGGCCGTTTTTGTATTGCGCGAGAAAGGCGGTGCCCGACAATGAACTTCGAGAGGTAGGAGCGCAAAGCGGCTTCCAGCTCGCGCATGAAATCGCCTCGATCCAGGACTCCATCGTCCTACCCCGTCGGTCGCCTTTTCGCTCAAGCGGTCGCAGAGGCAGTACGCGGATGCAAGGGCGTTCCGACGCCCAGCGCCGGATTCAGCCGACACGGCTGAACCGGGCACTGAACGTCTTCACTCAAGAGCCCCCTTGCATCCGCTTCCTGCCTCTGCGCCCGTCGCTACAAGGCGACCGACGGGGCAGGACTTCAAATGGAGTGCGTAGGTGTGATCGATCAATTTCATAAGCGCGCGAGCCTCCAGCCAGAAGCCGAAAAGCAGGCTCCCTCCGAGGCAGGACGGGAGAATCCAAAGCAGCAGCCACCTCACGATCAGGAAGCACAAGCCATGACCACCACGACGCATCCGGCCAGTATGAGCACCGAGCAACGCGACCAAGCGCGCCGCGCGCAGTTCACCGGCCACATCACTGACGTAATCCGCGGGGTGGGTGATGCCTTCGCGATCTACCACTACACCAACACCGCCGGAAAGCTGTGCGCCATTGCCTTCTACGGCAAGGCAATCAAGCCGGCATTCCGCTACAGCTTCCGTTCGGTGGAGCTGCGGAATGAGTACTCCAACGACTGGGCCAGTGGCGTGATGCGTGCGCAGGAACGCATCGCCGAGCGTCGCGCCCAACGCAACCAGCCGCACGTGCTGAGCGTCGGTGACGTGCTGATGAGCATGTGGGGCTACGAGCAGACCAACGTGGACTACTACGAAGTCACCGCGCACCACGGCCGCACGCAAGTCACGTTGCGGCCCATCGCTGCGCGCAGCGAAGCCACCGGCGGCATGCAGGGCGATTGCACGCCAGTTCCCGGCAAGTTCACGGGCGAGCCGATCCGTTGCAAGGTCGATGGTTCGAGCAACACCGTGCGCCTGTCGAGCTTCCAGCGCGCCAGCAAGATCGAACCGATTGCGACCGTGGACGGCCTACGCGTTTGGCCAGTCGATCACTGGACGGCTTACGCCTGATTTTCCACCGCAGCCGCGCAGCAACTGCCGTGCTTCGCCGAATAACTGCCCCCAGGAAAGGCCATGAGCGAACTAGATCACATCATCAGCAAAGCCCGCGACGCCATGCATGGAGGCTTCGGTGTCCTGTCGACCGGCGAGAAGCTTGCCGCCGCCCTGGTGCTCAACCGGGCCGACTGGCTGGCCAGCATGGACTACACGATGGCCGAGGCCATCGACCGCGTAGGTGCTGAATGGCTGAGCCTGATCCCGGAGGCCGCGCGCGTGCTGCGCGATGAGAACGAACAAGAGGACGGCCAATAGCGCAACGCGGCTGCATTCAACTGTAACACCCACCGCACCTTCAACTCATCATTCGGAGCACGCCATGAAGAATCCCCTCGACAACATCGCCGACCTGGCCACCATGGTGGCCAGCCTCGCCATCGAGAACCTACGCGTCCTGCTGTCAGCGACCGCCCTCGTGGCGTTTCTGATTGCTGGACACATTGAGGTTCGGCACGTGGTGGCCGAACAGAACGCGCAGCAGACCATGTTTGAGCAGTTCACCAAGCCGACCGCACAGGCGCCAGCGCAGGCAGCTCCTGCTGCCGCGCAGAAGTGGTGCCCCATGAATAACTGGCCGTCCAACTGCCGGTGAGCCTTCTCCCAGCACGTTGAGCGCGAAAACTTCAACAAGTAGGGGAGGGGACATCGATTGCGATATCCCCTCCCGCTATTGCCAGTCGTCACTCAACGAACAGGGAGCTACTCATGAACATGTTCCATAAGATCCTTCCCGTCATTCCCTTCGCCCTTGCCCGCGGTGTAGTGGCAGCGCTCGTGCTGACTCTCGCCGGCTGCGCCACACTTCCTTCGGCCCTTGGCGGCGGGCAGCAATCGAGCGCCGACCGCTACAACGCTGGCCAAGTGCAACAGGTTCAGGCGGTGCAACTTGGCACGGTACTCAGCGTTCGCACGATCACCATCCACCAGACACCAGGTACAACTGAGGGCGATAGCTTGATCGGTGCCGCCGTCGGAGGCCTTTTGGGGCATCAGGTTGGGCAGGGCAACGGCAAGCTGGTGGCCACTGCTGCGCTGGCCGTAGGCGGTGCTGTCGCAGGCAACAAGCTGGGCGATGCAGCCGGCGCTCAGGCTGGGCTATCAGTCACCGTTCGATTGGACAGTGGCCAGATCGTGAATGTCACGCAGGCAGCTGATGTGCGACTCGAAGCAGGGCAGCGTATCCAGCTCATCGGTGGTGGCTGGAACCAGCCTGCACGCTTAGCCCCACTGTAAGTGCTTCATTTCAAGGCATGCCTACGCTTACGAACAAGGAGATTTCCATGTCTGACAATTTGCTCTGGGACTTCGATGTAGAACGCGGTCTGAAGATCTGGCCAGCTCGGAAAGAAAAAGGGTTCAATAAGAATTGCGGCGGTGATTGCACGCTTTGTGATGCCGAGGACATCAAGGGCGAAGAGATCGAACTTGATGTGGAAGGTCGAGGCTTCGCATTTTTCAGTTGGCTCGCTAGCTCACAATGGGCGTCCGAACTGAATGAAAGGGCGTTTGATGAAGAAACCGACGATGGCCGTGCCCTGATGACATGGCTTTGGTTGGATGACTTCGCCGTGGCTACCGCTGAATTTTTCTCAACCTGCGGCATTGACGTGCCGCAGTTGGATGCCGTCAGTCGATGGCGAGAGCAGGGAGCAGCCCTAGTCTTTCTCAGCGCGTGGCCGTGCCGCATATGGATGTTGGAGCGGCGCGTCGCTGAACTGGAAGATGAGGCTAGGCAATGGGGTGGATGGAGTTACATCAGCTCTCTTGAAGAGCGCATCGTCGCGCTTGAAAACGCGTAACTGGTTGCGCATGCGACTGACACGATAATGACGGCTGGGTAATAACAGAAAGGGCGGCGTCAGCCTGTGCTCGCTGCTTCAGCCCCTGTCCTCGACGTCACGGTTGACCAGTTCGTGTCCGTAGTACGCGTCGACAGGGTTGTCGAGAATGTCACATTGGGCCTGTAGATGCTTGGGGTCTGGGTTGAGCCAGGTATCCAAGTTCTCTGGTCGGCGAGCAGGACGCACGAAGGGCACGTCTGATGCAGACCCTGGACAAAGCCAACGCAAGGTGGGGTAGGGGCTCAATGGGCATGCTGGCATTAAGGGCGAGCGGCGATGGGCGATGCAGAGGCAGAACCTGTCACCCAGATACACCATTTGCTGGGATGAGCTACGGACAGTGATTTAGACGCCGAGCCCAGCCCCATCCATGGCGGTGGTGAGCTAGGGATGGTCTGATCATCTCGCTTTCATGGCTGCAGCGATCGTGTTCGCTGTCGCTCATGCTCGATGACGGACATGCACGCTGTTACGTAGCGATTTCTCGCCTCGTTTT
>Ga0302234_10000682_pt1 | contig 25889 bp, 26 predicted proteins | sample II_Palsa_N3_2_FD_193576 | JGI IMG/M metagenome (GOLD analysis project Ga0302234, IMG submission 193576) | Peat permafrost microbial communities from Stordalen Mire near Abisko, Sweden - II_Palsa_N3_2 | ecosystem: Environmental > Terrestrial > Soil > Palsa > Peat permafrost | place: Sweden... | reverse complement strand
TTGCTGACAGTCGTGGAAAGATCGGTGAGGCCCGTGTCCAGCGCCAGCAGTGCCGTGCCGACGTTGTAGTAAGAACCGGCGGTGTAGGGGTTGGTGAGCACATACGTCGGGCCGGTGAACTGGCCATTGCTGAAACCAGCGCCGCCACCGAGATACGTCGCCATCGGTGTGATCTGTTCCACCGTCACCGCATCGTTGTTTTCGATGCCATCGCTGACCTGAGAAATCGTGCGATCACCCACGGCGACCGTGAACGCACGGTCGGTGGTCGTTTGGGCGCCCAAGGCGACGGAGAACTGCCCGTTCGTGGTCACCGACGCACCTTGACCAATGGCGGTGCTCGCCAGCGCTTGAGTGGAACTGTTCGCGCCGACCGACGTTTCCTGGCCACCGGTGCCGGCGGCACTGCTGCCGGTGAGGCCTGACACCGCGCCCGCACCGACCGAGGTGTCCTGGCTGTTGTTCGCATTTCCAGCTTGCGCGCTGTCACCGATCGCGGAGTCTTGAATGCCATTCGAAGCTGAGTTGGGACCGATCGAGATGTTTCCCGCACCCACGTTGCCTGTCGCCGTCGCGGGACTGGTTCCCGTCGCGGCGATCCAAGGCACGCCACCACTGGTGTCGACCGTGGAGATGGCGGTGTCCAGCTGTTGCACGTTCACGGCGTCGGTGGGATTCACACCAGGGGCCAACTGCGTGATCGTGCGGTTGCCCACGGCCACGGTGTTCGGCGCGGTGTTGATCGTGCCGTAGCCGAGCGAGACGCTGTTGGTTGCTGTCGGGGTGGTCGATGCCTCCGCACCAAGCGTCAAAGAATTTTGGCCCGCAGCGATGCTGTCGTAACCGTAGGTCGAGGCACCCGACGCCGAGGCTTGAGACATGGCACCACTTGCGAGCGCATAGGTGGCGGACGCGTTCGCCTGCGCCCCTGAGGCGAGAGACAGGGCGCCGGTGGCTTGTGCGTCGTATCCCTCGGCGGTAGCCTGCTGCGCGGTGTCTGTGTTGTTCGTGCTGCCAGCGAAAGCACCAGGACCGACGGCCGTGGTGTAGTCATCGCCCGCGTAAGAACCGTATCCCGCCGAGAACCCGCTGATGCCCTGCGAGACACCACCGATGGTGATGGTGTGACTGCCATAGTCGGTGACACCACCGATGGCGATGCTGTTCGCTGCGAGGGCGGCGCCTTGTAGAGCGACGGCGTTTACACCCGTGGCCGAGCTTCCTCCGAAACCCCCGATGGCACCTGGGACTGACCCAGAGCCGATCGCGACGCTGTTAGTGCCAGTGGCCTGTGCCTGGCCGATCGCAATGGCGCCCGGTGCACTGACCGAAGCCACCGGACCGCTTGAGAAGGGGTTGTCGTAGCAGAGCCACACATCGGTGCAGTCCACCGTGGACTGCGCATGTGCGACGGGAACGGCGCCCACACCCGCGAGGGCAAGAAAACCGAGAAGAACAATCGAGGGAGAGAAGCGGCGCATGGGGAGTGATCCTGTGGGAGTCACTCATCAGTCAGACAGAAAATCCCATGTCCGCAAGATCGATTCCGAAATAAATTTTCAGACACAAAAAAGCCGCCCCGAGGGGCGGCGTGGGAAAACCTCTAGGAAGTGAGGGGACTTCTTAGAGATATTCTTCGATGCGACGCATGACATCTTTTTGCAACTGAGTTGCGAGCGTGTCAGTCAAACCCGCGGCGAGGATCGTTGAAATCCCCGAGTGCTCCAGCTCGACCGTGTAGCTGATGGCCGCGACTTTTCGCGCAGTCCCGGCATTGATCACTGCAATGCCATTGAACGTCCCGGCCATGCCCATCGCGATTGCGCCGGCTGCCCCACTGCCCATCACCATCGTGCCGCCGCTCAACTGCGCGCCGCCAGTATTGCGAATGATCGTGCCGAAGATTGCACTGCGCGGCACGACCGCGCCCGAGGGAAGGCGAACACCTGCTGGTCCCACAGCGAAGTTGCGATGTTCAATTTTTCGCTGGGTGTTCGTGAGGCCAGGAAGAAGGAAACTGAAGAAAACCCCGAGCACCGCGAACGTGATCCAGCCGGCGGCGACGTGACCGAAGCAGAGACCTGGGATGGATGCAGCCAGCGCGGCCATCACCCACCCTCGGAACACCATGCCGAAGAACACACGAGGGGGCGTTACATTCACCACGTCCCATGCGCCCGGATCTTCCGCCGTGATGGTGATGAGCCCGTTTCCCTTCACTCTGCGACGTGCACCGGGGAGGGTGCTCGATATGCCCAGCTTCGGCGAGAACGATGGCAGCACCAGCCAGACCAGGGCGAAGATGACCAGCCAAGCCATGCCGAAGTGATGGAAGAGATACTGCACTTTGAAACCACGTGCGCAGATGGTGGCCAGCATCAGCCAGAGGAGCAGCGCTGAAACAGCGGCGATCCCGACGCGCTTGGGGTTGTAATTGAAAGTGTTCATGGTGGATCCCGGATGCGTGGTTGAGTCAGTAACAGCAAAACGGAAATCGATGGAACGTCAAGCGCCGACCGGGCGGTTGATTGTCGTGCAGCTGCCTGACTGATAGACGCCGTGCGAGAAAGTCACCATGCACGACCAGACCTTCTGTCCAGCGCCGGTGACCGCACCAGCCGCTTGTGCGGTGCCGACGTCCACTGCACCAGCGGCCACCAAGCCCCCGATTCCCGGAATGTGGCTGAGGAACGATCCAGCATGGGAGGAGACGGTAGACACCATGCTGCCTTTGGCCATGTTCGCGGCGCCGGTGGCCGCGCCCATGGGGGCATCGCCCTGCATCGGTTCGTAGAACGAAGCCATGGATGGCTGCCCGGCGGAGTCGGCGGTCATTTGGACCGGATTGCCCAAGTCTCCCTGCACCTGATCGAAGGTGGTGTGGCCAGGCGTGAAGTGGGTGAGGTCAGGCGAACCGGAGCTGGTGTAAGTGCAGCCGGTGGCCTGGGCGGAAGTGAAGAAGCCGAAGGCAACCAGGGCCACGGCGACGATGAGTGAACGCATGACATTTCCCCTGTTCCAGTGGGTTCATCCCCACAGCCATAAAATACCCGGAAAACAGGTTACATGATGACTTTCAGATAACTGGCAAACGGGTAATAACGTGGTGGCCACCCCTAGGGGGAGGCCCTCAGTGAAACGCGATTCGCTCTACAGTCACGAACACGCCGAACTGGTCACGCTGCTGCGCGACCTGCGGCTTGAGACCGGCATGTCTCAGGCCGAAGTGGTCGAGATCCTCGGTCGGCCGCAGACCTATTTATCCGCCGTCGAAATCGGAGATAGGGGCATCGATGTAGTCATGGTCAGAGAGCTTTGCCGGATTTACGGCCTCACCTTCGTCGCGTTTGCTGAGCGGCTCGAAAAGCGAATCAAGACGCAAGAGAGCAAGCGCCGACCACCGCGCCGGCCACGCCGAAGCTGAAACAAACAAGCCGCCCGGAGGCGGCTCGGTCGGTGCGTCGGCTATCCATAGCGCAGGTGGGCCCACCTGCGGACACCATGACTTCCCAACGTCTCCAGTATGCCGCACCGGATCAAGCCAGTCTGTCGGGTTTGTCCGACACACACGGTCAGGCCTGTTCCCCCTAGACTTCTTGCCATGCGAACCGCCACTCAATTCTTTTTCAACTGGCTCCGGTTCGCCTTCCTTGGTAGCTGGCTCGGTGCATTTGGTTGGGCTGCGGCCGTGAGCGCGATCATCTTGGCTTGGCTGCCCAGCACCTTGTCCCGTGTTGCTTCATTCATGCCGGGCTGGATGATTTCCCATTTGGGCCCAAGCACCACGTTGCACACGGTCATTGGGGGCATTGGCCTCGCGTGGGTCATCGCGCTTCTGCTCAATGCAGTGTCGCTCGCCCCCATCAAGGCTTGGCGCTCGATCTACCCGTTGTCCATCAAGATCGCGGAGAAAACTCAAACTCCGCAGATGGTGCAACAGACGCTTCAACGGCACACGGTTTCGGTGATCGTGAAAAACAGATCGCCCGTGCAATCTCTGCAATGTAACGTGGTGGTGTCGAGCATCGAGGGCGCCAACAGCAACCGAACACCGTGGTCGATTCACACATCCAATGTCCCGCGATCGGATGAACATCGGGTGGACGTCGCGAATTGGTTTTATAACGACGGTCGGCAAAGCGACGACATCCGCATTTTCAATGAGAAGCAGGGACCGTTCGCAGAAGCATCCATGTTGTCATTCCCGCAGAGCGGCGCAGAGATGTGCCTCAGTGTGCGGTCGCCTAGCTTGCGAGATTCAACGTTCTGGTGCCGAATTCGAGTTCAAGACCGACGCCTGCTCATCGAGCGCATCCCTGCGCCGAGAGCCCGCCCGATCGCCTGACGGCGAGTAAACTGATCCCATGTGCGGCCGCTATGCTCAATACGCTCCCATCGAACTCACCGAGGAGGAAGAGTCGGCGCTGCACGACTTGAACGCCGAGTTGGATCTGGCCGGCGTGCTCAATCAGCGCGAACCCCGCTTCAACATTTGCCCTACCCAGACCGCCCCGGTGATCGCCCGGGGTGAGGCGGGGGTCGAGGTCAAAGGCCTGCGCTGGGGTCTGGTGCCAGGTTGGGCAAAGGATATTAAAATCGGCACTCATGCGATCAATGCACGGCAGGAGTCGGTGGAAGTGAAACCGATGTTCAGGGCCGCGTTCAAAAAGCGCCGGGCGCTCGTTCCCGCATCAGGTTTTTTTGAATGGACCGGCGAGAAAGGGCACAAGCAACCGTGGATCATTTATCCGCCTGATCACACCTTGATGCTCTTCGCGGGGTTGTGGGAAGCGTGGAAAGACACCACCGATCCAGCCGCCGAGTGGATCAAGACGTTCACAATCCTCACTGGCCTCCCAGGCAAAGTGAGTGGCGATATTCACGACCGACAACCGGTCATCTTGCCGCCCACAATGTGGGAAACCTGGCTCGACGGCACGCCCGAGGAAGCCGCCTCATTGCTGGAAGCGGTGCCAGAGGCTGAGCTCGTTTATCATCCTGTGACCAAGGCCGTCAGCTCACCGAAGAGCCAGGGCCGTCAACTGATCGAACCCATCACGCTATGAAAACCCCAACAGAAGAAGGCAAGCGCCGGTATCCGCCCACGGGCTATTACTTTGCACCCGAAGGTTTTTTCCAAACCGAATTCGAGGGCGAGGTGATTGGGGAGCCATGCACGTGCGATGAGCACTGCGCCAAGCCGTGTCGAGGCGAGAGCGGTGACTGCGAATGCGGGGCCTGCTCGCTGCAAAGCGTGGTGTTTCACGACGCCGGGCAGCTTTATCCGAAAGATCCGGCTTAAATCTCGATCGCTTCTGAACGATCTTCCAGGGAGACTTCGAGCGCCTCCCAGCGTTGATCCTTCAATTTGGGGCAGCGCAAGTCAGCCCGAAGCGTGTTGTATTTCTGTTTGACGCTTTCCACCGTCACGCCCGCTTCCAGAGCGCCGGCTTCGACCAGTTCTTGCGCCCAGCTGACGAGCAATTGCCTCCAGTTGGCTGGCACCCCTTCAAGCCCAATGGTGGCGCCAAAAAGGCCCGGGTAGGCGGCTTTCAGATTGGTGGGCCAGCTTGCAGTTGGATCGGGCATGGGGCTCCCCTGAATCAAGCGGTGAGACGCGGGTGGGTGTAGCATTGATTTCCGTTACATAAATCAAAGCAAGACCATGGCCACCAAATCATCGCACACAGAAACCGACGCGCGCGGCGGCACGCGCGAGGGCGCCGGTCGGCCCGCCAACACCGGGCCATTTGGCGAAGCGACGCGCCCCATTCGGCTCCCTGAGTCTGCAATTCCAACGGTGCTGGCGTATCTGGATGCGCATCGGCAACCGGCCATCGGAGTCGAACCGCGGCCGGTGTCGCTGACGCCATCCACCGTCGCGCTCACTGCATTCGCCAGTGGCGTTCAAGCGGGTTGGCCAAGTCCAGCCGATGGGTATCTTCAGGATGTGATCGACCTGAACACGCATTTGATTGTGCAAGGCCATGAGCCCAGCACTTTCATTCTTCGGGTCAAGGGTTGGTCAATGATCGGCGCCGGCATCCACGAAGGAGACGAAATTGTCGTCGATCGGGCGTTGACCGCACGCCAGGCCGACATCGTGGTGGCGATCGTCAACAACGACTTGACGATCAAGAGATTGGGCAAGGTCGACGGCGACATCGCGCTCCTGCCTGAGAACCCGCATTTCAAACCGATTGTTTTCAAGGAAGGCGACGTGCTGGAAATTTGGGGTGTCGTGACGCGTTGCTTGCGCAACCTGCGTCGATGACACGCACTTTTTCTAGCCCTAAATAAGGTAGTCAATCGCCATAGGAGGCACATCATGACAAACCCAATCCACGAACCCTACAACGCTAAAAATCTACGCGACGGCATCGCCAGCGGGAACGGCTACACCTTCACGTTCCAGACCGCGAACCCAATGGACTTGAACATCACCGACATGCTGGGCATTGGTCCTGGCGTGCGCTATGACTTGACGGTGCTGCGCACCATGCGACCGTCGTTGAATGCCACCGCCGCGGTGCGCACGCTCTATCACGCCAGCACGCTGATCGACCATTTGTGGTTGCAGTTCGACCAAGGCACACAGGAAATCATCGGCAGCTGGCCCGGGGTATGAAACCGCCCGACGTTCCACGGCGCATCGCGCTGGTCGATGCGAATTCCTTTTTTTGCAGTTGTGAACGTGTCTTCCGACCAGACCTCGAACGCGTGCCGCTTGTCGTTTTGTCCAACAACGACGGATGCGTCGTCGCCAGAAGTGCCGAATCTAAGGCGCTCGGCGTGCCGATGGGCAAGCCGTGGTTTGAGCTGCGGGAGCAAGCCAAGCAATGGGGTCTGGTGGGAATGTCTTCCAACTACGAACTCTACGGCGACTTGTCACGTCGCTTCATGAGTTCGCTCGGTTGTTTTGTCCCACCGGAAGATCAGGAAATTTACAGCATCGATGAAAGCTTTCTGGACTTTACCCACCAGCCACACCTGGACCTCACCGCCACTGGTCACGCGATCAAACAGCGCGTGCGCCAGTGGACAGGGTTGCCGGTGTGCGTTGGGTTTGGTGCCAGCAAGACACAAGCCAAGCTCGCGAACCACGTGGCGAAAAAACAACCGCAGTGGGGTGGGGTGTGTGACCTCACCGCACTGACAGAGCAAGAGCGTTTGGGCGTGATGAAAGGCATTGAAGTGCGAGAGGTGTGGGGTGTCGGCCGACGCATCGCGATCCAGTTGATGGAACGCGGCGTGCTCACCGTCGCCGATCTGTGTGCATGTGATCCGAAACGGATCCGCGAACGGTTCAATGTCGTGCTTGAACGCACGGTGCGTGAGTTACAGGGCGAAGCCTGCATCGATTTTGAAACCACGCCACCGCCCAAACAGCAAATCATCGCTTCCCGCAGTTTTGGCGCTCCGCTCTACACACTCCAAGACCTGGCCGAGCCGATTCGATTCCACATGGCCCGCGCTGCCGAGAAGCTGCGCCGACAGGCGGGATCCGCATGTGCGGTGGGCGTCTGGCTCGAGACCAATCGATTTCGTCCCCAAGATGTGCAGCATTCGCCCTCACGCACCGTCACGATGCCGGAGGCGAGCGACGATTCCGCGGTGCTGACCGCCTGGGCGATGAGCGTGTTGAAAGCGATCTATCGGCCGGGGCATCGCTACGTGAAGGCCGGAGTCATGCTGCTCGACATCCGTGAGCGCCACGTGGCCCAAGGATCATTGTTCGATGCTTTGCCGCCTGAGCAGGATCTCCGTCGTGAAACCCTGATGCGTGTGCTCGACAAGGCAAATGGGAAATGGGGCCGTTCCACGATGGGCATCGGGAGCGCGGGGATCAAAGGCGATCGTGCGTGGACGATGCAGCGGGCCAACCTCAGTCCCGCTTACAGCACGTCATGGCGGGATCTGCGCGAAGTGACCTAAGATCCCCTGGCTGTCACACAAGGAAGGAGAAGAAGCCATGTTCGGATTTGGGTTGCAAGCCAGAACCGCCGAGTGCGTCCGACGCGGCGGACAGGCGCTTTTTATGGGGCCCTACATCAGCCAATCAGCCATCACACAAATGCCGATCAGCGAGGAAGCTCAGGCATGCCTTTTCTACTTCACCGCGGCCGTCTGCCTTCAAGATTTCTTCGAGCAAATGAAGGCATCGAAGCTGAGTGGTGACAAGGACTGGGCCACCATCGACTTCTTCATGGAAAACGTCCTCGCTGGCATCGAGCGTTACGAGCGAGAACGGCATCTAGCAAAGGGCACGTTGGCGGGGCATTGCATTCCGCCGCTTGCACAACTGGGTGAATACGTGGAGCAGGGCGGGGCGGATGCCGTGCGCTATGCCACCCTTGAGGTTCTCGTGACCCACGATGGCAAGTTGACCCACGACGGCGCGCTGCATGCGCTTGTCCGAGAGTTCATCGTGACAAGCAGGGATCGGTTCCACGCGGACACGGTGCACATGTTCGCTTAGAAATTCCGTCACGTCTTGGGCCCGAAAATCAGCGCACCGATTTGATCCTCGGGAAGGTCGCCGAAATCCGCGTCCTTGATGAGGTTTTGAATCATTCGGATTTCGATGCGCTTTGCATTGGCCAGGTCATGCATGTTCGGCGCCTGGTCCAATCCAATGAGGAGCCGGAGTTTCTTCTCGCGTGCGGCGTAAATCTCGCGCAGTGCATCCAGGGACTCCGGGCGCTCCAAATAGCCGACAGTGACTTCGTGACCCGACTTGTGGCCAAGGGCCACGGCGACCGTGCCGAGGTCTTTCACCGATCCGAAAACCGAAGTTGCCAGCGTGCGGCGCAGATCGTGCAGGGTGATCCATACCCCCGACTTCTTTTCCAGATGCTCTTCGTCTGCGGGTGGCTTGGTCTTCTTTTCCAGGAGCTCTTCGGGCGGGCGGGTCTTCATTTCCAGAAGCCGGGTGAGCGGGCGGTAATCGCCGATCCGATGATCCTTCGTGTCGGGCGAGTAGAAGACTGGATCCTGTGGGCCGGTGGGCCAACCCAGCGCGTCACTCTTTTCGCGGCGGGCGACCAACACCTCCTCACACCATGAGGTCAGCGGCACCCAATGATCTTGGCCGTTCTTCGTCGTCTCGCCGATGAAACGGGCGGCGTGTTCGGGGAAGAAAACGTCGCACCAACGAATGGCGGCGGTTTCCGATTTTCGACCACCCCAAAGGGTCGCCACCAGCACGTAATCTGCCAGCACCGACAAGAGGGCATCCGTGGAATCGCGTTGGGCAACCAATTCTTTCAACCACGCCTGGCCCGACGCCTGGTTGACTTTCAGGACGGTCTGCCGGCGCGGAACCTTCGGCAGTTTCTTGCCTTTGGCCCAAGCGGAGAAGGGATTGATGGCCTGTTTCTTCGACTTGGTGAGATTCCAGGCCGCCCGCGAATGCGCGAGAGCTTTGTGTGCTGCCGCCAGGTCGAGGGGCAGAGTGTGTTCCACCACTGGAAGTGTCTGTTTGTCGTTTTTGGCGATGCGCGTGTTGTCCGCGTCCACGAACCATTGCGCAAATAGCTTCTCGGCATGTTCCGGGCTGAGGTTGGCCACCGGCACCAGCCAGATGGGCTGATGTTCCAGCCACTTGATCACGGCTCGTTGGTCTTTCACGGTTGCGGGGCGCAGGTCCTTCAACTTGACCCGTGCCTCGCTGTGTTTGATGAAGTCGAAATAGAGCTCCCCAAAGGTGTATTTGCGGGCGCGTCGGACCTCGGTTTCCGCTTGAGCGTCCTTTCGCGTGTCGTGATCAGGGTTCCGCCCGTGGATGCGGATGTAAGCGAACCAATCATCGGCCAGCTTTCGGGCGACCTTCACTTTCATCTTGGGCGGCTCGCCCAAGGTCTTGCGCCACGTCTCCGCGCCTTTCGGTCGTTTGCGGCGCACCGACCACGAAATGCCTTTGGGGGTCACGCGCAGAGACAGCCCCTTCCGCTCTGTGTCCAGAATGGCCCACTCCTTCGTGTCCGGCGGAGTGGGTTCGGTCACGAGCTTGCCCTTCGACCAATGCAGCGGCACGACTGGCCACCGATCGAAGGTCAAGGAGTTGGCCAGCTCATCAGTGAGCTCGACTTGGATCGAGGGACGCATATAAATGTGTCTCCGAAGCGACGGGAGGAGTGAGATGCAGCATAGCAAACACTTGGACCCCGTATGGACCCCCTCGGTTACGCTTTTTCATTCCCCTTCATTCCTGATGGCTTTCGCTAAGGCATTGAAAAACCAAACATGGTGCTACAAAATCGCATTGGATCAAGATCGAAATAAATACTTGCAATTACCTCTTAATCAATTGGTCGAAGGTTCGAATCCTTCACGGCCCACCAAATAAAAAAGCATCCACGGGAACGCGGGTGCTTTTTTGTTGCCTGCTTTTTGCCTCTCCTGGAAAAGTTCGGAGAAAAGTCGAGGCCCTTTCAGGGGAGCTATTCATTGAATCTTCCGGTTCACGCGGCCTCCTGCTTGGGGGCGAGGTGGCCGGATTGATGTGAATCGGTCATGGTGTCGCCGTCGTCGATGCTGAAGCGGAAGTGTCCAGCCTCGACACGCACGCGTAGATGCCGGTACTTCGTGAGGTAATGGATCCCGACGAACGCTGCGGCCAAACCCGAGGCGGCGCCGATGCCCAATGCCCAGCGTGGACCGCAAGTATCGGCTACCCAACCGACGAACGGCGCGCCAATGGGCGTGCCGCCCAAGGCGATGGCGAGCAGGATCGCCATTACCCGTCCACGCATCGCAGGCTCGGTGGATAGTTGCACCAGGCTGATCGTAGAGGTGGTGAGTGTCTGTGCGGACACGCCGATGATGACGAGGGCGAGGCCGAACAGCCTGACGTTGGGCATGACCGCGGCCAGCGTGAAGCCAAACCCGAAGACGGCCGCACCCGCGAGCAGCAGGGCGATATGGGGTTTGCCACGATGGGCAGCCAGCAATGCGCCGGCGACCGAGCCGATCGCCATGACCGAGGTCAGCAATCCGTATTCGGTCGCGCCGGCGTGAAAGACGGTGACCGACATGGTCGAGATGAAAATCGGGAAGTTGAGTCCGAACGTGCCGATCAGAAAGAGCATGAGCAGCACGGCTTTCAGGTCGGGTCGGCGCCAGACATAGCGAAAGCCTTCGACGAGGCTGCCACGCGTCCGCACAGGCCGGCTGCCCACGTGAAGTTCGCCGATACGAAGGAAACCCAGCGAGCAGAGCACGGCAACGAAGGATGCCGCGTTGATCAGGAACACCCAGCCGGTGCCCACACTGGCGATGAGAATGCCAGCGACAGCGGGACCGATCATCCGCGCAACATTGAACGAGGTGGAATTCAGTGCCACCGCATTCGACAAGTCGGTTTCACCGACCAGATCGGAGACAAAGGTCTGCCGCGCGGGTGAGTCGAACGCCGAGACGCAGCCGAGCAGGAACGCGAACACATACACCTGCCACAACTGCACGAGCCCGCTGACAGTGAGGATGCCCAGCCCGAGGGCCAGCAATCCCATCGCTGCCTGGGTGGCGATCAACAGTTTTCGCCGGTCGAGATGATCGGCCGCAAAACCGGTCAGGGGCAGCAACAACAGCTGGGGCCCGAACTGCAGCGCCATCACCACGCCGACGGCAGCGGCATTGTGGCGGGTGAGCTGGGTGAGGACGATCCAGTCCTGGGCCGTGCGCTGCATCCAGGTGCCGATATTCGACACGATCGCGCCGCTGGCCCACACGCGGTAGTTGTAGTTGCGCAGCGAACGGAAGGTGCCTTTCATCTCACTCACGGATTTTCGGGGGCATTGCCGCCATGAAACCGTCCGAACATGCGCGCCATCATCACACCGATGAGCAGAACACCCAGTCCTGCAGCAACCACATCAGTGGTGGAGCGCAGATCAAAGTTTCCAACCCGGCATAGCAGGACATAGCCGACAACCAGGTTGAAGTATCCCCACAGCATGTTAACGGTCGAAGTGGAAAGCCCAACGCCATGCGGCGTGGCGAACGGGCTTTGGAACGGCCGTCCCATCACTCCGCTGACAAAATGCGGAACCGCGTTGGTGAGGACGGCGCCGCCCAGGAGCCAGGATGCATAGTGCAGCCATGCCATGGTCAGGCACTCCTCTGGTCGAGCAGGTCGATGATCTCCTGCGTCGTACCGGTTTCGCCCAGCCGCGGGAAGATCCGCGTGATGCTGTTGGTGTGGGCATCCGCGTTCATGTCGGTCATGGCATCGACGGCGAGGGCGACGTTGAAACCATTCTCGTGCGCATAACGCGCGGTCGATTCGACCCCGATGCTGGTGGCGACACCGACGATCACGACCTGTGTGACACCCAGCTTTTTCAGGTGCTCATCGAGGTCGGTATGGGTGAACGCGCCCCACGTCCGCTTCGTCACCGTGTGGTCGGTCGGTTGCTGGTTGAGTTCGGGCACAAGATCAGCCCAATCGGCAGGAAGCTCGCCCAAGTTGCGCGCCTGTTCCGTGCGGCCCGGTGCACCACCGGTGACGTTGACCAGCACGATCGGCAAGCTGTGGCGACGAAAGACATCAGCCAGCGTACTGGCCTGCTTTACGACATCGGTAGCGGGATGCGCGGTGGGATAGGCAACGATGCCTTTCTGCAGATCGATGACGATCAGGGCCGTCTTCGGATCAAGGGTGGTGAGTGCCATGGTGTGCTCCTGTGGGGGACGGAGAATGCAGCGAGCCGAGAACGGCGCGCGGCGCAGTAGTTCGATGAAATGAGTCAGCAGATTCAGTGGCGGGTGACCGGCGAATCCGCGAGCAGGCGGCGCTTCTGCTGCGCGGCCGAGGTCAGGTAGTGTTTGTCAGGAATCGGCGACTCGCTTGAGTAGCTCGACTGCATTCGCAAGTTGCTTCTGCTCTGCCGGCGTGAGGTTTGTCCGAATGCTGCGGAACAACCAGTCCTCCCGTGCCGCTCGGCTGGCCTTGATCAATTCCCGGCACGCAGGGGTGAGGGAGATAACCGTTTGCCGCCCATCATTCGGGTCCGCGGTGCCGCTCACGAGCCCGGCCTTTTCCAGCACGGCAACCGTGGCACCCATGGATTGCGGGCGCATGCCTTCGGCTCGCGCAAGGGTGCTCACGGTCGCGGGGCCACCGCGTTCCAGGTGACCGAGCACCGACACCTGCGACCAGCTCAGCTCGCCCATATGCAGCTCTTCACGCAGGCGTCGCTTCAGCCTGCCCAGCACGACACGAAGCTCGCCGGCCACCGCCAACGTGCGTGCAATCTCGGGATCGTTCTGTGGCTTGGCCATTGGCATATTCGGCAAGTATGAAGGGAAACTACAAAGGTAAACTTCATATATGGATGATGCGCGCGCGTCGTGACGACGTCAAGTCGCCTAGGTAACCATGGGGCAGTGACTAGGGTGAATGCTTCGCGAGACTCACATCCCGTACCCCGGGTTTCAGTAGGCAGGCATCTGCGCAGAGTGCATGTTTCCGCACCAGGCAACGATCAGTAAGATGTTCGAAAACTCAAGGATTGGACATGAGTACAAAAGCCTCGACCGATCTCGACCTGAATAAGAACGGCGCGGTGGAAGTCGCGACTCCGCGGACAGGCATGCATGCATCGACCAGGACATTGCGCCTTGGACACTGAAGAGACGGCATGTCTTGACGAAGACATGCATGAGGCTGCGTTGCGCGAGTCCACGCCGCGCTCATCCCGATAATCGATGGGCACGCCGACTCTGTTTGGAGCGCGGGCAGCGGCATAAAGAGCGGCTGGCGGTTGCGTTTGACGCGGCCCTTGACTCTAGACCTAGATCAATGGTCTAGACTTGTGTCATGAATACACAAACTGCCTCACTCACCATCGGTGCCGTCGCCAAGCGCGTCGGTGTGGCGATCGACACGATCCGTTATTACGAGCGCGAGGGCCTGCTGCCTGAGCCGGTGCGGCGTGCCTCGGGCTATCGCAGTTATGGCGAGGGCACGATTGCGCAGTTGCGTTTTATCCGTCGGGCCAAGGATTTGGGCTTCACGCTGGACGAGATCCGCGAATTGCTGGCGTTGTCGGCGGATCGGCAGCGCGGGGTGAAGGCGGTAAAGCAGCGGGCGCAGCAGCGACTGGCGGCGATCGAGCAGCGCATTACGGAATTGCAGCGGGTGCGCGACGGGCTGGCACAGCTGGTCGAGTCCTGTCCGGGACATGGCAAGCCGGAAGAGTGTCCGATCCTGCGTGCCCTGACCGATGAAGCGGTGTCGTGATGGACGATCACGCTTCCTGCTGCAACGGCGACGAAAAGGCTGCGCACGCGATGGCGACTGATCCGGTCTGCGGCATGCAGGTGGACCCGGCTATGTCGAAGCATCAAGCCATGCATGAAGGGCAGCTGCTTCATTTCTGCTGCACCGGCTGCAAGGCGAAGTTCGAGGCGACGCCGACGGTCTATCTGAGCGTTGGCACCATGAAGACAGCCCCGGCGGGCCGCTGCACTGCGAAACCTGCCGCGATATCGGCCCACGATCATGCGGATGCGCATCATAACCACGCGCACACGGTGAGGGATCCGGTCTGTGGCATGACGGTGGATCCTCACACCGCTAAGCATCGCGCGGAACATGCTGGCCACACGTACTACTTCTGCGCGCCGCGCTGCCGCGAAAAGTTCGTGGCCGATCCTGTGGCTTATCTGGAAAGTCGCACGGCCGCGCCTCCAGCAGCTCCCGGTGCGATCTACACCTGTCCGATGCATCCGGAAGTGCAGCAGGTCGGCCCGGGTGACTGTCCGAAGTGCGGCATGGCGCTGGAGCCGATGATGCCGAGTCTGGACGTGGACGACGGTGGCGAGCTGTCGTTGATGACGCGGCGTTTCCGGATATTGATGGCGCTGACCGTGCCGGTGTTCGCGCTGGCGATGGGACCACACTTGTCTGGTTTACATCTGCCTGAGCCATGGGGCTCCGCGGCTGGCTGGGTCGAAGCATTGCTGGCCAGCGTGGTGGTGCTGTGGGGTGGCGCGCCGTTCTTCAGGCGTGGCTGGAATTCATTCAAACCGTGGCACCCGAACATGTACACGCTGATCGCGCTGGGCACCAGCGTGGCGTGGCTGTACAGCGCGGTGGCGTTCTTGCTGCCGGGGATATTCCCGCCCGGCTTCCGCGACATGCACGGCAATGTTGCGGTGTACTTCGAATCGGCGGCGGTGATCGTCACCCTGGTCACGCTGGGCGATTTCCTGGAACTGCGTGCGCGTCGCCGAACCGGTGCGGCGCTGAAGGCGCTGCTCGGCCTGGCACCGAAGACCGCGCGGCGGATCGCCGACGACGAAAGCGAAGCGGATGTGCCGCTGGACGAAGTGCACACCGGCGATGTGCTGCGTGTGCGTCCTGGCGAGAAGGTGCCGGTCGATGGCGTGGTGCTGGACGGTGAGAGCCATGTCGACGAGTCGATGCTCACCGGCGAACCGATGCCGGTGGCCAAGGCGAAGGGCGATGCGCTTACTGGCGGTACGGTGAATCAGGACGGCGCGCTGGTCATGCGCGCGCAGAAGGTGGGCAGCGAGACGATGCTGGCGCAGATCGTGGCGCTGGTGGCACAGGCGCAGCGCAGCAAGGCACCGCTGCAGCGCGTGGCCGACCGTGTTGCGGCGTGGTTCGTGCCGGCGGTGGTGGCGATCGCGCTGCTGGCATTTGCGCTGTGGGCGCTGCTGGGTCCGGACCCGCGGTTTGCGCATGCGCTGATCGCGGCGGTGTCGGTGCTCATCATCGCCTGTCCGTGCGCGCTGGGGCTGGCCACGCCGATCTCGATCATGGTGGCCAGTGGCCGTGGCGCGCAGAACGGCGTGCTGTTCAAGGACGCCAGCGCGATCGAAGCGCTGCGCGATATCGACACGCTGGTTTTGGACAAGACCGGCACGTTGACCATGGGCAAGCCGGCGTTGACCGAGTTGATAAGCCTTGGTGGCCAACCGCGCGAGCGCCTGCTGGCGCTGGCTGCTGCGCTGGAGCGGCCGAGCGAACATCCGCTGGCGCGGGCCATCGTGATCGCGGCGGAAACGGAGAGCGTGCCGATGCTCGCAGCCACGGATTTCCGTTCGCTGACCGGTCGCGGCGTCGGCGCAACCGTAGGCGGCAGCGAGGTAGCGCTGGGCAACGCGAAGTTGATGGCGGAGTGGCACATCGCGATTGCCGACGCCGTCAACGCACGCGCCGAGCAACTGCGCGGACAGGGCGCCACGGTGATGTTCATGGCCGTTGACGGCGCGCTGGCCGCCTTGCTGGCGGTAGCTGACCGGATCAAGCCAGACACGCCGGCCGCACTCAAGGCACTGCGCGCGGCGGGCCTGCACATCGTGATGCTGACCGGCGACAATGCCACCACCGCGCAGGCGGTGGCGCGCGAACTGGGCATCGACAGTGTGCATGCGGATGTCTCGCCGGCGGACAAGGCTGCGGTGGTGAACGCGTTGCGCACCGAAGGCCGCCGCGTGGCGATGGCCGGCGATGGCATCAACGATGCGCCGGCGTTGGTCGCCGCCGATATCGGCATTGCGATGGGCAGCGGTACCGACGTGGCGATGGAGAGCGCGCAGGTGACCCTGGTCAAGGGAGAGCTGGGCGCGATCGTGCGTGCCCGCAAGCTGTCGCAGGCGACGGTGCGCAATATCCATCAGAACCTGTTCTTCGCCTTCGTCTACAACGCGGTCGGCCTGCCGCTGGCGGCTGGCGTGCTGTACCCGTGGTTCGGTATCACGCTATCGCCGATGATCGCCGCGCTGGCGATGAGCCTGAGCTCGGTATCGGTGGTGAGCAATGCGCTACGGCTCCGCCATACACCGTTGTGACGATTGTCATTGGTGATGACTGACGCATGCTTCTGATTTCGTCAGTGTCGTGGAGCGATCATTTCTCCCGCACCACGACGGTGCGCGGAGAACCGACATGAAGACCTTCATCAAGTACCCCATCCTGGACAAGTGCCTGCCGCTGCTGTTCGCCGCAATGGCGACTGCAGCGGTGACGTTTGCGCTCTGCCACGCCAGCATTGCGCTGCCGGTCTGATTATCCCGAGAGCGCGACAACCGCGTTGCTTGAACCCTTGCACCATCCTTCGCCAATGACACCGACCTGGATCAGGCACGGTGCAGGAGATCACCCATGAACGTCATCAATGACACACGCAGCACGCTGGAAAAGCACATGCCGCTGTTGCTCGGGCTGCTGGTTGCGCTGCTGGCAGGGAAGGCACTGAAGAAAATGTTCTGGACTGTGTTTGGCATGTATATGGCACTGCACTACAGCGGCATCCATCCGTTTGGTTGAGGGAATGCTTTAAGCTTTGTGCTTGTTCGTCCGTGCTGCGACCTCGTGTCCACGGGATGCCGATCTATCCACTTGCACAAAGTCATTGCATGAGCCGCACTCTCGCCGAATGGTTGGCGTATCAGGAACGCGTCAACGTACGCAGCATCGAGCTGGGTCTCGATCGCGTGCGTGAAGTATGGCAGCGGATGGGTGCACCAGCACCAGCACGGCGCGTTATCACGGTTGGCGGCACCAATGGCAAGGGCTCCACCGTGGCACTGCTGGAGGCGATGCTGGCGGCGGCTGGATTGCGGGTGGGCAGTTTCACTTCGCCGCACCTGCTTGATTACAACGAGCGCGTGCGCATCGCCAGCGCAAATGCCGATGATGCCGCGCTGATTGCCTCGTTCGAACGAATCGAGGCGGCGCGCGGCGCGGCTCATGGCGATGCCATCCCGCTCACCTATTTCGAATTTGGCACGCTGGCCGCGCTGGACCTGTTTGCCCGCGCCGGACTCGATGTGGCGTTGCTTGAAGTCGGCTTGGGTGGCCGGCTGGATGCGGTGAACATCATCGATGCCGACGTGTCGATCATCACCACGGTGGATCTTGATCACATGGACTGGCTGGGGCCAGATCGCAACAGCATCGGCCGGGAGAAGGCCGGCATTGCGCGGGCCGGGCGACCGGCCATCGTGGGTGAGCTTGATCCGCCGGCTGGCCTGCTGGATGCATTGGACGCATGCGGTGCACAGGTTGAGCGCGCCGGACTGGATTTCCATACGGAACGCCATGCCGACGGCTGGCGCTGGCGCCACCGCGATGGCAGTGCGATGGAGTTGCCCGACCCTGCGCTGGCGGCACCGGTGCAGTTCACCAACGCAGCTGCGGCGATTGCCGCGCTGCATGCGCTATGGGCCGATGACATGTCGTTTGCGTCGAAGGATGTCTTCGCGGCGGTAAGTACGGGTCTGCATGAGGTGCGGGTGCCGGCACGGCTGCAGTCGCTAGGTGGCGATCCGGTTCTGATCGTGGATGTGGGCCACAACCCGCAGGCCGCGCGCGCACTGGCCGAGTGGCTGGATGCACGACCAGCTGGCCGTGTTCATGCGGTCTACGGCGCGCTGGCGGACAAGGACGTGGCTGGCGTGGTCGTCGCACTCGGTGCGCGCATCGATCACTGGCATCTGGCCGGGCTCGGTCATGCTACGCCACGTGGCCTGCCCTCGGCGGAGCTGGCGGGAATACTCCGACAGGCTTTGCCTCAGGCTGTATTCGATGCCCATGTCGACGTTGCCAGCGCAATGGCAGCGGCCCGTGCAGCGGCACAGCCGGGTGACTGCATCCTCGCATTTGGCTCGTTTTTCGTGGCCAGCGCGGTCATCGCCGAAGCGGCTGCCTGAACGCCCGGATCGGGCCGCGTGGCGGGTCAGCCATGGCGTTCGACGCGGGCAGGTATAATCACGCCGTTACGTGCCGCGTTTGCCGCTTTGGAGCGAAGTCTTGAAAACACGCCTGCTGGGAGCTGCCGTCCTGATCGCCTTGGCGGTTTTGTTTCTGCCCATGATCTTTACCGGCAAGTCGCCGGCACCCGCCGGTGATCAATCCGTGAGCCTGGCGATCCCGCCGGCGCCGGACCGCGATCTGCAGACCAAGACCATGAGCCTCAACCCGAATGCGGCGGTGAGCACACCGAATGCGGCGGCTCCAGCCATCACTTCGTCGGCGCCCCAGGCAGCGGCGATCGCTGTCACGAAGGGTGCGGGCGATCTGGCCACGGTGAACATTGGCTCGAATCGTCCGCGTGATGTGGAAACCGACCCCAATGCCGGTCGCGCACCGGTACCGACGACGGTAACCTCCGGCGCGGTCACCTCGCCGAGCCAGCCGCTGATTCCGATGCAGACCAAGCCGACGGCCAGCGCGCCGGCGCCTCGATCGCAGCCGGCGGTGGCCGCAGCGCCGGCGATCGCTGAGTCACCGACGACGACGGCTGCCGTCGGGCACGGCAACTACACACTGAACTTGAGCGCCTATGCCAGTGCGGCTGGCGCTGCAAGCCTGGAGCATCGCGTGCGTGCGCTGGGCTACCCGGCAAGTCGGCACGCCATCACCCAGGCTGGGCAGGCGCGCACCCTGGTGATTGCCGGGCCGTTTGAGACCCGCACTGCCGCTGAGGCGGCACGCCTGAAGATCACCCAGTCGATTCCCGGCGCGCCGGCTCGACTGGAGCAGGATGCCAGCCATGATGATGAAAACGCCGCCGCGGCCGTGGCCAGTCCTGCTCCGCAGGCGACCGGCAGGGCTGGTGGCTGGGCGGTGCAGTTGGCCGCGATGAGCAATCAGGCCGACGCGAATGCATTGCGCGACAAGCTGCGCGCGAACGGTTTCGACGGTTTCGTCGATACCGTGCAGTCGAACGGCAAGCAGCTTTGGCGTGTACGCGCCGGTCCGCAGACGCAACGCGCCGATGCGCTGCGCCTGCGTGACCAGATCAAGGCCAAGCTGGGTAGCGACGGCAACATAGTTCCGGTGCCATGAAGGGCATGCGCGACAGTGGCGGTCCACTCATGGTGCCAACGAGGTAGATGAACAGATGAACTGGACCGATTGCATCATCCTCGGCGTACTGGCCCTGTCTGTCCTGATCGGGCTTTTCCGTGGATTGATTTCCGAAGTACTGTCGCTGGTCATCTGGATCGCCGCGTTTTGGGTGGCTTGGGCGTTTGGTCCGGTGGTGTCGGCGCATCTGGAACACATAATCTCGATGCCGACCTTGCGCTACTGCGTCGGTTACGGCGTCTGCTTTGTCACCGTGCTGATCATCGGGGCATTGGTGCGTTTCGCGGTAAGGCGGTTGATCTGGAGTACCGGGCTGTCAGGCATCGATCGAATGTTCGGCATGGTGTTCGGCTTCGTGCGCGGCGTATTGATCGTGACGCTGCTGGTTTTCCTGGTTGGGCTTACGGCGTTCACGCGGGAGCCGTGGTGGCAGCAATCCGTGCTGCTGCCGCAGTTCCAGGAAGCCGCGGCGTGGCTGGGGCAGAACGTGCCCGCCAGCGTGTCGGCCGATGTGCGCGAACATTTGAAGCCGTCAGCGGTGATCGAGAAGGTCCAGTCTTCCGGTGTGCTCGACCATCTGCATGACTTGTCCGTGCCGCCGCACGCCCCCATATCCGGCGCGACGTCCGCACTACCAGCGGCATCACGCACAGCGTCACCGGCGGCTGCGACCAGCGCAGCCGGCCACTCCACGAATTACTGAAGCAGGCTGCAACCATGTGCGGAATCATCGGCATTGTCGGTACCACAGAAGTGGCATCGGCGCTTTATGACGGATTGACGGTGCTGCAGCATCGTGGCCAGGACGCCGCGGGCATCGCCACCGTGGATGGCGCGCGGCTGCGCCTGCACAAGGGCAACGGGCTGGTGCGCGACGTGTTCGGCGAAGCGGCAATGAGCGGTCTGCGCGGGCGCATCGGCATTGGCCACTGCCGCTACCCCACCGCCGGTTCCGCAGGCTCGGCCGAAGCGCAGCCGTTCTACGTCAACTCGCCGTACGGCATCGCGTTTGCACACAACGGCAACCTGGTGAACACCGACGCGCTGCGTCGCGAAATGTTCGAGGACGACCGTCGTCACATCAACACCGAGTCCGATTCCGAGGTGCTGCTGAACGTGCTCGCGCACGAACTGCAGATCCAGGACCGGATGGCGTTGACCCCGGATCACATCTTCAAGGCGGTCGCCGGCGTGCATGCGCGTGCCAGCGGCGGTTACGCCTGCGTGGCGCTGGTGCTCGGCTACGGCCTGGTCGCGTTCCGCGATCCGCACGGCATCCGTCCGCTGGTGCTGGGCGAGCGGGTCACCGCGGAAGGCCGTGAATACGCGGTGGCGTCCGAGTCGGTCGCGTTCGACGTGCTCGGTTTCAAGCGCATCCGCGACATCATGCCGGGCGAGGCGGTGATCATCACCGACCAGGGCCAGCTGCACAGCCGCCGCTGCGCCGAGGGCGCGTCGCATACGCCGTGCATCTTCGAATACGTCTATCTGGCACGGCCCGATTCGATGATGGAGGACGTCTCGGTGTACAAGGCGCGCCTGCGCATGGGCGAGAAGCTCGCCGAGAAGATCCTGCGTGAGCGGCCCGACCATGGCATCGACGCGGTGATCCCGATTCCCGACACCGCGCGTACCGCGGCCAGCGCGCTGGCCGAGGCGCTCGGCGTGCCGTTCCGCGAGGGCTTCGTCAAGAACCGCTACATCGGTCGCACCTTCATCATGCCGGGGCAGGGTGAGCGGGTGAAATCGGTGCGCCGCAAGCTCAACCCGGTCGAGCTGGAGTTCCGCAAGAAGAACGTGCTGCTGGTGGACGATTCGATCGTGCGTGGCACCACCTCGAAGCAGATCATCCAGATGGCCCGCGATGCCGGTGCGAAGAATGTGTACTTCGCTTCCGCCGCGCCGCCGGTGCGCTATCCGAACGTCTATGGCATCGACATGCCGTCGGCTTCGGAGCTGATTGCCGCCGGCCATACCGAGCAGGAAGTGGAAACGATGCTCGGCGCCGACTGGCTGATCTACCAGGACCTCAAGGACCTGATCTGGGCTGTGCAGGACGGCAACGAGACCATCAAGCAGTTCGACACTTCGTGCTTCTCCGGCGAATACGTCACTGGCCTCGACCAGCGTTATCTGGAACAGATCCAGATGCTGCGCTCGGACGATGCCAAGGCCGCACGCAGGGCCGTGTGACCAGAGGGAACCCCCTCTGGGGAAGGTGAGGGGCGGGTACTCGCCGGAAACTCCATGAAAGATCTCCATGCCGCTGCCAAACGTTGCCTCGACGCCACCGACCCGGTGGAGAAACTGCGTCTTACCCAGGAAACCTGGCGGCTCTTTCTGGCTGGCGAGCTGAGCGCCGATCCCCTCTCACTGCCACCCGAGCCGATCGGGCCACCCGGCCGGCCGGCCAGGCCGCAACTGGTCAACGCACGCCAGGTGCCGCAGCGCGGGCTCGGTAGCATGGAAGGTCGTGCTGCCCTGGTGCATGCGGTCGCGCATATCGAATTCAACGCGATCAACCTGGCGTGGGATGCGGTCTACCGCTATCGCGGCAAGCCGGATGCGTATTACCGCGACTGGGCCAGCTGTGCCAACGACGAGGCGCGCCACTTTGCCATGCTGTCCGAACGGCTGGCCGAGTTGGGGTATGCCTACGGCGACTTTGATGCGCACGATGGCCTGTGGGCGATGGCCGAAAAAACCGCGCACCACGACACTGCCCGCATGGCGCTGGTACCGCGCGTGCTGGAAGCGCGTGGGTTGGATGTCACCCCTGGCATGATCGAGCGGCTGCGCCACCTAGGCGATACTCGCACGGTGGAAATCCTCGAAGTGATCCTGCAAGAGGAAGTCGCCCATGTTGCCGCCGGCACGCGCTGGTATCAGCACTGCTGTGAGCGCGATGGCGTCGAGCCTATCGACATGTTCTTCGCGCTGCTGCGCGATTACATGGGCGTCAGCCTGCGCGGTCCGTTCAATCGGCCGGCACGAATCGAGGCGGGCTTTATCGAAGAAGAACTCGACCGGCTCGCGGCGCTGGCACCCGGCAGCTGAGAAAGCAGGCACAAAAAAGCCGGCGCAAGGCCGGCTTTTTCATCGAATTTTTGGTCGGGGAGACAGGATTCGAACCTGCGACTTCTACGTCCCGAACGTAGCGCTCTACCAGGCTGAGCTACACCCCGTGGGAAGCCGCGTATCTTAATCGCCGGGCGCTGGCTTGGCAACAGGTGCGATGCATCCGGCTGCTCGCGGCTGCGGAAGGCGCCAGGCATTCTGCTAATCTTGACGGCTGCCGTCGCGCGGTCAGCGGTCAGACGGAATGTTTCCCAACGTCAGTAGAGGATTCCATGGCGCTTACCCCGGCCCGTACCATGCCCGGCGTGCTCGAGCTGCTCCCGCTCGACCAGATCGCGTTCCAGCGCATGCTCGACGTGATCCGTCGCAATTACGAGCGCTTCGGCTTCCTGCCGATCGAGACGCCGGTGATCGAATACTCCGACGTGCTGCTGACCAAGACCGGCGGCGAGACCGAGCGGCAGGTGTATTTCGTGCAGTCGACCGGTGCATTGAACGCCGCCAAAGACGACGAGGGCATGCCCGAGCTGGCGCTGCGCTTCGATCTCACCGTGCCGCTGGCGCGCTACGTGGCCGAACACGAGCGCGACCTTAGCTTCCCGTTTCGCCGCTACCAGATGCAGAAGGTGTACCGCGGCGAGCGCGCCCAGCGCGGACGTTTCCGCGAGTTCTACCAGTGCGACATCGACGTGATCGGCAAGGATGCGCTCTCGGTGCGTTACGACGCCGAAATTCCGGCGGTGATCTACAGCGTGTTCCGCGAACTGAACATTGGCGCGTTCACCATCCAGCTCAACAACCGCAAGCTGATGCGCGGCTATTTCGAGAGTCTGGACATCGTCGACGGCGAACAGCAGATGCTGGTGCTGCGTGAAGTGGACAAGCTGGACAAGCGTGGCGCCGATTACGTGCGCGACATGCTGACCGGTGAGACGTTTGGCTTGAGTGCCGAGGTGGCGCAGAAAATCCTCGCCTTCGTGCAGGTGCGCTCCACTTCGCTGCAGGATGCGTACGACAAGCTCGATGCACTGGGCGCCGGCCCGGAGGCGATGGAGCAGGGCCGTAGCGAGTTGAAGGAAGTGCTGGGGCTGATCCACGCGTTCGGCGTGCCGGAAACGCATTACGTGCTGAACCTGTCGATCGCACGCGGCCTCGACTACTACACCGGCACGGTCTACGAGACCACGCTGAACGATCATCCGCAGATCGGCTCGATCTGCTCCGGTGGCCGTTACGAAAACCTGGCCAGTCAGTACACCAAGTCGCAGCTGCCAGGCGTCGGTATCTCGATTGGCCTCACCCGCCTGTACTGGCAGCTGCGCGATGCCGGCCTGATCAACACCGCGACCAGCACGGTCGATGTGCTGGTGACCCAGATGGACGCGGCACAACTGCCGGCTTATCTCGCGTTGGCTGGCGAATTGCGCGGTGCCGGCATCGCCACCGAGGTGGTGCTGGAGGGCAGCAAGCTCGGCAAACAGTTCAAGTATGCCGACCGCGCCGGCATCCGCTTCGTGATCGTGCTGGGTGAGGACGAGATCGCCAAGGGCGTGGTGACGGTGAAGGACCTGCGCCGCGAGGATCAATTCGAGGTAGCGCGCAGCGAGCTGATCAAGACCTTGCGGGTGGAGCTGGAGCAGGCCGCCGCGATGGGCTGAATGCCTTGCGGTCAGGTGATCAGGAAATGGGCGACGACATTCTTCAGTGAGGCAGCAGTGAGCAAATTCGACACCATCGTTCTCGACGGCAACAGTCTCACCCGCGGCCAGCTGGTGGCGGTGGCACGCAATGGCAGCAAGGTTTCACTGGATCCGGCAGGACTCAAGCGCGTGCAGCGCGCCGCCGATTTCCTTGCCGAGAAAGTCAGCTGTGGCGAGCCGACTTATGGCGTTACTACCGGTTTTGGCAGCAATGCGGACAAGCTGCTCGGCGCGCATCGGTTGCGTGACGAATTGCCGGGAGGCAATCCGCACAAGCCCGAAGGCACGCTGCTGGAAGAACTGCAGCACAACCTGATCACCACGCATGCCGTGTGCGTGGGCAAGCCGTTTGGTGATGACGTGGTGCGGGCGATGCTGCTGATTCGCATCAATACGCTGATGCGTGGTCACTCGGGCATCCGCGTGAGCACGCTCGAAGCGCTGACCGCGATGCTCAATGCCGGTGTAGTGCCGGTGGTGCCCGAGAAGGGTTCGGTCGGCGCCAGTGGCGACCTGGCGCCGCTGTCGCATCTGGCGATCGTGTTGCTCGGCGGTGGCGAAGCGTTTTATCAAGGCGAACGCCTGGCGGGTGCGGAAGCGCTGAAGCGCGCTGGCCTTACACCGATCCGGTTGTCGTTCAAGGAAGGTCTGGCGCTCAACAACGGCACCGCACAGATGCTGGCGACAGGCGTGCTGGCGCTGGATACGCTGGAGCAATTGCTGGATACCGCCGACCTGGCCGCGTCGATGACGCTGGACGCGTTCGCCGGTCGCAGCGGCGCCTTGCGTCCCGAAGTGCATGAGCTGCGTCCGCATCCGGGCCAGGTCGAAACGGCCGCGCGGGTGCGCGGACTGCTGGCCGGTTCCACCTTGGTCGATATTCCGTATCACCTGGTGCCGCGCTTCAAGTCGTGGAGTGCCGAGGCGTGGAGCGAACCGGACGATCAAGCGCTCAGTTTCGACATCGGCTGGGACTGGGTGCCGGCCAACCAGCGGCATGGCCGCGAAGCCTTCTACAGCCGCTTCCTGCCGTTCAAGGGCGGCAAGAAGCATCAGCCGCAGGATGCCTACAGCCTGCGCTGCATGCCGCAGGTGCATGGCGCGGTGCGCGATGCGTGGGCACAGGCATGTCGCGTGTTCGATATCGAACTGAACTCGGTCACCGACAATCCGCTGATCTTTCCGGACAACGAGGACGCACAGTTCATCGAGGAGCAGGTGATCTCCGCTGGCCACTTCCACGGCATGCCGCTGGCGCTGGCGAT
>Ga0302234_10000673_pt1 | contig 26171 bp, 21 predicted proteins | sample II_Palsa_N3_2_FD_193576 | JGI IMG/M metagenome (GOLD analysis project Ga0302234, IMG submission 193576) | Peat permafrost microbial communities from Stordalen Mire near Abisko, Sweden - II_Palsa_N3_2 | ecosystem: Environmental > Terrestrial > Soil > Palsa > Peat permafrost | place: Sweden... | reverse complement strand
CCGAATGCGGCAATGTTCTCGCGCACCCAGCGTAATGCCGCGACGAGATCGAGGATGCCGGCATTGCCCGCATCGGCAAAACGCTCGTCCGCATCGCCGAGATAGAGATAGCCGAACAGGTTCAGCCGATGGTTGACGGTGACGACCACCACGTCGCCGCGCTGCGCGAGACGCGTGCCGTCGAAGCCCGGTGCAGTGCCGGCGCAACCCCACCAGCCGCCACCGTGCAGCCAGACCATCACTGGCCGTTTGGCCTGCGTGCGTCCAGCAGACGGAGCAAACACGTTCAGGTGCAGACAGTCTTCGCTGACCGGCTCGATCGTTGCATACCACGCGCTGAGGGCATCGAGCTTGTCCACGTGCTGCGGCGCGGATGGGCCGAACATCGTCGCGTCGAGCACACCGCTCCATGGCTGCAGTGGCTGCGGCGGCAAAAACCGGTTGGCTCCGCCGGTGCTCGCCGCGTAGTGAACCTGTTTGAATACGTCGACGCCGTCGACATGCAGGCCGCGCAGGCGTCCCGCCGCCGTTTCTACCACCGGCGCCGAGGCTGTCGCTGCCCGCGCGGCGGACATGAACAGCGCAGGCGCGACACTACCGCCGACCGCCAGCGCGAGACCCTTCAGGATAGTGCGCCGATCGGGATTGCCCGGCGCTTCCGCCGTATCGGCAGATGCCGGTTCCCGGCGGTCATGGCTGCCTGTTTCCATCGGTCGGCTGTCTCCTGGTTCGTGGACTTTTCAGGCGGCGACTTGTCTCAGTGTCGACAAATCAGCTGTCTCGAACCAGATTCTAGCCGCGCTTATCAGGAAACATCAATTAAGTGTATACACCACACCTCGGCACGCGACCGGCAAGTTCAGTCGAATTCCATGCCGCCGTTAGCTCGAAGCTCGGAAAGTCTTCTGATTTGTTCCGGCAAGACGCGCCCCTCCGACAACGGCGGCAGCGCGTCGATCGGAAAGAACTCGACGGCATCGGTTTCCACTCCCGAGATGTCGCCCGAAGAGACAATCTTCCCAAGAAACACGAGCTTCCAGATGTGGAAGACAGAAGGCGGATGGTTGTGCTTCAAAATATCCCACACCGCAAGCAACCGCTCGATGGTGACCGTGTAGCCGCTTTCCTCCCAGACTTCGCGCATAGCGTTTTCGGCCGGCGAGGCGCCGATGTCGGCCCAGCCGCCAGGAAGCGACCAGAGGCCATCTGACGCTTCACGCACCAGCAGCACGCGACCCGCGTCATCGAACACCGCGCAGCGCACGTCCAGCTTCGGATTGGCATAACCTTCTTCGCGGCTGAAAAGCTGCACGATCTCTTCGGTGCTGATCTCAGCCACTTCGGCAAGCTGGGCCTGCGCAATGCCCAGCAATTCCTGATAGCGCTCCCTGTCGAAAGCGCCAGTCGTGTAATGCAGGCCCGTCTGGGCGATTGCCAATAAACGGCGAGCCTGGGTCAAACGTCGTTGCATGGATTCAGCAGGTGCATTCATGGGAGCGTTCCGTATCTGCGCGATGGATGAAATGCAAAACCTCACTGTAATTCAAACTCTCGCCACTCAGCGTTACACAGGCACACTCGTCGTCGAAAGTATCTCCTTGAGTACAACGAACGACCGGATCTGCCGCACGCCCGGCAGATAGAGCAATTGCTCCGCGTGGAGCCGGTTGAAACTGTCGCTGTCTTTCGTGCGCACCAGCATGAAGTAATCGAATTCGCCGGTCACGACGTGGCACTCCATACAGCCCGATACTTTCTGCGCCGCTTTCTCGAAGTCGGAAAACGACTCCGGCGTCGACCGGTCCAGCACCACACCGATCATCACGAGCATGCCGGCGTCGAGCGCCTTCGCGTCGAGCAGTGCCACCACCCCGCGGATCAGCCCCATCTCCTTGAGCCGCTCCACTCGTCGCAGGCAGGCCGGCGCGCTCAGATTCACCTTGGCCGCCAGCGCCACGTTCGAGACCGACGCGTCGCGCTGCAACTGACGCAGGATGGCCCGGTCGACGCGATCGATCTCCGGGCTTGACTGGCGGCCCTGCGGCGCAGGGTCACGAAATTTTCTTGCGGGCATAGTGGTTCACGAGAAGTAAATGTACGTAAAAAATACCATCAACCTACTTAAACTCACAAATTGTCAATTTATTCGCAACCATGTTTCTTGCGAACTTTTCTACTATAGACCTCATTGCAGCATCGATTGCCACAGCATCGCCTCGCGATCCATCCCGCGTCGGGCGGGCAGATTGCGTCGATGCTGAGACCCGCTTTATCACCGGAGACTTGCATGAATCTGAAGAAATTCCCGCGCCATTCCCTCACCTTCGGCCCTACGCCGATCCAGGTGCTGCCGCGTCTGAGCCAGCACCTGGGCGGCAAAGTCGAGCTGTACGCGAAGCGTGAAGACTGCAACAGCGGCCTGGCGTTTGGCGGCAACAAGACACGCAAGCTCGAATACCTGATTCCCGAAGCGCTGGCGCAAGGCTGCGACACGCTCGTTTCGATCGGCGGCATCCAGTCGAATCAAACCCGTCAGGTGGCCGCGGTCGCTGCCCATCTGGGCATGAAATGCGTGCTCGTGCAGGAGAACTGGGTCAACTACTCGGACGCGGTGTATGACCGCGTCGGCAACATCCAGATGTCGCGCATCATGGGTGCGGACGTGCGTCTCGTGGCCGACGGTTTCGATATCGGCTTTCGCAAGAGTTGGGAAGACGCGCTGGAAAGCGTGCGCGAGGCAGGTGGCAAGCCGTACGCGATTCCGGCCGGTTGCTCGGATCATCCGCTGGGCGGTCTGGGATTCGTGGGCTTTGCCGAAGAAGTCCGGCAGCAGGAAGCAGAACTCGGCTTCAAGTTCGACTATATCGTCGTGTGCTCGGTGACGGGCAGCACGCAAGCGGGCATGGTGGTCGGCTTTGCCGCCGACGGCCGCGCCGACCGTGTGATCGGCATCGATGCTTCAGCCAAGCCTGCGCAAACGCGCGACCAGATCTTCCGGATTGCGAAGCAAACGGCCGAGAAGGTCGAATTGGGCCGCGACATCGTCGCCAAAGATATCGTGCTCGATGAACGCTACGGCGGCCCCGAATACGGCCTGCCGAACGAAGGGACGATGGAGGCCATCCGCCTGTGCGCCAGGCTCGAAGGCATGTTGACCGATCCAGTCTATGAAGGCAAATCGATGCAAGGCATGATCGACAAGGTACGGCTTGGCGAATTCCCGGCTGGATCGAAAGTGCTTTACGCACACCTGGGCGGCGTACCGGCGCTGAACGGTTATAGCTTCCTGTTCCGCAACGGTTGACGGCCGCGTCGCGGTAGCAAGCGGTCACCCGGCACGGCAAGCATTTTCGGGTGGCCGCTGTAGTTGCGCAGGTTCCAGTGCTCTCGTCGTGACACGCCTCAACGGAGAACGTAATGCAATCCAGTGGTGAATCACTCGCTGCGCGCTGGCGTCGCGCACCGTCCCGTCTCACTCAAGTCTGCATCGTCACCGATAACACCGTCGCAGACACCTTCGAACAGGCGTTGGCCGTGCGTTTAGAGAGTTCGCCACAGGTCGCTTTATTGCGGCTCCTTGACCCTGCGGCCACGCATGGCGAATGGCTCGTGTCCCGCGAGCATGGCGCGATCAGGTCAGCGAGACCTGGATCCGCAAACGGAATCGAACAGGCCCTCGACCCCCTCCCACGCGACAGCCGGCTGTTGCTGTGCTCGCAGGATGTGGCCGCACTGGAGTGGCTCGGCGGCGTCATCGGCCAACGGGTTTTCTTCGCCCACTATCGCCCCAGTGCAAGTCACGAACTGCAACTCGGCACCATGATCGGCACGGTGGAAGATGCGCTTCGCGCTTCATTGTCCGAGAAGTGGGGAGACAGCTACTGATCGGGTTCCGCATAAATAAAATTACCGGAAACTTTCAGAAGTGCACCACGACAGTTCACGAAAATCGGACTTGCGGCGCACTAATTTGAGAATTGCTGGCATTCATCGGCCATAAAGCGGTAGCATCTGGCGGGTCAAATGCGGCGTTGGCGTGTGTCACCAGAATGACAACGGGGTTCACTCTTCCATCCTGTCCATAGCCTAAACAGGCTGTCTCCTAGCGGAAGACTGCCTGCGGGTCCTTTTTGTCGAATGCAAAAAGACGCGAAATACCCAAAACGCAACATCCGGGCCAAAGGGTCAAGCACGTGAAAACCGGGAAGCCTCAAGTGGCGTTCCCAGTCGGCGAAGAATATGACCAAGGTAGCCAAATGAAAGCTGAAGTCGTTGTCGCTCGTCAGCCGATCCTCGACAGGCAGGGTCTTGTCGTCGCGCAGGAACTGCTGTTCCGGGAAGCGGGAGACGATGTAGCGCGGATTCAGGACGGGTACTCGGCGACCGCTGCGGTCGTCGAGCGCACGCTGGGCGTGTTGGGTATCGAGTACGTGCTCGGCCATGGCGACGGCTTCCTGAACTGCACAGGCGACTTCCTGTTTTTCGGCGCGGTCGATGTGTTGCCGCCGTCGCGCTTCGTGCTCGAGATTCTTGAAGGTACGGGACTAACCGACGAATTGGCCGCGCGATGCGACGAGTTGCGCCTCGCCGGGTTTCGTATTGCGCTCGACGATGTCCGCTCCCTCACCCCCGACATCGAGCGGTTCCTGCCGCACGTCGATATCGTCAAGCTCGAGTGGCCGTACCTCACGCCGGAGGAAGCCGCCTACGCCATCGAGCGATGCAAGCGCGCCGGCAAGCGGGTGCTGGCCGAAAAGGTCGAGGAGCGAAGCGACCACGCAGCGGCCTTGCAAGCCGGATGTGATCTGTTTCAGGGTTATTACTTTGCCAGGCCGCAGTTGCTGACGGCTAGCAGAACACCCTCACGATTCGCCGCGGTATTCCGCGTGCTGCAGTTGCTGAGAGACGAAGCGGACGGCGTGCATCTCGAGGACGCGCTCAAGCATGCCCCTGCTCTGGTCATCCAGTTGCTGCGCCTTGCCAACAACGCGGCCAGACGTCGCTGGAGCCACGCTCCGATCACGTCCATCGGACAGGCAGTGGCCGTGGTCGGCAGTAAACAGTTGATGTTGTGGTGCTGCCTGCTGCTGTATGGAAATCCGGCGGATTTGCGATTCGGCCACAGCCCGCTCGCACAGCTTGTGCAGCATCGGGCCAATTTCATGGAGCGCGCAGCGGGCGAACTGACTCCTGAAGACGGCGACTTCCAGGAGGCCGCCTGGCTTTGCGGACTTCTTTCGCTGGCCTACATATCGTGCGAGGTCACGCCAGAGCGGTTCTTTACCGATATTTCCATCGACATCGTCATCGAGGAAGCCATCGTCGAGCATGCCGGTGTGCTGGGCACGCTGCTCACGATTGCCGAGCATCTCGAGCAAGGACAGTTCGACGCTGCCTTCAGGCAAGGCCGCACGCTTGGCGCGGAGTTCGCTGGCAAGATACCCAGTCTCGCTCTGTGACGACTCACGGCTAGCGTGCTATATGCCAGCCGGTTCTCAACTCAACTTATCAGTTACGCAGCGATGGCCGCCTCTCGCTCCACTGTCGCCGGCTCCGCATAATCCTCAGCGTCGACGTCGTATCCCGACGGCTCCCAGCGGATCGCCAGCAGCACAAGCAGCGAAGTCAGCGGCGCGACCGCAATGACCCAGAACACCTTCGTCCCGAGCGCTGCGGCCAGAACCGGGAACAGAAACAGCGAAACCGTCGATGCAGAGCGCACCAGCGTCTGATTAAACCCCACCCCGATGCCGCGCAATGAAGTCGGATAGCTCAGCGATGCATACGTCATCGAGTGCGAACCCGGTCCGAAGCCTTGCCCAAACAGATAGCCGCCGAGCAACAGGATCGCCAGCACGACGAGTGCGCCGCTGCTGGGCTTGCCGATCAGCGCAAGGCCGATCAACGACGCGAACTGCAGCGAATGCCCTAGCACCGTCATCTTCCACGCGCCCACGGTAGGCGCGGTGCGCACCCCAATCAATCCACCCACAAATGCAAACGCCAGATTCAACGTCAACGCGGCGACGATGGTCGTCAGCGGGCCTTGATGAAAGAAGCTGGCGATGATCACCGGCAAGCCGAAGATAATCGCGTTATAGCCGAACGAAGATGCGGCACCGATCGTCGCGGCGAGAATCGTGCGGCTACGGTAAGTCTGGTTGAACAGCACACCGTAGTTGCGCCACGACGCGGCGCGCGGCGCCTTGACCGGTACATTGCTGCGCTCGACCACGGCATCGATGCCATACGAGCGCTTGAGAATGCGTGCGGCTTCCTCGAGATTGCCCTGGTTCGCCGCCCACACGGGTGACTCGCTGATGTAGCGGCTGCGCACCAGAATGATCGCGATGGCGGGCACTGCGCCAAAGGCGAGCGTCAGGCGCCACAGCCAGCCCAGTTGATGCTCGGGGAGAATCGCATACAGCCCGAGAATCAGCAGATAGCAGGTACTGGTGGCCGCATACCAGGCGGGGCACCACGCGGCCACGCTGGCGGCCTTGTTGCCTTTGCCCGCCACCCGTGAAAACTCCGCGAGAAACGCCATCGCCACCGGCAGATCGAGGCCGACACCGAAGCCCATTAGAAAGCGCGCCCCACCAAGCACCCATGCATTCGGCGCAAGACCGGCGGCAATCGCCGCGACCACGAAGAACAGCATGTCGGCCATGAAAACGCGGTAACGTCCAATGCGATCGGTCAGATACCCGCCGAACAGCGCGCCGAGAATGGCGCCAAATGTGATCGCCGATGAAACGAAGCCCACCTGTACCGGCGAAAGTGAAAACTGGCGCGCGATGTCCTTGATGCCATAAGCCAGCGAGGTCAGATCGTAGGCATCCAGAAAGACACCGCCGAGTGCGATCGCAATCACGATGCGCGCGTTGCTGCCTTTCGCAGCGCCCGCGTTGACGATGCGCGAGACGTCCTGAGCGGAACGGATAACGGCGTTGCGGGAAACGCTTCCCGCCTGCACGGAGGTGTCGGCAGGTGTTGAAGGAACGGCAACGGTAGACATGAGTTCGGATTTCGCGCGAGTCGCTAAGCGCTCCATGGTAGCCATGCACCCTGCATCGGCAAAACGACGAATTTATATAAGCAAATCTGCGCCGCTCCGCTTTGTATCGTCTTGCGCAGAATCGGGTATAAATGCTCTATGCGCCTCGTCGAGCCTTCAAGGCGTGGTGTTTGCAGCCCCAGCTCTGGCTGGAATCGTCCGCGCGGCAGCAGCGCCCACGGTCACCGGCCAGCCTTCATTTCTTTCTGGATCAAGACATGAGCACATCGAACGCGGCCCGTTCGGCCGAACATCCGATCGACATTCAGTTCCTCAATCGCTGGTCGCCCCGCGCCTTCACCGAGGAAACCATTCCCGAGTCCACGCTGCTGACCTTCTTCGAAGCAGCGCGCTGGGCGCCCTCCTCCTATAACTCGCAACCTTGGCGATTTGCGTATGCACGTCGCGGCACCGAGCATTGGACGCGCTTTCTCGAGTACCTGAACGATTTCAACCGGAGCTGGGCCCAACACGCGGCGGCCGTCGTGATCGTGCTGTCGAAGGATAACTTCACGCCGCCGGGCGCGACCGCCGAAGTACCTGCCGTCACCCACTCGTTCGATACAGGCTCGGCATGGGCCTATTTCGCGCTGCAGGCGAGTCTTTCCGGGTGGCACACCCATGGCATGGCCGGTATCGAACGCGACAAGATCCGTCAGGGACTGGCGGTTCCGGACGGATATTCGATTGAAGCAGCGGTTGCGGTAGGACGGCTGGGGGATAAAAGTCTTCTGCCGGAGCAGCTTCAGGTGCGCGAAGTACCGAGCCCGCGCAAACCCGTGGCCGAATTCGCCGGAGAGGGACGCTTTGTTCCCTGAGGGCGTTGAAGAGGTTTAAGGAGCGGTTCAATGAGGCCGGCGCGGAAGGTTCGTGCCGGCCTTGGTCCATGCCGCTGCCACTTAAGCGGCCTCGGTCTTAAGCGGTCTCGGTGGTCCGGCGCCTGAAACTGGCTGCGGCGTGCCGCTCCGGCAACTGGTCGCCCTCACCGAACAGCTTGTGCCGTAGCGCGCCGTCCTCGTACGCGGTCTTGTACAGCCCGCGGTTCTGCAGCTCCGGCACCACCAGATCGATGAAGTCCTCGTAACTCTCCGGCACGACCGTGCGGCTCAGATTGAAGCCGTCTACACCCGTCTCGTCGACCCATGCCTGCAGTTCATCCGCGACCTGCGCGGCGGTGCCGACGATGGCCGGATAGCGGCCGCCCATCTCGAACATTTCGAGCAGCTTGCGACGGGTCCAGCCATGCTGTTTCGCCGTGCGCGTCGCCGATTCGATGGCGTTGGTCGGGGCATAGTCGACCGGCTCATCGAGATCGTATTGCGCGTAGTCGATACCCGTGCTGGCCGCGAAATGCGCGAGACCTGCTTCGCGGCTCGCGTAACGCAGATAGTCCGCGTATTTCTCGCGCGCTTCGCTCTCGGTGGCGCCCGTCACGACCGCCGCACCGACGAATATCTTGACGTCGTCCGGTTGCCGCCCCGCCTGAACCAGTTGCTCGCGCAACGTACGCACCGTCTCACGTCCAGCCGCGCGGTTCGGCGGCGAGATGAACACGCACTCGGCGTGGCGCGCCGCAAAGCGCTGGCCGCGCCCGGAACTGCCGGCCTGGAACAGCACCGGCGTGCGCTGCGGCGACGGTTCGGCGAGGTGGTAACCCTCGACGTTGTAGTAACGCCCCGCGTGCTTCACCTGATGCACCTTGGCCGGATCCGCATAGACGCGGCCAGCCTTGTCGCGCAACACGGCCCCCTGCTCCCAGCTGCCTTCCCACAGCTTGTAGAGAATCTCGAGGTACTCGTCCGCGCGCTCGTAACGTTCGTCGTGCGGCAGTTGTTCGGTGAGGCCCATCGCACGCGCCGCGCTATCGAGGTAACCGGTCACGATGTTCCAGCCAATGCGGCCTTGCGTCAGATGATCGAGCGTCGAGAAGCGGCGTGCGAGCAGATACGGCTGCTCGTAGGTGAGATTGACCGTCACGCCAAAGCCGAGGTGTTCGGTCACGGCGGCCATCGCCGAAACCAGCAGCGTGGGATCGTTGACCGGCAACTGGATCGACTCGCGCAACGTCACATCCACGTTGTGCTGATAGACGTCGTAGACACCGACGATGTCGGCGAGAAACAGGCCGTCGAACAGGCCGCGCTCGAGTGTGCGGGCGAGATCGGTCCAGTACGGCAGCAGGCGGTAATCCGTGGAGCGGTCCCGTGGATGTGTCCACAAACCATGGTTGATATGGCCCACGCAATTCATGTTGAACGCGTTGAGCAGAATCTGTTTCTTTGCCATCACAAGGCTCCATGCCGCGGCGGCAGCTTGTCGTTGAGATAGAAGTTACCCACCGCATGATACTTCCAGCGCACCGGATCATGCAGCGTATGGGTGCGCGCATTGCGCCAGAAGCGGTCGAGGCCCAGGCCATCGAGCGTCGCAGCGGTGCCGGCCAGTTCGAAAAGGCGCGAGCCTGCGTCGAGCGACACGGTGGTGGTTAGCGCCCGCGCTTCGGCTACCGCGACCGACGCTTCAGCCACCGAACGATCCGTTGGTTTAACCTGAGCGGCGTCGACAAAACGGCCCGCGCGTCGTAGCAACGCCTCCGCTGCGCGCAGACGCACTGCGAGGTCGCCGAACTGCGCGATGGTCAGTGGATCGTCGGCCGCGCGCTCGACCTTGGCGTCGATCCATGGCCGCGAACGTTCGCGCACGAACTGCAGGGCGGAATCAAAAGCGCCGCGTGCCTGGCCAAGATCGATCGCGGCGTGCATGATCTGCGCGACGGGTCCGATCGTTGTAGCGTGTTCGAACGAAACCTGAAACGGCACGACCCACTCGGGCTCGACACGCACATGTTCGAACTGCACCGAGCCGCTGCCGGTGACGCGCTGACCGAAACCATCCCAGTCGTCGGTCACGGTGACGCCAGGCGTGTCGCGCGGCACAAACGCCAGGTAGGTGACGTCGCGGCCCTCATCGTCCGCCACGACCAGTGTGGGTATCCAGTGTGCGTAAAGCGCGCCGGTGCAATAGAACTTGCGGCCGTCGACATGCCAGCCTTCGGCCGCACGCGTCAACCGCGTGCGGCGTTTGAAGTCCTTATGGCCGATCTCGGCGAGTGCATTGCCGAAACGCTCGCCAGCCAGCACACGCTCATAGAAAAACCGTTGCTGCTCGACGCTGCCGCCCACGCGCAGCACTTCCAGCGCGTAGAAATGGTTTTGCGGAATCTGGCCGAGCGAGCCATCGGCCGCGGCGATAATCGCGGTGACTTCGGCGAGCGTGCCGTTGCGCACACCGGCACCGCCAAATTCGCGTGGCACCGTGATGCCCCACAGGCCGCTCGCAACGAAGGCGTCGAGTTCGGCCCACGGCAGCCGTCGCTCACGGTCGCGCAGCGCGGCCTCCGGTGCGAACTTCGCCGCAAGGCGGCGGGCCACCTGCAGCGCCTCGTCATCGTTAGCGATCAGATCAGGGGTGCCCGGCGCATGCGCATGCAATTCGCGAGGCAATGGGGCAGGCGCAACACCGTCGCGCGGTTCTACGGAAAGATCGAGGCTCATGTTCAGTTCCACGAATGACGCGCAGGCAGCACGTGATTCAGATGATAGTTGCCGAGCAGGTGCAGTTTCCAGCGCACGGGATCGTGCAGCGTATGGGTGCGGGCGTTGCGCCAATGGCGGTCGAGATTGTGCGCGGCGCGGGTGGAAGCGGAACCGGCCAGTTCGAACAGCTTCTCGCTCGCTTCGAGCGCGATGCGGGTGGTCAGTATCTTGGCTTCGGCCGCTGCCACCGACGCACGTGCGCTGGCTTCGGCATCGATCGTGTGAGCCGCGGCAATCGCATCCAGAATGTGACCTGCCTCCTGCAATACCTCATGAGCCGCGTGCAGGTCGATCTGCAAACGGCCGACATCCGCGATGATGTAAGGGTCGTCGGTTGCGTGCTCGAGGCCAGAATCGACCCACGGCCGTGCGCGCTCGCGCACGAACGTCAGCGTATCGGCGACTGCGGCCTGCGCGATACCTTGATCGATCGCCGCCTGAATCAGCTGCGATGTCGGGCCAAACAGGCCGGGACGTTCGGCGAGTTGCCAGATCGGCAACACGTCCTGTGGATCGACCGGCACCTGTTCGAACGTCACCGTGCCGCTTGCCGTCGTGCGTTGACCGAACGAGCTCCAGTCGTCGACCACACTCAGACCCGACGCATCGCGCGGCACCCAGACCTGCACGGCGCGGCCATCGTCGTCTGTCGCGCGGGCCGGAACGCGGTGTGCGAACAGTGCACCGGTCGAATAGAAACGCTGGCCGTCCAGGCGCAGACCGTCGGGTGTGCTGGTCAGCCGCGTCGTACCTTGCAGAATGGTTTTAACGTTGGCCGAGCGCCGTTCCGGGCCGGCGTTGCCCAGGCGCTGACCCGCGAGGACCTCGCCGTAGAGGCGCGTTTTCTGGGCTGGTGTGCCAATCTCGCGCAAGACGCCGAGCACACCGAAGTGGTTTTGCGGAATCTGGCCTAAAGCCGGATCAGCCGCGCACAGGATCACAAAGACTTCGGCGAGCGTTGCATAGGAAACGTCGGCGCCGCCGTATTCGCGCGGCACAGTGATGCCGCCGAGGCCGCTTTCCGACCATAGATCGAGTTCGGCCCATGGCAGCAGACGTTTGCGGTCCCGTTCAGCGGCGCCTGTGGCGAACTGCGCCGCGAGCGTGTGCGCGGCGGCGAGCGCTTCTGCGTCGTCGGCAATGCGCTTCACACGGGCCGGGTCGGGACGCCGCGGCAACGGTGCCGCGGCAGAGGAAGCTTCGGGAGTGGACATGATGTTTCGTACCGACAGGTTGACACCCGTCCGCCCTTCGCGCTTCAACCCTTTCCATGGCGAAGCACACCGCCTGCGTGACGCTTGTGGCGGACAGGTCGAATCGTCTATTGGACCAGCCCGGGCCTGCCGCGCCTACTATCGAATTGGAACTTGCTTATGACGATTTTCGATTTCCCGAGCGCGGCGTGACGCTCAGGCTGAGGTTCACGTGCTCACGCCAACGTGGCGTCCTTCGTCACAATCTTCTTAGGAATCAGCTTCAGCTCGTAGAACGTGTCTGCGATGCGCTGCTGTTCTGCGAGCACTTCGGCGTCGACCGGTTTGTAGACATGTGCGTAGTGCTGCAGGCCAGTCTGGATGATCGATGCGTCGAGCCCCTGAATGGGCGCGAGTTCGGCGGCCGCAGCAGCGGTGTTCTGCTTCACCCACTGGCCTTCCTTGCCGAGTTCTTCCATGACGATCGCGATCACGTTCTGACGCTTCTGCGCGAACTCACGCTGGCTCAGAAAGAACTGATGATGGCTGGCCACGCCCTGCGCATCGGCGAGCAGGCGCGCGTTGCTCTGCGCCTCGGCGGCGGCGAGAAACGGATCCCAGACCGCCCAGGCGTCGACTGAACCCTGCTCGAGAGCGGCGCGCGCATCGGCGGGCGCCAGATAGATCGGCTGGATGTCGCCGAAGTCGAGGCCATTCTTGCGCAGCAGCGCCACGATAAACCAGTGAACGTCCGAACCCCGGTTGAACGCCACCTTCTTGCCCTTCAGATCGGCCACGCTCTTGATGGGAGAGTTTTTCGCAACGACGACGCCTTCAGCATGAGGCGTCGCGACTTCATACGCCGTGTAGACGAAGTCCGCCCCGGCAGCCTGCGCAAATACCGGCGGCGCCTCGCCGACATAGCCGAAATCGATCGCTCCGACATTCAGACCTTCCAGCAACTGCGGGCCGGCCGTAAATTCATTCCACGTGACCTTGATGCCGAGCGGCGTCAGCCGCTTTTCAAGCGCGCCGTGCGCTTTTAACAGCACCAGCGTGCTCGCGGCCTTCTGATAGCCGATCCTGAACTGATCGACTTTGAACGTGGCCCACGCAGGCAGTGCGGTGCCCGCGAGCGTTGCGCCGAGAGCAGCAAGGAAGGTCCGGCGGCCCCGGATTGTCGAATGGTTCATTGTCGTGTGTCCATGATTGACGGATCGCGTTGGCTTCACTTGTAGCCAACGTCGTGGGTAGCGTGTTGGGGTAGACCAGACGGAGCGCCCCGTTTCCAATGGAGCACGGAATCTTACGCGTCAACGTCGATGCGTCGAAACGATCTTTCGCGTTAAGCAAATATCCAATCGTGGATAGAGCCGTTTCGCACTTTTTATATATGCCTCAGCGGAGTTAGCAACGAACGGAAAAGTATTTGCCAGCAAGCTGACCTCTTGCATAGGATTCGGCCATCATCAACTCCATGACCACCGTGTCTCATGAATAAACGAAACCTGCTTAAAACCGCGCTGGCCACTGTCGTGTTCGGCCTGGGCGTCGCCACCTCGCAACTTTCGCTCGCGGCGCCGCAAACGCTGCGCGTCGGCATCATGTCCGGCGAAGATGAAGACGTGTGGCGCGTCGTTGCCGCAAACGCTGCCAAGCAGGGGCTGGCGATCAAGGTCACGACGTTCTCCGACTACACGCAGCCCAATGAAGCGCTCTCGGAGCACGACCTCGACGCCAATTCGTTCCAGCACAAGCCGTATCTCGACGCGCAGATCAAGGCGCGCGGCTATCAGATCGTGCCGGTGGGCTTTACCTATGTGCAGCCTATTGGTCTGTATTCGCGCAAGGTCAAATCGGTTGCCGATCTTCCGGATGGTGCGACCATCGGCGTGCCGAACGACCCGAGTAACGAAGGCCGCTCGCTGCTGTTGCTGCAGGCCCAGCATCTGATCACGCTGCGTGCCGATGTCGGCCTGCTGCCGACCGCCCGCGACATTGCAGACAATCCGAAGCACATCCACATCAAGGAACTCGACGCGGGTATCGTGGGGCGCGCCATCGGCGATCTCGACGCCGCCGTGATCAACACGGACTGGGCCGTCAAGGCCGGCATCAAGATTCCGCAGGAACGGATCGCCCAGGAACAGGTGACCGGCAATCCGTATCGCAACTTCCTCGCCGTCAATGCGAAGGACGCGAATGCGCCATGGGTCCACGCTCTCGTCCAGAGTTATCAGCAGCCGAACGTGGCCGCGGAAATTCTCAGCGTCTACCACGGTGCGACGCTGCCGGCATGGAATGAGGCAAGCCACTGAGGACAACATGCGCCGGTGACTTTACCGGAGGGTGAAATGCGCCGGGCCTTTGAAAGAAATCGGAGGGCCGGCGTACGTGGCGATCAATCAGCCACGCGAATCTAGAAAGACGTCAATTTGCGTCGAATCCGGCGCGGTCGCCGGACCATACCGCGTAACAGCCAGCGCCCCCGCTGCATTCGCGCGAGTAGCGGCAGTACGCATATCGGCGCCCCTTGCCAGCATCGCGAGGAATACACCGGTATGCGCGTCGCCGGCGCCGTTGGTATCGACCGCCTCGACCGCGAAACCGGGCACATGATCGCGTTGTCCCGCTACGCGCAGGTCGCACCCGCGCGCGCCGTCACGCACAACTGTCAGCGCGGCGCCTCGCAAACGCATGCCGATAAAATCGAACGCTGCGTCGAGATTGTCAGTAGCGGCGAAACGCAGCGCTTCCGCCCGGTTGCTTGTCCAGATCGACACGACGGCCAAGACACGCCCGAGCACCGCAGCGTCAATCGAATCGACGAGTGGCCCCGGATCGAAAGCCACGCGCGTCCCCACAGGTAACTGCTCCAGCCACGCGACCAGCACCGCAGCCTTGTCAGCGAGCATCAGGCTATAACCGCTCACATAGACGATATCGTCCCGCGTCACCTCTAGCGTATCCAGTACGCTACGTTCGAGCACACTCTCGGCACCCATATGCGAAACGAAGGTGCGCTCGGCATGTGTGTCGACGAGGGCCACACATAAGCCCGTGTCCTGAGCCGCGACTTGCGCAGCGGCGATATCCACCCCCTCTTTCTCTAGCGCCGCACGGGCCATGTCACCGAAACGCCCGCTTCCATGACCGCCTGCATACACCACGCGCATGTGGTTGCGACGCGCCGCAGCCATCACATTGAAACCACCGCCTGCTTCGAAACCAGCGTTGGTCGCAAGCACGTCGCCACCCGGCGCCGGAAGCGCGTCGATCTGCATGACGAGATCGACGATCACCTGGCCGGTATGGATCAATCGCGATACTTTTTCGGGAGCTGCCTGAATCATGCTGTCTTCCAGTTTTTTGCCGCACGGCGTGCGCCACCCAGGCTTGCATACACGCCCGCTGCAATCACGAAGGTGACAATCCAGCCAAGGCCATTGCGACCGAGCCATGAATTTGCCCATACTCCGTGAATCTCGCCCGTGGACAGGAAGCAAAATCCAAGCGCGATGGCGATCGCCCATGCGCTGAAAGCACGCCACTCAACACCACCTTTGTACCAGTAAGCGCTACGCGGTGAGACATCCAGCAGATCAGTCGAAGAGTACTCCTGACGATGCATCAGATCGACCAGGCAAATACCGACCCAAGCCGTAATCGGCACGGCCAGCAGCGAGATAAAGCCGATAAACGGACCGTAGAAACTCCCGGCGATCAGCATGAAGTAGATCGAGCCAGTGAAAATTACCACTACGTCCACCACCACCGCCTGGACCCGTTTGACTTTCAGGCCCAGCGTCAGCGTCGTCAGGCCTGCAGAATAGACCGACAGGTAATTGGACAGGAGCAGACCGCCGAACGCTGTGATCAGATAAGGAACTGCCATCCAGGTCGGCAACATGTCCCGGATTGTCGCAATCGGATCGCTGGTCGAAGCGAGCTGATCGTTGCCGGCCGCAAGCAGTGCGCCGAGCGTGACCAGCAGAATCAGCGGAATACCCGCGCCGAAAGCCGCCGAGGCCACCAGTGCCGGTCCCTTGACGGTGGGTGCCTGATAGCGTGACATATCCGCGCCCGCATTCGCCCAGCCGATTCCGGTGCCCGCCGCAATGGTGCCAATCCCGATGACGACCGCACTCATCGGCGCGGGTGCCGCCTGGAATACGGCGTGCCAGTCGATCCGCGTCGCGAGAAAGCCGGCCACAATCAGGTTGAGTACGCCGAACACATAAGTGGACCACTTCTGGATCACAAGCAGTGTGGCATGGCCGAAGCCCGACACGATCAGCGTCAGCACAACAAACACGGCGATGAACACCAGCGTGAGCACCGGCGCATGGGTCGCTTGCGCGGGGGTGCCGAACACGATGGTTGCGAGCGAGAGGAGCACGTAGGCGGCGGTTGTCGTGTTGACTGTCTCCCAGCCGAGCCGCGAGAGCAATGACACAATGGTCGGCCCAATGTTGCCGCGCACCCCGAAGATCGCCCGCGAGAGCGTCAGACTCGGTGCATGGCCGCGCCGCCCGGCAATCGAAATGACCCCGACAATCGCGAACGATCCTGCGGCGCCGACGATCGCCACCAGCGCGGCCTGCCAGATCGCGAGATGCTGGAAAGCGACGAGCGTCGCGCCGAGCGGCAGTCCGAGAATGCTGATATTGGCGGCGAACCAGACCCAGAAGAGCTGGCGCGGATGTCCACGGCATTCGCTGAGCGGTACGGGTTCGATACCGCGCGTCTCGACTTGGCGAGCGCTGATTGACGGGCGTGACGAAGCCATCTGAGTCGAATCTCCAGATTGAAGGAAACCACCGAAACGGACCTGCGCGTCAGAAAGAGCGGGCGCGCAATCCAAGCAAACGGTCGACTAGCGGATCGAGATCGAGCGCGTTCACGCGTCGAATCGTCTCGACAGGTCCAGCCGGCAACGCGCCATAACCCGAGCACGCGCCGAGAATTGCGCCTAGCATCGCGGCGATCGTGTCGGTGTCCCCGCCCAGGCTCGCTGCCGCGCCCAGCGCCGCCTCGATCGAGGTACTGCGGCGCTCGACGTCGAACGCCAGCGCGAAGGTGGCGACCACCGACTCCTGCGACGCGACCGAGGTGCCGATCACGTTGTAAATCACATCAGCCGCATCGTGCTCCGCAGATCCGTGGATCAGTTCTCGGGCGTGACGCAGGCGAGGCCCGATCCGTCCGCCTGCCACCCAGAAGCCGCGGCTCGCCGCCTGCTCGGCCATGTCGATACCGGCCTCGAGAGCCGCACCAAGGCTCGCGCCGTTCAGTCCCGCCGAAACCGACGCGGCCACGGCGGCCGCGCTCGCAATGCCGAGCGTGGTGTGATGCGTCACGACACACGACTGCACCACCGCATCGATAAACGCCTCGCGCCGCTTCAGGTCGAACGCAATGCCGATCGGCGTCACGCGCATCGCCGCGCCGTTGGTGGTCCCGAAGCGCCCGGTACGCAGGGGATCTTCACCGGCGGCGATACGCTCGATAGCCTGTTTGGTGGAAGGCCCGAGCAGGTCGAGCGAGCCGCGCGCCTTCATTGACGCTTCCCACTTCATCAACGCATGCGCGAACGCCTTCGGCTCGATCGTGCCCTTGCCGTCCACCAGGAGCCGGGCAACCAGCATGGCCTGCTCGGTGTCGTCAGTGATGGAGCCGGCCGGCAGATTCGGTGCAATCGGCTGATCGGCAAATGCGCTCTCCAGCTTCTCGATACGTCCGAACTGTTCAGCGATGCGCTCGCGGCTCAGCGACTGCGTCGGCATGCCGTAAGCGTCGCCAAGAGCAAGACCGTAAAACGCGCCGCGCGCACGATCGGTCAGTTCGGGGTCAGTCAAATCCAAAAACGAAGACATCAGAATTCCAGATGTAGTGCAAAAAACGCCGGATCCAGCAAGCTCACGACGTACTCGATGATGCGTTCGTCGCGGTCGCGCGTGAGCCGTCGCGAACGCAGAAACGACGTGCCGGCGCGGCGCTTGAGCAGGCGTGCATCGGCCGCTTCGAGACCGACTACCTCGGCCCATTGCTCGCCGTGATGCGGCACCATGCCGTGCTCGATCAGCGTGCGGTTCAGCGAGCCGCCTACGAGCCCTTGCAGCGGCAGTGCCGCAAGCTCGTCGCTGAACGGCAGACGGCTGCGTTCCAGCGAAATGCATTGCGCGCCTGCACCGATGACTCGCATCCGGTCAATCGCCACGAAGGTGGCACGCGTGAGCTTCAGCTCCTGCGCGAGCGCCTCGTCTTCGACCAGCGCAATCTGCAGCAAGCGGGTCTGCGCACCGCCCTCCGCCTTTTCGATGGCGGTGGTCCAGCCGAGCGTCCCATCGATCGTCTGGCCGTTGAACGTCACGAACGAGCCGATCCCACCTTTGCGCGTAATCAGACCGCCGTTAGTCAGCAGATCGAGTCCTTTGCGCACGGTGTTGCGGCTCACCGCAAAGCGCTCGACCAGTTCGTACTCGCTTTCCAGTTGCTGACCGAACGGCAAACGTCCACTCAGAATGTCCTGCTCGATTGTGGCGGCCACCATATGCGCCTTCGAACGCCCGACCTCATCGCTCTTCACTGCCCGTTTCACCATCTTGCGGCTCCTGTGCCCATGCGGCCCCGGCCTTCTCTCCAACCGGTCCGTCATTCGAAAAGCACAAGTATGCACATGTTTTCCTTAAAAGCGTTGCACGATGCCCAACTGAAAACCGCGCGCATCGGCGCCGGGGTAGGCAAGCGGCAAGCCCGCATTCGCCGACCCGGCCAGCCGGTATTCCGCCTGACCGCGGTTTTGCAGGAACGACAGCGCGCTATACACGGTCGTGCGTCTGGACAGCGTATAGGTGTAGAGCGCCGCGAGCTGGCTCGCGTTGTTGCCTTGTCCCGTCTCGTCGTGCAGATAGGTGTAGCCGAACGCGAGCGCGCTCGACGGCGTGAACTGATATAGCGCCGATGCGCCGTATACGTTCACGTCCAGATCGATATCGGCCCACCTGGAGCCGCTCCATCCCGCGTATAGCGTGGTCTTGCCGATCTGCCAGGACAGCCCGGCCTCCTCGGTCCGGTCGGTCGCACTGCCATCTGCGTTCTTCACGGCTTGCGCTGCGAACACGGCGGCCACCGGTCCCCGCGAGTAGGTGACATCCGCCTGATAGCTCGAGCCCGGCGAGCGGAACCCGCCGGCATCGCCAAGACCCGTGTAAAGGCTGAACTGCAAACCGGCCAACGTCGGTGACGTGTACGAGACCGTGTTGCTCGTTCGCACCGTATAGGTCATGAAATTGCTGAAGCCGGATGCCTGGGTGGCCGCGCCGAACGCGTCGAGTCCGCCCTGGTCGTTGAATACCGGCGAATTCTGGCGGCCAGCGCGCAACTCGCCCCATCCTCCGGATACGCCCACCCAGGCGGCACGATTGAACAGGCTGCCCGGCGAGGCAAACGTGCCGTCGTTGGGGTTGAAGCCGTTCTGCAGATCGAAATTGATGTGGTTACCGCCGCCGATATCCTCGCTGCCGCGCAGGCCGATACGGCTCGCCCATTGCCCCGACGAACCCACCGCACCGGTATATCCGCTGCCCGTGTTCACCACCTGGACGAACTCGTCCACGATGCCATACAAGGTGACGCTCGAATCCGCGCGCGCGGCGGGTGCAAGGCAAATCAACATTACAGCGGCCGGCAGGCGAATGTTCATGATGAGCGATATCGGATTGGCGGGTGGCGGATGCGCCCACCTGTTCCTTTTTGCACAATAACTAAAGTACATGTAGGAACATGTATGAAATCTAAGGCGCCGAATTTGAGTGGTCAAGCACGATCGGATGAGGGGAAACCCGCAGAGTAAGAGCCGCCATGTGAACACAAACTGCGATTCTCATAGCCGACTCTGGCACAATTTACCCTCACTAATCTCCCGATCGACTTCCAGGCCGCGGGTGTAGCGTCGTATCCTGGGCCGAAACGGGCAAAAAATGCATTTGTGGGCTCGCGTCCACGGACCAATCGTCAGAGAGAGACATCGAAAATGGCCACTGTCACGCCACGTGCGAGCAACACGAACCTGCCGGGCATGCTCAGCAGCGGCCGGTTTACCCTGGGCACACGCATCGTGCTCTGCTTTGGGGGGCTTTTCCTGCTGATGCTGGTAATGGCCGTCATTTCATACACGCGGCTGCGTTCGATCGACGAAGAGGCCGTCAGCCTGCGCCGCGACTCGGTGCCCGGCCTGTACCTCGCCACCAGCCTGCGCGCGGCGGCCAACGAGAGCTATGCGACGCTGGAACGCGCGATCTTCGTCGATCCGGACGCGCAAAGCATGGCGCGCGATCTCGACAAGCTGCCCGAGATCCTGCGCGCCTTCGACAAGGTCTCCGCCGACTACCAGAGCACGGTGTTCCGCGACGACGACCGCGAACGTTTCAACACCTTCAAGACCGCCTACGACCAGTATCTGGCGCTCTGCAACCAGGCCGCGACGCAGGCCCGTACATCGAGGCCCGCGGCGCAAGCACAGTTCGTTGAGATGACACCTACGTGGGACAACCTGATCCGCGCCGCGAACGTGCTGGTCGCGGAGAACCACGCTCAGGCCGACGATTCCGCCCAGTTGATCCGCACCTCGGTGAGCGGCACTGAAATCACGTTGGCCACTGCGCTCGGCGTGGTGCTGCTGGTCGCGCTCGTGACCGGTTACTGGCTCTTCAAGGCAGTCACGGTGCCGATGGCCCGACTGGTGGACGTCCTCGACGTGATGCGCACCGGCAATCTGGCGCAACGGTTGAACCTGCGCCGCAGCGATGAATTCGGCACACTGGAAAACGGCTTCAACCGCATGGCCGAGGAACTGACGAGTCTGGTTTCGCAGGCGCAGAAGTCGTCGCTGCAGGTCACCACTTCCGTGACGGAAATCGCCGCCACGTCGAAGGAACAGCAGGCCACTGCCAGCGAAACGGCCGCGACCACCACCGAAATCGGCGCCACGTCGCGCGAGATTTTCGCGACCTCGCGCGACCTGTTGCGCACGATGAACGAAGTCGCCGGTGTGGCCGAGCAGTCGGCAACGCTCGCGGGCGCGAGCCAAAGCGGCCTCACGCGCATGGAAGACACCATGCGCAGCGTGATGGAGGCAGCAGGTTCGGTGAACGCCAAGCTGGCCATCCTCAATGAGAAAGCGGTCAACATCAATCAGGTCGTCGCGACCATTACCAAGGTGGCCGACCAGACCAACCTGCTCTCGCTGAACGCGGCGATCGAAGCCGAAAAGGCCGGCGAATACGGCCGTGGGTTCGCAGTGGTGGCGACCGAAATCCGCCGTCTTGCGGACCAGACCGCGGTGGCGACCTACGACATCGAGCAGACCGTCAAGGAAATCCAGTCGGCCGTTTCGGCTGGCGTGATGGGCATGGACAAGTTCTCCGAGGAAGTGCGCCGCGGCATGCGCGACGTACAGCAGGTGGGCGGCCAGCTCTCGCAGATCATCAACGAAGTGCAGACGCTCGCGCCGCGCTTCCAGATGGTCAACGAGGGGATGCAGACCCAGGCCACCAGCGCCGAGCAGATCAACCAGGCGCTGTCGCAACTCTCCGAGGCGGCGCAGCAGACCGCCGAGTCGCTGCGCCAGTCGTCGCAGGCGATCGACGACCTCACGCTGGTCGCCAACCAGTTGCGCACCGGCGTGTCGCGCTTCAAGATCGACGCGTGACGCCGGCTACCCGCTAAGCACAGGCCATCGCGATGCTCTTCCTCCTGTTCGATCTGGACGGCGACCGCTACGCGCTCGACGCGGCTGGGATCGTCGAAGTGCTGGCGCTTGCGCCCACCAAGTCGATCCCCGGTGCACCCGCCTGGGTGGCTGGCATGTTCGAGCGGCATGGTGAAACGGTGCCGGTGATCGACATATCGCAGCTTGCACTCGGCCGCCCAGCGCGGCAACTTCGCTCTACGCGCCTGGTGCTGGTTCATTACCGGGCTGCGGACGGGGGCGAGGCGTCAGCGCGCGATGACGGCGGCGAGTCCGAGCATCTGCTTGGCCTGATCGTCGAGCGCGCCACGCAGACGCGGCGCATCGAACACGAGCGGTTTGCCGAAAGCGGTATCGCCACGCCTCATGCGCGCTGGCTCGGGCCGGTCGCAAACGACGGCGTAGGTCTCGTGCAATGGGTCGAGGTACAGCAAATGCTTACCGACGAAGTGAAGGCCTTGTTGTTTCCGCAAGCCGAAGCAGCGCAACCGCCCGCTGGACCTTGACGCACGTGACGAGCGAACCGCATGACGCGTACAACAACCTGAACCGCCCCATGAACCCCACCGATCCCTGCTTCGAAACCTGGCTCTCCCAGGAGACCGGGATCGACGCGTCCTCGCTCGGCATCAATGCCCTTGAGCGCGCGGTGCAGGACCGGGTGCGCCTCACGCTGTCTGTCGACCCCGTCAAGGCCGTCGCCGAAGACGCTGTAGACGCTTATTGGCGACTGCTAATCGATTCGCCCGAAGAACGCCTGGCGCTAATCGAAGCACTGGTGGTCCCCGAGACCTGGTTTTTTCGCGACCGCGAAGCGTTTGTCGCGCTGGCGCGGCTCGTCAATGAAAAGCTGGCGCGCGATCCGGCCCGTGTGGCGCGGGTGCTCAGCGTGCCCTGCTCGAGCGGTGAAGAACCGTATTCAGTGGCAATGGCCCTGTTCGATGCGGGGATCGGCGCGCAGCGTTTTACCGTCGACGCGTTCGACATCAGTGCGCGCGCCATCGCGCTCGCGCAAAAAGCCGTCTACGGACGCAATTCGTTTCGCGGCGGCGAGTTCGAGTTTCGCGACCGCCATTTCGATCCGCTCGACGGCGGATGGGTGCTGAACGAACGCATCCAGCAAGCGGTGCGTTTTACGCAGGCGAACCTGTTCGACCCGTCGCACAACGCTGGCACGCGCTACGATTTCATTTTCTGCCGCAACGTGCTGATCTATTTTCACCGCGATGCGCAGGATCGCGCGATCCATCTGCTCGACGCGCGACTGGCCGACGGTGGAACGATCTTCGTCGGACCAGCGGAAACTGGCTTGATGATGCGTCATACGCTTAGCTCGGCGCGCATTCCGCTGGCGTTTGCGTTTCAGCGCACACCGGCCGAGGAACCGTGCGCGCCCGCGTTTACGTTACCCGGCAACACAGCGGCGGCGCCTCAAGCCGCGCCGGGGGCTTTCGCCGCTACACGTGCTGCTGCGGCGCCCTCCTTTGCGACACGTCCGCAGCCGGTCGCGCCGGCGCCGCGCCCGGCAACGTTTGCGCATGCAACTACCCAGCCGCCCGCACACGCAACCAGACAAGCGCATGGACACGGATCAGCTGGCGCCCATGCGAAACCTGGCTCTTCCGCGGTTCCGGACGAGTCGCTCGCCGAAGCAGGCCGCCTCGCCGACGCCGGTGAATTCGACAAGGCTGAGCAGGTGGCGCAGGCATTTGTCAACGTGCATGGCACGGACGCAGAGGCGTTCTATCTGCTTGGCCTGATCGCCGACGCGCGGGGACGTACAGCCGACGCGAGCGACTATTACCGCAAGACGCTCTATCTCGAGCCTGCCCACTATGAGGCGCTCACGCACCTTGCCGCGCTGCTCGATATGACGGGAGACAGCGCCGGCGCGCAGCAACTGATGCGACGTGCCCAGCGCGCCGCGTCCAAGGCGCACCAGATGACGCCCACGACAAGCGCCACGAAAGCAACGGATGACCCTTTGAACCTACCGCGAGGCAAGCATGGCTCACGGCGCTATTGAGACCAAGGGCATGGTCACGTTCATCGACGATTGCTGGAATCGTATCGGCACGCGCGGCGACGGCTCATGCCCGAAACTGGCCGAGCATTCGCGCTGTCTCAACTGCCCCGTGTTCGAGCAGGCTGCGGCACGGCTGCTTGATCGGCCGCGCGACGAAGCGGATCTCGTGCCTGCGGCGGCAGCTTTGAAACCGCGCGGGCTGCCTCACGACGGCACGTCGCAGACGTCGCGCGCAACCGATACGAGCGCCGCGTCCGCGGCCACGCAATCGGCGCTGGTATTTCGCATTGCCGACGAATGGCTTGGTTTGCCGACGGCTGCGCTGCGTCAGGTCGACGACATGCGGCCGATCCATTCCCTGCCGCATCGGCGCAATCGCGTCGTCCTTGGGCTCGTCAATATTCGCGGCGCACTGACGGTGGCCGCTTCGCTTGGCGAACTGCTGCATCTGGATCGCGCGTCCAGTGGCAAATACGCATCGCGCAACAGCTATGCGCGCATGCTGGTCGCCGCGCATCGCGGAGAGCCGGTGGCTTTTCCGGTAGATGAAGTCGAGGGCGTGGTGCGCTTCGCGTCCAGTGCGCTGCTGCCGGTACCGACGACGCTCGCACATGCCAGCGCCTCGCATTCATGTGGCGTGCTTGCATGGCACGAGCGCACGATTGGCCTGCTCGACACCGACCGTCTGTTCGAATCACTCGCCCGGAGTCTGCGATGAGTCACGACGACGATCTGGGCCGCCGGTCATTGCTCGACCTGTTCCGCGAAGAAGCACAGACGCAAACCCGCGTGCTCTCCGACGGGCTGCTTGCGCTCGAGCACACACCGGACGATGCCTCGCAACTCGAGGCCTGCATGCGCGCGGCACACTCGCTGAAGGGTGCAGCGCGCATCGTCGGCGTGCAGGACGGGGTGGATATTGCGCATGTGATGGAGGAATGCTTCGTGGCCGCGCAGCGCGGCACGCTGGTTTTGTCGGGTGCGCATGTTGATGAACTGCTGCGTGGGGCCGACTTGCTGCTGCGCGCCGGCAACGCCGATCCGGCGGCCGCGCTGACGCGAGCGGAAGTGGACGCATTCGTGGCCCGACTCACCGCGTACGGTGCGACTGAGGCTACGGCAACGAACGAGGCGCACCCTGCACACGCAGGCATCGCGGCTGGCTCGCCGTGGGGCGACACCTACGCCGCTCCCGAAGAACCGGACGAAGACGCGACGATGCGCGCTGCACTCGCCATCCTCGGCGCTGAGGTTGCCCGACTGCCAGTTGGCTTTTCCGACGAACCAGCGCCAGCCGTGCGAGACCTTGCCGGTGAAGAAGCGCCTGCGGCGGAGCCGTCCATCACACCAACACCCGCGCTCGCACCGTTGCGTGACGCCAATCCGGATGCCCCACGCGACACCTCGCTGAACGTCCACGGCCCGCGCGACCCCGATCGCATGCTGCGGGTTCGCAGCGACAACCTCGACCGGTTGCTGAGCCTGTCCGGCGAGTCCCTCGTCGAATCGCGCTGGCTTAAGCCGTTCGCGGAATCGCTGTTGCGCGTTAAACGCACCCACCGCGACGCGGCGCGCGCGCTCGATACCTGCTTCGAATCGCTAGCAGAGCGTCTCGATCCGCAAGCGCTGGCCGCGCTCGACGCCGTCCGGCAGACCCTCGGCACGATGCAGCATCTGCTGGCGACGCGGATCGACGAACTCGACCGGTTCGACCGGCGCAGCTCGCACCTCGCGCAGCAGCTATACGACGAAGCGCTGCAATGCCGGATGCGCCCGTTCGGCGACGCGACCCACGCCTATCCGCGCATCGTGCGTGACCTCGCGCGCTCGCTCGGCAAACGGGTGCGCTTTTCGATCGTCGGCGAATCGACGCAGATCGATCGCGACATCCTCGATATGCTCGACGCGCCGCTCGGCCATTTGCTGCGCAACGCGCTCGACCATGGTGTCGAAACGCCCGAACAGCGCCTCGCGGACGGCAAGCCGGCTGAAGCCACGCTGACCCTGGAAGCACGCCATAGCGCGGGCAAGCTGCTCATCAGCGTGAGCGATGACGGCGCGGGCGTCGACCTCGACGCGGTGCGCGCGGCCGTCGTCCAGCGGCAGCTTGCCGATCCGGAGACGGCCGCGCGCCTGTCGGACCACGAACTGCTCGATTTCCTGCTGCTGCCGGGTTTTTCGATGCGCGACCAGGTGACCGATGTTTCCGGGCGCGGCGTCGGCCTCGATGCCGTGCACGAAATGGTCAAGGCCGTACGCGGCACGGTGCGCATCTCGACCGAACCCGGCCATGGCACGCGCTTCGTCCTGCAGTTGCCGCTCACGCTCTCGGTGATCCGCAGCCTGCTCGCGGAGGTAGGCGGCGAAGCCTACGCGTTCCCGCTCGCACACGTGCGCCGCACGCTGGAGCTGGCCCGTGGCGACATCAACATGCTCGAGGGACAACAGCATTTCGCCTTCGACGGCCGGCCCGTCGGCCTCGTCACCGCGCATCAGTTGCTCGGCACCGAGGCGCCCGCCGAAGTGCGCGCCAATGTGGCGGTGGTGG
>Ga0302234_10000669_pt1 | contig 26354 bp, 23 predicted proteins | sample II_Palsa_N3_2_FD_193576 | JGI IMG/M metagenome (GOLD analysis project Ga0302234, IMG submission 193576) | Peat permafrost microbial communities from Stordalen Mire near Abisko, Sweden - II_Palsa_N3_2 | ecosystem: Environmental > Terrestrial > Soil > Palsa > Peat permafrost | place: Sweden... | reverse complement strand
AGGACATCGCACGGCAGACCGGCCTGCCGAAAACCACCGTATCGCGGCTGACGTTCACGCTGGCGGCACTCGGGTATCTCAGCTACAGCGCCTCGCTGGAAAAATATGCGCTCGGCACCGCCGTGCTGTCCATGGGGCACGCGTTGCTGAAGGGCAACGATGTGCTTGCCGTGGCGCGGCCGTTGATGCGGGAGCTTGCCGAATACACCCAGTCGGCGGTCATGCTGGCCGAGGGTGATCGTGACCACGACCGCATGGTGCTGCTGGAGGTCTGCCAGGGGGATCCCACCTTCCAGATGAATCTGGCCGCCGGCGCGCGCGTGCCACACGGATCGACGGCGCTAGGGCGCGCTGACCTGGCATCGCGTCCATTGGAAATGTTCGAACGTCATCTTGCCAACCTTGAGCGCGAGTGCGAGCCCGGCTATTGGCCTCGAATCCGTGCGGGCATCGTGCGCGCTCGTCAGGACTACGAGAACTACGGATTTTGTTTTTCGATGGGTGACTGGAACCCGGAAGTTTTCGCCATCGGCGTGCCGCTGGTTTCCGCAGATCGCAGCCGCGTGCTCGCGTTCAACTGCAGCGGCCGTATCTCGATCATGACGCGCGAAAAACTGATGCAGGATTTCGGGCCGAAACTGGTGGCCTTGCGCGACAAGGTTTTCGAAAGGACCGAAGGGCGCTTTTGACAGCTCCGATGTTGGCCATCTTTACCCATCCACCCTACGTAACAGGAATTCCATGAAAGCCGTTGTCTGTGAAGCTTGGGGACCACCTTCGTCACTGCAGTTGCGCGACCTGCCCTCGCCGGTTCCCGGACCCCAACAGGTTTTGGTGCGCACCCGCGTGGCTGCCGTGAATTTTCCCGACGCGCTGATCATCGCCGGCAAATACCAGGCGAAACCCGCCTTTCCGTTTTCGCCGGGCGGCGAACTCTCGGGCGAAATCATCGCCGTGGGTGACGAGGTCAAGCGATTGGTGATCGGCGACAAGGTCGTCGGTGTCACCGCTTTCGGTGCCTACGCCCAGGAAGTCGTGGTCGACGCCACCAACGTCATCCCGCTGCCGCATGACATCACGGATGCGGATCTGGAACTGGCCGGCAGCTTCGTATTGACCTACGGCACGTCGCTGCATGCATTGAAAGACCGCGCCCAGGCTCAGGCTGGCGAAACCCTGCTGGTACTTGGCGCAGGCGGCGGTGTGGGACTGGCAGCGGTGGAAATCGGCAAGCTGCTCGGCATGAAGGTGATTGCCGCTGCATCGTCTGCCGAAAAACTGGCTGCCGCGCGCGAACATGGCGCCGATGAAACGATCGATTACACCCATGAAGATCTGCGCGAGCGGATCAAGGCCCTCACCGAGGGCCGCGGCGTAGACGTCGTGTATGACCCGGTTGGCGGGGCGTTCGCCGAACCCGCGTTGCGCAGTGTCAGCTGGCGCGGCCGTTATCTGGTGATCGGCTTCGCAGCGGGCGACATTCCGAAAATACCGATCAATCTTTTGCTGCTCAAGGGCAGCTCACTGGTGGGCGTGTTCTGGGGCGACTTCGTACGCCGCGAACCCGCTTTGAATGCACAGAACATGGCCTTGCTGTTTTCCTGGCTGCACGAACGCAAGATTCACCCGTTGATCTCCAGGCGCTATCCGCTGTCACAGGCAGCGCATGCTCTGGATGCCCTGCTCGGACGTCAGGCCATCGGCAAGCTGGTGGTGTTGCCCCAGCAACTCGATTGAGCAACTTCACCCCGACACTGAATGACTTCTGGAAAATGCCGATGAAGAATCTGAGTCACTGGCCACCCGGCCTGCCGTTGCATCTGGAACTTCCGCAGACCTCGCTCTATTACAACCTCGAAGTGTCGGCGCAACGTTACCCCCATCGCACCGCCATCGCCTATTACGACAACCTGACGACTTACGCCGATCTCAGACAGCAGGTCGATGCTCTGGCTGGTTACCTGCAGCAGCAATGCGGCGTCGCCAAGGGTGATCGGGTTGCCCTGTACATGCAGAACAGCCCGCAATTCATCATCGCGTTTTACGCGATCCTGCGCGCCGATGCCGTGGTCGTTCTGGTCAACACGATGAACTTGCTGGAAGAGGTTCGCCATGTACTGACCGACAGCGGCAGCAAACTGGCAATCTTCGGACAAGAGCTTGCGGCGCATGTGATTCCACTGCTGGGAAAGGAGCTCGATCACGCCATTAGCGCATGCTACGCAGACTACCTGGGCGCGCCAACGAATTTACCGATTCCCGACGTCGTCGCTGCACCGCGCGCTGAACTCATTGGCGCGATCAGCTGGCACCAGGCATTGCATAGCGGCAAGACGGCGACCGGCCATACCGTCTGTCCCGATGACCTGGCGGTGATTCCGTACACCTCCGGCACCACCGGCCTCCCCAAGGGTTGCATGCATACGCATCGAAGCGTGATGCATCCGGCCATTGGCAGCCCCGAGTTCTGTCGACTGGCGAAGGATCAGGTGGCGCTGGCGGCACTGCCGATGTTCCATGTCACCGGCCTGCAGATGGGCATGAATGCCGTGATCTTCGGTGGCGCCACCATGGTCGTGATGACCCGCTGGGACCGTCGTTGTGCCGCCATGCTGATACACCAGTATCAAGTCACTTCATGGACGGCCATACCCACCATGCTGATCGACTTCCTGAGCCAGCCGCAGCTTGATCAGTTCGATCTCAGCTCGATGAAAGTGCTCACCGGCGGTGGCGCGGCAATGCCCAAGGCCGTGGCTGAAAAGATCCAGACGCTGTGGGGGCTGCCCTATATGGAAGGCTATGGCCTGTCGGAGACCATGGCGACCACGCATACCAACCCCTCTCATCGACCCAAGCCCCAATGCCTGGGTATCCCCATCCAGGACACCACGTCCATCGTGGTCGACCCCGACACGCTGAAAGTTTTGCAGAGTGGCGAAACGGGAGAGATCCTGTTGAATGGGCCCCAGGTATTCCAGGGCTATTGGGGACGTCCGGAAGCTACCGCAGCTGCCTTCGTCGAGATAGACGGCACGCGTTATTTCCGCACGGGCGATCTGGGTTACGTCGACGAGGAGGGTTACTTCTTCATCGTCGATCGACTCAAACGCATGATCAACGCCTCCGGTTACAAAGTGTGGCCCGCTGAAGTGGAAAACATGCTGTACGCGCACCCCGCCGTGCAGGAGGCTTGTGTCATCGGCTTCCGCGACACGCAACGCGGTGAGAGCGTCAAGGTGCTGGTGGTGCTGCGTGCCGGCCAGTCAGTCAGCGAAGCGGAACTGATCGCCTGGGCACGCGAGCATATGGCCGCGTACAAGGTGCCGCACGCAGTCGAATTCGTTACCCAGTTGCCCAAGAACGCAGCCGGCAAGGTGCAATGGCGACTATTGCAGGAAAAGGAATTCGCCAGCTCGCCTTGATCCAACAACAGCACGATCAGCGAGGGACACCTCGCTGATTACCCTCTCAAAGCCGGCGAAAGCCTCATGGCAAAACAAATGGATGGGCGGCATCAATGAAAATCCAGGAGTCGGAGACTTTCAAGGTAGGCGGAGCCAGGGCAACCTACGTGTTGATCATCTGCTCCCTGCTTTACGCTATCCGGTATGCGGACTGGCAGGTCATGTCGGTCGTGCTGCAACCGATGAAGGTGGACCTTGGCCTCACCGACGCACAGGTCGGCATGGCCGGCACGGCCTACTTCATCGGCATCATCCTGTGCACGCTGCCCGCGGCTCACCTGATCGATATCTGGAGCAGGAAAAAAACCATCGGCTTGATGGCGTTCGTGTGGAGCCTCTTTACGCTGGCCACGGGACTGGTCGGCGGACTGGTATCCCTGGCGATCGCACGCTTTGGTGTCGGTGTGGGTGAAGCAGGCTTCGCGCCCGGCGGCACGGCGCTGGTTTCGGCGTGCTACCCGGAAGAGAAAAGAGGCCGGAAGCTCGGCATCTTCAACATGTTCATCACCGTAGGCATCATTGTCGGCGCAATTGGCGGCGGATACCTGTCTGCACATTGCGGCGGCTGGCGGACACCTTTCTACGTGTTCAGCGTTCCCGGAATCATCCTGGGCGTGCTTGCCTTCTTCATGCAGGACTACAAACTGAAGAAGGTCGATGGCTCGGACTTCGTCCATGCATCCCTGCTCAGCAATCTGAAAGCGCTTTGGAAAATCCCCACCCTGCGCTGGCTATACGTCGGACTGGGCATGTATGCCGTGCTGCAGATCTCCGTGGGCACCTGGTTTCCGTCGCTGCTTATGCGCGCGTACAACGTCAAGGAAGACGTCGCCGGCCTGGTGATGGGCGTGGTTACCATCATTGGTCTTGCCGGCCCCGTGCTGGGCGGGATCCTGGCCGATCGGTGGCAGCGCAAGCGGCCCGGCGGCGCAATGCGTCTTGCAGCGGTAAGCCTGTCGATCGCGTGCGTCTTCCTGTTTCTGGTGCTGCTTGCCGCATTCGATATCAGCAACAGGAACCTGATGATCTTCTGCGCCCTCATGATGCCGCTGCACAGCATTTTTGTCGGCATGTCGTTTCCCGCCGTCGCTGCCACCACGCAAGCAGTGGTACCTGCCCATCTCAAGGGTTTGTCCTGGGGCACCGCCATGCTGGCGCTGTACGTGCTCGGCGGAGCGTGGGGACCTTATCTGGTCGGCGCTATTTCCGATGCCTTCAGCGGTGGTTATCGGGGATTGGCGCTCGGTCTCGGCCTCGCCGGCCTGTTCGGATTTGTCGCCAGCTGGATGTGGTTCATGACCGAACGGCATGTGGAAAGCGACATGAGAAAGGCGGCGGAAGCGGTCTGATAAACAACTGGATGACGCCGTCTTTGCAACCCGGTTTTATCCATTGAGCGGCACTTCGGAGAAAGCATGACCGAACACGCATCATTCAAATCCATGCAGGACAGCACGGCCGGAGACTGGCAGATCATCGCGAACGAATTCACCACGTTCGCCAAAGCCCTGCCCGACCGCGTCATCACCCATCTGCGACTTCTCGAAGGCGACTTCGGCGGCTTCCCGATTGACCGCTATGCCCATTCGCTGCAGACGGCTACACGGGCATTGCGCGGCGGTCGAGACGAGGAATACGTCGTTTGCGCGCTGCTGCATGACATTGGAGACACGCTCGGCGTATACAACCACGCCGATATCGCCACGGCGATCCTGAAGCCATTCGTCAGCGACGCGAATCTCTGGATGGTGGAGCACCACGCTATTTTCCAGGGCTATTATTTTTTCCATCATGTCGGCCTGGATCGGCACATGCGTGAACGATTCGCTGCTCACGCGCACTACGAATACACTGCCGAATTCTGCGATCTGTATGACAGCCCGGCTTTCGACGCTCACGCCGAGACCCTGCCACTCAGTGAATTTGAGCCCATGCTGCGCCGGGTATTGAGCACCCCTCGACGCAGCATCTACAACTCCGACCCGAACGCCGAGAGCGCGGCCTGAGCCACTGAGTACTGCGGAGGGCACATGAACATTTCTTCACTCAAGGGCAAGGTCAGCGCCGATGAATGGCAGCTGCGCTGCGATCTCGCTGCATGCTACCGGCTTGTCGCCAGCTACGGCTGGAGCGACCTGGTGTTCACTCATATCAGCGCGCGGATGCCCGGGACGGATCATCACTTTCTGATCAACCCCTACGGCCTGCTGTTCGAAGAGGTCACTGCGTCATCGCTACTAGTGATCGACCAGCAAGGCAACAAACTCAACGAGTCGCCGTACCCGGTCAATCCTGCGGGCTTCGTCATCCATAGCGCGATTCACGCGGTGCGCGACGATGCCCAATGCGTCCTGCATACCCATACTCGCGCAGGCATCGCCGTCAGCGCGCAAAAGAGCGGCGTACTACCGATATCGCAGCAATCGACGTTTGTGCTCGCTTCCATGGCCTATCACGACTACGAAGGCGTCGCCCTGCGCGATGACGAGAAGCCGCGCCTGCAAACCGACCTGGGAGCCGCCAACTTTCTCATGCTGCGCAATCATGGCTTGCTGACGGTTGGCACATCCATCGCCGATGCGTTCCTGGCCATGTATATATTCGAAACGACATGCCAGATCCAGATAGCTGCACAAGCGGGAGGCGAGCTGACAACGATCGATTCGCAGATCCTGCACGGAGTCGCCGATGCGGCGCGCACGCAGACGGGGGGCATGGGTGGCGCTTTCGTGTGGCCTGCCCTGCTGCGCAAACTGGATCGCATCGACAATAGCTATAAATCGTAGGCGGATCGCCGAACAGCTCTGCCGTGCGCATGCCGCCATCGCGCCATACGCCATCGATCGGTAGCCTTTCAGCCTTCCATTCGGCGATGCATCCATACACTATTCGTCGCTACACCTTTGAAGGCTATCCTCATGAGTGCTACCCCCAGCTTCGACCTTACCGGCAAAGTCGCCATTGTCACGGGTGCCAGCCGCGGTATTGGCGCTGAAGTCGCCAAGTTGCTCGCCGCGCACGGAGCGTACACTGTCGTTTCCAGCCGTCGCGCGGCGGATTGCCAGCTGGTTGTCGACGAGATCGTCGCAGCGGGTGGTTCGGCCGAAGCCTTCGCCTGCCATATCGGTGAACTGGAACAGATCGAAGCGCTTTACGCGCACGTCCAGAAGCAGCACGGGCGGCTCGATATCCTGGTGAACAACGCGGCCACCAATCCGTACTTCGGTCCCATTCTCGATACAGATCCGGGCATTTTCCAGAAGACCGTCGATGTGAACATCCGCGGCTACTTCTACATGTCCACGCACGGCGCCCGGTTGATGCAGCGTAGTGGCGGCGGCTCCATCGTCAACGTCGCCTCGGTCAACGGTGTCGTGCCGGGTTTCCAGCAAGGCGTCTATTCGATCACCAAGGCCGCCGTCATCTCGATGACCAAGGCGTTTGCGGTGGAGTGCGCTGAAGCCGGCGTGCGCTGCAATGCGTTACTGCCCGGGTTGACCGACACCAAATTCGCCTCGGTGCTGGTGAACACACCAGCCATCCTCAAGCAGGCGCTGGCCCATGTGCCGATGCGTCGCGTGGCGCAACCGTCGGAAATGGCCGGCGCCGTGCTCTATCTCGCCTCAGATGCCTCCTCGTACACCACCGGCGCCGTATTGAACGTCGATGGTGGCTACCTCTGCGTCTGATGCCCCATACCGCTATCTGGAGTCGATCATGACCGCACCCATTGCTCAACGCGCTGCCGGCAAACGTGCCTTCGTCACTGGTGCCGCCGGCGGACTCGGCGCAGCCATCGGGCGCATGCTCGCGCGGCATGGCGCGAGCGTATTCCTCACCGACATCGACGAAGCAGGCGTTCGCCGGGTGGCCGATGACATCAACCAGGAACATGGCCAGCAGGTCGCCTGGTCAGCCGCACAGGACGTACGTGACGAGACGCGCTGGAAAGCGCTGCTGGCCGAAGCCGCCAGCGCAATGGGTGGACTGTCCGTGCTGGTCAACAATGCGGGCATCGGTTCGCTGGGCGCCATCGAGCAGATCGAACTGCCGGAATGGCGACGCGTGATGGGAGTGAATGTCGAAAGCGTGGTACTTGGCTGCAAACAGGCCATGCCCTATTTGCGCTCGCATCAACCGGCTTCGATCATCAACATTTCATCGCTGGCTGCCTTCAAGGTCAGCCCGGATTACACCGCCTACAACACGTCCAAGGCGGCCGTCGCGATGCTGACCAAATCGGTCGCCATCGATTGCGCACGGCAGCAGATCGATGTGCGTTGTAACTCCGTGCATCCGGCCTTCATCCGCACCGGCATCGTGGAGCCGTTCTTCGCGGCACTCGGCGAAGAGGAAGCAACCCGCAAACTGGTGCGTGGCATTCCCATGCATCGACTGGGCGAACCGGATGACGTCGCCTATGCCGTACTGTACCTCGCCTCGGACGAGAGCCGTTACGTCACGGCTGCCGAAATGCTGGTCGATGGTGGTGCCTGCGCCGTCTAGCTGCGTGCATACTTCACCAGTCTCCCTCCCCTTACCCCATGGTGAGTACATGCCACACGTCAACCGCCAGCTGCGCCTGAAAAACCGTCCTGAAGGACTGATCAAACGCGAAGATTTTGAGTTGCAAGAAAATCCCATCGCCGAACTGAAAGATGACGAAGCACTGGTTCGCGTGCTCTACCTCTCGATGGACCCCACCAACCGTGTGTGGATGAGTGACATTCCGCAATACATGCCGCCAGTGGCGATCGGTGAGGTCATGCGTGGCCTCGGCCTCGGGCGCGTGGTGAGCTCCAAGTCCGCGCATTTTGCCGAGGGTGAACTGGTACAAGGCCTGCTCGGCTGGCAGGACTATGCCGTGATCGACGACGACCACAAGAAAGACTTTGTGAAGCTGCCGGCCAAACCCCCAGTGCCGCTTCCGACGCTGCTCGGCGCCTGCGGTTTCAGCGGCATCACGGCGTATTACGGATTGACTGAAATCGCGCCGGTGCAGGCCGGCGAAACGCTGGTAGTCTCCGCTGCCGCGGGCTCGGTTGGCTCCATCGTCGGCCAGATCGCCAAGCTGCGCGGCGCCCGCGTCGTGGGCATCGCCGGCGGCCCCGAAAAGTGTCGGCACCTCGTCGATGAACTTGGCTTTGATGCTGCCGTGGACTACAAGGCGGACGACTGGAAGAAAGCCCTGGCCGATGCCACGCCTGACGGTGTGCACGTGAATTTCGAAAACGTCGGCGGTCCAGTCATGCGCGCCGTGCTTTCACGCATGGTCAACGGCGGACGCGTCGCCTTGTGCGGACTCATCGCCAACTACACCAGCGGCGCGCGTCCGAGCGACGACTACAGCGTCATCATCGTCAAGCGCCTCACTGTCCGCGGCTTCCTCGCGTTCGACTACCGCGACACGCAGAAAGCCGTGCAAGAGCTGATCGGCTGGGTACTCAAGGGTCAGATCAAGGCTGAAGAAACCATCGAGGACGGCCTGGAAAACGCGCCGCTCGTGCTCAACCAACTTTTTGAAGGCAGCAACCGCGGCAAGCTGCTGCTTCGCGTTTCCGACGAGACTTGAGATGTCCCGTGGGAGCTTCGATAGAGGAAGCTCCCATGGAACGCGGACCGTTTGGCGTTAATAGCCAACCCCATGGCGGAAACGGCAAACTCAACGAAGATGCCTATCCATCCAGTCAGCAATCTGACCGACGACATTCGATTCGATGCCGTAGTAACCGTGTGGCGTCAGCGATCCACACAGCTTGCTTGATCGGCTGATTCCACCACGAACGTACAGCAATTTCACTTGCGGTGAGTTCGACATCGCAGCGACGATCTGAGGCGCGTCTTCCGGGGGCGCTACGTCGCAGCGATCGTCGTGGTTCGCGACAACAAGCGCTGGTACGCGTACATCCTGCGGATTCGCCTGAAATACTGTTTCGTGGCTGCCACCCTGACGGGAAACCGACTCCGTCAAAACAACACCTGCAAGTTGGGTCCTGGATAGATGCGCAGCGCCGTTCATCGCTGCTATCGAACCCTGGCTCGTGCCAAGCAGGAAGACTGCAGCGGAAGATTTTGTATGTGCAAAGTGGACCAACTCATCGACCAGGGCGGCGTACGCTGGCGAACTTCGCAGCCCGCGCAAGTTTTCGCTGTTCAACGTATCGGGAATCAGCACGTCGTAGCCGCGCCCAATCCATAGAGCCCTGCTACGGACGACAAAATTTTCGTCATGACGCAAATCGCCGCTTTGTCCGATACCGATGTCGCCGGCGCCTCCCGGGAGCATCACGATAATGGCCCTCGCGTTGGCAGCGGTGGCATACAGTACGCGTTGGTGGTTGCCGTTGCGCAATTGAAGGTCGAACACACGCTCAGTGGAAACGCTGCCCTGCGCGCATACCGATGTGGAACAGTCTGTCGATTGAGCGCGGCGATCGGTCGCCTGAGCCATGCACGCAAGGACAAGCATGGCGACCATGGATATGACGCGCTGGAAGATTCGATGCATGAGGTTCCACTTTATTCGAATAGGCAAACAGCTAGCGCTGACTGGGACCATGGCGGGAAGTCACATCATGCGCCGCGGTCGCTACGCAACTCGCGCAGTGATTCATCGTTGCCGGCCGCACTACGCCCACTGACCCAGCCGAATAGCGCAATGCCGATGACGATCGCCAGTGCACCGAACGCGGAATAACCTTGCGGCCACGCCTCGCCGAGAAACAGAACTCCAAGCAGTGTCGCAAACAACAACTCCGGGGCCTGCATCGCTTCAACGGCGGCCAGCGCCGTCGGCTCGCGTCGCACCATATCCGTAGCGCGAAAAAACAGCACGGTGGCGATGGTGCCCGATGACAGCGCTACGCCACCGGCCAGCAATGCCTCGCGCAAAGTCGGCGGGCCGATCGTGAACCATGCGATCAGCGCAAACAGCAACCACAGCGGCCAACTGCATAACGTCATGCCAAACACACGCTGCACGGCGCTTAGACGCGCCTCGTCGTGTTCCAGGTGCAATAACAACATCCGGTTACCGAGTGGATACGCGAAAGCCGACAAGACCACCGCGCCGATCGCGAGCCAGTCACCGACATGTAACTGACCATGGGCATGTCCCCATTGCAAGGCGAACACACCAGCGAGGATCAACACGCCGATCGCTACGCTGCGCCATGCGAGCCGCCGTCGTTCGTCACGATAGATCAGTGGCGCCAGTAACGGTCCCGCCAGGACGGTGACCTGAAAGCTGCCGGCGATCAGCCATGAAGGGCCACTGCTGGCAGCCCAGGTCAGTGGTATGCCGAACAGCACGAAGCCGATGCTGCTCCATAGCCACCACGTGCGCGGATGTTTGCGCAGTTCGCGCGGCAATCCGCCGAGGCCACCCTGAACAGGCAGCACCAGCGCGAGCAACGGCAGTGTGATCAGGTAACGCAGGATCACCGCCCACTGCCAATGGCCACCGCCCGCAACCAGACTTCGGTTGAGCACGTAGGTAAGCGTGAAGAACAGCGCCGAGCACAGCGCCAGACTCACAGCAGCGAGAGCGTTAGAGCGCATCGGCAACCGGTCGGCAAAGTGCCAGTGTGTCAAATCGCGGGGGATTTAAGTAGCGCTGCGATGATGTCGCGTCAGCCGCATACAGATTCCATCGAATCTGAAGCGATTCAGTCCAGTTGCACCGTCGTCATTGGAGGGGCGAATGGCAATCGCAGATGCACTTCCAGGCCGCCTCCTTCGGCATTACGCGCCTGGATGTCGCCGCCGTGCACCTGTATCACGCGCTGCACGATGGCAAGTCCCATGCCATGACCGTCCGCGCGCGCGGCATTGCTCCCCCGAAAAAACGGCCGGAACAGAAACTCCAGCTCTGCATCGGGTACGCCCGGTCCTCGATCGCGAATGGTGAATTCTGCGGCGTCCGTCCCTGCATTTACAAAAAGCTCCACACTGCTGCCCTCGGGACTGAACTTGATGGCGTTGGCGATCAGGTTGTCGAGCGCGCGCTCAAGCAACAACGCACTGCCGAACACGGTAACCGCCTTGCTGGACGTCAACGACAAACGCACGTTGCGTGCGTCGGCCTCCAGCTCTGCCTGTGCCATGCATCCTTGCGCAAGCTCGACCAGTTCCAGTTGCTCGCGACTCATGCCAGGAATGCCGCCTTCAAGGCGTGACAAAGCGAGCATTTCCCCGGTCATGCGATCAAGCCTGCCGATCTCCTGTTCGGCCTGGCGAAAATACGAATCGGCTTCTTCCGGACTGCCGCTGCGCTGCGCAAGGTCGAGGATCAGATGCAGCCGCGCCAATGGCGAGCGCAGCTCGTGCGACAGATCCTGCAACACGCTGCGATCGTGCGCTACAAGCGCCTCGATACGCTCGGCCATAGCGTCGAAATCGAGCGCAAGCTGGGCAAGTTCATCGTGCGCCATGCCACCTTGGCGGCCGACCCGGGTCGATAGCTCGCCAGCCGCCATGCGTCGGGTCGCATCGCGCAATGCGTGCACCGGCTTGGCCACACTGCGCGCCAGCCACCAACCTACCAGGCCGATGAACAACAGCGACAAGCCCCACTGGAATGCCAGGAAAATCTTCTCCCGCGTTTGTGGCCGTAGCCGAGTATGTGTTCGGCTGAGAGCTACCAGCTGCCGCGGCTGACCATCATCGCCGACCACCCGCTGCACGGCGACGTAGAGTCCTGGCCATGGTTGCAGCACGATGTCGCGATCAGAGGCTAGCCAGCTGGGCAGTGAACTCTCGATCGATGAATGCAGGCGGATGGGATGCAGCGCCTGGCCCTTTTCGTACAGGGTCGCTTCAATGCCTTCGCGCCGCTGCTGCGTGGACCAGTCGGCCAGCGCTGCCGCTCCGCCACTTTCGTAAGCCTGATCGGCACCCTGCCCTAACGCGACCCAGTTGATTTCCTTCGCGGTGGTGTACTCGATGAAGCCGCGCGTCAGTAGACCGCCCAGCAACAGCACCAGCAGGTTGGCTACGCAGAACCAGATCAGCAGGCGCCAGTAGATCGAGGTCCTGAAGGGGTTCATGGTGCACCCACCACCAGGATGTAGCCCGCGCCACGCACCGATTCGATCCGGGGCGACTGGCCCGAAGCCTCTGCAAGTTTGTGGCGCAGGCGGCTGACGTGCACATCAACGCTGCGATCGAACCGCTCCAGCTCGCGTCCCAGCGCAATACGTGTCAGCGCGGCTTTGTCGACCAGTTCACCGGCACGTTGCGCGAGCGCCAACAACAACTGAAATTCCGCGCCGGTGAGCGAAAGTTCGTTTTCCCCGGCATAAGCGCGACGTTCGCCGGGCTGCAGGCGCAGGATACCCACCTGCAGCGTCCCGGACACCGCCGGCGTGTTGCGTCGCAGTTGCGCACGCACTCGGGCGAGCAGTTCGCGCGGCAGGCAGGGCTTGGCCAGGTAGTCGTCCGCACCCAGCTCCAATCCAATGACCCGGTCCACTGGTTCACCGCGGGCGGAGAGCATGATGACCGGCAGCCGATACTGCAATCGAAGCTCGCGCAAGGTTTCCAGACCGTCGCGGCCGGGCATCATCACGTCGAGTATCAACAGATCAGGCCGCTGCGCCTGGTTGCGCAACTGCCCCAGCGCAGTCTCGCTATCGTGCGCAACGTCCACGACAAAACCTTCGCGCTGCAGGTACTCGGCCAGCAGGGCGCACAGGGCGCGGTCGTCGTCGACAATCAGGATTCTGGGCATGGTGGTCTGCTTGTTCTATCCATTGATACCGTAGCTCGGCGTGAACTTCACGGTCTTTACCCATCTTTACGCCTCGGCAAAGAACATACACGCGGCGTTGTCGTCAAATGGACGTAACAGATCCTCCACCCACGACAAAGGTACTACTTATGCGCAAGAGCATCTCCCTCAGCCTGGTTCTGGCGTCGGCCATGGCTCTCACCACACTCGCTGTTGCTCAGGCGCCCTCGGGCGGTGCTGGCGGTGGTTGGCACTCGCACGGCCATGGCCACTTCATGGCGCTGAGCAAGCTGAATCTGACCGATGCCCAAAAGGCCAGCATCAAGCAGATCATGCAGACCAGCTTTGCCCAGAACAAGACGCAGCGTCAGGCCCTCGGCCAGCAGCGTGCGGCGTTCGCATCGATGACTCCCGATCAGGTCGGCTACCAGGCCGCAACGGCCAGCCTCGCTCAGGCCGAGGGCGCGGCCGCCTCGGCACGCGTGACCCAGCGCGCGAACATCCGTGCCCAGGTCTACGCCGTGCTGACTACGGCGCAGAAAGCACAGCTGGCCACCCTGCAAGCGCAGCAGCAAGCGCGCAAGCAGCAGTGGCAGCAGTTCAAGGCGCAGCATCCGGTGTCCTCGACCCCGCAAGTAACGCAGTAAGTCAAACCGCGGCGCCAGCGTAGCGCTGGCGCCGCTAACGATTGATTTGAAGATACTGATCGACAGATGCCCGGAACTACCGGGCATCTTTTCACGATGTTCGGCAGGCCCGCAGATTGTGGTGCGCGGTTACACCCCTCCCTGGTGCGACCGCCAAGACTGACTGGCTTGGCGAGACCGCGCACCGCAGTCTGCGGACCTGCCGGACATCACTCTTCATCACCGCCGATAAACTTCTGATCGGCGATCAGTGCCGCCAATAACCACCGACCCACACGTGCGACGGACCCCAGTAACCCGGCACCCAGACGCGTTCGTGACGCGGCGCAACCACGACGCAGCCGGTCATTGAAAACGAACCGCCGAGCAGCGCGGCGGAAATCAGCAAGGCAGACATGAGACGACGCATGGGACACTCCTTCATGTGGATGTGTCGTCTAGAACGCGGTCGCCCGACAAGTCGATGACACCGCTCGCCGCGCCTGATGGCTGGCGTTCATTGGGAAACTATTCAGCAATGTGTAGGTCGCTGCGGGTTGCCGCGAAGGCGCCCTATCCGAGGGCAAGCCGCCCAACGATGTCGCGATAACGCGACGCGATACGCTCCTCGTCACGATGATGAAAATTACGCACCACCCATTCACCACCGCACATCACGTCGCGCACCAGCGGTGTGTTACCAGCGAACAAGAAACTGTCCAGCACGGATCGACTATTGCGCGCGGCGAGTAGCGACGAGTTTTCATCCAGCACGATCAGGTCGGCACGGGAGCCGTCGTGCAGTTCGCCGATGGACAGACCAGAAGCCTGCGCTCCTCCCTGCAACGCTGCTTGCCACAGTGTTTCACCCACGCTGACGCCCTGCCCCCGCGCGGCAATATTGCGATGTCCCGTGGTCAGTCGCTGACCGTATTCCAGCCAGCGCAGTTCTTCCACCGGCGAGATCGAGATATGCGAATCCGAACCGATGCCGAGCACACCCCGTGCGTCGAGATAGTCGGACAGAGGAAACAGTCCATCACCGAGATTCGCCTCGGTAGTCGGGCACAATCCCGCGACGGCGCCGCTACGCGCCAGGCTCGCGGTTTCGGCTTCGGTCAGATGGGTCGCGTGTACCAGGCACCAGCGCGCGTCCACCTCCACGTGATCGAACAACCATTCCACCGGTCGCGCACCGCGGGTGGCCAGGCAATCCTGCACTTCACCGATCTGCTCGGCAATATGGATGTGGATGGGACAGGCTTTCGCTGCATCGCTGGCCAGCACGCGATGCAATGCATCTGGCGGCACCGCACGCAGCGAATGCAGCGCGATGCCGACGCGTACATCATCGCTCTCATGCCGACGTAGCGATTCCAGCAAACGCAAATAGCCGTCCACGTCGTGGCCGAAGCGGCGCTGCCGTGGGGTCAGCGCGCGACCGTCGAAGCCGCCGCTCATATACAGCACCGGCAACAGCGTCAGCGCAATGCCGGCTTCGCGCGCGGCTTCGATCAGCGCCAGCGACATCGCCTCGGGTTGCGCGTAGGCGCTGCCGTCTGGCTGGTGGTGCAGATAGTGAAATTCGCAGACCTGGGTGTAGCCGGCTTTCAACATTTCCACATATAGCTGCGCCGCGATCGCCTGCAGTTCGTCCGGTCCTATCGCAGCGGCGAATGCATACATCGTCTCGCGCCAGCTCCAGAAACTGTCATCGACCCGCCCCTTGCGCTCAGCCAGGCCGGCCATGGCGCGTTGAAACGCATGCGAGTGCAGGTTCGGCATGGCTGGCAACACCCACTCGCCCAGCGAGTCAATGGAGGCTGTTGTCGGCGTAGATTTTGTCGACTCGAGCCAACGTCCATCCGCGCCCACGCCGAGCGTGGCATCGGTCTGCCAACCGCCGGGCCGCCACAGTTGGCCGGCCTTGAAGTTGCGATGGGCTGCGCTATTGCTCATGAGTGGCTCCTGTACGGGTGCGACGAAGTGTAACCGGGTGGCTGGCATCATCTTCACCCGGGCATATGACCGCCTGTGCATAATTGGGCCATGGCCAAGAAGACAAACGAACACACGCCCAAGCTGTTGTTGCGACAGGCGGCGCCTGCCGATGTGCCGGGGCTGGTCGAACTTACCGGTCGCGTATACACCGCCGAATGGGGGCACTCGGCAGAAATGCTGCGCTCCCAGCAGACGCATTTCCCCGAAGGTCAGTTCGTCGTCGAGTACGAAGGCACGATCGTCGGCTACTGCGCTACGTTCCGCATCGACGAGGCCACGGCGCTATCGCCACACACCTGGATGCAGATCACCGGTGGCGGCATGGGCTCTCGCCACAAGTCCGATGGCGACTGGCTGTACGGTATGGAAGTGGTGGTGGACCCGGGATACCGCGGGATGCGCATCGGGCAGCGGCTGTATCAGGCGCGCAAGCGCTTGTGCACCGATCTCAAATTGCGTGGCATCGTGTTTGGCGGCCGGATTCCCGGCCTGGCGAAGAACCTGCAGCGCTATGGCAGTGCCGAGGCCTATGTGCAGGCGGTGCTGGACGGCAAGCGGCGGGATATCACGCTGAGTTTTCAACTCAGCAACGATTTCCAGGCGATCGGCCTGCTGCGCGCGTATGTGCCGTCGGACTACGATTCGCTCGGCTACGCCGTGCACCTGGTGTGGCGCAATCCGCGCCTGCTCGATCATCCGGACATGCCGTCGATTCCCTCCACGCAGCTCCTGCCCGACTCGGTGCGAGTGGCTTCGGTGCAGTATCAGCAACGGCGCATTAAATCGTTCGAGGAATTTGCGAGCCACGTCGAATACTTCACCGATATCGCTGCCGATTACAGCGCCGACTTTGTCACCTTTCCCGAGCTGATCACACTGCAGTTACTGTCGATCGAGAACGAAGAACTGTCACCTGTCGACACGATCCGCAAGCTCAGCCATTACACGCCGCAGGTGAAAGAACTCTTCAGCCATCTGGCGGTGCATTACAACATCAATATCATCGCCGGCTCGCATCCGACCGAACAGCCGAACGGCGACATCCACAATGTCTGCTACGTCTGCCTGCGCGACGGTTCGATCCACGAACGCGAAAAGCTGCATCCCACACCAAGCGAACGCAATGTGTGGAACATCACCGGCGGTGACAGCGCGGCGACCGTGCAGACCGACTGCGGACCGATCGGCGTGATGATCTGCTACGACTCCGAATTCCCCGAAGTCGCACGCCATCTCGTCGACCAGGGTGCGTTGATCCTGTTCGTACCGTTCTGCACCGACGTACGCGAGGGCTATCTGCGCGTGCGCTACTGCTCGCAGGCCCGCGCGATCGAAAACCAATGCTACGTCGTGCTATCGGGCAATGTCGGCAACCTGCCTGGCGTGAACAATTTCGACATCCAGTACGGTCAGAGCTGCATCCTCACGCCCAGCGACTTTCCGTTTGCACGCGACGGTATCGCCGCCGACTCCACGCCGAATATCGAGACTGTACTGTTCGCCGATCTGCGCCTGGAAAGCCTCGCCCGCGCACGCAACGCTGGTGCCGTGCAGAACCTGAAGGATCGCCGCTTCGACCTGTACGAAACCCGCTGGCGCCCCCGTTGATGGGCAAGCCGGCCGCTTTGCTCTTCCTGCTTGATGGAGGGGGGTAAAGCTGGTGATCTCCCGCAAAGAGCAACCCCAACCCAACCCTACCCTGCTTGCAGGGAGGGAGCAAAGCCAAGACCTAATCCACAGCTCCGCTTTGCTCCTCCGCAGCTCTGCTTCGCTCCTCCGCAGCTCCGCTTCGCTCCTCCGCAGCTCTGCTTCGCTCCTCCCCCTGCTTGCAGGGGGAGGTTGGGAGGGGGTGAAGCTGTTGATCTTCTGCATTGAGCGATCCCATCGGGCCTTCTCCTGTTGCAGGGGAGGGAGCAAAGCCAAGACCTACCGCTGCTAGCCTGCGATAATCTTGCCATGTCCGAATCACCCGAAGTCGAACCGAACTCCTCGAATCCGCGTATGCGGGCCTTGCTCGGCCATGAGTTTTTCGCGCCTCAACAGTGGAAAAGACGCCTCGCGCTGTGGGTCGGTGCGATCGCCGTGGCGCTGGCGGCGATCCTGTTTGCCAAGGCCAGCGACTGGTCATATCAGCTGTTCCAGCGAATGCTGAGCTATGGCACGTGGATTCCGCTGATCGTGACTCCCATCGTGTTCGGCCTGCTTGCCTGGGTTACCGAGGGCCGCCTGCGCGCTACCCGCGGTAGCGGTATCCCGCAGGTAATCGCCACGCTGCATATCGAGGACGAGGGTTTTCGCGCACGCATGCTGGCCCTGCCCATCGCGGCCGGCAAGATGGTGCTGACCTTGGTCGCGCTGGCCGTCGGAGCCTCGATCGGACGCGAGGGGCCGACCGTGCACGTCGGCGCCGGGCTGTTCTATTCACTCGGCCGGCGTTTCGGCTTTACAGATGCCAAGGCTGCCTCGCGCTTCATCCTTGCTGGTGGAGCCTGCGGCATCGCCGCTGCGTTCAACACGCCGCTGGCCGGCGTGGTATTCGCGATCGAGGAACTCGCAGGCACGTTCGAACATCGTTTCAGCGGCCTGCTGCTGACCGCGGTCATCGTCGGTGGCGTAGTGTCACTCGGCATCATGGGAAACTACTCGTACTTCGGCCACGTACAGGCCAGTTTGCCGCTGGGTCATGCGTGGATGGCGGTGCTGCTGACCGGCATCATCTGCGGCTTGCTCGGCGGGCTGTTCGCACGCCTGATCCTGCTCAGTCGGCACGGACCACTGGCCTACATCGGTCGCTTGCGCGCGCATGCCCCGGTGCTGTTCGCCACCGGCTGCGGACTGGCGCTGGCAATGATCGGCCTGCTTTCACACAACAGTGTCTATGGCACTGGCTACGACCAGGCGCGCGCATTCGTGCAGGAAGCAGCCGCCACTCCCGGGGAGACCTTTGGCATCGCCAAATTACTGGCGAATGTGGTGTCGTACTGGGCCGGCATCCCGGGTGGCATCTTTTCGCCAGCACTGGCTGTGGGTGCCGGCATCGGCCACAACATCGCCTACCTCCTGCCGAACGTGCCGGCTGCTTCAGTGGTGCTGCTGGGAATGAGCGCCTATCTGTCGGGTGTCACTGGCGCCCCCCTGACTTCGGCCGTGATCGCGATGGAACTGAGCGACAACCAGAACATGGCGATCCCGATCATGGCCGCCTGTCTGCTCGCCCGGGCAGCCGCCTCGCTATTCTGCCCCACCCCGGTCTACAAGGATTTCGCCGAGCGGATGGTGCAGGACTTCGAGCAGCAACAGGTCGCCCAGGCCAAGAGCGCGGAGAAGGCCCGGCTGGAAGCGGAGGCTTTGCAAAATGCGGGACCAACCAGTGCGTTCGGTGAGCCAGCCGCGCCCGCCGATGACCCGGACGACGACCCGCTCGACAACGCATGAATACAGCCGCGAATAACAGGATCATGGAGTCGTGCAAAGCATGAGCGAGTCACGCTGGGATCGACTGCTGCTGAATGCCACGCTGGCAACGTTTGCCAATGAGCTGGCTGGAGAATCGCCATGCGGCTTGATCGAGCGCGGAGCGATCGCGCTGCACAACGGTCGCGTCGCCTGGATCGGCCGCATGGATGCACTGCCGGCCGCACCCAACACATTGGCTATCAAGGTCGAATCACTCGACGGTGCGCTGGTTACGCCGGGATTGATCGATTGCCATACGCATCTGGTCTTCGGTGGCGATCGCGCGCAGGAATTCGATCTCCGCTTGAACGGAGCCAGTTACGAGGATATCGCACGTGCTGGTGGCGGCATCGTCTCCACCGTGAATGCCACCAGAGCGGCCAGCGAAGAAGTGCTGTTTGCGCAATCGCTGGGGCGTGCACAAGCCTTGCTTGCCGATGGTGTGACGACATTGGAAATCAAGTCCGGTTACGGCCTTGATCTTCAGAGCGAGCGCCGCATGTTGCGCGTCGCCCGACGCCTCGGTCGCGAGCTGGGCATCACCGTACGCACCACGTTTCTCGGCCTGCATGCATTGCCGCCGGAATACCAGGACCGTCGCGCCGACTATGTAAGCCTGGTCTGTGACGAGATGTTGCCCGCGCTTGCTGGCGAAGGGCTGGTCGATGCGGTGGACGCGTTCTGCGAACGCATCGGTTTCACGCGCGAGGAAACCCGTCGTGTGTTCGAACAGGCCAAGCAGTTGGGCCTGCCGGTGAAATTGCACGCCGAGCAGTTGTCCGATAGGGACGGCGCCGCACTAGTCGCCGAATACGGCGGACTTTCAGCCGATCATCTGGAACACCTCAGCGATTCGGGTATCGCCGCCATGGCATCCGCTGGCACCGTCGCCGTACTGCTGCCAGGCGCGTTCTACGCGCTGCGCGAAACGAAGCTGCCGCCGATACCGCAATTGCGCGAACACCACGTGCCGATGGCGATCGCCACGGACTGCAATCCGGGAACCTCTCCCCTGCTGTCGTTGCGATTGGCAGCAGGCATGGCCTGCACCTTGTTTCGGTTGACGCCCGAAGAAGCGCTGCGCGGCGTCACCATCAACGCAGCGCGTGCGTTGGGCTTGCGAGATCGCGGCACGCTGGCGATCGGCCAGCGCGCCGATCTGGTGATCTGGAATGCGCGCCAGCCCGCCGAGCTCTGCTACTGGATCGGTAGCAACCTGGTACGTGAGGTATGGCTTGGCGGCGAACCGGTGTCGCCCGCCGCCTGAGCTTCACGGCTTGCTGGTCGGGGTCAGCTCGTTCAACACCTTGCCGTTTGCATCGAGAAATTTCAGGCTCGAGGTGCCGTCCTCGGCAACGCCCAACACGATACGCGAGCGTCCCAGCGCATCGCGCAGACTGATCTTCGCCACGCCATCATCGCCACGCGCCACCACAATGCGATTGGCACCGTAGTAGGCGTTCTTGCTGCGGTCTTCCATGAGCTTGTTGCTTTCCGCTTCCGGCATCGCCTTGATCTTCGACTCCTCCTGCAGATCTTGCAGGATCGGTCGGTCCGGTCGGTCACTGATGATCAGTCCGGCTGCATGTCCGTCCTTGTCATGGGTACCCATCAACTGCACCAGTTGATCCTGATCGTATTTATCGAATGTCAGGCTGCCACCGCTGTCGATGATCTTGCCGTCCTTGTCCTTGTGTCCGCTGAAAATCAGGCCGCCGTTTTCGCTGCCTTCGTCGTTGAAGAACAACATGCCAGCCTGCGGCCGCGGGTGGGGGTAGTCCTTGCCCTTGACGATCAGCCCAGGAAATCTCGCCTTGTCCGATATCACCATGCGCAGCGTACCGTCGGGCTCGACCAGATTGATACGCTGCACATCCAGCTGCTCCAGACTCGTTTTCCGGGGCGTTGATACGAAGCCGCTGAGCATGCTGACAGCGAACACGGCAGTGAGCACACCGCTGTAGATCACCAGAAATCGCTGACCGATCTGTCCTTTCATTCGCGAACCTCCGTTGAAGATTGAGTGGCGATCAAGCTGGCCCGGAAATCCACGGCCAGTGGTGTAGCTACTTCGCAATGCCTGCCTGGTATGCCGCTGCCGAAGACGTTGCGTCGACACGTGCTGCTACTGCGTCGTGAAACGATACGGGAAGCTCGGCACGTACCGGCACTCGCCACCAGTGCGGCTGAGCGAAATGCTGGCATTTGACGGCGTCCTTGTCAGTCATGAACACAGGCAAGTCGTCATTGAAAGTCAGATCGGTATGCGCAAAAGCGTAGTGATCGGCAAACGCATGCTCGATCAGCTCGATACCCGCCACACGCAGGCTTTCGAAAAACCGTTGCGGGTTGCCGATCGCCGCCACCGCGTGTACTTGCTGACCCTTGAAACTGACCAGCGACTGTCGCTGCCCGTCGCAAAGGGCTACAACATCGCCGCCACGCAGTTGCATCGGGTACTCGCCATCAGCGGCGAGGCCACCATTGCAGACTCGAAAGTCGACGCACTGCAATCGGCTCAGCGGTTCGCGCAATGGTCCTGCTGGCAACAGCCGTCCATTGCCAAAACGGCGCACACCATCGATGACGCAGATTTCCACATCGCGTGCCAGCGCGTAGTGCTGCAGACCGTCATCGGCGATCAATACATTGCAGCCGGCATCGAGCAGCAGTCGCGCTGCGGCGGGACGGACTCGACCCACCGCCACCGGTACGCCGGTGCTGCGGATCAAACAAGGTTCGTCGCCAACACGTAGGGGATTCGGCGTATCGCCCAGCAATAGCGGCTCACGCTGGCTGCCGCCGTAACCGCGGCTCACTACGCCCGGCCGATAACCGCGGCTACGCAAAGACTCGACCACCGCCAGCGTCAGCGGCGTCTTGCCGGTGCCGCCCACGCTGAGGTTGCCGATCACGATGACGGGCACCGGAAGCCGCACGCTGGTCAACCAGCCGGCGCCATAGAGTCCACGGCGTAGTCGAACCACGATGCCGTACAAGCTTGCCAGCGGCCATGCCCACCATGGCGCGCGGCTGTTGCCGTACCAGGCTGATTCGAGCGTGTCGATCAGCGCCATGCCGGATCCTCAGTTGTCGACCTGATCGTGGAACTGCATCCGGTGCAGCGCCGCGTACTGGCCGTTGAGCGCGATCAGTTCGGCATGCGTGCCACGTTCGATGATGCGGCCATGATCCATCACGGCGATCTGGTCTGCACCTTCGATGGTGGACAGCCGGTGCGCGATCACCAGCGTCGTGCGATCACGCATCAAGCGCTGCAAGGCCTGCTGGATTAGTCGTTCGGATTCCGTGTCGAGCGCGCTGGTAGCCTCGTCCAGTACCAGGATCGGCGCGTTCTTCAGAATCGCCCGGGCAATCGCGATGCGTTGGCGTTGACCGCCGGACAACATGTTGCCGCTTTGACCGATCTGGGTATGCAGGCCCTGCGGCATGCGTGCGATGAACTCCATCGCATTCGCTGCCTCGGCGGCAGCGATGATGTCCGCTTCGCTGGCTCCGGCCAGTTCACCGTAGGCGATATTGTTGGCGACGGTGTCGTCAAACAACATCACGCTCTGCCCCACCCACGCGATCTGCCGGCGCAGCGAAGCGAGCGTATAGCTTTCGTAATCGTGGCCATCCAGCACGATGTGACCACTGGTCGGCGCATAGAAACGCGGCAGCAGGCTCACCAGGCTGCTTTTGCCACTGCCGGAGCGGCCGACCAGCGCGGTTACCGTTCCGGGCGCGCAATGCAGGTCGACGCCGCGCAAGGCCTCGTAGTCGTTACGCGGATACACCAATCGGACGGCATCGAAGCGCAAATCACCTTGCGTGCGGGTCAGGTCCTGACTGCCCTTGTCCATCTCGGGCGGCATGTCGATGACCTCGAACAAATCCTCGGCAGCAGAAAGACCCCGCTGGATATTCGCCTGGACACCGGTAAGGCGCCTCAGCGACGGCATCATAGCGCCCATCGCTGTGAGTACGGCAAAGAAAACGCCGGGCGACATCTCGTTGAGCACCTGCGGCCGCGTACCCAGATAGACAAGCACCGCCAACGCGGTTGCCGCGACCAGCTGGATCGTGGAACTGGACGCGGCATTGGTCGCTGCAATCTTCAGATTGAGCCGGCGCGTATGCTCAGTGATCCGGTCGAACCGGGCGGCTTCGTAAGTCTGCCCACCGTAGATACGCACTTCGCGGTGCGCGCCTACCGACTCTTCCACGGTACCCGTCACCGAACCCATGCCGCCCTGAATGCGCCGACTGATCTGACGATAGCGCCGGCTGACCACCGTCGCGACCAAGGCAATCGCCGGCACCATCACCAGCAAGGACAGCGTGAGATAGGCGCTGTTGTGCAACATCACGTAGAGCATGGCGATGACGGTGAAACCATCAGTCACCGCGACTTTCAGCGCGTCGGTGGACGCCGATGCTACCTGTTCGCTGGTGTAGGTGATCCGCGAGACCTGCTGGCCCGACGGTTCACTGCCAAAGAATCCGGCTGGCAATTTCAGATACGTCCCAAAGACATCGTGCTGCATCGTCTGCACCACATGTCGACCGATGTAGGAAATGCCGTAGTCGCTGACGAATGTGCCGCAGCAACGCACGAAAAAAATGCCCATGATCCAGATCGGCATCCAGAAGATCAGATAGGCATCCTTCTTCGCGAAAAGATCATCGATCATCGGCCGCAGCTCGTTGGTGAAAAGCGCCAACCCACCACCGTCCAGCAGCATACCAACAAGCGCAACCAGGCCGATCGGCCAATAGCGTGCGCTGTATCCCAACAGGCGCTTGTAGATGCGCCAACTGTTGGCATCCCACACACCGATTTTCTGATTGCTCACTGGCCCGAGCCCGGCTTGCTCGGTGTGGTGGCGATCGACAAACGGGTGAAACCCAGTTGACCCAGCGCATCCATCGCGGTCACCACGTCCTGATTCGGCGTCATCGCATCGGCGCGGATGATCACCTGGCGGTCGCGGTCAGTCCCGGCGTTGCGGGCGATGGTCTGCTTGATCGGTTCGATGCCTTCGCCCTGCACTTCGTCGCTGCCCACGTAGAAGCGACCATCGCGGTCGATCATGATGGTCAGGGCGGGACTGGTCATGTCGCGATCCTGCGCACTCGCCTTGGGCAAGGTGACTTGCAGGCGCGAGTGCTGCACGAACGTGCTGGTCAGCACGAAAAACATCAGCAGGGTCAGCAGCACGTCGATCAACGGAATCACGTTGATCTCGAAATCGTCCTGGCGGCGGTCGTTACCGATACGCATCGATGCGCTCTCAGCTCGCGCTCGGCGCGGCGGGCGTCGACACACGTCGTGCGCGCGCCGGCGTCGTGGCAGGGGCCGCAGACACGGTCAGGTCATCGAGCAGGGCTGTCGCCTGCTTTTCCATTTCCACGCAGTAACCGGCTACGCGCGAACGGAAATAGCGATGAAGTACGTAGGCAGGGATCGCCACGGTCAGACCCGATGCCGTGCAGATCAGCGCTTCGCCGATACCGCCGGCCATCTTGGCAGGGTCGCCGATACCGCCGGCCATCACTTCCATGAACATGCGGATCAAGCCGATCACGGTGCCGAACAGCCCCAGCAGCGGACCGATCAACGCGATTGTGCCCAGCGTGTTGAGATAGCGCTCCATCCGGTGGATCACATGTCGACCGGTATCTTCGATGCGCTCCTTGATCAGCTCACGCGAGCGGTTGCGCACGGCCAGCGCCGAAGCCAGCAATTCGCCCAGTGGCGAACCCGCCGCCAGCGTTTCCAGGTGGCGCGGATCCAGTTGGCCGGTACGCGCCCACTCCCGCACTTCTTCGCCCAGGCCCGGCGGCAATACCGACTTGCGGCGCAGGGTCCAGCAACGCTCGAGCACGATCGCCAGGGCGACCGCCGAACAGATCAGGATGGGCACCATTGCCCAACCGCCAGCCATCAGAATTTCCAGCACGTTCCGACCCCACCAAACGACCTATCGACGAGCGCGCATGATAGCAGTGTCGCCCCCGCGTACTGCGGCACGCGTGGCATTCCCGGCTTCATCCAGGCCCCTGATTCACTCACGCCAATAGCGTGGTCGACGCTGCCGCCAGCCCTGCTCGCGCCGCGCGCCGGCATCAGGCGGAAAATCCAGCGGCATGGCGCCCTGTTCGGCGGTATTGAACACCGGCACCTGCGCGTCAGCATAGCGTGCCAGCACTTCGGGCTTGGGATGGCCAAAGCGGTTGCGCCAGCCCGCCGAGACCACTGCCCAAGGAGCCTGGATAGCGGCAATGAATGCCGCACTGGACGAGGTTTTGCTGCCGTGGTGCGGCACCAGCAACACCGGTGGCATGCCCGGACCCAGCGCTGCAGCGACCTGCGGCTCCATTTTCGAGCTGATGTCGCCAGTCAACAAAATCCTTCCGCCACGCCCTTCCACCAGCAGCACACACGAGCGGTCATTGCCCTTGCCGCCCAGTTGGTCGGCCGCGGGACTCAGTACGCGAAAACGCACGCCGTCCCATTGCCAGGACTGTCCGGCCAGGCACTGTGTCATGGGAAAAGACATCCGCGATGGCTCCCCGGCGTAACGTTGCGCTTGTGGAAACGCCGTGGCGACCGCCGCCGCGCCCCCAGCGTGATCGTTGTCGGCATGACTGATGATCAGCATGTCCAGCCGGTCAATGCCCAGCGCGTGGATCGACGGCAGCACTACCGATTCGCCCAGGTCGAAGCCGGAGGGATAGCGCGCGCCAGCGTCGTAGACCAGCACATGCTCGCGCGTACGCAGCAACACCGAAAGCCCCTGCCCGACGTCCAGCACCCACACCTGAAACGCACCGTCCACCGGCAGATCGCGTGGTGGCAACACCAATGGCAGGAATAGCAGCAGGCCGAGCCCGCGCAATGGCATCCCGCGCGGAAGGAAGATCCACCACGCTCCCAGCAGTGCCAACAGCAACGCCCACGGCTGCACAGACGGCAGATACCAGTGCGCGCCGGGCCAGGTCGCCATTTGTTCCAGCAACCACCATTGCGCGTGCGCCAGTTGCGCGGCCAGCCACAGCACCGGCGTC
>Ga0302234_10000666_pt1 | contig 26394 bp, 27 predicted proteins | sample II_Palsa_N3_2_FD_193576 | JGI IMG/M metagenome (GOLD analysis project Ga0302234, IMG submission 193576) | Peat permafrost microbial communities from Stordalen Mire near Abisko, Sweden - II_Palsa_N3_2 | ecosystem: Environmental > Terrestrial > Soil > Palsa > Peat permafrost | place: Sweden... | reverse complement strand
TCCCTCCACTCCACGGCCGTCGGCTCCATTGTGCTCCATCTCCAACATCGTGTCGTGCTCCGTTCTCGCCCTCAAGGGTCAGTAATTCCTTGATCATGAGCGTCTCACACGACATTGGCAGAGAGGGAAGCAACTGCGCGATCTGGTGTCAAAGCTCGTCAGCGACGCCGTCAATGTCATTCTCAACAAACACGATCAGCCAGTCCGCATCGAGATCGGTCGATGGGAGCTGTCTGCGCCTCATCGGGTCGCACCCGGTGAGACAGTCAACAGCGAGTTCGTCGGCAGGGCTCGCGCCTCTCAGCTGCTCCTCTGCTTGCTACACCAGGAACTGGGGACGGGGACCCAAGAGGAGCTTGAGGCCGCGCTCGCCGAAGAGAATGTCGAGGTTGCAGTTATCTGGTGCGTGCAGGACAGCGAATGGCCTGAGACGCCTGCCGGGCAATGGTTGCGAGAGCACGAAGACGATCTCTTCATCGACAGAGCTGGACCGCCCGATACCTCTGGTCCGCCAACTGCGATCGTGCGCGCCCTACTGGATGTCGTGTTCACCGCACTAACTCAAATTAAATCTGAGGGACTGATGCATGAGCAACGCTGAGGATAGCGTCGTGATTGATGCTCGGGTTCGAGCGGCGTTGCTGTGGGACGTGCCGTGGCTCGAATCAGCTGACGCGGGTGCGCAGCAGTGGCTAAGAGCCCTACGGCTCGAATTCCCCTACGTCGGCGAGCTCAACGCCAAAGACCCGCTCTCCATTGCTGCGCATGTGGTTCAGGCAGTGATGCATGGAGATATCGCCACCGCCACGTCGCATCGCTCTACCCTTAGTGAGGGGGGTGAGGCAGATCAGCTACTCGGTGGCCTATTGGCTCTCTGGCTCGACCTGGACTCACCTGATGCTGTCGGTCAGACCGTTGACGATGTCGCCGACATCATTAGCCGGATCGAGGAAGCCGATCTGCGCGCTCGCCTGCTGTTGCGCCTGGCTGCTTTCGCTCTTCACCGCCGCCAACAAGCGCAGGCACGCGCCGCTCTATGCGAGGCTGTGAACACCACTGACCTGAGCACCAGGCTCGGCGTTGTCGCGCGTCGTTGGGCCGCGAGCGAGGGGATCGAGATCGCTGGATTCAATCCCTACGCCTCTACGCGAACCCCAGAGGACCCTCTCTTGGCGCTACCGTGGATTCGAGGGCAGGCTCTCGAAGCGTCAGCAGCGATCTCCGGGGAACGTTTCGAGCACCATCTGCGCGGGGTGTGGGATACGAGCTTTCACATCGGTAGAACAAAGCAGGACGAGCTACTCGCCGCGTATACGCAAGCTGACTGGTGCGGTGCGCTCGACCTCCGTGGCGTCCTTCGCAAGCTTCTCTCTTCACAGATGCTCCTCGGCGAGCCACAGAAGCCTGACCAGAGGAGATGGGCGCTTGTCTCGTGGGCGACGAGCCCACAGGCAAAAGCTGTGCCTGCCGCGATACTCGCCTCCGAAGACCAGCTGGATGCCGCTGGAGCGGCCGACCTACTCGCCGAGGTCCGTCGTGACGGTATTGCTGGCTGGCAGCCTTACGTTGAGGTGGCGGCCGGAGTTTGGGACCTGCTCGACGATGACGGGGCACGCGACCTTCTCCACACTCTCGCCGGTCCAGAGGCACAACCCGATACTCCCCAGCTCGCAAGCGTGTTCGCCAACCTCCTTTGGCGCGTACCAGATGAGTGGTCCAACGCGTTCGTCGATGCTAGCGACACGACGCGCGCTGCGATGGTGCAACTACTCGATCCACATCACCTTGAAGTCATGCCTGCGGTACTCAAGAGCGGGATCGCTGAATATCGCCGACAGCTCGGTGAGCAAACCGCCTTCGACCTGGCGTTGGCGTTTACTGAGCAAGGCACCACAGGTTCGCTCGCGCCCTCTTCGCCCGCCGATGCAATCACTCTCCTTGAATGGCACCCGGCTTCAGTCGACACCTCCACTATCGAAGCGTTCGTCGATCGTCTGGAGGCGGGGGCGCGAAGCGCGCTTAAGAAGGCGCGTGAAAACGCTTGGGGTATGGGCGATGCGGGTACCCGTCATCTCGCCGAGCTGGCGATACATCTCCCGAATCCCCCTCACTCAGTGATCGACATCCTGATCGAGATGTGCGAAGACGATCACACTGCCGCGGCCTGGCAGTTCGGTGCGCTCGAGGGTCTCATGATCCTGCGTGGCGCCGACCAGCTTCCGGACGCCGATGTCGCACGTATCCGTCAACTTGCCATATTCCCTGGCCGCGGGCTATTCGGAGAGAAAATCTCGCCGACGCTGCTTCGCGCGGCTCAATTGCGCGTCTACGCTCATAGTCTCACTGATGCCGACGTGACTTGGCTTGCGACCTGTGCGCGTGGAAGTGACGTCCAGAGTCGACTCGTGGCTATTGCCGCGCTTGGCGACATTGACAGCGACGTGACACCAACGGTTGAGTGGTCCCTGGTGAGCGGCTTGTTCGACCCAGCTGACGAGGTGGTCGTGCGCGCTGTCGCTGCGCTCACCGATAAGGCCACAGCTAGTGCTGACGTAGCGGTCGTGGTGCAATCACGTCTCAGCGACCTTTATCAGAACGGGAGTCGCAAGGTCCGGCGACAAATCGTCAGAGCCGCAGCAAATCATCATCAGCTGGCAGCAGAGGACATCCTGACCGCCGCTCGCCGCGATCGAGCCTGGTCAGTGCGCCGGGAGGCCAGCGCCAACGACCACACGCCTGCTTAAGACTGTTTGGACACCTCGGCGGATGGCGGTCCCTCGGTGACTTCCAGCCCTCGCGGATCGTTGGCCCCACGACGGGACGCTCTCTTTCTACCCAGCCTCCCCTTGACGCTCGCCGATCAGCTACAAGCCGGCCTCGTCGCCAGAGACGGGGTCTCCACGGCCTACATCCCAGGAGGCATCTTGAGATCCTGCATCCCCCTGTCGGACCAGTCGCGGGCTATCTTGGCATTGTTTGCCGCCATCAGCTTGGCCATCGCGTCTACGAGAAGGTCGAGCAGTTCTTCCGTCTCTTCCGACTCCCAGTAGAAGCTCGTGGACGCCGCGTGGCGCCGCAACTCCGCCTCCAGGAACCGGCGTGCTTCCACCTCCGTGAGCCCGTAGTCCGCCATCAGTCGGGCTCGTGCTCGTACTTGTCCGCGATGCGCTTCATCGCCGCGTCAAGCTCCGCTATCGCCGCGTCTGCCGCCTTGTCCAGCCCGCGTTCCGCCTCGCCGAGCTTCGTCGCCGCGTCGCGCACAGCCTCGTCCCCCTCCCAGAGGGTCGCGAACGCCTCCTGCTCCTGCGTTGGCGTCCCGGGCAAGCTCGTCAACGGGGACACGTCCCGTTGGGGGTCGGAAGGCCCAGGGTATATACGGAAAATCCTGGCGTTGCGTACGCCGTGACGGTACAGCGCCTGAAACTCGCGCCTCAGCTGGTGCGGATAGTCTGGAGTGAAGCCCGATTGCTCCATGATCGCGTCGCCGCGCTCGTCAAAGGTGCTTCGCGTGGCTTTGAGGGCTAGGTTGAAAACGTCCGTGGCTCCTTCCACGCGCTCCAACGCTTCGCGGACACTCGGGCTTGCCGTCGTGTTCGCGCGCCCGTCGTCAACGAACTCGCGCCAGATGACGAGGAGGGGCGCGTCACGCGGCCCTTGGTCGTCCGAGCGCTTTAGACGGACGCCCTCGCTTAGGTGGCGATCCTCCGCGATAGCTCGTCGCAAGGCGATTAGCTCCTCGCGGATCGGCGTGTAGACCTTCGCCTTCCGCCGGATTTCGGACAGGGCCTTACGACGCCGGTCTTCAAGCACGACGCTCGCGTAATACAAGCCGACGGCACCACCGAAGCTGCCGAGCAAAGCCGCGCCTACGGCCACTGCAGAGGTCACCCACCATCGCTCGCCGCTCGAGACGTGGAGCACGATCGGGGCTGCTTGCTGCGCGAGGATGAGCGGGTCAGAGCCTATCAACACCGGGAATGCTTGCACGAGACCTCGACACCTCCGATACGACCGAGTCGCCCGCAAAGATGGTGCCTCATGCGCGTCCAGCCCCCCAGCTGCCTCCCAGCGACCCCTGACGAGGCGGCCTCGTGACCGTACGCCTTGAGTGGGATGGGAAGCCTGAGCACGTCGAGCGCATCCACCTGCCCTTCCAGACGGTCGAGACCATCAACGAGTCCAGAGCGACTCGAGAGCGAGATACGGGAGCACTGTTCGGTGGCAACGACCCACAGACTGCCGAGCGGAATCAGCTCATCTGGGGCGACAACAAGCTGGTGATGAGCAGCCTGCTCGCAGACTATGCCGGCAAGGTCAAGCTTGTCTACATCGACCCGCCCTTCGATACCGGCACCGATTTCTCCTACCGCGTGGCGATCGGCGAGACATCAGTGATGAAGCAACCATCGATCCTTGAGGAGCACGCCTATCGAGACACATGGGGCAGGGGCCGTTCTTCATACCTTCAGATGCTTTACGAGCGAATCGTCCTCATCCACGAGTTGCTGAGCGAGGATGGCACCCTCTTCCTGCATCTTGGATCGAACGTAAGCCATTACGGCAAGCTCATTTGTGATGAGGTGTTCGGAGCAAATGGATATGTAAACGAGATCATCTGGAAGCGGCAGACTGCTCACAGCGATATCGGGCAAGGCGCTCGGCATCTTGGACGATTGCACGACACACTCCTGCTCTATCGCAAGGGAGAGGTATGCCCGTGGAACATGGAGTTCACCGCCTACGATGAGAGCTACACGGATGCGTTTTATAAGCACATTGAGCCGGAGACGGGCCGCCGCTACCGCTTGAGCGATACAACCGGTCCCGGAGGTGCAGCCAAGGGCAACCCGCACTACGAGTTTCTTGGCGTCACACGGTACTGGCGATTCAGCGAAGCTCGGATGAAAGAGCTCTACGAGCAGGGGCGCATCGTGCAGACAAAGCCCGGCGCCGTGCCGGCCCAGAAGCGGTACCTCGACGAGATGCCAGGAGTTCCACTTCAGGACATCTGGATGGACGTGCCTCCCGTGCAGGCCCAGGCCCACGAGCGACTTGGGTACGACACTCAGAAGCCCGAGGCGCTACTGGAGCGCGTGATCAAGCTCGCGAGCGACCCAGGCGATCTCGTCGCAGACATCTTCTGCGGCTCCGGAACCACTGCAGCGGTCGCCGAGAAGCTCGGTCGGCGCTGGATCGCCTGCGATCTCGGTCGCTTTGCGATCCACACGACGCGGAAGCGTCTCCTGAACATTCCCGACTGTCGCCCGTTTGACATCAAGAATCTCGGCGCCTACGAGCGTCAACGGTGGCAGATCGAGTCCGGGAACGGTGCGTTGCGGGCGTATCTGGACACCATCTTGGCCTTCTACCATGCCGAGCCCGTCGATGGGTTTATCCAGCTCCATGGCCGCAAGGCTGACCGCATGGTTCACGTCGGCGCCACGGATGCACCGGTTACGATCGACGAGACCGAAAACGTCATTGATGAGATGGCCGACAACGGGATCGAGGCGTGCGACCTTCTCGGTTGGGAGTGGGAGATGGGGCTCCATGACACGATCTCTGAGCGTGCCCGCCGCCGCGGCCTGGATCTCCGGCCTCGTCAGATTCCACGGGAGGTCATGGAGCTCCAGGTGTCCGAGGCGGTGCGGTTTTTTGAGCTTGCTTTCGTTGACCTTGATGTTCGTCGCAAAGGCCGCGAGGCGTGCGTGGTACTCAAGGACTTTGCGATCCCCAGCGAGGATCTCATCCCACAGAAGGTCCGCGAGAGCATCGCGTCGTGGTCTGATCTCATCGACTATTGGTCGGTGGACTTCGACTTCAGCGACGAGGTCTTCCATAATCAATGGCAGGCATATCGGACTCGTGAGAACCCCGCCCTCGCAACCCAGAGCGACTGGCACGAGTATCCGAAGCCCGGCAGCTACGCGATCGTCGTGAAGATCATCGACATCTTCGGCAACGACACGACCAAGCTGGCCGAGGTTCGCATCAAATGAGCCCGGAGGAGCCCCCGGCTCCGGCGAGTGATCCGTACGCCCTTCCCGAGCGGCGCAAGCCCAGCGAAGGCACCTACGCAGTGAACGGAGTGCGAGCCCATGTCGACGCATGGCGCGCACAAGAGTATCCGGGAGCCTCAGCCACCTCTCGGAGACTGCTGAGCTTCTGGTTCGCTGATGAGCATCGCTCCGACGACGGCCAACCATTTCGCTTCTATTTCTGCCAGCGCGAGGCCGTTGAGACGTTCATCTACTTGACCGAGATCGAGCCGGTTCGCGCGTTGGCCGACCTCCTTGAGTACGCCGAGCACGGCATGACAATCCAACCCGGCGAAACCAAGCGCCAGCGATTGGCGATGAAGATGGCGACGGGCTCGGGCAAGACGATGGCGATGAGCCTCTGCATCGTCTGGTCCTACTTCCACGCGCTATACGAGTCAGACTCCCCGATGACGACCTCGTTCCTCGTGATCGCACCGAACCTGATCGTGTTCGAGCGCTTGAAGTCTGACTTCGGCGACGGAGCGACTTTTCGTCGCGATCCATTGGTCCCGCCGGAGTGGTCGCATGACTTCGACCTTGCCGTGCTCTTGCAAGACGATCCCTCTCCGGTCACTGCCCGAGGAGTGCTGTATCTCACGAATATCCAGCGGTTGTACGAGCCGTCCACGGCGCGCGGCAAGAACAAAACGGCTCCCAATCCGGTGGAGGCGATGGTCGGTCCCCGTGTCAACCGCGACGTCGATGCGTCCTCCGCCGAGCGTCTATTCGATGCCATCTCAGAGCGCCAGCGAGTGATGGTCGTAAACGACGAGGCGCATCACGTCCACGACGAGAAACTCACTTGGAATCAGACGATAGAGAGGTTGCACGCCGAGTTGCGAAAGCAATCGCCAGACGATTCTAATGCCGGGGTGGTTTCGCAGCTCGACTTCTCTGCCACTCCGAAGTACGAGAAGGGCGGTGTCTTCCGGCACGTTGTGGTCGACTATCCGTTGGCTCAGGCCGTCGCTGACGGGATCGTCAAGACACCGATTATCGGAGAGGTCAAGGGCGCTGAGATTGAGCTGGGGGATACTTCCTTTCAGCGCAACCGCCAGTGGCTCGATGTCGCTGTGGGCCGATGGAGGGCGTTCCAGGAGACGCTCTCACCGTCGGGTAAGCGGCCGGTCCTCTTTGTGATGTGTGAGAACACGCTTGCTGCCGACGAGGCAGGCGACTATCTGCGCCAGCTTCCAGACTTCTCCGGCGACCGACTGCTCGTCATCCATACCACCCGCTCGGGTGAGATCACCAAGGACGACCTCGATCTGGCTCGGCGCGCTGCACGGGACGTGGACGGACCCGATAGCCCTATCCGTTGCATTGTCAGCGTTCTCATGCTGCGTGAGGGCTGGGACGTCCGAAACGTCTGCGTGATTGTCACGCTGAGGGCTCTTACCGCCGCGAACAAGATCCTGCCCGAGCAGGCCCTCGGGCGTGGCTTGCGTCGGATGACCCCGCCTGGCTCAGGATTCGACGAGCGCGTGGTCGTGATCGAGCACGAAGCCTTCCGCCACCTCTGGAACACAGAGCTCGACGGGGGCCTCATAGTCGAGCGCGAGGACGCCGACAAGATCAAGCCCGGAGCACTGACGATCTTTGCCGACGAGGCAAAGCGGCGTTTTGACATCGTGATCCCGCAGCTCACGCGTGCTTTGGCTCGCTCGGACAGTGCCCTGAGCCAGCTAAATCCAAGCGACGTGCCCGATCCGAAGCATCGACTCGCGGTACCCGACGTGCAGCCAGACGAGTACGTGCAGTACCGCGGCATGCACCTGATCGACAAGGGCATCATCGAGGAGTACGAGTTCCTCGTTCCCTACGCAGAGGACCCATCCGGCGTGATCACCTACTACACGCGCAGCGTCGCCAAGGCAGCTGGGGTCGACCGGCTCTCTGGGGCGTTCGCCACGCTCGCGCCGATGGTCCGCGACTACCTCAAGACCCGCGTGTTCGAGCAGTCTGTCGAGCTGGACGACAAGGTTGTCCTGCGCCGGCTGGCAGAGAACGATGCCCAAAAGCTCGTTGAGAGCGCATTTGGCGAGGCGATCCGTGCGCTGGCGATCGTCGAGCGCGAACCAACGATCACCGAGAACGCCTTCCGGCTGTCCCAAACCCCGCCGTTTCCTTGGTCTCGCCAGACCGTTGAGGGCAAGCGCACGATCTTCAACCTCACACCCGTCGACAACGCCCTGGAGGGCCGCTTCGCACAGTTCCTTGACCGGGCGACCGACGTCACCGCCTGGGCGAAGCTCACGATGAACAGCCGCTTCGCGCTGGAGTACATCTCCAAGGCAGGCGCCCTGCGCTACTACTACCCCGACTTCGTCGTGCGGCTGACCGACGATAGCTGCCTGATCATCGAGACCAAGGGCCAAGAAGATCTCGACGTCGCCCTCAAGGACCGCCGCGCTCGGCGCTGGTGTGAGGACGCGACACGCCTCGCGGGCCGAGAATGGGCCTACGAGAAGGTCGGCCAAGCGACCTTCGACGCCTACACCGGACAGGACTTCGACGGTCTACGACGCTTCATCGCCGCAGGCGACAAGAGCAAGTCATAGCGTGAGCGCGAATACCGTCCCAAGCCGGTGGGAAGATAGCCCCTAAGCTCTAAATGGAGGGGCCCTGATCCATGCCACCACCTACCGACACCCAGATCGATCTCTTTGCGTGGGCTCGCGAGCTCGAGCAGGAGAACGAGCGGATCGCCAAGGTCAACGATGAGCGCGCACGCCGCCGCGGATACCTAGTGTTTGCGACCGACCCGGCCGTCTCCCCGGAAGACCCAAACTACTGCGAGATCTACGCCACCGAGGCAAGGACACCCAACCAGGCGGCGGGCAAGATCCGCCCGCTAGCCGCGGGACGGCGCCTGCACGCGTATCTAGCCACCGGCAAGTACAAGCACGAGCTCGCAGACGCCCGCTGGGTCGCATAGACCTCGAGAACCTAGGTGCAGCGTCTGCAGGAATTTCGCCGCTGATCCGGGTCGAGCCTCGAAAGGTCCGGGGGCTACGACGGCGAAGTATCCTCGAAGCTATGTCCGACAAAAGCGCGATCGAGTGGACTGAGGCGAGCTGGAATCCCGCCACGGGGTGCAGCAAGGTCTCTCCCGGTTGCGCCCACTGCTACGCCGAGACCTTCGCTGAGCGTTGGCGCGGGATACCAGGGCACTCTTACGAGCAGGGCTTCGACCTCAAGCTCTGGCCCGAGCGGCTCGAACTCCCGCTGCGATGGAGACGGCCTCGGATGATCTTTGTGAACTCGATGTCCGATCTCTTTCACGAGGCGATTCCAGACAGCTACATCAGGCAAGTCTTCGACGTCATGGGGCAGGCTCATTGGCACACCTTCCAGGTGCTGACGAAGCGGGAGGACCGTTTGACCGACCTCGCGCCTGATCTTGATTGGCATCCGAACATCTGGCTGGGCGCGACGATCGAGAACCGGAAGTTCGTGCACCGCGCCGACCGGCTCCGTGAAGTCGATGCAGCCGTGCGGTTCATCAGCGCCGAGCCGCTGCTCGGTCCTCTCGAAGGCCTCGACCTCGAAGGCATTCACTGGCTGATCGCCGGGGGCGAGTCAGGGCACCGCCACCGCCCCGTGCGGGAGGCGTGGATCACCGACCTCCGCGACCGCTGCCAGGACGAGGGCGTCGCGTTCTTCTTCAAGCAGTGGGGAGGCCACCGGGCGAAGACCGGCGGCCGCGAGCTCCAGGGACGGACGTGGAACGAGTTCCCGCAGCCGCTCGTCGTCGCCTAGAAGAGGTTGAGCCGCGTCTGTCCGTCGCGCCCGCGCAGCAGGGCTTCGCGGAAGAACTTCGTCGCTTTCTCAGACCGCGACGCGATCATCAGGTCGTAGAGCGGCACCCGTTTCTCGTGCTGCCGGATCACTTCCGACTCGAAGTGTTCGTAGCGAAGGACGCGCAACTGGCGCTCGAACCAGTCGCGTAGCGACGTGCCCGCTTTGCCCGAGGTCGGTCCGATGATCTCTGCCGGGGCGGGATGGTTCAGGACCCCCGAGGCCTTGCCCTCATGGCCGGCCCGCAGCGCGCGCACGAAGCCCGGCACGGGCAAGTTGATCAGTAGGTCGAGGTGCTCGTACCGCTCAGCGAAGAACTCAATCGTGGAGAACTTGAAGTCGAGCGCGGCCGGATCGGCGTACAGGACGAGCAGCGCGTTGCGCGGGATCGCCTCGAGGATCGCGTCGTGGACGGCGGCGCTGTTGGCGTCACCCTCAATCACTGGATGCACCGTCGCGTCAACCTTGGTCTCATCCAGCCTCGCCTGCAACGCCTTTACACAGCGTGGGTCGGCGTCGGCGAAGACGTAGTGCGTGAACGGCGAGTCGATCTTCACGGCCTCAATCGGCGAGCCCGGCATGAAGGTCCCGAGGTCCTTGACCTTCAGCATGCCTGGACCGGCGAAGAGCTCGACCCAGGCCAGCGGGCCGCCGTACGCGCGCTTCATGCCCTTGCCAACGATGTCGGCGTAGTAGCGAGCGATGTGCGCCTTGTCGAGCGAGTGCAGGCAGACTTGGCGTGCGGGCCGTTCGTCACTGCCTTTGACGAGTGTCTTATCCCGATCGAGTTTCGCCAGCACGGCGAGCTCCGGCGTGGTGGCCTCACCGTCGGGCTCGGGATCGGGCTCGCGCCGGTAGTCGTCGGGGTCGAAAAGGGAGTAGGGGTCGCCCATCGGGCTAGCGAGCTTACGCCGCACGGCGGGCGGAATCGCAAGCGTGAGTCCGCGACGCTCTGCAGTACCCTCCCACTGGCACTCACAGCCACCGCGACTGGAGTTGGCACTGCAGGGCATCCGCTGCTCACGTGCCGCAACCGGTATCTGAAAACCGGGCGTCTCGATCAACGGAGGGCCAACGACAGCCGCACTGCGACGCCGCGTCCGCCCGTTCTCCGTCGCATACTGGTGGGATGGAGCTGCGCGACAGATTTTTGGGCCCGATCGCCCGCGAGACCGGGGGAGATCCGGAGGGTCCGGCGGCGGTCGACTTTGGCGACCTAGTCAGGAAGCTAGTTCTGTTTGATCGAATCATCGTCGAGTCGCACAACCTCAAGGAGCCTGCGCCGATCGCGCAGAAGTTCGGCTACGACGGCGCGAAGGCACTGCTTGAATCGGGACGGGTACGCCTTGTGAACGACATGGTGTGGGTTGCCGATATTGGTCAAGCGCCGCGGCCCAACAGGCCAGTTCTTCCCCCTGGCTCGTACTCGATCAATGCCGCCCGCTTGACACCGCCGCGGGAGTTTCTGTCGAGGCAACTCCATCAGATCGATGACATCCCTGGGCTGACTGCGAAGCAGGCTAAGCGGCTCCGGCAGCTCACTGGAAGTCGCCTCGTGAGCAATCCCGAGGAGGCGGTTCGGCTCGCGCAGGAGCAAATTACGAGAGATTTCGAGGCGAGTCCTCCGATTCTAAAGCTGTCCGTCGCCCGTGCGTTGAAGCGCCAATTTAAGATCGACCTCGATCCGGCTCAGTTGGACCTTCGCCTAGAACGACTCAGCGAGCGGGACTGGTGCGCCGAGACCGACCTCGGCAGGCTCACGAAGTTGACCACGAAGCAAGTACACGATGTTGTCGGTCAGGGCCTGTCTGCGGCATCCGCTCTCAACGTCCGCCTCGCCCTGATGCGGGAATTCACGGCACTCACCGGCTTCCAGGCCGACGATCTGCCGCTCTTCGAGGAAAAGCTGGAGTTTCTCGTTCGTGACCTTGACCCCGGCCTGCAAAACCAGCGCTTTGATCGGGTGCGCGAGATTGTCGGAATGCCGGATGTGAGCGGAGACCCGGCCGTCCATGACGTCGATATGGCGAAGCTGATCGAGATAACCGCCGGTCCAGAGGTGCGGGAATTTCGCGGATGGCTGCGGAACAGCGATTCGCTCACTGATAAGGAGCTGGCTGACCTCGTTCATCCAGTCCGGGACGCTCTCGGAAAGGCCATACGTGGCTCAGCTGCAAAGGCGGTACGCCTCGCTACCTCCACCGTTGTAGGCGTGGTTCTGCCGCCTGCTGGTGTTGGCCTCAGCGTTCTTGACACCTTCCTCGTGGATAAGCTGATGCCTACGCCCGGTCCCACTGCCTTCTTGGGCCACCTCTCCCGATCGGTCTTTCAGTCCTGACGGACGTCACCGGTCAGCGCTCGATCGGACAACGAAGGGCGCCTGCGACCTTCATCGCGCATACCCGATGCTGACCGTTCCCCAAACGGTCACCGTCAAGCCAAATCGGCTCAGTACCGAACTCCCATACCGCCCACTCGGCCTCGCTATCGAGCCCTGCCGTCTCAACAACATCAAACCAGCCCTGGCCGGTGGCATCGACCGCCGCTGACGCCAGCTCCGCCGCCAGACACCAATCCGGCTGGTGATACGGACACGTAGCGATCCGATCGGAAAACCCGGCGGCAAACAACTCGAATGCTTGACGACGCTCCTCGGCCGTCGAGTCGCGTCCCGGGGCCGCGCCCGCCTCCACCAACATCCGTTTGTGCTCCTCCTCAAGCGGACACTTGAAGAGGTGATGCGGAAACGGAAGGCCTGCGACAGGTACAACTTCCCAATGGTGCTCAGACCGCCAATCGTCCTCGTCAACGTCCATATACGCCGAGGATGACAGAGACAGTGCGCGGAGGAAGCGCGATCATCCGGAGGCCGCGACGCAGCTCACCGGTTACGACATCAAGCAACCGAACTAGAGCAGATAGCCACATCGGGGAAGTCGGAGGATGTGCTCGCGGAAGCGATCAGGAAACGGCGTCCAGTAGCCGCATGTTGATATGCCGGATACAGCGCACGCAATTGAAGAACTCACCGAGCGTCACTACGAACTCGTTGCTCATCAGCGCGAAGGCCATTCCCATGGTCTGCCATTGCTCGTAGACCACGCGCTTGTTCGGGTTGACGTGTGAGAGTCCGCCGTAGAGGAACGTGTTGAGTACCCGCCTCCGTGTGAGGTGAACGTTGTCGATGACAAACATCGTGTTCGAGTCGAGGCGGTCATTCAGAGCCTTGCGGACCCGGCCGAACTCCACGCGGACGTCCTGCGGGACGCCCGGCTCGGCGTAGATGTCTGCCAACTCTTGGATTGAGATTCCGTCGCCGTTTTGCTGGAAGAGGCGGATCGTCAGCACGAACGCTCTGATTGCCTCGTCGTCCGGGCCGACGAACACGGCCTCCGCGGGCCCGGTGAGGTCCCCTTGGACGATGACCCCGCTCTGCTGGTCGTAGAGCGCTCTCGCGAATCGGGAGCCGTCGAGCTCGTCCGCCTTGTCGTTGAACAGGCGCAGGCGGCGAGTCTGGTCTATGGAGAGCGCGCTCATTCGGTAGTCATTGGCAGACGGGCTGAGGGGACGAGCGAGGTTGCCTGGTTCACAACCGACCAGCTTACGGACGCCGCTCTGTCCGCCCTGACGATGGCGTTGCTGGGTGATCCGAGTGCGGCGATCCTCGCTGACGGTGGCGCTCATCGGGGCGCAAACGGACGGTAGCGCCCACTCCGGTCGAGTGACCCCCCGCGCCTCAGGGGATGATGGGCTCTTGTGAGCCCTAGAGAGAATGCCCTGGCGCGCGGATTCACGGCCGGTACATATCACGTCACACGCCAAGGCGAGGTGGCAGCCGCCAGAAAGAGAGACTCCTCAAAAAGAAATGGAGGATGGGCATCTATCAAATCAAGAACAGCAAAAAGAAAGTTACCCAACAGCTGCGCCGCGGTCGATTGGTGGGGTCAGGAACTCTGCTCCCTTGGAACTCCAGTCGTCGTAGACCTCTTGGATGTTGGCGACACGAATGTTCAAGAAGCTGCTGGACGTGTTGGGATCGGGCGCGAGATCCGTTGCTACTTGCGCGACCCGGACGGGCACCTGATCGAGGTCGGCCAAGCGAACCCAGCCTTCTTGGAGGAGCACGCCTCGTGAGGCTCCGCCGACACTCCGGTAAACAATGGGACCAACCGGGCGGCACCGAGAGCGACCACGTACCTGTCTCAGCTAGGGATTCCGACCGTTGGTCTTACGGCGCCATGCTCTCGCGGGCCCCTCGAAGCACTGAACGTAGGCTGATCTGATGCCGACTGCCCTCGTCCCGCTCGGATGCAGCGATCGCCCTGTCAGACGGACCTGAGGTCTGCGGTCATCGGTGTCGTTCGGGGGGTCTGCTGGTCGTGGTTTGTGACGCGTCGTGTTGGCACGATGATGAGGGTTAGGATGAGGCCTAGGGCGAAGATGGCGGCGGCCCACCAGAACGCTGTGGTGTATCCGTGGACGGTGGCGGTCGCCGCGAGCTGGCTAGTACCGTGGTGCGAGCTGAGGTAGTGACGGGCGGCGCTGGCGAAGATCGTGCTCAGTAGGGCGGCTCCGATCGAGCCGCCGATCTGCTGGGAGGTGTTCGCCAGTGCTGCTGCGACGCCGACCTGACTCTGCTGGACGCCTAGGGTTGCAGCGCTCAGGGAGGGTGGGACGATGAGCCCTAGGCCGAGTCCGGTCACGATGAGGCCGGGCAGGATGTGTGATACTAATCCGCAATCAAGTTGAGTGATGTTGTGATCCAGTCGTGGCTGGCGAGGGATTGGATTGTGGTGTGGTCGGCTTCCAGGGCGCGTAGCTCCTCGGCGAGGTCGTCTTCGACTTCGCCGAGGGTGTCGTAGGCCGTGTTGGCGAAGCGCCGCTTGCGGATCAGATCCCGTAGCTGCTCGGTGGGGTTCAGCTCGGGGCTGTAGGGCGGCAGGGTGATGATGCGAATGTTCTCTGGCTGCGGTAGTGCGGTGGCGGTGTGCGATCCGGCGCCGTCGCAGATCATCACGATTAGCTCGTCGGGGTGGCGTCGTGAGACCTCGTTCACGAAGTGCCCGAAGCATTCGGTGTGCATGCTCGGCATGATCAGGCTGTCGAGCACGCCGTCGTGTGGGCACAGCGCGCCGTAGGCGTAGGTGTACTCGCGTACGGTCTGGCAGTTCACGACTGGCCGTACCCCGGCTGGTGCCCAGCAGCGCACCGGGCGGTTCATCCGCCCAAAGCGCGCCTCGTCCATGAACATCAGCCGCAGCGGGCGAGGGTCCTCGGAGCGGGCGGATGCCAGGAGGGTTGGGAAGTTTCCTTGAACGCCTCCTGGCGCTCGGGGTCGGCCTGTGGATGCCGTGGCCTTGGGATCACCTTACGCCAGCCGTGACGCGCGAGGATGCGGTACAGCGTCGAGGAGTCCGGGGACTCCCCACAGCGACGCTCAAGCTCAGTAAGCATCGCGGCGGCCGTGACCATTTGCCCTTCGCGCGCGGCGTCCTCGAAGTGCGCGACGAACTCGGCCTCGTGCTCGCTGCTGAGAAGCGCGCCACGCCGCCCACCCCAACCATCGGTGGACAACGTCCCCTCGCCGCCCCCGCTGAGATATTCCGTCTTGCGGCGATACACACTGCTGCGGCTCAAACCGACAGCCTCGGCGACATCCCGGGCCTCCCAGCCCAATGCCAACAAACGAATACACATCACCCGAGCGTGCTCACGGGCCGACAGACCCTTGTCCGCCAGCAGCTCCTCCATACGCTCAACAGTGCCCTCTGGGAACGGAATCGAAGTAGCCATACAGCAAAGTTCGACACCAATCCTACACCACCTACCTTGATTGCGGATTGGTATGAGGCGTATGCGCTGTGAACGCCGAGACGTGTGAAGGAATACATGCCAATGGTGGCAAGCGCCATACCTAGAGTGACTAGTGGCTTGACGCCGGTCCGGGGGACAAGTCGGATTTGGGCGACGGTTGCGCTGAGAATCGTGACTGCGGTCAATGGCAGGATCGCGACACCGGTGAGCAGCGGCGTGTAGTCGAGGCTGCGCTGCAGGTAGAAGGTGAGGAACAGGAAGACGCTGAAGAGCCCGCCGAAGGCGAGCAGCAGGGCGATGAACGCGCCGCCGCGGGAACGATCAGCCGGGATGCCGAGTGGAAGCAGCGGTTCGGACACTCGCCGCTCGATGAGCACGAAGCCGGTCAGCAGCACCACGCTTGCAGCGAGCGCGACGATCGTTACCGTCGCCGTCCAGGAGTGTGTCTCGGCGTTCGAGACGCCGTAAACGAGAGCGAACACGCCAACTGCCCCGGTGAGCAGACCCGGAAGGTCAAGATGCCGGGTCTGACCGAGGCGGACGTTCTTCAGTAGACGAAGGGCAAAGATGGCGGTCGGGATCGCGATCACGAGGTTTACGTACAGGCACCAGCGCCATGAGACCGCCTGTGTCAGTGCCCCGCCCAGGACGAGGCCGAATGAGCCACCGGCGCCGGCGATCGCGCCGAAGATCCCGAACGCCTTTGGACGATCGGGCGATCCGGCGAACGTGGCGGCCAGCAGCGCCAGCGCGGAGGGAGCCAGCAAGGCTCCGAACGCGCCCTGCAGAGCACGTGCGGCGACGAGCATCCCGAACGACTGGGCAAGGCCTCCGAGTGCGGACGCGCCGGCGAAGCCGATCAGACCCGCGACGAATGTCCACTTGCGCCCGAAGAGATCACCGAGCTTGCCGCCGAGCAGCAGCAGGCTTCCGAACGCCAACGCATAGGCCGTCACCACCCATTGCCGACTATCGGTCGAAAAGCCAAGCGTCCGCTGAGCTGAAGGCAGCGCGACGTTCACGATTGTCACGTCAAGTACCACCATCAGTTGCGCAACCCCGAGCAGCGCGAGAACCGCCCATCTGCGGGTCGGCGGCTCGGGTTGCGTTGCGGCGATTTTGATTGGTTGCTCGGGCATGGTCTGCTCCTTGGTCGTTTGGCGATGTGCCGGAACGCCCGTGCCTTCTGCGGGGCGGCTCGATAAACCCGGAGAGTTTCTTCTCAGGTGGTTGGGAAGTGAGGTCGTTCTGGTGTTGATCAGCCGGCCACGGGGACTGGCAAGGCGTGGTTGTCTTCCGCGCGTAGGCCCACATCCGCGTCGGCGCCTGGGGCGATGTCGGCGACGCGCACGTTTGGCGCTCGAAGTGCGACCACCGCGGCGATCACGAGTGCGATGCTGGCGCCTTGCAGTCCTCGCTGGAAGCCAAGCGTGAGCGCTTCGGAGTGTTGGGTGTGTATTGCGAGTAGATGGTTGGTGTGTACCGTGGCGAGGGAGACGAAGATCGCAAGCCCCAGGGCGGCACCGAGCTGAAAGGACGCGGTGATCAACGATGCTGCGAGGCCAGCCTTGTCGGCCGGCACACCCCCATTTGCGGCATTCTGAACGCTCACCATCACCAAGCCCAAACCGGCTCCCATGATCATCATCCCCGGAAGGATGTCTGCAGGATAGGTGCCATGCAGAGGCATCCGGGAGAGCAAGAACACTCCGGCGGCGCCCAGTAGCGCACCGGCGGCGATAAGCGGCCGGGTGCCGATCTTCGGGATCCCCTTCGTTGCCACGCCCGCTCCGAGCCCAATGCCCACCGTCAGCGGCAGATAACACAGGCCGGTGTGGATCGCCGAATAGTGGAGCACTTCCTCCATGTAGAGCGTGACGAGAAAGAACATCGTATAGAAGGCGGCCCACGCGAGAACCTGAGTGACATCGGCCTCCCACAGACCCTTGATCTTGAACAGCGACAGAGGCACGAGTGGGTTGCTATGGCGTTGCTCGTTGAACAGGAACAGGACGATGAGCACGACGGCGCCTGCAAGCTCCCCGAGAGTCCGAGCTGTGCCCCAGCCGACATTGGGTGCGTTCACCAGCGCATAGACCAAGAGAAGCATGCCGCCCGTGATGAGACCAGCGCCGACGGTGTCAAAGTCCCTGAGCGACGGTGCCTTGGGTCGGTCGCCGTCGATGATGCGAAACGAGGCCACGAGGATGACCGCCACTATTGGCAGGTTGAAAAGGAACACCCACCGCCAACTCACCTCGGACGTGAGCACGCCACCAAAGAACACTCCGGACGCGCCCGATATGGCGCCCATACCACCCCAAAAACCAAGGGCTTTGACCCGATCGCTGCGGGTATGAAAGGACGTCGTCAGGATGGAAAGCGCCGCGGGCGTCATCATCGCCGCGCCGATCCCCTGAGCTAGCCGGCCCCCGATCAGCACCCCGTCGCTTCCAGCCAAGCCGCACGCGAGCGACGAGATTCCAAAGAGCGCCGTCCCGGCAACGAGCAAGCGCCGCCGGCCGAGCAAGTCAGCCAAGCGGCCGCCGAGCAGCAGGAACCCGCCGTAGGTGAGCAGGTACGCGCTCGCGACCCACTGCAGGTTCTGGACCGAGAAGTGCAGATCAGTCCGAATCACCGGCAACGCGACATTTACGATGGACCCATCGAGAAGGTCCATGAACGCCACCGCGCACGTCAAGGCGAGGGTGAGCTTGCCGCGACGCGTCCCGAGGAAAGACGGTGGAGATGATGCTGCCGAGATAGCTTCCATCAGGAGAGCCCTCCAGATCGCAAATAGTCAGTGAGGCAACTAACTTAGCACACCGCGCCGAGGCTGAGGTGGCTCGCTAATGAAGCAGCGCCCGGCACGAACGCCAGGCAGACCGCCGGGCCCCGCCGAAATGCCGGCCTCCATGCGCGACCTGGCCGACAGCGAGACGATCAGACTGGCAGGAGCTTCCACAAACGCGACGTCAAGTAGCCGCCAACTCCTCTATAATGAGTAAGTGCGATGGCTAACTCAATGACAAGCGAGAGGCCCGGCAAGCGAGACCGCTTGGTAGCCGGCGCGGGCGAAACTATTTACCGCCAGGGGGTCGAGGCCACGACCATCGCGGATATCGCGGAGGTCGCGGACGTGCCGGTCGGCAACGTCTATTACTACTTCAAGACCAAGGACGATCTCGTCGCCGCGACAATCGACGCTTACGTCCAAGAGGACCATGAGCTCTTGTCGTCGATTGAGCAGCAGCACCGAGCCCCTAGGGCACGCCTGAAGGGGCTTGTTCGCCTGCTGGTGTCACAGTCCGATCGGGTGGTGCTGTACGGCTGCCCGAGAGGGAGCTTGTGCTCGGAGCTCGAGAAGCAAGATAACGACCTTGCGCGCGCGTGTGCGGAGCTCTTGCGTGCGCCGATCGACTGGGTCGAGCGGCAGTTCAAGGCGATGGGCAGGAGCGACGCTCGCGACTTGGCGTTCGCGCTGCTGGCGTCATACCAGGGAATCGCGCTCTTCGCGAACACGTTTCGTGATCCCGAGCTGATGGTGCGCGAGGGGCGCCGCCTTGAGCGTTGGATCGACTCGCTCGCTCGGGACTCCAAGGTCGCGCCCACTCGCTAGAGAAGCCGAGAAGAGCCGGGTCGGGCCTTGGTCACGACACAGCCGACCTTACCTCCCCGTCTAGAGCTGACTTCCGTCGGACGGTCGCCGCAATGCCTCGCTTAGTGATCGCCGGGCGGCACCAGCCGCGAGTCTGAACGTGGTTGGATAGCAGCTACCGCCCGTCAGGAGGCCGTCCACACAAAGCGCACGTGGCCGACGAGGCGATCATCGCCGTCGACGATCTCGATCGTTGTGTGCAGCTCGCGGGTCGCCATCTCGCCGTGGAAGCGGGGAGACACCGCTTCGCGCGCGCTCAGCAGGCCAGCGGCATTCACACGGCCGGGGATGACGGTGCCCGTGACCGTCGTGAGCACGGGCGGACTGTCGAAGCGCGTCCGCGCGATCGTCCCCGCGAGCGTCTCAGCTGCCTCCACCAGCCTCTGGAGGTCATTTCCGACGCGGCTACCAGCGGCGCGCTCAGCACGAGCTGCCGCGACGATCTCTTGGAGCTTGTCCTCATCCATGCCACGGCCGAGCGATTCGGGACCGCATCGGATCAGTGTCGAGCGGTTGACGGCTGGTGCTGGAGGCGTGCGACATTGCGAGCGATGGGTGCGCATCCCCTGGTTTGGTGCCAGCCGGCACGAACAGCGTCAAGCCGCGGCGAGCGTCGGGACGTACCGCTGGATCGCCTCGTATGCGTGGTCCTGGATCTCAGGGTCGCGGAAGTCGGGAACGATCTCGGCCTGGTCGATGACCGGTCCGGTGATCTTGCTGGCGGCGCTTGCGTAGAAGACGCCGCTCTGCAGTGACGCGTCCGTGACGGCATTGACGAGTCGCTCGGCCCCAACGTCCAGCTTGTGCCCGATGCGAAGGGCAGGCGCGAGGTACGGGAGCACGATCCGGCTGGCGATGATCCGCACGAGCGCGGGCTGGTCGCGCAGCGCCTCGGTTCCCGCGGTGTTTCCCGGCGACATCGTGATGAACCTGAGCTCGGGGTGCATGCGGGCCATCGCGCCCATCCATAGCGCGCCGAGGTACTTGACCTGGCCGTAGGCGAGCATCACGTCGAAGCTGGCGCCCTGGAAGAACGAGCCGTCGATCACCGACGCGAACTCCTGTGAGCTGTGATCGGTGAACGTTGGTCGGGCGATCCGCAGCTTCGGGACTCCGCGCGCCGCCTCGCTGCCTACGAGGACCGCGACATCGGTGAGCAGCCCGGCGGCCAGCAGATCCTCGAGCAGAACCACGTGACCGAGCACGTTCTGGGCGAATGACGCCGTCACCCCGTCTTGCGTCAACGCTGCTGGCGTGGGGCCGCCGGTGCCGCCAGCGTTCATGACGAGGGCGTTCAACGGAGCGCCGACCGCGGCCACCGCAGCACGTACCGACGCAAGGTCTTCCAGGTCGATGATCACTACCTCGAAGATCGTGCGCCCGGTGACCGTCTCCAGGTCCTGCTTTGCGCGCTCCGCCTTCTCCGGATTGCGGCAGCCGAGATAGATCCGCTCGAAATCCCCGCGCAGCGCCAGCTGCCTCGCCATCTCCTTACCGAGGCCGGTATTGGCGCCCGTGATGAGGATTGTCTTTCCCTGGTTCTGTGTCATACGTTCACGACCTCACGTTGGAGAGTTAGGGCGTACCGCGACGAGCAGATCGCCGCACTCGCCTGCGCTGAGTTAGTCGCCCAACTTGACGGTACCATACTTGCGCGCTACAGTTCTGCCGCATGGTCGAGGCGAAGACAGCTACGAGCGAACGCTGCGAGCACGAGCGCCTGATCGACGGGGCTCAGCGTGCGATCTACGAGCCGGGGGTCGCGGCGCACGACGCTCGCCGAAGGCCCTGCACGGGGTAGAGGTCGTCCGGACACAGCACCGGTCAGTGACGGGCTTGTATCGACCTTGGCTCCTGGCGAAGAGAATCCCGATAGATGACAAGAGGAGACTGAAATGGCAAAGTTCCCCGCCCCTGAAACGGGCATCGCGCTCACCCACTTCATCGTGTCGGAGGACATCGCTCGCTCGCGAGACTTCTACGCCGATGTTCTCGGTGGCGAAGTCCTCCTCGACAGCGAGCCCACGATCGTCGCCCTCGCGAACGGCTGGATCATCATCAACACGGGCGGTCCCCCAACCGACGACAAGCCAACCGTGACGCTTACCGTGCCCGATCCCAACACGACCAGCAGCTTCTTGAACATTCGTGTCGCCAACATCCAAGAGATCTACGACGACTGGAGCTCCAAGGGCGCAAAGTTCCTGACCCCACCAATCGACCGCGGCGCAGAGATCCGTTGCTACATGCGCGACCCGGACGGGCACCTGATCGAGGTCGGCCAGGCCAACCAGGCCTTCTTGGAGGAGCACCGCTGATGAGGCTCAGCCGACGCTCCGGTAAACAATGGGACCAACCGGCGTTACGAAATGCGGCCGCCAAGGGCTGTACGCAGGTCGCTGCGCAGCGCCACAAAGTGTGCGCCGTGCGTCTCGTATCCCCACAGTGCCCCCACAGTGCGGCGAAGTCGTAGATGGAGCCCCCGCGGCCGCAGCCAAAGCAATACCGCGAGGCCGCTACTAGCTGTCGCCGCTGAGTAGGGCGATCAGTTCGATCATTGCGTCAAGCGCGGCCTCTAGCGGTTTGGTGTCGCGTTTGACCTGAGTGAGGAGCAGCCCGCCCTGCAGGGCGGCTAGCAGCGCGAGGCCGAGGGTGTCGGGGTCGGTGTCGGGCGGGAGCTCGCCTCGGGCTTGCATCGCTCGTAGACCGTTCTGGATTGTGGCTTCCCAACGTTTGAAGCCCTCGGCGACGTGGGCTCTTGCGTCGGGATCGGTCTCGGCTAGCTGGCCTCCGAGAGAGCCGATCGGGCAGCCGCCGATGCAGTGGTGCTCGCGCTGGGCCGCGATCACGAAGTCGCGCCACGCTCGGAGGCCATCCAGAGTGCTGAAATCGAACATCTCCTGCCCGCCGACCATTGTCTCGGCCTGGTGGTCAACCACTGCCCAGACCAAGGCCGTCTTGTCCTCGAAGTAGTGGTAGAGCTGGGAGCTTGAGACGTCCGCTGCCGCGCGTACGTCCTCGATCGTCGTGTGAGCGACGCCCTGCCGGAAGATCAGTTCGGCCGCCGCGTCGACGATGCGCTGACGGGTCTCCTGGCCCTTGCGCGTCAGCGGGCGAGGGGTGGGGCTAGTCGTGTTCATAGCGCAGATTCTACCAACAGAATGGATCACCCTATCCATTCTGTGTTAGAGTGGAACGCACGATCCATTTCGAGGGTCGCGACAACCACTCAAAGGGAGAACGCGATACATGTCACTTCAAGGCAAGACCGCCCTCATCACCGGCGGCACATCCGGGATGGGTTCCGCCACCGCACTGGCGATGGCCGAGAAGGGCGCGTCGGTGATCATCACCGGCCGCGACGAGACCCGCGGCGCGAGCACCGTGGAGAAGATCCGGGCGGGTGGGCACGATGCGCAGTTCATCGCCGCTGATTTCTCGGAGATGTCCGAGGTGAGGCGCGTCGCCGACGCAGCAGGCGAGATCGATGTTCTGGTCAACTGTGCAGGCTTTGCCGCCCTCGCACCGACGGCTGACACCGACGAGGCGGCGTTCGACGGGCTGTTCCAGATCAACGTCAAGGCGCCGTTTTTCCTCGTCGCCGCGATCGCCCCGAAGATCGCCGCGCGCGGCGGCGGATCGATCATCAACGTCTCAACGATGGTCGCCAGCTACGGCCAGCCAGGCATGGCTGCCTACGGCGCCTCGCGCGCCGCGATCGAGCTGCTCACCAAGGCTTGGGCCGCCGAATACGGGCCGCAGAACGTCCGCGTCAACGCGGTCGCCCCCGGTCCGACGTTGACCCCGGCATTGGAGCCAAGGTTGGAGATGGCCAAGGAGTTTGCCAAGCAGATTCCGCTCCGCCGCGTCGCTGAAGTGCATGAGCTGTCCGACGTCATCACGTTCCTCGCGACACCGGCGGCCGGCTACATCAACGGGGCGATCATCCCCGTCGATGGCGGCCGCCTCGCGATCTGAGAGGGCAGGAGATGACTCAAATGCAAACCACCAAAGGAAAGACCGTGTTGATCACCGGCGCCAACGTCGGGATCGGCAAGGACATAGCCCGGCAACTGGCATCACGTCCCGAGACCGCTCGCATCTACCTGGCGTGCCGCAACCAAGACCGGGCGGCAACGGCAAAGGCCGATCTCGAAGCGAAAACCGGCCGGCGCATCTTCGACATCGTTCTCATGGACGTTTCCGATCCGCGCTCGGTCCGCGCCGGCCTGGCGGGCATAGACGGATCGCTCGACGCGCTGGTCATGAACGCCGGTGGAATGGGCGGCAAGACGCCCTTGGCCCTGACCGCCGACGGGGCCACGTACATGTTCGCGCAGAACGTTCTTGGCCACGTTGTCCTCCTCGAGACGCTGCTGGCCGAGGACCGGCTTGGCGAAGTGGCGGTCTTCGCCGGAAGCGAGGCAGCCAGGGGAATCCCGAAAATGGGGTTCAAGCGGCCGTCGTTTGACTCAAACTCCGCCGACGAGCTCGCCACAGTCATCGACGGCAGCTATTTCGCCGGCAAACCTGACGTCAATTTGGCCTATGGGCAGGCCAAGCTGATCGGCATCCTATGGATGGCCTACCTGGCCCGCCAACACCCCGACCGCCGATTCATCTGCATGAGCCCCGGCAACACCACCGGCACCCAAGCACCCAATGACCTCAAATTGCCGCTGCGCATAGCGGCCAAGTACGTCATGCCCCGCCTGGGCATCGCCCACAAGCTTGACGTGGGCGCGAAGCGACTGGTCGACGGCGTCACCGACCCGACCCTGTCCAGCGGCGTGTTCTACGCCAGCGCGGGGGAAGTCCTCAAGGGTCCCGTGGTCGACCAAGCAGACATCTTCCCCGACCTGGCCAACCCGTCGTTTCAGGACCACGCCAACGAGGCCATCCACCGCTTTATCACTTAAAAGACATTGGATCTAGATGTCTTCGCCGAACTGCTCTGGCGCTTGTCTCAAAACTCGTCGAATACAGGCGAGCGGGTCGGGATGCTCGTCGACAAGGCAACCTCGCTCGCTGTGGCGGCGTTGGCGGCCGAGCTCGGCGTCGATCTGGGACGGGCTGATGTCATCGGCGTAAATCTGACCTGCTCGGTAGACCGAGACCCGGGGGTCCTCCAAGCCACAGTTGTGCGGCTCGAGCCCAAGACGGGGCTCAGTAACGAGTTGACTCGACACGGCCAAGCACTCGCCGAGGTGGAGGTGCAGATCGACGCCGATTCGCAGCCCCGAGGTGCTGTGGTCCTCACCATCGAGATTGGCAGCGAGCCGGCGTGAGCCTCGGAAACGCTGCCGACCCAGCGACACCCAGCTCGGCGGCCCGCTCGCTCCCGGGCGGGATCAGCAGCACCACCACGTCACGGTGTGGGCATCGTGAGCACAGTCATCGACGAACAGCCGGAGCCCTCCAAGCAGCCCGGTGCGATCACTCTCGCCATTGCCCCGCCGGGGTTTTGGACAACGACCCCTAGCCCGGAGCGTGCGTGCGCCCAGAGTTGGAGGTGCTTATTGAGTAGCTGATCCAACATAAGCTCATCGTCGCCAGCGGGTGTGAGTCCCGTCCGGGTAGCTGTCAGGAGGCCCGGTAGCAGGCTGGCGGCTCGGTCTGGAAACGGGTCGGGTCGAAGCCCAGCGTCAGAAGCCTCTTTGGAGGGAGCAACTCGGCGGTCCGTAGCATCAAGCGAAGCCTGCCGCGTCGTTAGGGGCCCGCCGTCGCGCGGGGTCAGGAGGAGCCGAGCCGCGGTAATCACGGTGAAGGCCACGGAAGGGGTGTAGATCCTGGATTGCAGCCCCGAGGAACCTCCCGGCGTATGGGGCATGGAACGTCGAGAAGGTGGCGATGGGAACTGGGGAGGCCCTCCCCGGCCTGGCGATCTGCGAACTGTCGCCGGAGCGTCCCGTCCTATAACCGGTTTGCGCTGGGAAGTGGTCGGGTGCTGGGTGGGCGTCGGAGGCGGCCGTATTACCGATTGAGCCGAGCGGACAACAGAACCGCCGGGGAGGGAAGGGCCGCTGCTTCGTTCATGCGTCACGCACAGGGAAGGGCCGGTGAGTGCCACTCGTGGCTAGGACCGCCAGGCAGGACAAAGTCCGAGATCTGCAGCGAACGCTCTACCGGGCGGCCAAGGCCGATCCCGGACGTAGGTTCCACGCGCTCTATGACAAGGTTCATCGCAGGGATGTTCTGGAGCGGGCGTGGGAGCTGGTGCGCGCCAACCGTGGCGCGGCTGGCATCGACCGGCAGACCATCGCCGATGTCAAGGAGCATGGCGTTGCCAAGCTCCTTGACGGGCTGGCCGCGGATATGAAGGACGGCAGTTACCGGCCGCTTGCGGCTCGCCGGGTGTTCATCCCGAAGCCTGGCAGACCGCAGGAGCAAAGGCCGTTGTCGATCCCTTCGGTTCGTGACCGTGTTGTGCAGGCGGCTACGAAGATCGTCATTGAGCCGATCTTTGAGGCTGACATGCTTGAGTGCTCGTTCGGGTTTAGGCCCAAGCGCTCGGCGCACGATGCGCTCCAGGTTCTCGTTGATGAGGCGTGGGACGGCAGGCGGTGGGTTGCAGAGTCGGACGTCTCTGACTGTTTTGGGGCGATCCCGCACGATCGGTTGATGTCGGCGATCGAGGAGCGAATCGTCGATCGTCAAGTCCTGAAGCTGCTGCGTGCGATGTTGCGTGCGGGAGTTATGCAGGACGGGGCGCTCACGCGCAGCGTAACCGGAACTCCGCAGGGCGGCGTGATCTCGCCGTGCCTGTGCAACGTCTATCTGAACCGGCTCGACCGGCAGTGGACTGAGCGCGGAGCCGGGGTTCTTGTCCGCTACGCAGACGATCTCCTGACGCTGTGCCGAACACGCGCAGAAGCCGAAGCGGCACTCACCGCGCTTCGGGTGATCCTGGCGGAGCTGGGTCTTGAGCTCAAGGACACCAAGACGCGGATCGTGCACCTGGAGGAGGGAGGCGAGGGTGTGGATTTCCTCGGCTTCCATCACCAGTGGGTACGTGCCCGTGGCGCTCGGCATGTGTGTTTCCTCGCCCGCTGGCCCTCACGTCAGGGGATGCAGCGTGCC
>Ga0302234_10000661_pt1 | contig 26463 bp, 28 predicted proteins | sample II_Palsa_N3_2_FD_193576 | JGI IMG/M metagenome (GOLD analysis project Ga0302234, IMG submission 193576) | Peat permafrost microbial communities from Stordalen Mire near Abisko, Sweden - II_Palsa_N3_2 | ecosystem: Environmental > Terrestrial > Soil > Palsa > Peat permafrost | place: Sweden... | reverse complement strand
ACGTCCGCAAGGTGCTTTGGACCTGTGCGGAGCTGCAACTGCCTTTTGAACAGGAAGACTGGGGAGCCGGCTTCAGGTCGACTGAAACGGCCGAGTTCCAGGCGCTCAACCCCAATTCAATGGTGCCAGTCATCAAGGACGACGACTTCGTCCTGTGGGAATCGAATACGATCATTCGCTACCTGGCCTCGCGCTATGGCGGCGCGCAGCTCTATCCCACTGAACCGCAAGCGCGAGCGCGCATCGATCAATGGATCGACTGGCAAATCGCCGAGTTGAACCGGGCATGGAGTTATGCCTTCCTGGCGCTGGTCAGAAAATCTCCCGCGCATCAGGACGTCGAAGCGATCGCAGCGTCGTCGGAGAATTGGGCGAGGCACATTGGCATCGTGAACCGGCAGTTGGAAGCGACGGGAGCATTCATCGCCGGTCGCGATTTTTCGCTCGCGGATATTCCGATTGGTCTATCACTAAACCGCTGGTTCAGCACCCCGCTCGATCATCCGAATTTTCCTTCGGTGACCGACTATTTCGAGCGGCTGAGCGAGCGACCCGGTTTCCTGACCTACTGCAAAAACGGTACACCGTAAGCACGGCGGGCGAACTAGCCCACCTCCATCAATCAGTCCACCGACAACTCCAGCACCTGCGCCGCCGTAGCTTCGTGCGGCGCAGTTTCCTGCGCACTCACAAGCCACCAGCACAACACCGCTGCGCCCAGCGCAACGAGGCTGGCGGCCAGCAGCACGCCTTCGTAGCCAAAGCCCAAACTATGCTGTGCAACGGATGCCGCCCCGCCATGGGCACGAATTAGCGCCGTGGCCGACGAGAGATTGCCGTCTGCGATCGCATGCGTGATCGCCAGCCGGTCGGATGCGGCGAGATCAGGCAACGCTTCGCCGACGCTTGCGCCGATCCGCGCGAACAGAATGGCACCCAGCGCCGCGAAGCCAACCACGATGCCGCTAAAGCGCATCGTCCCGGAGACGCCCGAGGCCATCCCCGCCCGCTCCACAGGAATAACGGTCATGCCGACTTTGGCGATCTGTCCGTTCAGAATACCGGCGCCCACTGATGCGATCAGCATGCTTTCGAATATCGCCGGATAGTGGAAGAGCGTGATTCTAAGGGCCGTGAGCAGGAGGCCAACACCCACACAAGCGAGGCCGATCACGAGCAGCGTACGTCCGGACAGGCGATGGTCCAGATACAGCGCAACCATGCGCGGAACGACAAACAAGGGCACAGCAAGCGGCAGCATCAATAGCCCGGCGGTCAGCGGTGCATAGCCAAGCGCGCTCTGAAAGAAAAACGGCAGATACGTGAGCATCGTCAGGAAAGCGACGGCATAGGAGACGCCCGCAATGTTCGCTCCAAGATACGTGCGGCGGGCAAGATACTTCAGATCGACCATGGGTCTGGTTTGGACCGATTCCACAACCAGAAAGGCAATCAGCATTGCGACGGCAACACCCAGTTCGACGAGAACCGACCTGCTTAGCCATCCTGCACGATTGCCTGAAATCAGCGCCAGCGTGAGCAGGCCGAGAAACCCGCTAAACGTCAGAACACCGGCTGTGTCGACACGCATGGCATGGGGGTCTTTCGACTCGGTCACCGCATACAGCGTCAACGCGATCATCGCGACGCCAACCGGCAGGTTCACATAGAAGGCCCACTGCCAGCCGAAAAATTGCGTGATCAGGCCGCCCGCTACCGGACCGAGCATGATGGCCACGCCAATCACCGAACCCCAGAATGCAAACGCGCTGGCGCGCTCCTTGCCCTGAAAACTATGCGACAGGATCGCCAGTGCGGCGCTCAACTGGAGAGCCGCGCCAACGCCCTGCAAGGCGCGGGCGTAGTTGAGCAGCGTGGTCGAATTCGCGGCGCCGCAAATGCCGGAAGCCAGCGTAAAGACGGTAAGCCCGAGCACCAGCATCCGCTTGCGACCGAAACGATCGGCGAGCGCACCCGCCGGCATGACCAGCGTGGCGAAAGCAAGCGTGTAGGCACTAATCACCCACTCGATGGCCGTGAAATCCGCATGTAACGAGCGTGCTATCGAGGACAGCGAGACCGCAACGATGTTGGAGTCCAGGTTGATCATGAACGACGGCACGGACACGCACAGCAAGACCAGCAACCTGTTTTGCATTTCGACCACCTGTGGGATGCATCGCGGTTTCTGCGGCTCGCCGTCTGACTTCAGCATCGGCGCAAAGCGCGCAACTGTTTACGAAATTGAATGAAACACCGTCGTCATGCGCTCCGAAAAATCCGGCGACGCGATCAGATCGAGGGTTGACCGGAGTTGCGCTGCACCGTCCTTCCCGAAGGCATCGTCGAAGCTGAGCTGGACTTTCTTCCAGATCGCCCGCGCCTCTTCCAGTTTGATGCGGCCGTCTTTCGTCAGATGAACGCGGCGGCTGCGGCGGTCCAGTTCGTCCACCACCAGTTCCACCAGACCATCCCGGATCAACGGCTTTAGCGTGTGGCCAAGCGCCGACAGGTCCATCACGAGGTGCTCGGCCAGCACACGCATGGTGGGTGTACCGACGCGATCGATCTGCACCAGCAGCGAGTACTGCGTTGCGCGAAGGCCGCATGCCTCGAAAGCATCGTCATAGATTTGTCCCATGCGCCGTGCCGCCCGGCGGATCGCCGCATTGATGCAGACGCTCGAGCTCTTGTGACGCTGTTCAGACGTCCGCGGATGAGTTTTCATGGCACGCTCGAATTACAGGTATATGCCACTATTGTAACGCAAGAACACGAACAGGCAACCTCAAAGCACACTTGATGCGACGACGGACAAGGTGGCCCCATCACCTGAAGCTGCCCCTCGGGCGTGTGGATTGCTATGCTCCGCAGTTGTATCCTCAAATTCCTGAGGAAGCGGTTACGCTTCCCGCCAACCCGAATGTCGCCAAAATGAAGATTTCGTTGCCGCCCCCCGGACGGCCAAACCGCGTGTACCCACCGGGCTCGCCCAGCCTGCACGGCCTCGCGTCGGTGATTACCGGTGTTGTGGTGGTATGCGGGCTGTATTTCGGCCGCGCAGTCCTGATTCCGATCACGCTTTCAGTGCTGCTCAGCTTTCTGCTGGCCCCACTGGTGGCGTCGCTGCGGCGTCTGCACATGGGTCAGTTGCCGTCGATCTTCATTGCGGTGTTCTTCGCGCTGGCCATCGTGCTCGGCGCGGGTGCGCTGATCACATCGCAGATCGTCCAGTTGGCGGCCGATCTGCCGCAGTATCAGGTGGCTATCGAGCAAAAGATCGAGACCGTGCAGGAAAAGACCGTCGGCCGCGCCGATGTCCTGCTCGGCAGGGCGGCGCTCACGCTGCAACGGGTCGCGCCGTCGCGCCCGGCAGCGCCGCGTGGTTATGGCAAAGCCAGCCGCAACGCGCCTCAGGCGCCCATGCCCGTCGAGGTGCACGAGCCCGCGCTCACGCCGATGCAACTGGCCCAACGGGCGTTTTCGCCAGCTATCGCGCCGCTCGAGACCACCTTCATCGTGCTGGTGGTCACCATCTTTATCCTGCTGCAGCGCGAGGATCTGCGCGACCGACTGATCAGCCTGTTCGGCTCGCGCGACCTGCACCGCACCACCACCGCGATCAACGACGCAGCGAGCCGCCTGAGCCGCTACTTCGTCGCGCAACTGGGTTTGAATCTCAGCGTGGGGGGCGTGCTCGCCGTCGGTCTCGCGGGTATCGGCGTGCCGGGCGCGCTGCTGTTCGGGGTCGTCGCCGCGCTGCTGCGCTTCGTGCCGTATATCGGCATCTGGATTGCCGCATTGCTGGCGGTGTGTCTCGCTGCCGCCATTCAGCCGCAATGGACCATGGCGGTGTGGACGCTGGTGCTGTTCGTGGTGGTCGATCTGGTGGCCGGTCAGGTGGCGGAGCCGTACCTGTATGGCCGACGCTCCGGCCTCTCGCCGCTCGCGGTAGTGGTTGCCGCAATCTTCTGGAGCTGGCTGTGGGGGCCCGTGGGTCTCGTGCTATCGACGCCGCTCACGCTGTGCCTCGTCACGCTGGGCCGCTATGCGGACCGGCTCAACTTCCTGACGATCCTGCTTGGCGACCAGCCAGCCCTGACGCCGGCGCAGACCTTCTACCAACGGCTGCTGGCGGACGATCCCCACGAGGCGATTGTGCAGGCGGACCGGCTGCTCGGCGAGATGTCGGTGGTCGATTACTACGATCAGGTTGCGCTCGAAGGGCTGAAACTTGCTCGCAACGATGCGCTACGTGGCGTGCTGACAGCGGAGCAACTGGTGCGCTTTAACGAGGCGGTGATCGACATCATCGAGAACCTCGAAACGGTCGAAGGCCTGTCAGACGGAATCGCATCGCCTGACGTCGCCGCCGACGACGCCCACGCTCACGGCCGCACCGAACCGCACTATGGCGGTGGTTTAGAAGCCGCGGACGCAATAGGCACTGTGGACGGCGCCGTGGTGCTGTGCATCTCGGGACGCGGCGCATTCGACGAAGTGGCCACGGCCATTGCCGCGCAACTGCTGGGACGGCAAAACATCACCACGATCGCCACGACCTACGAGCAATTCCGCAGCGCACGCGGCGAAGTGCGAACCCCGCAGGAAGGCGATGGTGCGGCCATCATCTGCATCATTTCGCTAGACGCGGCCGAGTCGCCGCCGTATTTGCGCAACCTGCTGCGCCGCATACGCAATCAACCCGTGCCAGCTACGGTGATTGTCGGTCTCGGTGGGTTATCGGAGAGCGACCCGGATAGCGCGGCGGCCACCAACGCGCGCAATGCGAACACGTTCCGCGATCTGATCGAGGAATGCCGGGCGTCGGCGTTGGCGACGAATCGTCAGGAGCACGCTCAAGGGGCGGCCTGAGTCATGCAGCATCTGAAATATCTGAGCGCCTACCCGGCCGCACTACAGGAGAAGGTTCGCCGACTGATCGCGGAAGAGAAACTGGCTGCCTACCTCGCCGACAAATATCCGCGCCGGCATTCGGTGCAAACCGACCGCGCGCTCTACGAGTATGTCGCGGAGTTCAAGCGTGAATTCGTGCGCAACGGCCCATCCATCGACAAGGTCCTCTACGACAGCAAGCTCGATGTGCTGCGACACGCCTTGGGACTGCATACGACCATCTCACGAGTCCAGGGCGGCAAGCTCAAAGCGAAGAAAGAGATTCGCATTGCGTCTCTCTTCAAGGACGGCGCGCCCGAATTCCTGCAGATGATCGTCGTGCACGAACTTGCGCATCTGAAGGAAAGCGACCATAACAAGGCGTTTTACCGGCTTTGCGAGTTCATGCAGCCGGGCTATCACCAGACCGAGTTTGACCTGCGGCTTTATCTGACGCATCGCGATCTCGTCCGCGAGCGGTCTGCCTGAGCTTCGTTCTACGAATCTTTTTCGCAGAACGAAACTCAGATCATGTCCTTGTCAGTCGCACCGGTCAGCGGGCCGACGCGTGGCCAACCAGTTGAACGTGCAACTGCTCGGTCGCCTCATCAGCCGGAAACATGCTTTCAATACGCAACTCCTGCATGGCGACGGTCTGCGGCGTCCCGACCGTGGTAATCATCGAGAAGTAATTGAGCGGCTTACCATCCTTCAGGAAACTGAGCGGTATCACCGGCATCGCAGGATTGACGGGAACCGCGCTGAGAGCCACGGGCGATTTCCAGTCGGTCTTCGTCCCTGGATAGGCCATTAGCGTAGCCAATAGCGCCTGGGTTTGTTCATCGATCACGCGCCCTACGGACTCCCGGTAAACGCGCTGGATCAGACTCTTTGCCACGTCTTCCCATTTGTCGATAAACGGCCGCATGCCATCCGGATCGAACATCAGGTGCAGAAGGTTGCGCGGTTTCTTGCGCGCGGACATGTCGATAAAGCAGTTGAAAAAACGCGGCGCAAAATCATTGGCCATCACGACGTTCCAGTAGCGATCCATCACGACCGCCGGATACGGTTCGTGCTGGCGCAACATACGTTGAATCGCATTCTTCACGCTCTGCGTTTCGAGTACATTCAATGGATCGTCCGGATACGCCGGTGCATAGCCTGCGGCCAGTAGCAACGTGTTGCGCTCTCGCAGAGGAACGTCCAGCGCTTGCGCGATGTTCATCAGCATCTGCCGGCTGGGGACGCTGCGCCCGACTTCGACGAAGCTGATATGACGTTGCGATACGCCCGAGTCGAGCGACAGATCCAGCTGGCTTTTGTCGCGCACGGCGCGCCAATGGCGTAAGAGCGCGCCCAGTTCAGTTCCGGGCGGGCTTGCATGGGCGTCTGTGGTGTTCATATTGCTCACCGTCGCGTAGATGTCGGACGGTCTACTATGACAGCCGACATCGTCAGCAACAAGGCGTCGAGGTTCAAGACTGCGTGCAGAGCCGCAACGGCGAAGCCCTTCTCTGCGCAATCCATCCACGCGTCGCGCCAGCGGGTGAAATGACTCCGCCGGCGCAGGCCCCGCCAACTAATGCAGATTGCAGAATGCGCCGGTCTGGACATCGATCCACAGCATCTGTCCATCCGTCCTGTGGCTGTACACCAGCGCGCGAGATTCGCGCTGGCTGCGCAAAAAACCCAGCACCGCACGAAGCGTGTGCTTGCCGCGGTAACGCAAAGAGCGCGTGGTGTCCCCGCTGCCGATGACAATCACGATCGGGTTGATACGCACCTTTTGTGCGATCAGATCAGGCGTTGCTGCAGACATATGAGCCTCCGTGTTTGGGGTGACACACGGGATAACGTCGACGGCGCTGCGAGCTTGAGCTTGCGGAAGGGGCGGTAAGGAAAAGGGCTTTGTGAGGCGTGTGAAGCGCGCATCGGCGACGCTTGCTGCCTGGGTGGCCCCCCCACGAGGAATCGAACCTCGATTTCAGGTTTAGAAGACCCGTGTTCTATCCGTTGAACTATGGGGAGGCGAAACTGAAATTTTAACCGCGCGGCGAGCACCACCGGCACGCAGGGGGCGGATTATACCCGATGCTGCCGCGCGGCCCACTGCACCTGCTGCGGCAAGCATCCGGTAAATCCCAGCATAGTCGTCAGACTGACCGTGCGCTCAAACCGGCTGCGTATGCAGCATGAACCAGCCAAGACAGACGATGCCCGCAATCACGCAGTACACGCCGAAGCTCGCCAAACGCCCGCGTCCTTCGAAATAGCGCATCAGGAAGCGCACGCTCAGATACGCGGCAATCGCGGTCAGCACGCCGCCGAGCAGGGCATCGCCTAGCTGGCCCGGCGCATGAAACAGCTTCGGAAGTTCGAGCACGCCAGCGGCAAAAATGATCGGTGTGCCGAGCAGGAACGAAAATTCCGCCGCCTTCTCCGCCGTCAGACCCGCGGCGTTACCGGCGATCATCGTCAGACCGCTGCGCGAAAAACCCGGAATCAGCGCGCCGATCTGTGCCAGCCCAACGAAGAACGCCTGACGAAACGTCAGTTTCTCCGGCGCTTGATGCACGCGCGCACGCTGCAGACGGTCGCCGAACCACAGCAGCACGCCGTTGACGATCAGCGCAATCGCTACGATGCGCAAGTCGTGGAACAGCCGCTCAAGGCGCTTTTCCAGCACCAGCCCGACGATGCCGGCCGGAATTGTCCCGATGATTAGCGCCCACATCATATGGGCATCGTCGTTGCGGCGGCCGCCGAGCGACGCGAAAAAACCGCTGATCAGCGCGACCCAGCGCTTGCGGAAGTACCACAGCAGCGCGAGCGCAGTGCCGAGGTGCAGCGCAACGAGGAACGGCAGCAACTGCGGCGCATGCTCGTCAATATGCATGCCGAACAGCGCGGGCACGAGCAGGGTGTGACCGAGGCTGCTGACGGGAAACAGTTCCGTGACGCCCTGCAGCACGCTCAGAAAAATCAGAAACGACAAGCTCACGCGGCGGTCCTTTTAGTGAGTGAAGAATCAAGGAGCAGCACGCCGGCCTATGGAGCCGACGCCTGGAAGCGCACCGATTATGCCTGGCCGCTATGTCAGCGCCAAGCGTTTGAGCGACGTTAGGGGAAATTTTGATGCATTGCGTCACAACTCGAAACGGTTGTTACGCCTCTGCAAGCCATTTGGCGCGCGTGTGCTGCGAACCTGAGCAGGTGACTAACGGGATCGATCCGCGTCGCAGCGGGCGACGCGGCAAGCAAGAAGGACGCTAACGTTCAGCGATCGAGCTTGTAGAAGAAGTAGACTGTGCTGACGGCAAACATGCCGAACAGGGCCACGCCCATTGCCATTGCGAGATCCATGAGGCCTCCGGAAGTCGTGCGGCCCGAAAGGTTAAATGACCGGGCAGTGGGACGGATTATCGTCAAGCTTACCGGTCGTGCGAACCCGTAATTGCCCGGGAAGGGTTTCCCCGTAGGCCAAACGGGCGCAAAATTGGCTCCGGACCGCGTGCCGTAGCTCTGCCTATCGGCGCAGGTGATCGTCGCAGCCAACCGTGGCAGTCCCGTTGCAGTCCACCGTTTTAACCGCTCCTAACCACAACCGTTCACCATGGCCCAATTCCAGCATCAGGACATCCTAGAGATCGCCGATGGCGCCTCGCTGCTTCGCATCGCGCCGCAAGCCGGCGGACGGCTGCTGTCGTGGCATATCGACGGCCAGCAGGTGATCCATTGGCCCGACGTGGCCGACTGGAGCCAGCCCCCGAAGATCCGCGGCGGCAATCCTTTGCTGTTTCCGTTTCTCGGACGACATCGTGTAGACGGCCAGATTGGCCGCTGGCGCGACGCCGAAGGGACGGTGCGCGACCTGCCGATGCACGGCTTCGCGCGCGACCTGCCGTTCGCCGCAAGCGTCGAACCGGCCTCTGCGACGCACAGCACGACGGTGCGCATGACGCTCGCCGACAGCGACACCACCCGCGCCGGCTACCCGTTCGGCTTCCGCTTCGAGGCCGCCTACCGGCTTGCAGACGACCACACGCTCGACGTCGAGCTGACCACAGTCAACACCGGCGACGCACCGCTGCCCTACTACGCCGGCCACCACTTCTACTTCTCGCTGCCGCACACACAGCGCAGTGAGACGGTGCTCGAGCTGCCGCATACCCAGCGTCGCTATCAGCAGGCGGACGGCTCGATCAGCGCGCCCGAACCAGGTGAGCCGAGCTACACGCTCGACGAGACGCTGATCCTCGACCGCTTCCATTGCCTCGACGGCGTGCCTGAGCGGCCCGTGCGACTTGTCGCGCCAGGCCTGAACCGCACGATCACAATCGACCTGCAACGACCCGGCTCTGTGCCTTGGTACGCCGTCACTACCTGGACTGAGGCCGCGGAGTCGGACTTCTATTGCATCGAGCCATGGCTCGGTCTGCCCGACGCGATCCACAACGGCCTGGGCCTGCGCTGGCTCGAACCGGGCCAGACGGAAACCGCCGCCTTGCGTATCACTGTCGGCGCCCTGCGCTGATCCGCCATGCACCTGCCGGCTGCGCACGAGCCATGCGGGCCGCCCGGCGGTGCCTGGACGCCGAGCCACGCCGTGCCGCTCCTGCGGCGCGATCCCAATTGACGTGCTGCGGTGCAAAACCGTTAGAATCGGTCATTTTTTTGCCCATCTGTCGCGCAATCGGGATCGGCGCGCGGCAGCGCTTTGCGAGGTCCAATGTTGGGAACAAGAAGAATTAAACGGCTCGCTTGCGTGTCGTTACTTGCAGTGCTCGTCGCGTGCGGGTCTGCGCCAGTCGGTCCGGGGTTCTATCGTGTCGAACGCGGCGATACTTTGCTGAAGATCGCCCGCAGTAACCGGGTATCGGTCCAGAGCATCGTGCGCTGGAACAACCTGTCGAATCCGGACAGCATCGAGGTCGGTCAGGTGCTGCGCGTGGTGCCGCCTGGCAATTCGGCGCCGATCACCTCCGCGACAGCAAGCAGCGGCTCCTACAGCGGTCGTGGTCGTGGCAGCGCGGCGGCGCCGGCAGCAGCAGCCCCGCGCAGCGCGCCCAGCGACGTGTCGCCGGCCCCCGCGCCGGCCTCGTCGATCTCGCTCGTGTGGCCGACCAACGGCACCGTGGTGCGCCGCTTCGACGGCTCGAACTCGAAAGGCATCGATATCGCCGGCAGCGCAGGCACGCCGGTCGTCGCGGCGGCCGCGGGAACCGTGGTGTACGCCGGCAACGGGCTGCGCGGCTACGGCAACCTGCTGATCCTCAAGCACAATGCAGATTATCTGACCGCCTACGCGCACAACCGCGTGCTGCTGGTGAAGGAAGGTCAGAGCGTGACCCAAGGCGAGAAAATCGCAGAAATGGGCGATAGCGACACGGATCGCGCCATGCTTCACTTCGAGTTGCGCTATCAGGGCCGCTCGATCGACCCATCACGTGCGCTTCCGGCACGTTAATTGCGACTACAGGCAGTCCGCACGGCACTCCGAGTACCGTGTGATGTTCCTTCCTGCACCAGACGATGCGGCGGCGATCCACCGCATCGGTCACCCACATTCCATGAGGAGCCTCCGATGAAATCTGGATGGACCCCATCCGCAAAAGCCCTCGCGGCCGTGGCTGCAAGCGTTGCCGCGCTGACGCTCGTGAGTCTTGCCGGCTGCGCCAGTTCCACCAAAATGACCTACCTCCCGAGCGGAGACACAGGCTTTGCCATCAACTGCAGCGGGAGCGATGCGAGCGAGAGTTGGGCCGAATGTTACAAACGCGCCGGCGAAGTATGTGGTTCGTATGGCTACGACGTAGTCTCAAAGGACGTCGACAACGGTGCTACCTCAGGTGGCTCGATTGGCGGAATCCTCGGTGCGAACGTCAAGAACCGCTCGATGGTGGTTCGCTGCAAGCAATGAGCGCAGGTGGGACCGGCAAGCGGCGCTGCACGACTCGACGCCGCTATCCGCTCCACGACAATCCGTGTTCCGGTCATGTCTTTATGACCGGCTTAAAGCGGTGTTGGCACGCTCATATGCTTTAACCGAGAGTTCTCATTTGGCGTGAATTAGACTGCTATAAATATCACCAAATGCAATTCATCTGATCGCCTGACGAAAAAAAGCCCGGCTCGAGGCCGGGCTAACGGGGGTTCGGCGCATATCGGTAAAGGACCGGTTCACCATGCGCCAAAACCGAATCTATCAACGGCGGCAGGGGCATGCAATCGATTAATTTCTCAAAAAATGTGCTTCGCCGCACGGAATACGCATTCCGTGAACGAAAATTAATGAGATAGTTCGAATAACGCGATTCAAATGAAACGGAATGACGGGCTTTGGGGGATCGCCATCAACCCCGCCTGGACAACATGAAGTCCTTACTGGCATTGCGTTTTGGGGCAACGCCGTACCGCACGATTGAGCCACGTTCCGATTTAACTGTCAAATCCCGAAAGCATTTTTCCAGTGATTACTGGCGCTTCTTTGCCTTGCTTGTCTTTGCTCGTCGTTGGTGCGAAGGCGCACGTTCCAGTTGTATTTAATCGCAGGCCTCAACCATTCGCATAATGCGACTTTTCAGTTATTCTGGATTAATTCGCATCTCGCGTAGCATTTTAGCCATTTTTTATCGGTTAAATCCGCCTAGATAAAGCACTTGCGAGCCGCCATCCGCTGACTCGGCGAATCACAAGACGCGCAACCCCAGTTCAGTCACCAACACGGCAGCCTGCTGGTGGGAAATCGTCGCGCCGCGAAACAGTCCCGCGTCCACAAGACGCACGCCACTCAGATCGGCGAGGCGGAGGTCCGCGCCATCGAAACGGGCGCCTTTGAGGTTTGCGTCCTTGAGGCTGCCGCCTTCGAACAGCGCTTCCCGGAAGTCGGCGCCGGCGAGGTCGGCATCGGAGAAATCAAGCTCCTGCAGCGTGGCTTTGCGAAACGACAGGCCGCGCAGATGCGCGCCCACCAGCAGCGTCTCGACGAACGTCAGGCCCAACGCGGTGCACGCCTCGAAGTTCGCGCCCGTGAGCTTGCATCCGGTGTAGTTGACTGAAGCAAGCTTGGCGCGGCGCCAGCTCGTATTGTTAAGATCGCTCGACTGAAACACGGCATCGACGAGGTCCGCCGAGCCGAAATCCGCCTGCCGCCCACGGCAACGCAACCAGCGGCTTTGTGTCAACGCTGCGCCGAAAAACGAAGTCTCGACGATCGTGCAGCGATGAAATTCGGCGCTACGCAAATCGAGCCGCGACAGGTCAGCACTCTCGAAATCGCAGTCTTCGAATCGAAGCGGACCACGGGTAGCGGCGAGCAATCGCTGCACGTCCTCACGTGCAAGAGTTGCATCGGCGACGGTGTGAACACCTGCGGCAGGCGTCGTAGAATTGAGCGACATGAAAAAGTTGTTCCCGTTCGACCGGCGCGTGCCGGACCCAAAAACCGTGGTGATCCACTGAAGTTAAAGCGAAAAGGCCGAACGCCGATTCGCCGAAAATGGCAAGCGTACCGGAACGCGCCGTCGCTGTGGAGAGCGCTCTGCGATGGTTTATAGTAACGGCCGCCTGTCAACCACCGCTTTCAACACCACCTGATCCGATGACTTCGAACGACGCCGCCCACAGTCCGCTTTACCTCTCGCTGCTTGCGGAAACCGCGAAAATCGGCTGGCCGGAGCTCGAACGCTTCTTTGCACGTGGCATCCTGCTGCACGTCGCGCGCGACATCGATCTGGTCAGTGTCGCAGAAGCGATCGCCAGCGACGATACAGCCCAGGTGACGCAGTGGCTCTCGGCAGGCCTCGTCGAGCGCATGCCGAGCGAAACCGCCGCGGATTTCGCCGCGCGCGATCCAAACCTTTGGGCGGTGGTGGTCTCGCCGTGGGTTTGTGTGCAGGAACGTGGTTGAATCAAGTCTGGCGCTGTCTACGGAGCGGTGACAAATCCTCTGCGTAACTGTCCGCGCATTCCAGTTACCGCTTGAAACAAGCGCATACATATCAAGCACACGCCGCACCCTAGAATGGTTGCAGCCCGCGCTCTCCGCGCAAACAGTCTGCGCGGGTCAGAAGCGCCGGCGTGCCCGCGCCGGTGCTTCGCCTTTATTGCGACGGCTGCGCGGGTCGCGCCGTATCTGGCGTGTCCAGCATGGAAGGCGGCCGGTCGTCGGTCGGCACGCCGTGATAATCAGCCGGGTCCTTCGGGGGCGAACCGTGGTGGGCAGACGCGGGATCATTCGAGCAGCCCGCCAGGACCACTGCAGCAAATACAATCAAAAGGGCGCGATTCATAGACTCTCTAAAGGAAACATAACAGCGCAAGTGCGCCGAGAGTCTACCTGCAAAGTCTTTTTGCGGCAGTGACCGCCATCGGCCATCACTACGCCACGTGCCCATGCGTACGGCATATGCCGTTTTTTGCCTTCTGACCTACTATGTACACATGGCTGCAATAGACGAAGGAGGCTGCCATGGACGCTGAATCGATCGCGGGTTTCATCGGGCTCGGGGTGGGCCTGGTGGTCCTGATAGGTTTGTCGATTTTCGAATCGCGGACCTACCGGCGTGAGCACAACGGTGAAGGAATGATGCATCACTGGCTGTCCGAGCATCACGTGCTCAACTGGACGCGCCGCAGACACTGACCCGGCGCCGACACCCCGCTGACTCGGAGTGCGCTCGCGGCCGCTCAGTTTTGCGGCCGCGCGTGCGCTACGCAGGGTCAGCACGACCCGTTTTGCCGCGCGGTAGCGAAGCCCCGCGGCATGGGAGACTATTGCGCTGTCCGCGACGCCGCAGCGCTATACCCCCGCCTTGGCCAGCACCACAATCGACACCCCTAACGCCTCGCGCTGCGGATCCTCGTTGCGATACGAATGCGGCACGTGGCCAGGAAACGCGAGCACATCGCCCGTTTCGAGTCCGTGCCGTTCACCCGCCACAAAAATCGCGACCCGCCCCTCCATGCAGGTGAAATACTCACGCGTGCCGGGCAAATGCGGCGTGCCACGCATATAGGCGCCGGGCGCAAACGCCATAGTCTCGAGAATGCCATCCGGCACCGGTTCCGGGACCAATGGACGGATCGTCAAACCATTGCCGCGATTTTGCGCGGAGATATCGTCGACCGACCATTTGCGGACCTTGGCGCGCGGCGAGGCGAGCAATTCATCGAGCGGTGCGCCAAGCGCGCTGGCCACCTTCATCAGCACCGCCAGCGACGGATTGCCTTCGCCCGATTCCAGATTGGCGACCGTCGAGCGCGGCACGCCCGACGACTTCGCCAGCCCCTCCTGCGTCAGCGCGCGCGCATGACGCAACGCCACCAGGTTGCGGGCCAGATGCTGGGCCGCGTTCGACCTGTCTGGCCCGCTCTCGGGAGCGGGTTCATAAGCAGTCTCGTCCATCGTATCGACTTTCTGACAAGGAATTGGACATCGCACTCGGCCGTGCGCCGTGGGGTTCCTATTATCGGGCCATCGAGACGGCGCGGGTGAAGCGATCGTCTCGCCCTGAACCGGAGAACTCACATGATCCACACGCCCCACAATCTGCAAGGCATCCGTGTCGCATTGACCGGCGGGACCTCGGGGCTCGGCCTCGCTTTAATGGACGAACTGGTGACGCGCGGCGCGCGCGTCGCTTTCGTCGCACGCGATCAACGGCGTGTGGCCGCGGTGGCCGCGGCGCGTCCGAAGGTGGCCGGCATCGTCGGCGATGTGTCGAACAAGGATGACATCTATCCGCTCGCGATGCAGATCAGCGGCCTGCTCGGCGGCGTCGACGTGCTGGTGAACAATGCATCCGCGCTCGGGCCAGTGCCGCTCGCGCTGCTCGCCGATACGGAGTGCGAAGATTTCGAAACAGCGCTGGCGACCAATCTGCTCGGGCCGTTCCGACTTACGCGCGCACTACTTGGCTCGCTCTCCGCCGCCGCACGCGAACGAGGTGGCGCCGTCGTGCTGAACGTCTCGAGCGATGCGGCAATCGAGCCGTATCCGGGCTGGGGCGCGTACGGTGCGAGCAAGTCCGGCCTGCGTCATCTGAGCCGCATCTGGGACAAGGAACTGGCCTCGCAGAGAGTGCGCGTGCTATCGCTCGATCCTGGCGATATGGACACACCGCTGCATGCTCTCGCCGCGTCTGGCGACGACCCCACGACCCTGAAGCGCCCGGCTGATGCCGCCCGCGAGTTCGCCGACGCAATCGAAGCGGCGTTGCACGCGCTGCGAGATCAAGCCCACCTTGAAGGAGTACGAGCATGACGATGCGCGCCGCCACGCTGCCTGTTCAACGGCCTCACGATGCACGCCTGCTGGTAGTCGACCGGCACGGGCATATCGAGCATCGCCCGCGTCACGCATTCGTGGAGTTGCTGCGCCCGGGCGATTGCGTAATCGCGAACGATGCTGCAACGCTACCCGCCAGTCTGCACGGCATCCACCGACGCAGCGATGCTGTGATCGAAATTCGCCTCGCGGGACGTCAGTCGCTCGATCCACAAGACGTCAAACGGTTTAAAGCCGTGGTGTTCGGGGCCGGTGACTTCCACACGCCGACCGAAGCGCGTGCTGCCCCGCCACGGCTCGCGCCCGGTGACCGGGTGAGCTTCGGCAAGCTCGAGGCGACCATCGTACGCATGCTCGATCATCCGCGTTTCGTGGAGTTGCAGTTTCATGCGGATGCGGCGCGCATTTGGGAAATGCTGGCGCAACAAGGCAAGCCGGTGCAGTACGCCCATCTGCACGAGGCGTTGGCGTTATGGGATGTGTGGACGCCGATCGCCGCCCAACCGGTGGCGTTCGAACCGCCCTCTGCGGGCTTCGTGCTCGACTGGCGCAGCATCGATGCGCTGCAGGCGCGCAGCATTCCCTTTGCAACGCTGACGCACGCAGCAGGCCTGTCATCCACCGGCGACGCGGTGCTCGACCAGCGCTTGCCGCTCGACGAGCCCTATCGCATTCCCGCTGCCACCGCTGCGCTGATCGCCGCGACCCGCGCGCGGCAGGGACGCGTCGTCGCTATCGGCACGACGGTTGTGCGGGCGCTGGAACACGCCGCAAGCGGCAATGGCGTCGTGCATGCGGGCGACGGCGTCGCCACACAACGGATCGGGCCGCAAACGCAGTTGCGTGCGGTGGATGTGATCGTCTCCGGTACGCATGAGCCGGACACCAGCCACTACGCTTTGCTGCGCGCCTTCACCGATACCTTGACCCTGCAGGGCGTGACCGATGAGTTGGAGGCGCATCGCTATCGCACGCATGAGTTTGGCGATTCGGTGTGGATCGAGCGACGTGCCTGCGTCGTGCAAGGGGCGCGGACCAGCCCGCTCGATCCGCGCGAACGGGAGCGCTGCCCGACGCTGGGCATAGGCCTTGCTGACTCGCACCGCAAGGACAGCGCGATGCCGGCGGTCCCGTCAAGCCGGCCCCACCGTGCCGGACCTACCCTACGCAAAGTACCCACCGTATCAGACGAACTGACGCCAGTCGCGCCCTCGCCTGACAAGGAGACATCGCATGACACTCGGAACCATCCTGCTGATCATCCTGATCCTGCTGCTGATCGGCGCCCTGCCAAGCTGGCCGTATAGCAGCGGCTGGGGCTACCGGCCGACCGGCCTGCTCGGTATCGTACTGATTGTGGTGATCATCCTGCTGCTGATGGGACGAATCTAGGCGAAGCGGCTGCGGATCGCGCTCCTTGAGCATCTCGTTTGAGGTTTTTCTATTTCAGGATTGACGGTCATAGGTCAGACCAGATAGAATCTCGGATTCGTCGGAGCGTAGCGCAGCCTGGTAGCGCATCTGATTTGGGATCAGAGGGTCGTAGGTTCGAATCCTATCGCTCCGACCATAGAATCAAAGGGTTACACGCTTCGGCGTGTAACCCTTTTTCTTCATCTGCTTCTGTGTAACCGCCATGTAACCGGATTCAGGCAACATCGAAGCTTGCTTGTTAGCCGCCCACTTGTTGTCATGTCGGCAGCCAGGCATGCTGCTCGACACCGCTGGCTGTCCGGTTCTGTTCGAGGATCGACCCGTGCGCAAATTCGTATCGCTCATCCTGCTTGCGACGTTCGTTGCCGCATTCGCGCCTGTTAATGCTGAGGCGCGCCCCCGTGTAGTCTGCAAACGTGTTTGGTACCGTGGCCATCTGGTGCGTCGGTGCCACCACGTGCCGCCGCCGCATCGTCGACCGCCTCCGCCTCGCCGTCCGAATAGCGTCTGATAGGACTGCTGGAGATCCGGCTGGCGCATCTGGCCTGCCATTCGCCTGCACATGACCGCCATCAGCGCTCAGAACAGCGGAAACGGCCTGACCTCGTAAGAGGACATGGGCTTTAGACAGACGTCGACCGCCACGCGCTTCGTGCCGGCCCCGTGATATTCAATTTGGAGCTCTGGATAATGGAACTCTGGATTCAACCCTGCGCGCCATGCGCTGACCTTTACGGGCAGCCGGCTGTGGTCGAACCGCACGACACTCTGACGTTGGCGGTCTCAGGCGCGGTAAAGGACGCTCAAGCGGAAGAACACTACACCTGCATGCGATGCGGCGCGGCATTTGTGCGGATCATCGCTGGCGAGCAACGCAGGCAGGTCTGGATGCTGCTGAACGCAGGGCAGCATTAACGTCTCAACCACTCCTATATGGATAACGATAACGCTAGCCAGCCTATGACGGCCGATCACTCCAGATCGACAACGCCCGATCAGAAGAGCGCGTCCCTTGCGTTATTCGACGCCGCGAACGATTCGCAGATCGCGCTCGGCCCCGTCGCCCAAGGCTTCCAGAGCTTTCTTGTATTCATCGCTGTCATACGCGGCAACTGCCTCTTCGTAGGTTGGAAACTCAATCAGGACAGTCCGCTCCTTCAGGCCGTGCTCGCGAACCTCGTCAGCTACTCCGCGCACGAGAAACTTTCCGCCTGCAGCTGCCACAGCAGGGGCCGCCAACTGGGCATAGGCTACCAGCTTCGCCGGGTCCTTCGTCGTACGGTATGTGGTTACCCAATATCCTTTGCTCATTGAATCTCCTTGTCCTGGAGTTAAAAAAACAATATATGAAAATAATCCGCTCCTCAGACGGTGCGGACACCTGGCTTTCAATGCGGCCGTTCTGACTGCCAGCTGCTATAGAAGGATACGCCTCAGCGTTGCGGCGCCCCCGGCAAACTCGCGACGTTCTGCGCCCACTCAAGCGCTGAACTGCACCAGCTCTGCTTGAGCGCGGGGATCTGTGCGCGCTGCGCGATCGCACCGAGCCGGAGATTAAACTGAGTTGGACTATCAGCGGCCGCCGCGTAGATCGGCGTGCCACAATCGGCACAGAATGCCTGAGCGCGCCGGGCACCGGACGCCGCTGTCTTGACGTAAATCTTCGGCTGGCCACGCAAGAGGCGAAAATCGGCCGCCAAAGCGGGGATGCTCGCGCGAAAAGGCGCACCCGAGAGTGTCTGGCAATCCGTACAGTGGCAAAGGCCCGCGTTTTGTGGATCGACGATCGCTTCGTACGCGATTGAACCGCAATGGCAACTGCCTTCGACTTTCATCGGCGTCTCCGCAATTTCTAATGTTTTGATTATTGCACGGAGCTCGGCAGCGACATCTTGGATACGTTGGGTGCGCTAATGTCGAAGTGAAGCTTGTGATGCAGGACGCCTCACAAGTACAAACGCGTCTGGCGCGGTTAATCCGCGCCAGACGTCAATGCCTGGGTCGACTGAACTCGTAAAGCCGGCGCCGCTGCATCTCGCCGATCACGCGCTTGCGCGCACGCTCGCGCCGGTAGTGACCAATGGCGAAAACCACCGCGATCAACAAAACCAGAAATCCAATAGCGGTGGCCAAAACAGTCGCGTCCATAGCGGCCTCATGTCAGATGCTGCGTTCAACAGCAGCGGCGTTCAATCACTGCACAGCTAACACTCACAACAATCTGCGCGCCGCGCGGGCGCCCGTTCGGGCCGCCACACGTATGGCTCAAAGACCGCACAGCCAAACAACATGCAGTCATATGGCTCGCCAATGCAGCATTTCGTGACCGCGCTTAACGACCTTAATGACCTGCTTGCGACGAACCGTTGCTGCTGACTCCATAGCCGCTAGCCTCACCCTTTTCGGCAGCAACACGGGCTTCGGCGGCCTGAATGTTCTCCGGGTAGTCCACCCAGTCGTGCGGGTTATAGCCGGCCTTCTCCAGATCCACGAGTTGGGCACGCACTTCCGCGCGCGTCAACGGCTGGCTCGACTGCGCAAATGCTGCGAGCGGTGCGGCGATCAGGGCAGCGATAACAGCAGCTTCAATCAGCGACTTCATGACGACTACCTCCAGAAATTGTTTTTTATGCCGCAACACCGACCATGATGTTCGACGCATGACGAGAGTGTATGGTTAACCATGACTAGGGTAAATACCTACAAGATGAAAACACTGTTGTTAAAACCGTGCCAATAGTGAGATAGCGCCTGACCATTGTTGACAGTGTCCTTTGCGGCGCCGTCATAGCATTGGAACTCCGGTTCGGCGCCCGTTACTGGGAGTTGCCGCAACCGTCCATTAGCCCGTCGCGGATGGATATCGGATGCTAAAAAACACCCCACAGGCCAGGCGCCAACCCAGGAGCGCTCACAAACTGATGTTCCTGGACCAGGAGATCGCACATATCGCGTCGGTGATGCCGGCAAGCCTGGCCGATGGCCGAGGTGGACCGATCCTGTCGTCGCGTTACTGGCGCATCCGGCTCAACAAGCTTCTAGACGCCACTCATCTGACGCGCTCCCAGTTGTACGCATTGGATCGCCTGCTTCTCCAGCTCGATGCCTTCGAGGCGAAACGCCGGCAGGCCGAAGCGGCCAACGACGCGTCCGGGCTGCTCGATACCTCCATGACATGCGTGCCGCATCCGCGGACAACCTGAACAGCCCGCTGGCTCCTCCACCGCGCAACAACTCCTCGCGAAACGCGACTTGTCTTTTGGCGAACTGTTGGCTTGATAACGGTGCGTCCTGAATCGTCTATCTAAGATGACTGCTGACAAAATTCCGCGGGATCAAGCCATGCGCTATCCGTTCGATATTGCCGTTACGTATGCCCTGCTAGCGCTCGTGATGTACTGCGTAGTGAAGCTGACCATAGCCTGATCCGAGCCCGATCAGCGGCAGCTTTACAGCGCGAGCGGATAGCGCCCGTGACACGCCCCACCGTGGTCGGACCCGCGCATACCGTGGCTGCTGCCGTCCATCGGCGGCGGCGCCCTCTCAGATCCACAACAACAGGCGGTGCAGAGACCCGCACCGAGTCACACCGCATGTGACAACGCCTCCAGAACTGGCTGAACACACTCCCGCTGCACGTCCTTTAGCAAGCCACCTTGCTGTCACGCCCGCAGCCATGCGACAGTGGTACAACACTGCGTCGCTCAAAGTCCGCAACCATCTTGCATGGAACCGGAGCAAGAGCTCTGCATGGGACCCGAAGCGCGCTAAAGCGCAAACTCCGGTCAATCAAGGAGACAGCCATGAACCTGATCCTCTGGCGCCATGCCGAGGCCGAAGAGACCGCACCGACCGACCTCGCCCGCCAGTTGACCGTGCGCGGCCGCAAGCAGGCGCAAGCCGTGGCGAAGTGGCTACGCGCGCGACTCGACGATGACGCCGTGATCCTCGCGAGCCCGGCGGCACGCACCATCCAGACAGTCGAGAATCTCACCGACCAATACCGTGTGGTGCGCGAACTCGCGCCCGGCGCCAGCGCCGCTGACGTGCTGACGGCCGCCGGCTGGCCGACAGGCATCGCATCGACCGTGGTGATCGTCGGCCATCAGCCCACGCTCGGTCATGTCGCCGCACAGTTGCTTGCGAACAACAGCGAATCGAGTTGGCCGCTCAAGAAAGCTGGCCTATGGTGGCTTGCAAACCGGGAGCGCGACGGCGACGAGCAGGTCGTGCTGCGCGCCGCGATCAGCCCGGATCTGCTGTAACCGTACGTAAAAGCTTGCGGTACAAAAACGCGGTCTAGCTTACGGACCGACATCTAACGGTCACAACGTTGCCATGCGAGCGTCATCGGGCGTTACTACATTGGCGAAAAAGCGAATTTCTCCTTTTTCGACCAGGAACGCCACATGCAAGATCTGCCGACGTCCTCCCTGCCATTCGCTTCGAATCTCGAGACGCGTCGCCGTCTGCCGCGTGCCGAGGAAACGGTCACTGCGCAACATCGGCTGCAAGTCGCCTGGGCGCGGACCGAAGAAGAGCTGCGCGAAGCCCAGCATCTGCGCTACCGGGTCTTCGCCGACGAAATGGGCGCCCGCCTGACGGGCCCCGCAGGCCTTGATGTCGACGCATTCGATCACTACTGCGATCATCTGCTGGTGCGCGACCTCGATACGCTGAAAGTGGTCGGCACCTATCGCGCGTTGCCACCGCATCAGGCGGCACGCATCGGCCGCCTGTATGCCGAAAGCGAGTTCGATGTTTCGCGTCTCACTCACCTGCGACCGAAGATGGTCGAGGTGGGCCGTTCGTGCGTGCACCCGGACTACCGCAGCGGCGCGGTGATCATGTCGTTGTGGGGCGGTCTCGCGGCGTACATGATGCACAACGGCTACGAAACGATGCTTGGCTGCGCAAGCGTATCGATGGCCGACGGCGGCCACTACGCGGCGAACCTGTACTGCGCGCTGCGCGACAACGCGATGACCTCACAGGAGTACCGGGCCTTTGCGCACACTCCCCTGCCTGTCGAAGAGTTGCAAACCGGCGCGAACGTTGCACCGCCGCCACTCGTCAAAGGTTATCTACGGGTTGGCGCAAAAATTTGCGGCGCGCCGGCCTGGGATCCCGACTTCAACACCGCCGATTTTCTGACACTGCTGCGCCTGTCCGAAATCAATGAGCGCTATGCACGCCACTTCCTGGGCGATACGTTGCCGGGGTGAGCGAAGCAACGCCCCCCCTTCTCAGGTGCAAATGCAAAACAGCCCGTCAGATAGGCTCTGCGGGGCTGTTTTGCTTCAAACGTTGCTGCGTATAGGTTCGATCTACGTATCGTCAGTCGTCCGTATAAACGACGCGATACGGGATGCCAACCTTCTCCCATTCCGCGGCTTCCTGAATCAGGCTGTAATCGGTGAGCGGGTTGTTCGCCACCCATTCCTTCGGCAAGCGCACTTCGTAGCCGTTGTTCACGCGGCTCACGAAAATACCGGGCAAGCCAACGTCAGCACGGCGCCGGCAAAGCAGCGCAGCGAGGCGCAGGCAGAACAGCAGCGGCCACTCCACCTCGCGCGTTTGCGACAACTTGCCGAGCTTGCCCGCATGGCCCAGCACGAGCGCCGCGAGACGCGCCTGGTCGGTGCGTGAAAAACCCGGCATGTCGGCGTTACTGGCGATATAGGCCGAGTGCTTGTGATACGCGCTGTGCGAGATGGACAGCCCGATCTCATGTAACGAGGCCGCCCAGCTCAGGAACATGCGGTTCTCGACGCGACGCTCGCCATCCGGCTCGTCGAACTGATCGTAGAAGCTCACCGCCAGATCGCCGATGCGCCCCGCTTGCGCGCGATCCACGCCATAGCGGCGCATGAAACCTTCCACGGTGACCGTGCGCATATCTTCATGCTGCGAACGCCCCAGCAGGTCGTACAGCACGCCAAGACGCAAGGCGCCGTCGGTGGTATCGACGTAATCGACGCCCAGTTCGTCGAACACCGCCAGCATGATCGACAGGCCGCCTGCCAGCACCGGAATCCGGTCCCCTTTCAGGGCCACCAGTTTCAAACGGTTGACGTTCTCAGCCTTGATCAACGCACGCTTCAGGCGTTCGAGGCCGCCGCGCGAGATGCCATGCGTGATGCCCGCGTCGTTGAAGCCGTTTGCTTCCACCAGTTCCGCCAGCGCCCGGGCCGTGCCCGACGAACCGATGGCCTGTTCCCAGCCGGTTTTCTTGTACTCGTGAGAAATGATCTGGATTTCGCGGCCGGCGGCGAGCTCGGCCTGACGCATCGTGTACTCGTCCACGTTGCCGGCCGGGAAGAAGGTCCGGCTATGGCTCACGCAGCCGATATACAGGCTTTCCATCTTGATCGGCGTGTAGTGCGAGCCGATGATGAATTCCGTGGAACCGCCTCCGATATCGACCACCAGCCGCTTACCGGGACTGGCAGGCACCGAATGCGCGGCGCCGGCGTAAATCAGACGGGCCTCTTCGCGCCCCGCAATCACTTCGATCGGGAAACCCAGTGCCGCGCGGGCTTCGCCCAGAAACTCGCTCGCGTTCTTCGCGATGCGCAGCGTATTCGTGGCGACAGCGCGAACGTGATCGGGATGGAAATCGCGCAGCCGTTCGCCAAAGCGTTTGAGCGCGTCCCAACCGCGCACCTGCGAGGCTCGATCGAGCATCTTGTCGCTCGACAGGCCGGCTGCGAGCCGCACGGGCTCTCGCAACGCGTCGACCTGATAGATCTGGCTGCCGGCATCGGTTTCTTCGACCCGGCCCACGATCAGACGAAAGCTGTTCGAGCCAAGATCGACGGCGGCGAGAAGTTGTGGCGTGTTGACCATCGATTGGGCGGACTCCATACGCGCAAGCGCGGCTACCTTGTTGCTAGCCCCGCCGTTCAAAGACGACATTTTAAGCGTACCGGACCTCACGATGTAACCTTCGGGGTGATTGGCGTGCGGTATGGTCCCATATTCCCTGCGTCATATTTACGACACAACGACGGAAGAGCGTAAAATTTATGACAATTCGACTGTCATAAGAACGTCATCATACTGTGAGAATTTCCGAGCGTCTTTCACCGTCTCTTCCCGAGCTTCCATTCTCGCTGCCGATGTCCACCCGCTACCCCCTACTGAATCGCGAACTGGGCATCCTGGGTTTCAATGAGCGTGTACTGGCGCAAGCCGCTGATCCCGCTGTGCCCTTGCTCGAACGCCTACGTTTCATCTGCATCACCAGCAGCAATCTCGACGAATTCTTCGAAGTCCGTATGGCTGGGCTACAGGAGCAGATGCGCGACAACCCGGGCGCACTGTCGCCGGATGGCATGTCGCTGCAGCACGTCTATGACCTCGTGGTAGAGCGCGCGCAGAAGCTCGTGCATCGCCAGTACCGCATGCTGCACGACACCGTGCTCTCCGCGCTCGAACAGGAAGGCATCTATTTTCACGGCACTGAAGCATGGAATGAAGCGCAAACCGAGTGGGCGCGCAATTACTTCTTCGACGAACTACTGCCCGTATTGACGCCAATTGGACTCGACCCTGCGCATCCGTTTCCGCGCGTGCTCAATAAAAGTCTGAATTTTGTCGTCGAACTCGAAGGCAAGGACGCCTTCGGACGCCAGGCGCTGATGGGCATCGTGCAGGCGCCACGCGCGCTGCCGCGGCTCGTGCGCATGCCACAGGAGCTCTCGGGGTACCCGCACGGCTTCGTGCTCCTCAGCTCGTTGCTGCAGCGCTTCGTGGGGGAACTGTTCCCGAATCTGGTGGTACGCAGTTGCAACCAGTTTCGCATCACGCGTAACAGCGAACTGTTCGTGGATGAAGACGAAATCACCAATCTGCGCGTCGCGCTGCAGGGCGAATTGCCGGCGAGGCACCTGGGCAACGCGGTGCGCCTCGAAGTGTCGGCGGACACCCCTGCGCATCTGGTGCAGCGCCTGCTCGACGAAAGCAACCTCTCGGATAAAGACTGCTACTTCGTCGATGGTCCCGTCAACCTGGTGCGGCTGATGCAGTTGCCTGAGATGGTTGACCGGCCAGATCTGAAATTCGTCCCGCATATTCCTTCGATCCCGCCGCTGATTGCCAATAGCGCGAGCCTGTTCGACGTGATCGATAACGGCGATGTACTTCTGCATCACCCGTACGAAAGCTTCCAGCCGGTGCTCGAACTACTGCTGCAGGCAGCCAAAGATCCGAACGTGATGGCGATCAAGCAGACCATCTACCGCACCGGCACCGATTCGCCACTGATGGACGCGCTGATGCAAGCCGCCCGTAATGGCAAGGAAGTCACGGTGGTGGTGGAACTGCTCGCCCGCTTCGATGAAGAAACCAATATCAACTGGGCCGCGCAGCTCGAAGCCGTGGGCGCGCACGTGGTCTACGGCGTGGTGGGCCATAAGTGCCACGCGAAGATGATGCTGATCGTGCGGCGCGTGTCGCACAACGGCAAGATGACGCTCAAGCGTTATGCCCACCTCGGCACGGGCAACTATCACCCGCGCACCGCGCGTCTGTATAGCGACTTCGGGCTGATGACGGCCGACCAGAAGATCTGCGAAGACGTGCATCATGTGTTCCAGCAGCTCACCGGCATCGGTGGCGAGCTCAAGCTGCATGAGTTGTGGCAGTCACCCTTCACGCTGCATCCGAAGCTCATGGAGGCGATTCGCGCGGAAGCGGACCACGCACGCGCAGGCAAGAAGGCGCGCATCGTCGCGAAGATGAACGCACTGCTCGAGCCGACCGTGATTGCCGAGCTGTACGAAGCGTCGATGGCCGGTGTGAAAATCGATCTGATCGTGCGCGGTGTGTGTTCGTTGCAGCCGGGCGTGCCGGGGCTGTCCGAGAACATCACGGTGCGCTCGATCGTCGGGCGCTTCCTCGAGCACCATCGGATTTTCTACTTCTACGACGGCGGCAACGAGCAGGTGTACCTGTCCAGCGCCGACTGGATGGACCGCAATTTCTTCCGGCGCGTGGAAGTGGCGTTTCCGATCAACAACCGACGTCTTAAACGCCGGGTGATCGCGGAGGGTTTGTCAGCGTTCCTCGGCGACAACCAGTCCGCGTGGCTGATGCAAAGCGACGGACACTATCGCCGGCGCAGGCCAGGCAAGTCCTCGCGTAACGCGCAGATGAGCCTGCTTGGGAAGTTCTGCTCCTGACCGACGCGCGCGCCACCCGCTGCACACGTCGTTAAAAAACCGCCTGAAAAAGCGGTTTTTTATTGGGCCATACACGGGAACATGATGCCGTCAATCAAGCCGGCGCAGGTTGCCGGCGCGCCGTGCGGAACACCGGGAAGCGCACGGTGAACGTACTGCCGCGCCCCTCTTCGCTCTTCACTTCCAGCTGTGCATCGTGCCGTTGCAACACGTGCTTGACGATGGCCAGGCCTAAACCTGTGCCGCCCGTGTCGCGCGAGCGACTACGGTCGACCCGGTAAAACCGTTCGGTGAGCCTGGGAATATCGGCGGCGGGAATTCCGAGCCCGCTATCGGTTACGGAAAACACCGCGCTGCCGCCGCTCGTCTGCCACGTCACATGAATCTTGCCGCCATCCGGCGTGTAGCGAATCGCGTTGGTCACCAGGTTGCCGAGCGCGCTCAGAATCTCCGTCTCGACGCCCGTCACGGTGAGCCCCTCGTCGGCGTCGAAGGTAATGCAATGGTGGTCGCTGGAAAGACTCTGAGCATCGTCGCGCAGATGCCGTAGCACGGCACGCATGTCGATCATCTGATCGCTCGGCGGCTTGTTGTCGCCCTCGAGCTTGGCGAGCACCAGCAGATCGTTGACGATATGCCGCATGCGCGCCGCCTGCT
>Ga0302234_10000651_pt1 | contig 26625 bp, 15 predicted proteins | sample II_Palsa_N3_2_FD_193576 | JGI IMG/M metagenome (GOLD analysis project Ga0302234, IMG submission 193576) | Peat permafrost microbial communities from Stordalen Mire near Abisko, Sweden - II_Palsa_N3_2 | ecosystem: Environmental > Terrestrial > Soil > Palsa > Peat permafrost | place: Sweden... | reverse complement strand
TGCTCCAGCCCCTATTCAAGTGCTGGACCGGCCGCTGCACCACCTGCCAACAAACGATCACCCTCAACAATCTACCCCTCCACCAACCACCACGAAAAGAGTAAACGAGCTACCAAAGCACTACTAGGCGATCGGAACGACCGTCTTGCCAAGCGTGATGTCACCGCCTTCAACCGGCGCATAGAGGCACGCGTTTTACACCCCTGGCATGCGTCGGACACTGAGCAAACACGGTATACAGACCGGGCTAGATCACATCTTCGCTTTTTTCGAGCGATCCTGTCGAAACCGCGTCGTTCGCGGCGATACTACCCGGCAGCGCCGATGTGAAGATCGGCAGGCTCACACCCGGCTCGAGCGGGGGGTTTTCAAAGCCCTTGGAGCCAATCTGATCGCCGGGACTGCCCAGTTCGCCTGCCGCCAGCGCACCGGGGTCAGACGAGCATGCTCTTTCGGGGCGTTGCGTCACCTCTCTCGCAGAGGCCAATCATGACTGCGGGGGACACCTATTCTTCGCTCTCGATGACATCTTCGGCGGTCGCCGCGTCGAGCACCCCGGCGTCGAGGATCGCGGTGTTGTGACCCGCCGCGGAGGGCAGACCGAGTTTCGTGTCCACCATGAGATCGACGAGCGATGAGAACTGCCCGCCGCAGCCTTCGGCCACGGGAATCGAAAAGGCGTTACCCACGAGCGTGCTCGGAGCGTACATCAGGACTCCCAGGCCGTCTTCGAACGGTTCTTCGCTAGTGCCGCGGTTTCCGCTGATCGGCCTGTTCGGCGCCGGCGGCTGGGTCGTCCCAAACATCAATTCGAGCATTATCGGGTGCGACCCCGATCCGATGTAACAGCTGTTCCCCAGGAACGCATTGCCCAGATGAATCCGAGACGGGAGCACGAGAAACTGGTAATTGAAGCTAGTGAAGAGGCTTAGAAGGCTGATCGTGGCCGGGTCGCCGGCGCCGGCCACGACTTCGATCGTCGCCGTCACTTCGGTGCCCGCCGCCGCGCCACACGACGCCTGCGCCAGACGGCCGCCGAGCGCGCCGCACTGAACCAGGCCATTCAGGCCACCGGGAACCTCGAGCGGGGTCTTGGATAGGAGCGCGCCCCCGCTCGGCGGCACCAGATCCGACAAGCCGTTGACTACACCGGAACTCACCGCGCCCCCCTGCATTGTGATCGTCCTGTCGATCGGCACCGTCGCGCGGCCGATCCTCACCAGACCGCCCACCGTCCGCTGATAGACACAGAGCACGCTGCTCTCGCTCACCTCACTCGCCGGACAGCCCGCGAACACGCCGAAGATGCCCTTCGGCACAGCGGCCGCCGGGGAGGCGATCGCCAGCGCAACCACAAGGGCCGCCAGCGCCGCCCACACGACTCGACGAGACGCCTCCACGACGTACGCGCGACTCATATCATCCTCCCGGGTGGTCTTCGCGCATCGGGTCAGCCCCTCCCCGCTTCGGTGTTCCACCTCACCCTCCGGGTCCCGCGGTCACCGCCCAGGTGCCAACGGCCCAACTGTGATCCGATTCGCCCTGGAATTTGATCACGACGCCTCCCGCGTAATCGACCAAGGGTCGGAAAGGTTTGGCATAAAATTCTTCTTCGTGGAGATCGTAGGTGCTGTAAACGCAGAGGAAACCTTCCGCGGCCTTGGCTTCTTCAGCCTTACCGGGACAATCTTCCCCTTCCTGGCCTTCGTATCCTTGAGGCTCGACGATGACGTTGGCTTCGGGCAGCGCAGTGTGGAGCGGTATCGTGAAGGAGATCGTCGCGAGTCCTTCGAACGTGGTGCGTCCGCCAACTACGGAGTCGGGGGTTTGGATCGACCAAGTGCCCATCTCGGTCTTGCCCGCGGGGAGGGTCGAGGTGAAGCCGGTCGTGCCGTTTTTGCCGGGGGTTCCTGGAGTACCTTGTTCTCCTTTTTCACCCTGAACGCCCTGAGTACCCTGCGAGCCAGAGCCCGTGGGGCCAGTCGCCCCAGTGGGCCCAGCGGGGCCGGCTGGCCCGGCCGCGCCCGTTGCTCCGGTGGCGCCGGTTGCGCCCTTGGGGCCGGCGGGACCGCGGGGACCGGCTTTGGTTTTGGTCTTGCTCTTGGCCACGGCGGCGAGCGGCGTGGACGATGCGCTCGCTTTGGTGGGTGAGCCGCCGCCACTGTGGCTGCCGGCGGCGAACGCACCGCCGGTTGCGGCGAAGATCAGTGCGATGATCGCGATGAAGGTCGATGGGGTCAGGTGCTGTTTTATGCGTGTAAACATGATCGTGGTTGCCCTTTCGTGAGTCAAGCTTGCGTGGGTGAAGCTGCGCGTCTATTTCTTCTTTGGTTTCTTGCCCCCCTTGTGCTGCTTCGTCTTTGCCTTCGCGTTCTTGGCGGTGGGGCAGCCGGTGACGGCGATCGTCGTGTTCTGGTGGATCGCGGCGCCGTTCTGGCCGACGAATTCGTTGGGCATCACCAGGCTCGCGGGCTTGGTTTCCATGACCGTGCGCGTGAGCGTCTTCTTATGCCCGCGGACCCTGACCGTGACCTTCTTCTTGACGGCCTTTGTGGCGGTCGGTGCGCAGAGGTTGCCGATCGCCGCCAGCGCGGAGTCGGGGCCCTCGGGGAGCGTCAGTTCGAAGCTCGAGAAGGGCTGGTCGGGGACCGTCTTGAACGTAGTCGAGGTGATCCCCGCTTTGCTGATGAACGTCGTGCCGACCAGCACGATCTTCACTCCGTAGCCCTGGAGCACCAGCTCGAGGCTGGGGAACGCTTCACCGCCGTGACTGACGAACACAGCGGGGCCTTCCAACGGGACGGGCACCAGCGGTGTATGCACGACGGCGTGGCCGATGAACGACGCCGCCGGACACGCCGCGGGGTTCGCTTCGAACTGCGCCTCGGTACACGCCTTCTGCAGCGTCGTCAACCGCGAGGGCAGCTGCTCGGGCAGTTCGACTTTGACCCTTGCGAGGTCCGCGTCGGTGCCCTGCGGCACGCTCGGATAACTCACCTTCGCGGTCAGGCTCGCACCATCCGCCCGGCTCGTCTTGGCCGATGTCGAGACGCTGAAGTGCGGTTCGAACTTCAGCGCGGCGCAGTTGGTGACCTGGAACGGCACGGCGATGGTGTCCGAGCCGCCTTCGCTGGTGAGCAGGCTTCCGCTGAGTTGCATCTTGGAGCAGTTGGTCGGGTTGAACTGGAAGCTCGACCGCGTCGTCGTGGCGTTGATGTGCTGGATTTCGAGCGGTACCCCTTCGATGCTCGTCGGAACCGCGTCCGGGGTGCCCGGCGGGTTCGAGGTGATCGTGATCGCGGCCGTTTCCGGGTTGATTTCGATCTTCCCACGCACCAGCACGCAGTCACACGCCGGATGGTTGTCCTTCGTGTTCGCGAAGTCGAACGGGCCGGCCTTCGCCGGAACGACGAACGTCACACCGAACGGCGCGCAGCCCGGTTCGCCAACGGTGCAGCTACCCGTGCCGTTATACGGGCCGGTGAGGTAGAACTTCCCGCCCCGGACGGAGTAGGGCTGCCCACCGACACCGACACTGACCGTCGTTTCGCCGATCAGGCTGTTCGCGCCACACGTCCCGAGGTTCGCCTGCGGTTCCGGGCACAGTTCGATAGCCGACAGCACACCCGAAAGCCCGGGCGGCAGCTTCACCTGGATCGACTGCATGTTCTGTTCGCCATCGGAGCGGGAGAACGTCGCCGTGAACGGCGAGAACGCACCCGCCTGGACGTTTGTGGCACCGCCGGTCGCCGACGGATCGAACGGCAGGCTCGCGCCCGGGCAGGGAGCGTGGTTCGGCCCCGCGTCGATCGGGAACGTCGAGGACGCATTGGCCGTCTCCTGCGCTTCGTCCCACGGTTCCGCCGCCCACGGCGTGAACGACGCGTACGTCGTGTAGGCGCCGCAGCGCGCGGGCGAGGCCAGCGGCGCGCGTTCTCCCCCGAAGAAGTGCGCTTCGAAGTCTTCGAAGGCGACCTGCGGCGTGTCCTGCACGGTCGTGACGATCTGCCCCAGCGCTTCGCACGTATGACCATCGATCACTTCGCCCGCGCCCTTGCACAGCGTGACTTCGCCGGAGAGCTTGACGAGCGACCCGGAGATCGGGTCTTCGGCGACGATATACAGCGCGAGCAGCGACCCGAACGGGTTGGCTTCCTGCGAGGCCAGGTAGATCGAGCCTTCCAGCGGCTGACCCGGAGGCAGCAGCGGCGTTTTGATCTTGACAGTGCCGATCTTCGCCGCGTTCGCGCAGAAGTTGATACCCGGCTGCAGGGCTTCGCTGGAGCCCTCGCCGCCCGGCACCTGTGGCGTGAACGCCGGCAATTTCAGGCCCGGCGAGGTTTCGAACGCCCGCGCGCCCTCATAGCCGACGAGCCCCTCCGAGCACGCTTCCAGACCACCCGCATCCGAGGGGTTGAGCGCGAAGCCCGCGGGCAGCGCGACGGTCGTGTCGCGCAGGGAAGACTCGGCGCGGCTGCGCGCGTTGAGGATCGATTCCTGGGGGACGTGCACGTCGACCGTCAAGCCCGTCGGCGTGCTCGCTTCATTCCCATCCGGCGTGACCTTGACCGACGGTTCGAACGGGAGCTGGCTACAGCCCTGCATCGCCGGCATCGGCTGCGATTCGGCGAAGATCGGGCGCTGCCCTTCCGGCTTCTGTTCGGCCCAGGAGTCCGCTTCGGTGCTCGAGTGCAGCGGGCCTTCGCACGAGGTCGGCAGCACCAGGAGCGGCGGCGGTGCGCTCTCTTCGACGGGAGTGCACGGCGTGTCGCCTTCCGTTCCTTTCCCGTACAACGCCTCGATGCAACCCCCGCCCCGCGCGGAGTCGTGAGCGGATGCCCCGGGCACGCCCCAGAACACCAGTTTGTAGTCGATGAACGCGATCGCCTGAGGAATGTCGCTCGCGCCGAGCGTGATCCCATAGTCGCCGCCCGCGCGCACGTGCGTGTCGAGGATCGTCGGCACCGAGGTGAAGAAGCCGAACCGCGCGGGCTCGCCATGGGCGGGTTCCAGCACGACGATCGGCGTGACCGCTTTGATCAGCCCAGCGATTTCGTCTTCGTCGTAGGTGACCAGCGCGACGCCGACGACGCTCTGCTGCGAGCAGTCCCGGTTGTAGAACGCCGCCAGCTTGCACGGCGGGAACGGCGTCGGGTTACCGACCAGCCCCGGCGGCAACAGTCCGATCAGATCCTTCGCAAGCGCGACCGGGTGCACTTCGTAGTCGCCGCTGAATGGGTCTAGCGAGCTCGCTGTCTGGTTGAGCGTCAGCGAACCCGTCACCTGAAACGGATGCTCACCGGCCCTGTTCGCCGGCTGACCGCCTTCTTCTTCGGGGGTCACTTCGTAGGATTCGACCCCGAACGGGACTGGCTTTTCCGAGATCGTCACCGGCCGCGCGACCGACACGCTCGGGGCGCCGCCGCCGCTGACGCTCACCTCGTTCTGTTCGCATGTGGAAGCGCCCGGTTCGCACGTACGGGCGCCCGGTAGCACTTCAACCTTGATCAGGAGCGAGATTTCGTCGTACGGCGCCACCGTCGCCGGAACCGTTTCACCGGTGACCCTGGTGAAACGGCCTTCGACCCTGCACGTGAGCGGGGCGCCTGCTTTCAATTCTTTCGCCGTGGGACACACGGCCAATCCCTTGATATTATTACCTATCCCCACATTCCCGGTGATCGCGAGGGCCTTCAGCCCAGCCGGGAGCGTGTCGGTGACCGTCACCACGCCGCTCGTTGGCGCGTTGCCGAGATTCGTGGCCGTCACGACGAGTTCGCCCTTGCCGTTGGCGAGTTCGCCTTGTTCGTTTTCTTGAGGGGGCGGGAGATACGTTGGGCGGGCGCCGGATTCGATGTGCCACCAGGGCTCGGCCGCACTGGCCGACGCAGCCGAAAAGGCCAGAACCGCGAGCGACGACACTACCGTTGTCAGGATTATCATTCGTCGCATTACTTAGCCCTCCGGTTGGACTTCTTTGCCTTGTGCTTCTTTGGTTTCGACTTGACGCATTGGCCTTGCTTGTTCTTGACGAGCCCTTTCTTGCATTTGACCGTCTTCTTTGTGACGAGCTTCTTCACGGGTGGCGGTGTTACTGCGGGAGCAAGGTTGCCGAGGCCGTTGAAGGTCGCGCTGGCGGGGGCGCCGTAGATCCCGGGTTGCGGTTCGGGGGCAGCGCGGCAGCCTTCCGCCGTTTCGCAGGGCGGCGGCGGGGACGGGGGCGTCAGGCACGGGGATTCGCTCGTGCATTCGTGCGCGTCGTAGATCGCGTTGCCGCTTTCGACGTCCTGCGGGGAAAGGTGGGAGGCCGTCAGGAAGAACACGTCGGAGCCGGTTTCGCTCGCGTCGAGGAAGGCCGATTCCTGCGCCGAGGTACCCGACGAGATCAAGCCCACGCAGCCGTCGGAGGACGGCACGTAGACGGTGGAGCCGGACGTGGTCGCTTCCGTGCAGTTACCTTCGCCCGCGGGCTCGTACTCGTACACATCCTCCTGTTCATTGACGTCCTTCGGCACGAGACCATCGCTGGAGTTGAAGAACAGGCGGCCGTCGTTGGAGAGGAAACGCTGCTGATGGGAACCTCCAATATACGTAGTTTGCGTCCACGACGGGATGTTCGCCGCGAGCCACGTCGTGTTCCTCCACTCCTCGTCTTTGGATCCGCCGACGAGCGGAATATTCGAGGGCTCGTGGGTGCCGTATTCTCTGCCGTGCGGCCGGGCGCCCGTCGGGTTACACGAGGCGCACACGAGCCGTTCGCTGCCCGCGCCGTACAGATAGACCTCCTCGTCCGGTTCGCCTGAGACCGCGTCGCGATTGTCATAGCCGGTCAGCGATCGCTGTGACATGAACGCCAACCATTCTCCGTTGGGCGAGACCCGCGCAGTCTTGCTTACGCCCCAGTCGGGCTTGTCTGCACCCGAGAGCACCGCGATCAACTTCGTCACGCCGCCGTGGGACACATACAGGTTGCATGACTGCTGCGCAGTACCTTCGTAGTAGCCTGTCGCGCAGTTTCCGGAGACGGCGCCGTGCTGCACGCCATCGCCGAGCACTTCGTTGCTGACGAAGTAAACATAGGAGCCGTCTTCGCTCGCGCCGATCACTTCCCCATCCTTCGCGATTACGGGACATTCGAGCTTGTTCGTGGTTTCGTTGAGCTTGACTTCGCACTCCTGGCCAGCGAAGAACACCCTCGACCCATCGGCGCTGGCATCTTCGAATACCTCGTCCGGGCCAGCGATTTCGATCGTTTCTTCGCGCGGGATATCACGCATGTAGAGGTTCCCATTTCCTCTCTTGCTCTTGAAGAATACGCGTGAGCCGTCGTCGGACACCGGGTGCGTGAGCTCGTTGCCCGACGCGATTTCCGCTTCGGGGCCACCGAAGGAGGGCGCGAGCTTGCCGGCGGACCACTCGCGCAAGCCCTCGATCACCACATGCTTCATGTCGGGCGAGGCGCCTTCGAATTGCAGGCCACAGAGGGAGTAGGGACACGCGTTCGGCGCCGCGGGGCCGGGCGGCACGTCGGCGGCTTCGCTGACGGCCTGCGGGCAGGGGTGGCCTTCTTCTTCTTCTTCTGCGGCCGACGGGCAGTGCGTCACGATCGGGGCGAGCAGGCCCGTTTCGGTGTCTTCGAGAACGGCAGTCTGTTCGACGGCCGCCGGGCTGATGCACGGCTGCGGCGCTCCCTGCGCGTTCGCACACGGCGCGAACGACCCGTTCGGCTGCACCGCCGCGCGGGAGAGATCTTCGGAGAAGAAGCGATACTCCGGCCCCGCCACGGCGACCCCCACCGAGGTGGAGGGGGCGTGCGGAATCGCCAGCGCCCGCGTGGACCAGCCAGTGGGTGTCCGCCGAGACAGCGCCTGCGAGACTATGCCGTACCCCCGCACTTCAGTTTCCAGCGGCGCCGACAACAGATACGTGATCGCACCACCCTGAGCGGCGGCCTGCACGACACTCCCGTTATTTTGATCGTTGTTGAGCGGTTCGATGCTCGCACCGTGCATATCGGGCGGGGAGGCCATTTCCCACTGGCGACCGTCGGGGAGCGTAAACGCGCCCGCCCCTTGCGTCCTGAAGCTACGGTCGGGGCCGACGATCGCGCCCGGGCCCTCACCGAGCGCGTTTTCGGCGACGAAACGGTAGTGATAGACGGTATCGGGGTTGAGGCTCTGCAGTTCGATCGGGACGCTCGGCTGGCCCGAGTCGATCCCCGCCCCCGGAAGTTCTTTGCCGTAGCCCGTGCTCGTGCCGTATTCGACGCGGAGGCTGGTATCGAGATTCTGAGGGTCGACTTCGGCCTGCACGGTCGCGTTCCCAGCCGCAACCGCAGAACTCGACTCGCCGACGATCAGCGGCGGGCCGAAGGCGACGTCCGAGCCATCGCCGGCGCTCGGTTCGAATTCATCCTTCGCGTTGATCGCGACGAGGCGGTAATGGTAGGTGTGGCCTGCCTGCACGCCGGCGATCGGAGCCGAATGGACCGGCACTTCGCTCGTACCGGCGCCAATTTCTCCCGGGTTGTCCCCGAGACCCTCGACGCAGGGGGCCACGTTGCCGTAGCTCGTGGCTTCACCCCATTCGAAGAAGCATTCCTTCAAATTCACGCCGGAGGGGTCGACCGCCCCGGTCAGGGTCGCTTTCGGCGCCGCGACTTCCGTGGGTTTCCCGGTGACGATGCCGGGGACCGTTTCATCGGAATAGACGAGCACCTGCCCGCTCGCGCTGCCCGCGGCGTACAGCGTGTCGCCGGCGGCGGCAGAATCGACCGCGAGCGCCCCCGCGCCGGCCGGGTGCGCGGAGCCGAAGGATTCCGTGGGCTTACAACCGCCCAATACTTCGGCGCGACAGTTGACGTAGACCTGGATTTCCTCCCCGGCGTTGACGTAGGCGTGGCCGCTGGAGTCCACGGCCTCCACTCCTTCGGGGGCGGCACTGAGTTGTGCACCTTCGGAGTCGTAGATCCCAACATTGACGTAGACGTTGTCTTCGGAATCAACGGCGTTCGGACCTTCTCCGTCTTCGTGGTAGCCATGAGGCGATCTCGCTTCCCACGCGGTCCCCGTGAACTTGCCGTCGCGTTCGAACTCGAGTATGTGGCCCGCTCCGCCGACCCATAGGTTGCCCTTCGGATCGAGGGCCATACCGGCGATGGAACCGAACGGTTCGGCGGCAGGACACGCGTTATATATGGGCAGACATTCTTCGGCGTCCGGACCGACGGCGGGCTTACTCACCAGCTGCCCATCCGGCGTTTCGCCGGAACCACCATCGCCCCAGGTAGATACCACTTCACCCTTTTCGTTGAACTTCGTCACCAACCCATCCACACCATCGCCGACATACACAGCACCCCCGGAACCATCAACCGCGACATACGCCGGGTCCTGAAACGCGCCGGGTTCCGAACCCTGGATGCCGTATTGGCATTCGCCGCCCATTTCGACTTCCACCTCGGTACAAACATCAGGGCTCAAAAGGTTTTTCTTGTTCACATCCTTGCCAAACATCAACACGAATTCGCCCTTTTCATTGAACTCCTGCACTTCGTCGCCGGGACGGCCCAATTTGGCAATTTTGACAGTCAGGGTGGGGCTCTGGCCCGTGAGGCCGGCGGTTTCGACGGTCATCGTGGGGACAGCGCGATGGGTGAGAGCCCCAACGAACGTCACTCCGACGGTTTCGCCGCTCCCACCCACAACGACGTTGCCGACGCCCGCGGGAGTGCCCGCTTCTTCCAAAGCCTTTTCCAACGCCTGTTCGATTTCGGCGCTGCTGCAATGCAGTTCGGCGGAACCCGGACACCCTTTATAGGCGATCGAGACAGTTTCCTTCTTCACGCCGGTGAGCGGGTCTTCGACGATAAGCTTGAAGCTCCCACCGGTGGCGTTTTCGATATGGAGCAGCTGTTCGTCGTCAACACCATTGTTCGCGACATACACATCGCCGGTCGCTTCGTTCACCGCGACCCCGGCGGGGACCGTGAGCGGGTAGGGGTCCGGGGTGGTGCAGCCCGGCGCGCCTTTGGCGCACCCAAACGCGCCGGTGAAGACCCGCGCGCGAGCGGCCGAGGCGACGGCGGGGGCGAGAGCGATCAGGCAGAGGGCCGAGACAATGCCCGCCAGAACGAGGCGACGCCGATGGCTGGTTTTGGGCGCACCACTCCCGTTGGTGTGAAGCAGACCACCGAACATGCCGAAGAGACCGGTCGCGGTGGACGGCGTCCTCGGGGTTTGCTCTGTGGTGCTCACGATCGCTCCTTGGTTGTGGTTGCATGCCGCGCGGTGCTCAGATGAGCCGGCCCGCTTCGGGCGGTGGTACATCACGCGGCCTCGGTCCGATCGTGAGTAACGACGCTCAGGCGCTGCGCGACCTCGCCGCCCAGCGATGTCAGCATCCAAGCGTTGGGCTCGCCGCTCTGGTGGCCCCCGCCGGTGTTCACCGCGAGGCCGAGGCGCTCAAGGCGCCGCAAAAGCCTTGAGATCTGCCCCGGGTCGGTGACCCCCGCGCTCTCCGCGACCTCGCGGTTGCTGGGACCGGACCCGCGCTCGCCTAGCTCGGCGATGCATTCCAGCACCCGCGCGGTTCGATACGTCAGGCGCATCGGGACCTCATCCAAGGGGTCGCGCTCCGCGTCCGTGCTCAAAGCCCTGTCGGCCGGTGGCGCCGGGCGCGGTGCAGGCGCCGCACGGCGCTGTTCGCGACGCGCCGCGCGCGGCCCGAGGTACTGCAGCGCGATCATCCCCATCAGCTCATCCAGCAGCCCCGTCAACGGCCGGCGATCGCCGCTGCGCAGCCGCGCGTAGACCACGCCAAACGCCCCACCGACCAGCCCTTCGGCGGTCACCAGGGTGCATTCCTCCCCGCGCGGGCCCTCCCTGCGCCCCTCGTCGAGGACGGCCGCCAGCCGCGACAGAGCCTGCTCGCGACGCTCGAGCGCCCGCGGCCCCCCATGCAGGGCCTGCACCACGCAGATCCGCGCCAGCGCCGGCTCGCGCTCGAGGAACGAGAGGATCGTCCACAGGCCGCCGCGCACCCGCTCTCGCCACTCAAGACCCTCCAGGCCCGCCGCCCCCAGCTCCCGCTCGACCCGCTCCACCACATCGTCCAGCAACGCGACCAGGCACTCCTCGCGGTTACCGAACAGCTCATAGAACGTCCGCCGCGACACCCGCGCGCGAGCGGTGATCCGCTGCACCGAGGTCTGCTCATACCCCAGCTCGTCGATCACCGCCGTCGCCGCGACCAGCAGCCGCGAACGCTGGATCTCCTCGATCTGCAGCCGCGGCGTGTCCCGCGGCCGCGAGAGCTCCGTCGGCTTCAGCGGCATACGCGGATCGCCCGGCACGGCTCCGGCAGCCGCGCGCATACGCACCATCCCTGCTCGACTGCGCGCCGACGCCGCCATCAGCGACCGACCCCCACACGCGCGCGAGAGACTGTGCCCCCGGTCAGAGGCGCCGGGAGCCCCACCCCCGCGGGGGCGAAGATAACACGGCGCAAATGCGCCCGACGAGGAGGCTCTTCGGTTAGACCGCTAGCCGAAGAGAGAGAGAGAGAGAGAGAGATGCGACAGCGCCATGCTGGCGCATCTAGCATCGCTCCGCCCGAACGCGGCGCACATCCCCGCTACGTATCTCCCTCTAGAAACCACGCTCAAACAACTCCCTCATCGCTCCGATCCAGCCCCTCTCCCATTCCTACCAAAACCCTGCGAGCGCTTGAAGTCAACCGGAGAGCGGTACGACCCCAACCAGACCCTATGTACACCGGCCTCCCAAGCTGCGGGACCACCGGCCTGTCAGCGCAACGTAACACTTTCCTGCGCAGATGTCAAGCCCCCAAGTGAGCCGACAGGGTGACAACGGCGGGACCTCGCTCAACCGCGAGCGTGCGTGTCGGCGACGTGGCGAAGGCGGCCGAGCACATCCGTGGTCGGGGCAACCTTGGCGTTCTCGTAGTCCGACAGCCGGGAGGCCGAGGTACCCGCCGCTCGGGAGAACTGGCTCAGCGTCATCCCGGTGCTGGTGCGCCAGGAGCGGATCTGCGCGGCATACTCGGCCCGTCCCCGATGGGCAACGCCCTCCCGCGCGCGAGAGATCACGCCGCCGATCAACGCGTCGACGCCGTAGTGCTCCCCCCAACCCGTGACAACCTCGGCAGTCCGTGCGGCAGGGCCCCAGGGATTGTGTCGAATCGTCTGCGCAAGCCGGCGCCAATCCGATAGCGACCCACGGTCGACGACCGTCTCGATCGCCTCGGCCGGCCACTCATCCATCGGCAGGGAGGGATCGAAGTCGAGGTTGCGAAACCGCAGCGTCATCGCGTCATCCTCTCCGCGAGATCCGCGAGCACCACCTTGACCGCCGACCAGTCCTGCCAGCAGGCATCCAGCGCCTTGTAGTTGGCGAGCTGTGTGGTGACCTCGGCATCCCGATATCGATCTCGTGGCGTCCGTCGCGCGACCACCGCGATCCGATCGTCGTGGCGCTCCTGGCCTGCTCCACGTCCGAGTAGCGTCCAAGCCAGCGACGGCAAATATCCTCAAAGATTCGGCCGACGTAGGCGTCGAGGTCACCGTGCACCTGCTCCCAGACCGCGTCTGCGCCCTCATCCCGATCGAGGCGGCTGCGATTGGGCTGCACGCGACGAAACCAGAAGCGAAAGAATGGATCGCTTATCTGCCAGAAGCCACGCCGGCGACGAGCGCCCAGTGTGACGGGCGTTCGCTCCTGCACATAGCCAAGGGATTGGAGCCGCTCGAGCACGGCGGCGATGTTGGAACTCGGAAGCTCCAGCCGGCTGGCGATCTCCGCGTTGCGCGTTCGCCCGGAGGCGATCGCGGCCAGGACACCGAAGTAGCGCCGGGGGTCGCGGATGCCGCGCTCCTCCCTGATCAGCGTGAGCGGCTCATCGTGCAGCGGCGCTCCGGTCGCTGGATCAGCTTGCAAGCCAAGAAGTCCAGTGCAATGTCCCAGGAGCTGAAGCTCAGTGGCGGCGCCCCGGGCAGCAACTGTGCAGCCTCCGCGGCGAATGCCGCCAGTTGCACCGAGCGCGGCGCGAGTTCGTAGTGCGGTAATACTCGAACCACGGCAGCACAGTCGGGCGCTCATCTACGAGAACCCGAATTCGACCGCGCGCGTCGGGAACCCGATCGATAGCGCGCTGAGCGCCGTCTCCGCATCGCCCAACGATCGAGCGGCGCGATCTACCCTTCCGATTCTTCGACGGCAAAGTGGCCGGCTACCTCGACCTTCATGCCAAACGCAGCAGTCGTGCCCTTGCTCGATGGGAGACCGAGTTTTGCGTCGACGGCTTCGTTGACCAAGGCCGATCCGCAGCCGGCGGCCTTCGGGACCGCGAACCCGCTGTTGACCATCGAGACGCCGCTCTTGACCAGGATCTCACCTTCTTCGATGGTCGTCGTCTTACCACGGTTGCCGGTGAGCAACCCACTCGTTTCGGTCGTCAGGTTCAGCTCGATCGGGTGCGAGTTGGAGCCGATCGAGCATTCGGCCCCCAGCAGGGGGTTCACCAGCCGCACCTTGATCGGCAATACAAGGGCCAGGCCCGCTCCGCTGGACCCGGAGCCCACGAGGATCGAGCTCGCCGGCGCGGCCAGTTCGGTCACGGCGTCGAGCGGCCCACCGAACAGGCCACCGGGGAGCGCCTGCCCCACCTTCTCCAGCGTTTCGCCATCGAGGGCGGCAACGAGCCGCTGCGCGCCTTCCGATTCCTCCAGAAGCCCGCCCTTCAGAACCATGGGCTTGGCGATCGGGACCACCGTCTTGCCGAGCACGAGATAGCCGCCTTCGATCGGCGCGTAGAGACACCCCTTCACTCCTTCGGTGTGCACCGAGCACTGAGCGAACACCGCGAACCCGCCCTTTAGCGTCGTGGCCGCCGCAGGAGCTCCCGCGCATGCCAGAACGACGGCCACGGCCGCCCCGCCGACAATCCATTTCTTCATCTGTGCCTCCTTTTCTGCCGTTTGCGTTTATCCTTGCTTTTCCTGCATCCAATGACCTCGGTTTTTCATGACTTTGTCCTCCGGTTGCGGCTGGCTCGCTTTGCCTCATTACGAGCCTTTGCTTCACACGTGGCTCGTTTGGTCCTGCTCTTGCTCTTGCGGCAAGTCTTCAGCGCTTAGCTGACCTTCTGCGCTCTGGTCAGCGACTTTTTAGCGCTCGGAATCGCCGACCCCTTGTCTTCCCTGGCTTCCTTCGCGCCCAGTTCCGCGAGCGTCGTGTACGGGATCACGGCCTGGCTCGTGGGAGCCGCAAGCAGGGCGGGGAAGCCCGGAGTGGTGAACGACCGAGGTTCGCCTACCGTGGTCCCCTCGGCGGGGCCGGCCCGTCAACCCCACAGAGAGCGAGGAACCGGCACTGGTCGTTAGCGCGACCCGGTGTGCTCGGACAGCGCGAGATACCGCGCCGAAGCGCGGGACCGAATGAGACAAGAACGCAGGGGCCCAGGCGCAGGGCGGCCCGCAGATCGATCTCACGGGAACGGTGGACCGGGCGCGACACGAACGGCGCTCGCCAGAGAGGACACCGAACAACTCGAGCTCCGAACGAGGATCTGCGCGCGGCGGATCACCTTCCAGCGCTACAACGACCCGGCGAGCTTCATCCTGAACCACGGCAGAACATGCCGTTGAACCGTCCATCTCGATAGCCCTTCCCGACAAACCTCGCAAAGGGGTGTGGTATCAGGTACGCTCATTCTTCGGCTTCCCCTCCTTCTTACCCTTAGCCACCGGGTACTTCTTCCTGGCTGCCTTTTCGCACTTCGCCTCCTTGCCGCGGCTTTTGTCCCCTTTGCACTGCTTGAGTGCTTTGCTGAGCTTTTGCTTGTTCGTCAGCGTCTTGGTGCTGCTCCCGCCCGTCGTCATCTTTTCTTCCTCCGGGAACGCGATCCTCGGGACTGCGATTAGGGGCGGGGACGTTTGGGGCGTGAGCAGGGTGGGGAAACCTGGCGTCGTGAACACTCCGGGCTGGCCCCGGACGGTACCGTCGGCGTTCGTCGCCTCGACGCGGTAGTAGTAGGTCGTGCCGGGCTGCAGTTCGCCCAGCGTCACCTTGACTTCTTCGGTCGCCGCGCCGCCGATCGCGCCGAGGCCGGTCGCGGGACCGTAGTTGCCGGGTTCGGTCCCGATTTCGAAGCCGTAGTTCGTCTGCAGGCCGTTCGTTGAGACCGTGCCCGAGAGCGTCGCCGCGTTCTGGCTGACACCGCTCGCGCCGCCGGTGCTCACGATCGGCGCGGTCTTGCCCGCGGTCGTAAACGTGTGTTCTGCTTCGCCTTCTTCCCCATAGCGAACGCCGAACTGGTTTTTCGCAAGGAGGCGGTAGCGGTAGGTTTCACCGGGCAGTAGCCCGGTGACCGCAACCGGACCGACCGGATGCCCTATCGTGTTTGCCGCGATGGGCAGCGGGGTCGTCGTTTCGCTGTCTTCATAGGGGTCTGTAAGGCCTTTGGCTAGCGCGGCTTGGTAGGCCGCATCGCTGATGTACTGGAAGTAGTACGTCGCGGGCCGGACGGGTGCAAGCACCGTTCCCGACAGCGTCGTGCTCGTGCTGGTGATGCTCGACGCCCCCCCGGCGCTCACGAACGGCAGGCTTTCCGTCGTGAACTCCTTGATTTCGCCTCTGACCGGCTGACCGGCGTCTGCGTCGCCGCTAGCAGTGGTTGCTTCATTTATAAGGACGACGCGGTAGTAGTACTTTGTATATGGTTGAAGGCCACTCGCGATTGCGCTCATCGGTTCTGGGTTGAATTCTTCACCCGTTTGTCCGCCGGCGACCTGGGTGCCCTCGCCTTTTTCTAGGAGCGCTTTGCCGGCTTCGGTCGCTTTGGCGTATTCGAATTGATAGTTAGTTGCCAGCCATTCTGGGTTAATTGTCGCGTCGAGTGTCTCGTGTGTTAGATCCGCTCCGGACGCGCTCTCACCGACTACTTTCGGGAGTTTTGTGTACACCTGGACTTTGCCGTAAGTCGTGCCTGTTTCGTTCGTCGCCACGAATCGGTAGTAGTAGCTACTCGAGGGGTACGTCTTCGCATTGATCGTGACCGACTGTTCACCACCAGCCGCGGAGAGCGGTTCCGCTCCCGGGAATGTTTCAATTTCTTCGCCTTCGCGCGTGTTGTCTTCGAGCGTGTTAGCCGCGACCGAGCCTGCCGTCGAGTATTCAAGGGAATACGTCGTTTCACTGTTGCTCGGGTTGATCGTCGCCGTGAACGCCCCTTCTTTGTGTTCCACGCCTACGACGCTCTCACTGCCCGCGACGATTTCGGGCGCCGCCGGACTGGCCGTGAACGTCTTCTGTGGGCCGGGGGTCGCACCGTACTTGTCCGCGACCAAACAGAACACGTATTCTTCGCGCGCACGCACCTTGACCGTCGCGGATACCGGCACCTCCACTTCGCCCGTTGCGTTGGCGGTGCCACTATCGAAGGTGCTCCTCACGCTGCCGGGCCCGGTGCAGCTCGAACCGGCACCGGCGTTGTAGGAGAAGTAGTAGCCCACACCTCCCGGTGCCCCTTCGGGGTTCAATTCGCCGTTGAGCGTCGCCGAAGTACTCGCGACTTGCGTCGCCGGGTCGGTGCTCGGCGCGGACGGCGGCGCCTGCGGCGAGGCACTATGCGCGAAGAAGAGAACCCTGCTGCTCGCCGGTTCAGCAACATACACATCGCCACTCGCGGAATCGACAGCAACGCCCTGCCCGTCGTTCAACGGCCCTGAACCGAAGCTTTCGGTGACCGCGCCCGTTTCTTGGCTGGCTTGTTCAACGCTTGTCCCAGCAGCGTCAACATAGAGGTCTTTGCTCGACAGGTCGAGAGAGAGCCCCGTGGAGTTTTTCCAGTCCGCCGCAACATCGCTGATCACTTCCCATCTGGGATTGATCTTGCGAAAACCATTATTATTCAGAATATACAGGTCGCGTTCTGCGTCCACCGCGATTTCCTTGACCCCGTTCGCGTAGGCCTCTTCTTCCCAGGTGTTTTTAAAACGTGGCGAGAGCAGAAACTTGTTTTCGACGGCATTACTAAACTCCCGCAGAGTTGAATAATATATACCATAGTCAGTCACGACCCACACTTCGCCGAGGGGGCCGACCGCAACGTCTCGGAGTTCTTCGCCGGGTTCCGGCGCGAACTCCTGCCCGAGATACGTGCCATTCGCGGTGAACTTGTCAACGATATTATGTCCTTTGTCGATGACATACACGTCTTCTTTGGAGGGGTCTGATGCGCTACTGGAGTTATCAACAGCGATCGCCGCGGGGGAGGAAAGCGTGCCCGTCGGTGCGGTACTGGCGTTGAACTGGCCGATATAGGTGCCTGTCGAGTTGAAGTACTCAATACGGTTATTGTTCGTGTCTGTCACGTAAACATTGTTGGTGCTCTGGTTGATGGCTACGCCTGTTGCAGCGGAGAGCGGTTGGGGGTCTGCCGGGGTGGATGTCGAGCCGCCGAACGTACCGATGACACTCCACTCTTCTGCCGCGAGCGCCGGTGCAGCGGTAAGCATGAGTCCCCCGGCGAGCATGCTGAGCGTTGCAAGACCAGCTATAAGCGACCTGTGAGCGCGCCTCATGACTTACCTCCCCGTCCGTGGCTGGACTTTCGTGCCCTGCTAGCCTTCGACTTCTTCTTTTTCGTTGTCGCCTTCTTTGCCTTCGGGCAGGCGGTGACGCCGATTGGCGTGGACTCGTGGATTTCGGCGCCGTTCTGGGCGACGATCGCGGTCGGCATCGCGAGCTTGCTCGTGCAGAGATCCCCGTCCGTCGTGAGCGCGGAGTACGGGCCCTCGGGTAGGTACAGCTCGAAGGATTCAAACGGGACGTCGGGGACCGTCTTGAATGTCGAGCTCGTGATCCCCGCCTTGCTGATGAACGTCGAAGCGACGACGTCGACGCGGACACCGTCGCCCTGCAGCACGATCTCGAGCGACGGGAACGCTTCACCGCCGTGGGAGACGAAGTACACCGGGCCCGTGAGCTGCACCGGCACCACCGGCGTATTGACCCTGACGACCCCGATCACGGACGCTGGCGGGCAGTTCGCAGGGTTCGCGTCGAACGTCGCGGCCGAACACGCTTTCTGCAGCGTCGTCAGACGCGAGGGCAGCTGTTTGGGGAGTTCGACTTTGAAGGAATGGATGTTCGCCTGGTTGGTCTGTGAGCCCGTGGGGAAGGTAACCTTCGCGTCGAGGCTCGCACCGTTCGCCCTGGAGGTTTTACCTGAGGTCGAGACCGTGAACTTTGGTTTGAACGCCAGTGCCCCGCAGTTGGTGACCTGGTAGGAGGAGGACCCGCTCGCGCTCGCGGCCTCGGTACTCGTCAGCGTCGCACCGATCTGGAATTTGTCGCAGCTCGTCGAGTTGAAGATGAACCCCGCACGGTTGATCGTGACGTTGACAAGGCGCAACTGCAACGGGATGCCGTCCAGCACCGTGGGCAACGGGTCCGCGGTCACGGTCAACGCAGAGGTTTCCGGGTTCACGCTGATCGCCGAGCGATTCACGACCGTCCCATTCCCCGTCGTACCCGCCAGAGTATACGGGCCCGCCTTCGCCGGCACCACGATCGACAAGCCATACGGCGCACCCTTATACGGGCCGGTGATGAACACCTTCCCACCCCTCACCACGAACGGGTCAGCACCCGGCCCAGTCTCCACCGTCACTTCCCCGATCTGACTTTCCGGGCCACACGTTCCCTGCGAGGCCTGCGGTTCGGGGCACAAGCTGACCCGCGAAAGCATCCCCAACAACCCCGGCGGCATCTGCACCTGCAACCCATTCAGGAACTCGTCGGAGTCCGAGCGGCCAAACGCGACCGTGAACGGGGTGAACCCACCCGCTTGGTTACTCGTCGTACCCGCCGTGAACGACGGGTCGAACTGCGCACCAAAGCAGTTTTCGTCGATGTCGAACTTGGATTCCGGCGTCCCGTCCGGCGTGAACGGCGTACTCCACGGCGTCAAATCAGCCGTCGTCGTCGCCGTCCCGCACGAACGCGGGTTGGCGAGCGTCGCGCGCTCACCCCCCTGCAGCGTCAGCTTCAGATCGCTGAACGGGACCTGCGGCACTTCATCGTCGACGACGGTCAGCTGCCCGGTCTGCTGGTTGATCTCACCGGTCAATTCCTGCTTGACGACGATCCCGGATTCCCCTTCGCCGACGAGCTGCAAGAACAACCGGATCATATGACCGTCAGAGGCATCCTGCGGCGTACACACCCCGATCGCGCCCGTGCATTCCGGCGAGGCGAGATAGATCGCGCCCGTCAACGCTTCTTCCAGCGCCGGCGTCTTGCTACGCACCGTCCCCACCTGCGATTCGCGCGGACAATCACCCGGGACACCCGAGTGCAGATCGAACTGTTCGCTCGTACAGACACCAAGTCCATCGGCCGCCGAGGGCGAGATCACCGTACCGAGCGGCAGCGTGACCGAGGTGCGCTTCACATCCGGCGTCGCCAACCCTTCCGCTTCGGTGTTCTGGGGCAAACTCAGATCGAACGAATAGCCCGCTGGCGCGCCCGCTTCCAACGTATCCGGCAACATCGACACCGACGGCTTGAACGATAACTGACCACAACCCGTGCCCATACCCATAGGGGCCAGTTCCTTCGGGGTTTCGTCTTCCGCCAACGGCGCAGCCCACGAATCCGTTTCCAAAACACCCGTCAACGGGATCGAACACTGCGACGGATTGGTCAACAACGGCACACGCTTCTCGAGCATCTCCGTTTCTTCCGCTCCCGCCCCGGAACCGTATTCTTCGACGCCATTACCGCCGAACGTGATTTGCCGTGGACGTCCATCTTCCAGATAACGGCTCCCCGCAGGCGTGCGGGAAGCCGTGTCCGGACCCGGAGCGTTGTGTTCGGCCGGCACTCCCCAGATCGTGATAATGCTCCCATAGGTTTTCGCGCCTGCAGTGATGTCCGGAGCGGTAACCCGGACGTTGTATTCCCCATCCGACAGAACATTCGTATCCAGCCGCACGGGAAAGAACAGCGCGTTGAAAGCGAAAGCCACCGGCTCACCCGGCGCTGGCGCAATGTTATACACCGGCACCGTGAACACAAAGCGTCCGGCGGCTTCAGTCATGACAATGAGCGTTGCCGTGCCGACCATCGTGTTCTGAGCGCAGTTAGCCTCATCGATGACGTCTGCCATCGTGCAGGTAGGCATTCCCACGGTCGTGCCAACCAGACCCGGGGGAAGATCGAAGCGAACATCCTTAGGCAAGCTGACCGGCTGAGCGCTGAGCAGATCCTCGAGCGTGTTTCCTTCCAGTAGGTTGATCGTGTTCAGGAAGAACTCGTTGGTCACGTTTGGATGTCCTCCCGCCTGGCTCGTCGACGCCGCCGCCATCAGGCTTCCCCTCGCCACACCATACGGGGGCGCAGCCATGCTGACCGTGACCGCGTCAGATGTACTGGCGCTGGGAGCACCGCCGCCTGACACCGACGCGCTGTTAACTTCACCGGACCCCTCGACCACTGATTCCACATTCACGCGGATCGTGAGGACCACAGTATCGCCTGGGTCTACCCGTTCGTTGACGGTGCACGACGGAGCACCCGGCGAGAGCATGCAGCTCAAATCGACAGGAGGCCCAGCCTGCTGCGTGCCAGTATCTTCTTCAAGGGGACTGTGATAGCTATTCACACCAAAGACTTCGACGGCCGTCAGCCCGGCGGGCAGCACATCACCAATCGTTATCGTGTTCGCCACCGGACTATCCGCCGGACACACCGCTCCCAGATGGGCAGCTACTTCGGACTCGTGGTCTGCCAGCGTGCAGCCTGCTGCCGAGCCGCCGACGTTCGTCGCCGTCACCAAGATCGCGTTGTCGCCGGATTTGTCGCCCGGCTTAAAATTTGTCGGAGCGGAGACCGAAACGATCTTCCACTGCGGACCAGTATTTCCACTCAATTCCGAAACGGTAGTTTTAGCCGAGGCCGAAGCGGCCGCGACGGCCATCAACAGGCTCATAGCGGCGATGACCGCCAGGGGAAGCTTTCGTGAGATCCTCATGGTTACTTACCCCCCTTGTGAGACTTTGCCTTGGCTTTCTTGAGGCACTTCCCCTTCTTGTTCTTCACATAGCCCTTCCGGCATTTCGTCGCCTTCTTCGTGACTGTCGGTGGTGGCGGCGCCGCCGCGGGTTCCGGAGCTGGGTTACCAAGGCCCGTGAACGTCGCGCTCGCGGGCGGCGTCAGCGGCGACGGCACGTTCGGCGGGCCCTGACAGACCGAGCCTTCGCACGGCACCGCGGCCGCCGGTGGGTTGTCCCCCGCGTGAGGGATCCGTGCGTCATATACATCAAAGCCACCATCGGTGTCGCCCGCGACGAGGTCTTCCGTCGTCGCAAAGAACACGTCTTCACCATTTTCACTGCTATCCAGCAGAAACGAGTCACGTGGGCTCTTACCACCCGAGACCAGATACACCACGCCGTCCTCCCACTCATACACATCTCGCCCCTGCTTTTCGTATCGGTTCGCTTCGACTTCGACTTCGGGCGAGTTGGTATTCGTGTCCTGCGGCACAAGCAGAGCAGGGGTATCAAAGAAGACCCGTTCACCATTCGCGGAGATCCCACGACTATCACGCACCCCGTAGCTGGGGGCATACCCCGATCCTTCGCCTCGATGCGCGTAAAGTAGTGAGGAAATTGACGCGTTGCCGTTTGGGATGACGCCGGGCGGCGCGCAGGACACGCAGCCGAGCGTGTTCGTCGCAAGGTCGTAGCGATAGACCTGTTCATAGCCGCCACTGTTGAACGCGCTCGCGATGCGCGAGCTGGTGTCGAACACGAGCACCGACCCTTCGCTTGAGATGCGCGCCTCGGTAACCGCTCCTTCGCTAAGCGTTTCCGGCAGCCGCGCGACCGGGGTCACGACTCCTCCCCCCGCACCGGCGGACCACAGATCCAGTTCGGGCGGTTCGCCACCGGCCGCGGGAGGCACGAACGCGAACGCAGAACCATGCGTATCGGTCGCGAGGATTTCCCCAATGACGTTCGGGAGGTACGTAAGTTCACCCGTTTCGATGTCGAAGTCGTAAGTCTTCGGTTCGGTACCTTCTGGCGCCGCGGCCGTCAACCGAGCGTCGCTCTGGAAGAACGCCTCAGAACCGTCGGGTGAAGCGAACACATACGACTCGTTCGCTACTTGAGCGGTACTGAGCGTCCCATTGGGTATTCTGAGCGCGCCGCCGGGCGCGGCGGCAGGTAGCCCACCGACCGCGGGGCGCAGCGGGTCCTGCGACACCAGCACGGTCCTCGTCCCATTCTCGCGCACATACAGCTCCGGCGGATCAAGAGCGCAGTTGTTTTCACCCCCGTTCTGTGTACATGAATCCGGGTCGGGGCTGACGAAGAACGCGCGCGATCCATCGGCCGAGACCGGGTTACCCAGGCGCACCGACGCGGCGGGCACCGAACCAAATTCGTCGAGCTTGCCATCGGGCAGCACACCGGCCTCACGCAGCGCGCCTTCTGAGGATTCGTAGAAGCCATCGGCTTCAAAGTCACCTCCTTTTGTCCCAATATTGCGATCGGCATGTGGCGCGCGGGAGGCGTCTTCCGGCAGCAAAGTGCCGGGATAGGTGAAATAGACGATGCTAAAGCTCGGCGTGCCGCCAACGACCGACGGCCCATCACCTTCCGCACAACCTCCAACCGGGTTTTCGATCTCGGCCCTCTCCAGCGGCGTCACCGCCGCGTACGGGTCGGACCCGGCGAGATAAATCTGACCTTCGCATTCTTCGGTGGGAAGCGACGAGGCGAACGTGTAGTGGTTGCCGGCCCCCACTACCGCATGCGAGAGATCCGCAGACGGAAAGCCCCTGAGCCCACCGCCGAGGGCTTCGAGGGTCACGATCTTCCCATCGTGACGCGGTGCCGGTGAGATCCCCCGGGTGCCCCAGCCAGGCTTTTCCTTGTTCTTACTTGCCACAAATTCGGTGTTGTCAACCGAAGGGCTTTCGCCCATCGGGCCGGTCCCTTCAAACGTCACGGCATTCCCATCGGCCGCGGCATACCCATAGTGCGCCTGAGCTGCTGGCGTGAAGCCATCGGTCGTAAAGCCCGCCTCGTTCCCGTTCTTGTCCGCCGGCGAGACCTGTTCGTAGACGCGGCCGTCGGGGAGCCCCGGGGCGGAGGAGAAGACTGGCGGGCCTTCGGTCGTCGCATAGGCGGAGGCGCTCGCGAGGAGGGCGGCGGTCAGGCCGGCACTCGCGAGCAGCGTAGCGGTGATCGTCGCAAGGAGGAGCAGGGCAGGTGAAGACGCACCACTCCCTTTGCCACGGTCAAGGCCACCTAGCAGCGCGAAGAGACCGGTCGCGATGTGCGGCGTCTTCGTGTTTTGCTCGGTGGGTTTCACTGTTATGCCTTTCCTGTGGTGATGTGTGGTGTGCATGTTCAAAAGTTTGCGTCTGTGTGACGAGGCTCCCAGCCAGGGAGGCACGCTGGCCGGCGATCGATGACGGCGTGTCATGTGGCCTCGGTCGGCTCGCGGGTGAGAACGATGAGGCGCTCGGCGACCTGGTCGCCAAGCGGTGTCAGCTTCCACTCGTTCGGCTCGCCGCTGAGGTGGCCCCCGCCGGCGTTGACCGTGAGCCCGAGGCGCTCGAGGCGCCGCAACAGCTTTGAAATCTGTCCCGGGTCGGTGATGCCGGCGCTCTCCGCTACCTCCCGGTTGCTGGCGCCCGGCCGCTCGGAGATGCATTCCAGCACACGCGCAGTGCGATAGGTAAGGCGCATGTCCACCTCATCCAGTGGATCCTTCTCGGCTCTCACGGACACCCGCTCACCCTCCGGTACCGGACGCGGCGCGGGCGCTGGGCGGCGCTGTTCGCGACGCGCCGCACGCGGCCCGAGATACTGCAGCGCGATCATCCCCATCAACTCGTCCAAAAGGCCCGTCAGTGGCCCGGGGTCGCCGCTGCGCAACCGCGCATACACCACACCCAGCGCGCCACCCACCAGGCCTTCAGCGGTCACCAACGTGCACTCCCCCCCGCGCGGACCCTCCCGGCGTCCCTCGTCGAGGATCGCCGCCAGACGTGCGAGGACCCGCTCGCGACGCTCGAGCGTCTGCGCCCCACCGTGCAGCGCATGGACCACCCAGATCCGCGCCAGCAGCGGCTCACGCTCCAAGAACGAGAGAATCACCCACAGCCCGCCGCGAACCCGCTCACGCCACTCCAGATCCTCCAAGCCCGCCGCCGCGAGATCCCGTGCGACCCGCTCCACTACCTCGTCGAGCAACGCGACCAAGCACGCTTCGCGATTGTCGAACAACTCGTAGAACGTCCGCCGCGACACCCTCGCCCGCGCGGCGATCCGCGTCACCGTGCTCTGCTCAAAGCCCAGCTCGTCGATCACAGCCACCGCCCCCGCCAACAGCCGCGAATGCTGAATCTCATCGACCTGCGCCCGCGGCGCGTCCCGCGGCGACGCCAGTCGCGTCGCCCGGCGCTCGCGGCGCTCGGCCAGAGACCCACGCTCGCCCACACGCACACCCACCACGGCCCTCGCACCGCCACGCGCCCGCGCCGCCATCAGCGACCATCCCCCGCGAGCGCTTGCGAACAAGTGGCAATAGGGGCCCCAGTGACCCCGCCCAGAGGTACCGAGAGCCCTACCCCCGCGGGGGCGAAGACGACACGGCGCGAACGCGCCCGACGAGGAGGCTCTTCGGTTAGACCGCTAGCCGAAGAGAGAGAGAGAGAGAGAGAGATGCGACAGCGCCAAGCTGGCGCATCTAGCATCACACCGCCCGAAAGCGGCGCACACCCCCATCATGTATCTCCCTCTAGAAACCACGCTCAAACAACTCCCTCATCGCTCCGATCCAGCCCCTCTCCCACTCCTACCAAGACCCTGCGAGCGCTTGACGTCAACCACAAGACCGGATGACCCCAACCAGACCCTATGTACACCGGCCCCCCAACAATCAGGAGAACCAGCCCTACGACAGACCATAGCTCGGCCACCTATAAATGTCAAGCCCCAAGCGCCGCCAGCACCAGCGCGTCGTGCTCGGCCGGCTTCACCTTGCGCAACACCTCGGCCACCTTGCCGTCCGCCCCGACGATGAAGGTGGTGCGCTCGTTGCCCCAGTAGGTCCGCCCATACATCGACTTCTCCACCCACACCCCGTACGCCTCGGCGACCGCGTGGTCTTCGTCGGCGAGCAGCGTGAAGTCGAGGGACTGCTTGTCGTGGAACTTCTTGACCTTCTTCACCGGGTCGGGCGAGATCCCCAGCACCCTCGCGCCCGCCTTGGCGTAGTCGGCACGGTGCTCACGCACGCCGCACGCCTGGGTGGTGCACCCCGGGGTGTCGGCCTTGGGGTAGAAGTAGACAACCACCGGCTGGCCGCGCAGCTCCGAGAGCTTAACGGGGTTGCCGTCCTGGTCGGGCAGTTCGAAGTCGGGGGCGTTGTCTCCCTGGTCGATCACGACCGAGACCCTACTTCAACAGCCGCGACAGCCGCCGGTCCTTGAGCACTCGGCCCTCCGTTTGACACGTGGGGCAGTAGGCGATCACGTAGTCCTCGAAGTGCACCGATTGCAGCGTCGTGGCGCAGCGGGGGCAGGGCTGCCCCTCGTGGCGGTGGATGCGCAGCGGCATCGGCAGCTTGTCGGGGATCGGGAGCGCAATCGCGCCCTCGTAGTGCTCGATCGCCGCGCCGAGGATCGCGACCGTCGCCTCGCGCAGCCGCCCCGCCTCCTCCTCGGTGAGGTCGGCGCCGCGCTTGTAGGGGGAGAGCTGTGCCTCCCACAGGATCTCATCCACCCACGAGCGGCCGATGCCGGCGATCGTGTGCTGGTCGCGCAGCATCGTGTGCAGCGGGCGCGGGGCGTCCAGCAGCTCTTTGAACCGATCCCGCCCGCCCGGGTCCGGCCACGCTTCGGGGCCGAGGGTCGCGAGCGAGTGCTCCCGGTCGAGCTCATCGGCGCGCAGCAGCTTCACCCACGCCGCCTGCTTGGAGCCGAACTCGCGCAGGCGCAGCTCCGCCTCGCGTGCGACCCCCACCTCTGACGTGGCTCCGCCAGGCTGGGCGGGCGTCTCTCCAGCCGCTGGCAGTCGCACCCGCACCAGCAGGCGCGAGGTGCGGTCGCGCGGGCCGGCGCGTTTGTCGTAGAGCTGCAAGCGGCCGGCGGACATCAGGTGGATCAGCAGAACCAGCTCGACCCCTGCGCCACCACCGTCGCCGTCAACCCCGGCGCCAGCGCCGTCGACCCCAGCGCCGTCGCGGTCGCGGTCAACCCCGTCGATCTCGACGATCAGGTGCTTGCCGCGCCGGCGCACACCTGCGATCGTGCGACCCGCCAGCTCGGTGAGCGGCGGGTCGAAGCTCCGCAGCGCGTTGATGCCCGGCGCCAGCGCCGACTCGATCGAGGCCCCACACAGGGCGCCATCGAGCCGGCGCGCGGTGATCTCGACCTCTGGCAGCTCCGGCATCGCTCCCCAACTTTAGGAGGCCGATGCGGCACGAGCGCAAGGGACGACAGTGACTCCGGCTAGCTGCGGCGCTTTACCGCTGGCTCACGGAGCACGCGTGGCCCCGATCGCCGGCCCTTCGTACTTCC
>Ga0302234_10000649_pt1 | contig 26701 bp, 24 predicted proteins | sample II_Palsa_N3_2_FD_193576 | JGI IMG/M metagenome (GOLD analysis project Ga0302234, IMG submission 193576) | Peat permafrost microbial communities from Stordalen Mire near Abisko, Sweden - II_Palsa_N3_2 | ecosystem: Environmental > Terrestrial > Soil > Palsa > Peat permafrost | place: Sweden... | reverse complement strand
CGGCGCCGACAGCCGCGTGAGCGCCTTCGATCGCAAACACCACCGTGCCCGCGAGATCGGCGGTAAGCACGACGCGCTTGCGGATCATGGTCGAGCCGGTTTCGATAGGGTGATTAGGCACCATTACCTTCCCTTCCGCGAAACCTGAATTCGGCCATGGAGCAGTCTCCAGAATTTCCCGAAATTGATCTTGGCGAGCGCCCATAAGTCCGAAGGGTTAAAAGCCATGCCCTGGCAACAGTCCCCCGACGCTCGCCAACACCGCTCCCCTACTCTAACCGAGCCGGCGCGTCAGCTCGACCGCTTCGGCAAGGCATCCACCCATGGCTGGATTAAGGCCCTGCCGCGGTTAACCCGTACTTGCTGGCCCGCGTTTCAATTTGCGGATCGAGCGTACGCGCAGCGAGCAGATCGGCATGGCCCGCGTCTGTCTGGCCATTGCGGATTTTTGCCAAGCCGAGACCGTAGCGCGACCACGCGGAACGCGGGTTTTGCGTGACAGCCTGCTCGTAAGTCTTGATCGACTCAGGGTAATGTCCCAGTCGCAACTCAACCAAGCCAAGGCTGTCGAGATAGGCTGGATTTTCGCCATCGCGCCTGATCGCTTTCCGGCAATCCTTCAAGGCATCGTCAAGCATCTGATTGCTGAGACCGCGTGCCCAACAGCGCTGATTCAGCGCGGAGCCCAGCATGGCATCATCGTGATGCAGGCCAATCCAATCGTCGAGCATCGGTAACGCCGCAGCGGGCTGATCGAGTTGCATGTAGAGCGCGGCAATCGAACGCGCCTGCGTTGAGCCTGCAGATGCCACTGTGCTTGCAGCCGCCAGATCAGATGCCGCGCCCGAGCGGTCACCATGTGCGAAGCGAAGGTGGGCGCGCATCAGCAACGCGTCGACGTTCTTCGGATCAAGACTCAAGGATTTGTCCAGATCGGCGAGCGCGGTATCGGGCCGTTTGTCGGCCTCATGCGCACTCGCACGAGCGACATAGAAAGCGGCTTGATCGGGCGCCATGCGGATCGCCTCGTCCAGATCGCTTATCGCAGCCTTCGGTTCACCGCGAGACAGGTGCGCCTGGCCTGACAAAGCATAATCATCCGCAGTTTTTGGTGATGCACTTTTCTCGTCCGAACCCGTGCCGGCATTCGATTTGTCGGCGTCACCCGGGGCTGCAGCCAGGGCAAAAACGCGCCCACCGTTGTAGGTGAAATAAGCTTTCTTCTTGCTGTTCGCAATGAACATATGATGGGCAAGGAGAAAGTCCACACCGAGCAGCATGTCGGTGTTGTCGCCTATTCTCCCGTCGATAACCTGCATCTGACTGTGCTGGATCGTTTCCGAACCGACCGAGAACGAATCGATGTTCACGGTCCACGTCTTGACCGACTTGGCGCCAAGCCCGATGCCGCTACCGCCAGCCTTGACGTCTGGCGCATTGAGGTTGATGCCGATGCGCTCGGCGGCGTCCCGAGTCAGTACGGTGGCAAACGCCCCTGAATCGAGCACCGCTCGCACCTTTCTGCCATTTATCGTCACGTTGAGAAAAGTGCGTCGGTCAAACTGACTGTCCGCAGGCTCGATATCGGCGACGTTGTACATGCCATCCTTGACCCAATAGGCCAGCGCGTCCTTGTCGCAATGCTCCGCCTTGAACAAGGTCATTTTGCCGTGCGCAAGATCGATTTCCAGGTCGGCGAAATCGAGCAGGTTGGCGCCAATCAATCCATTGCCGGAGTCGGTACCGCCGACCATGAAATCCACATTCTTGAGTGTCGTATCAAGGATACCGAACTCCTTGACATGCGCTTGCTGGATAGCCGCACTGCCTCCAATACCGGTGACGCTATAACCAAATGGAGCGGACTGCAGCTTCAGTCCAAGTGCCGCCGCATTCGCACTCGACATGATGCTGAAGAAGGCACCGGTATCGAGAATGAAGCGCGCACTATTTCCATTGATCTTCACCATGGTCGTTGCTCGACTGCCGACCATCGCTATCCGCAAAGTGCCGTAGCTGTTCAAGCGGCAGCCGTCGGCCCAAGCATGGCTTGCTAGCAAAGTGCCCATGCCAAGACAGAGAAAACGCAACACCCTCATCGCCCACCCCTGTTTGCCATATCCGCAGCATCCAATTTTAGTGACATCCCAAGCTTGCCATCGAACGTTCGGCAAAAAATAGCCACCTGAACGGCGAAATTTCAACTTGCCATTGCCCCGCCTGAGAACATCAAGAATAGCGTCATTGTTATGCCACAAGCCGCGGATATCTTTTCCCACTCTGCCCGATAGTGTTCAGATGCCACCCGAACGTTCATCTAGCCGGAAACTGCCAGGCGGCGTCCCTATCCGACAATGGGACGGTGCGATGCCCATCATCATGTCTGTCGTTGTTTTACTGATGATCGCGGCTGAACTTTGGAAACACGGGTTGCACGCGCCTCACCACGATGAAGGCCCTACTGACCATATCGCTATTTTTCTCATGTTCGGTCAGATCCCCATCATGTTCTGGTTCGCGGCGCCAGGACGCCGCCTTGCTCGGCATGTGGCACCCACGCTCGCTATCCAACTATCACTGTGGGCTATCACCTTTGCCCTGGCAGCCGCCCTGACTTAGAAATGTTTCAGGGGCATGCTCTGCGTTCGTTCGGAAATCCTTAAATATTTTGTACACGCAGCCCATGGTATGTATTGGCGACGAGGTGGTCCGACTGTCTACGCAGCTGAGTGCGGGTGTTCGCTCAGATTCGGGAGAACTGACTTGATCAGCAAGAACACGATTTGTCTCTGGTACGACGGCACCGCGTTGAACGCCGCGACGTTCTACGCCGATACGTTTCCTGACAGTGAGGTCAAGACGGTCTATCGCGCGCCGGGTGACCATCCCGCAGGCAAACAGGGTGACGTCTTGACAGTTGATTTCACCGTACTGGGCATTCCCTGTCTCGGCTTGAATGGGGGATCAGCGTTCAAGCACAGCGAGGCTTTTTCGTTTCAGGTGGCGACGGATGACCAGGCCGAAACGGATCGCCTGTGGAATGCGATTGTTGGAAATGGGGGCCAGGAAAGCGAGTGCGGCTGGTGCAAGGACAAGTGGGGATTGTCATGGCAGATCACACCACGCGCCCTCACGAGCGCGATCACCGATCCCGATCCGGCGGCAGCCAAGCGCGCGTTCGATGCCATGATGGGAATGAGAAAGATCGATATCGCTGCGATCGAGGCCGCTCGGCGCGGTTAAAGCTTGCCGATGCGGGCCTCCGTAGCCGCGACTGGGCGTTCGATTAAGTTACCCCAAAGGACAGCTTTGAGCGCAATCACTTAAGCCGTGTCAGGTTGGCTTTAAACGCGGTTACCCATGTTTGGCCGCCATCTCGGGAATAGGCAATCTCGTAGCGATGAGAGTTGGCCGTGATGTCGGACCACACTCCGCGAACCAGGACCGTGCGGCCTTTGTAGACGGTCGTGCCGAAAAATTCGCCGCGACCGTCTTTGAAGCTTCCGATCGTCGGAGCCTCAATCTCACCGGAGTCGCTATCGATATAGGTCTGACTCCATTGCTGGGCTTTGGCGTTATAGACGAAGAGCGACGCGCCCTCCCAATGGCCACTTGGGCCGTCGGCCTCAATTTCCTCAAGCCATGCGCGACCATCCCAAACCGGCCGCGACGTCTTGGTGCCGTCCATTGTCTCGGTGTGGGTCCCGCCATCGAACGGGTCGAGCACTCGTGTCACGTGTGTATGCCAAACCCCGCGCGCGAAATCGAAATCATGAGCACCGCCCTTGGGCTGTTCAGCCAACGCACTCATAGACGAGCAAACAAGAACACCGGCAATCATGAACCCGCGTATTAGCCATCTCCACATCATCGTGCTCTCCGTATGACCAAGCCCAGGACCTGACTTTAAGGAAAACCCGCAGAGTCAGTAGGGCCAATTCGCGAAATTTAGGGTGGTCCACTTTGTCGACATTCCCAAAGTGGCCCGCATGTTTTCCCCAGAAGTGGCGTCTATAAAACGGGCCGCAGTTGAAATAATGCGATCCACAGCCGATCCATTCATGGCCAAACGACCGGAATTATTCAACATTTAGGAGGCCTTATGAGCAAGCGTACAAGGACTTGGACATTGGCGGCGGCAGCCGTGATCTTTCTCGCAGCGACCGGTCCGATAAGGGCAACCGAAGCGGACGGCCAGCACGACTTTGACTTCAATTTCGGTACGTGGAAGACCCACGTGTCGCGGCTTATGCACCCGTTGACGGGCTCGACGACCTGGACTGCATACGACGGCATGTCGATCGTCCGCAAGGTTTGGGACGGGCGCGCCAGTCTCTTCGAACTCGAAGTACAGGGCCCGGCCGGCCATATCGAAGGGGTTGGACTTCGCTTGTACAACCCGCAATCCCATCAATGGAATCTGAACTGGACAAACAGCAGCATCGGCATGCTGGACGGCGCCATGATCGGTGAATTCAAGGACGGACGCGGAGAGTTCTATGGCCCGGACACCTTGAATGGGCGAAGCATCCTGGTGCGCAACGGCTTCTCCAACATCACGCCAGACTCGTCCCGCTTCGAACAGGCGTTCTCCGCCGATGGAGGCAAAACCTGGGAGACGAACTGGATCATGACGTTCACTCGCCAGAGGTAGCCAAGCCGGTCGCTACGGAGCCAACCAACTCAACTCTGTCCACAACTAGAGTACGCGCCGCAAAGCCTTCAAACCCTGCTCGATATCCTTGAGGTCAACGGCGCCGTAGCCGAAAACCAGACCTTCCGATGTAGATGCGCCAAAAAAATAGCGCTCGAACGAATGCAGGTGCACGTTTGACTCCAACAATTTTCCGGTGACACGTTCGAGGCGCTTGGGTACGTTCGAGAGCGCCGCCACATGCATTCCGTAGTGCGACTGCATCGGTGACAGTTCCCCCGAAAAGTCTGAGCGGAGTATTTCTTCGATGAGATCTCGCCGCTTCCTATATACGTCACGGAGCTTGCGTACGTGCCGCGCCAGGTGGCCATCGGCGATGTAACGGGCCACCGCCATTTGCGTCAAGGTTGGACAATGCCAGTCGAGGCAGTTCTTCGCCGCGATCAGCGTTGGCATGGCCCAGTGCGGTGCCACCAAAAAACCCAATCGCAGTGCGGGAAGCATGCATTTGGAGAAGGTGCCGACGTAGAACACGACGTCCGACGTCGCCGCGGATCGTAGCGCCTGCAGCGGCGTGCCGTCGTAACGGAATTCTCCGTCGTAATCGTCCTCGACGATGACTGCCCCATGCTTCCTTGCGAAATCGAGCAGCGCCGCTCGCCGCTGCGCAGACATCGAAACGCCGAGCGGAAATTGGTGCGAAGGACACACGCAAACGATCTGCACAGACTTCGGTAAAGCGTCAACCACCAGCCCCTGCGCGTCGACCGGAACGGGCACGACTTTGGCACCGGCAGCAAGAAATGCAGCGCGCATCGGCGGGTAGCCCGGATCTTCGATGGCAACCGTCGTGACCCCGGGAGTTACCAGTACACGGGCGAGAATATCGAAGGCCTGCTGGGCGCCAGCCGTCACCAGCACATCGCTGGGCTCGCACACCACCGCGCGTGAAATGCCGATGTGCGTAGCGACAGCCGCCCTTAGCGGAAAATGCCCCTGGTTGCCCTGCGGACTCTTGAAGGCAGGAGGCTTCAACTCCATGCGCCGAAGCTGCTTGGCACTGACTCGCCGAAATATTTCGAACGGAAATAATCGTGGATCGACCAACGCGGGCCGAAAATCCAGAGAGGCAGCCGTGCTGGGCGTCCTGCCGCGATGATCGTCGTGCCAGAAGTTGAGCGTGCGGGCAAACTCGGGTCGCGACCACAACGAATTCAGACGTGTGTCCGGTGTTTGCTGCGGCAGAAAGCGTTCGCGTGGCGGACGACTCCGCTTCTGCGCCACGTACGTGCCTGACCCTTGTCGCGGCTGTACCAGCCCCTCGACAGCCAGCCTCGTATAGACCCGGGCAATCGTGTTTCTCGATACACCGAAAAACACCGCTGACTGACGTTCTCCCGGGAGTTTGGACTCGGGAACCAGCCGACCATCGAGGATGGCAGCGCGCAACTGCGCGTAGACGGATTCCGCCGATCGACGGCTTCCTCTGGGCGGAGGATCAAAAGCAATTTCGAACAGGCTACTCATACCCTCCCCATGGTTAGCCAAGATTTTCCCCCAAGTGGCTCATTGCTCCCAGAGGTTACCTGCAAAAACCAACCTGCCGGAGCTTGGCCCGCTCACCCCAACGCATCCTCTGCCGCCACAAAGCCACCGGTCTGCCGCCGCCACAGCCTCGCGTACAGCCCTTCATGCGCGATCAGTTCGGCATGGGTACCGCTCTCGACAATGTGGTCTTTATCCAGCACCACCAGTCGATCCATTCGGGCAATGGTGGAAAGTCGGTGGGCAATCGCGATGACGGTCTTGCCCTGCATCAGGATGTCGAGACTGTCCTGAATGGCGGCTTCGGCTTCCGAGTCGAGCGCCGATGTTGCCTCGTCCAGCACCAGGATCGGCGCGTCTTTCAACAGCACACGGGCGATCGCGATGCGCTGGCGCTGGCCGCCGCTGAGTTTCACGCCGCGCTCGCCGACGAGTGCGTCGTAGCCGCTGCGACCTTCACCATCGGTGAGCTGGGGAATGAACTCGTCGGCACGCGCCTTGCGCACAGCCTGGAGGATCTGCGCCTCGCTGGCATCTGGACGGCCATACAAAAGGTTCTCGCGAATGGATCGATGCAGCAGCGAGGTATCCTGGGTCACGACACCAATTTGCGAACGCAGGCTTTCCTGACTTACCTGCGCAATGTCGTGACCGTCGATCAGGATACGGCCGCCTTCGAGGTCGTACAGTCGCAGCAGCACGTTGACCAGGGTGGATTTGCCCGCACCGGATGGGCCGACTACGCCGATCTTTTCGCCCGCACGCACGCTCAGGTCGAGCCCGGCAATCACGCCGCCCTGCTTGCCGTAGTGGAAATGAATATGCTCGAAGCGGACGGCGCCGTACGTCACTTCCAGCGGCATCGCGCCTTCACGGTCCTGCACGGCGCGCGGTTGCGAGATCGTGGTGATGCCGTCCTGTACGGTACCGACATTCTCGAAGATCCCGTTGACGACCCACATGATCCAGCCGGACATGTTGTTGATGCGGATCACCAGGCCAGTCGACAGCGCAATGGCGCCCACCGTCACCTTGCCCTGACTCCACAGCCAGATCGCCAGCGCCGAAGTACCGACGATAAGAAAGCCGTTGAGCGTGGTGATGCTCAGGTCCATCGCCGTGGTCAGCCGGGTCATCTGACGCATGCGCAGAATCTGCTCGCTCATTGCATCAGCCACATAGGCTTCCTCGCGCCGCGTGTGCGCAAACAGCTTGAGTGTAAGGATATTGCTGTAGCCGTCGACAATGCGACCCATCAGCTTGGAGCGCGCCTCGGACTGTTTCCACGAGCGCTCCTTGGTGCGCGGCACGAAATACGCCAACGTGCCCACGTACGCAAACAGCCATACCACCAGCGGCGCAGCCAGCCAGAAATCAGCCTTCGCGAACAGCACGATCGCGCTGCCGGTGTAGATGGTTACGTACCAGATCGCGTCGATGATCTGCACGGCCGACTCGCGCAATGCACCGGAGGTCTGCATGATGCGGTTCGCGATGCGGCCCGCATAATCGTTCTGGAAAAATCCCAGGCTTTGACGCATCACGTACCGGTGGTTCTGCCAGCGAATGCGGTTGGTCAGGTTCGGTGTGATCGCCTGGTTTACCAGCAGATCATGCAGACCGATCAGCACTGGCCGCGCGACCAGCGCGACAAGGCCCATCCACAGCAACTCCCGCCCGTGTTGTTGAAAAAAGCTCGCCGCCGGCGCGCCCTTGGCCATGTCCACGATACTGCCGATGAAACCGAACAGCGACACTTCGACAATCGCCACGCCAAAACCCACCACGATGGCAGCGGCAAATACCGGCCACACCTGACGCAGGTAGAACACGTAGAAGCGCCATACCGATTGCGGCGGCATGCCGTCCACCGGTTCTTTGAACGCATCGATAAGGGATTCGAACCAGCGGAAGATCATGGAGTATTCCGGTCGCACCCAATGGGCCATTGTGCTTGAAGCGCACCTCGCAAGGTGTGAATGACGGAGAAACCGAAGCTTCTGGATTCCTGCCTTCGCAGGAATGAGGAGCGGGGTTATTAGAGGTTCGCACGTCGCTGCTCTGCACCCTCCCCTGCTTGCAGGGGGGGGGTCGCTCTTCGTCACTGAAGATCGCGGGTCTACAAGTCCGTATCGGCATCTGACACGGCCCAATGCACATACCCCAGCCTGAACAGAGCGTCAAAGCCGGGATGATCCAGCCGCCTTTTTGATTGACCCATCGCGGCGGGGCCGGGATCATCACCCGATGCCCAACTTGCTTCGCTATCTGCTTATTCTTTTGCTCGCCGTCTCCAGCGGCAGCGTCCTGGCCCAGGCCAGCACAGCAAGTCCCGTCGCTCCGGCGCCAGCGCTGACACCGGCGCAGACGCTGACCCAGCTGCGCACCCAACTGGATGACATCAAGGCCGCGGTGGATGCAAAGAAGGCCGATGTACCAGCCGATCTGCGTAACAACGCACTGGCCGTGCAACAGCAAGCCGAGCAACTGGCGTCCGCGCTCAACCCACAATCAGCCAGCTTGCAGGCACGGCTGGATGTACTGGGCCCCGCACCGGCGAAGGGCGCCCCAGCTGAACCAGCGGAATTGAGCGCGCAACGCAAGCAGTTGAGCAAGGGCCTAAGCGACCTCGATGGGCAGATCAAACAGGCCAACTCGCTCGGCACCGAGGCTGCCCAACTTGCCGCCCATGTCGCCGACCTGCGGCGCGACCAGTTGCAGACGCAGCTCGCCTCGCGCAGTGCTACGCCCTTCAGCCGCGCATTCTGGATCGAGCCGGCGATGGCCTTTCCCGACGACATGGCGCATGCCAAACAATTGTTCGGCGCCGCCTGGGCCGCGTTGCAACAGGCCTGGCAGCCCCCCAATCGCACACCGTTCGTGCTGTGCCTGATCATCGCCGCGCTATTGATCAGCGTGGGCCGTTGGCTGATCGAACGCACGCTCGTCTGGGTGAGCACCGCGCACATGCCTGCTGGCCAACTGCGCCGAAGCGCGTTGGCCGTGGCGGTGACGCTGGCTTATACGCTGGCCGTCGGATTGACGGCGCATTTCGTCTACCTCGCGCTGAATTGGAACGACCTGCTTAGCGAAGACCTGGACGAATTGGCGCAAAAACTGGTGCGAGTGGTGACTTTTGCCGCCTTTTTGACAGGCCTGGGGCGCGCGATGCTGTCCACCGCACGCCCGTCGTGGCGGCTGCCGGCGCTGTCCGACGATGCGGCGCAACGGTTACATCCTTTCCCCTGGCTACTCGGTGCCGCCGTGGTGCTGGAGAACCTGGTCGAAAGCGTCAACAACACGATCGGGGCCAGCTTGCCCATCACCGTTGTGACACGGGCGTTTCTCTCCGTCCTGATCGCTCTGTTGGTAGGTAGTGCGCTGCTGCGTCTGGGTCAATCCCGGCGCGAGACGCTCGCTGCCGGCGACACGCCGTTGCAACGTCCGGTGTGGGTGGGGTTGGTGATCGGAGCGGCATTTGTCGGTGTCGGCGTCATCTTGCTTGGCGTGGCTTCGGGCTACATCGCCTTTGCGTCTTTCATCGCACGGCAGATGCTTTGGGTCGGCGTCATTCTCACCGCGCTTTATTTGCTGATGTACCTGGTCAACGACATCTTCGAGACAGTGTTTTCCCCCAAGGGACGCACCGGGCTGCGGATGCAGGCCAGTTTTGGTTTGCAGCCGCTTGCGCTGGAGCAAACCGGCATCCTGCTGTCCGGCATCACCCGCGCGATGCTGCTGATTCTCGCCGTGGCGATCGTGCTTGCACCGTTCGGTGCGGGGCCGCAGGAACTGGGTGGGCGTGTTGGCAGCCTGTTGTCGGGTGGCACGCTGGGCAAGCTCAAGATCGTACCGAACGATATCTTCGATGGTGCGCTGGTGTTCGCGCTCGGCCTGCTCGTGTTGCGCGTGATCAAACGCTGGTTGAGTGACGAGCTGCTGCCGAAGACCTCGCTCGATCTGGGCATGCGCAATTCGGTGGTCACCCTGCTCGGCTATGTCGGTGGCGTGCTGGTATTCGTACTGTCGCTGGCCGCACTGAAGATGGACCTGCAGGGCATCACCTGGATGGCCAGCGCGCTTTCGGTCGGCATTGGTTTTGGCCTGCAGGCGATCGTGCAGAACTTCATCTCCGGCCTGATTCTGCTGGCCGAGCGGCCGGTGAAGGTCGGCGACTGGGTCAGCATCGGCGGAGTCGAGGGAGACGTCCGCAAGATCAACGTGCGCGCCACGGAGATCCAGATGGGCGACCGTTCCATCATGATCGTGCCGAACTCGCAGTTCATTACCCAAAATGTCCGCAACGTAACGCTGGACAACGCCAAGGGTCGCGTGAGCATCAAGCTGGCGATGCCGGTGGATACGGATGCGAACAAAACACGCGAGCTCGTACTGGGTGTGCTGAGCGCTCACCAGGGAACGCTGTCCACGCCGGCACCCTGCGTGCAGCTGGAAAATCTCGACGCCGGCGCGATGACGTTCAGCTGCATCGCCTACGTCACCAGCCCGCGTGACGTGGGTAACGTGAAAAGCGACCTGCTATTCGAAATACTGGCCCGCCTGCGCGATGCGAAGATACCGATGACGAGCCCGCAAAGCATGGTCGTGCGCAACCTGCCGCCGGTGAGCGACAGTACCGACGAGCGGGATTGAGTTGGCCACCGGTCGCGGTCCGCCTGTCGATCATCTAGTCAGGGGGATCTCGCGATTCATCGGCCTTAGCCAAAAATCCACGAAACCCAGACACCCTTCCGCGCTAGCCTGACAACCTGTTACGCCACGGAGTCATGCGCATGCCCTCAACAGCGAAACACGGCAGTACCATCATCCCCAGCTTGCGCTATCGCGATCCCCACGCGGCCATCGCATGGCTATGCGAGGCGTTCGGTTTCGAGAAGCACGTTGTCTACGAAAGTGACACCGGTGGCGTGGATCATGCCCAGCTGATTTACGGCGCTGGCATGATCATGCTCGGTGAAATGCGCGACACGGATGTCGCTCGGCACATCGTCCATCCCAGTGACGTGGGCGATCGCGAAACGCAAAGTCCATACGTTCTGGTCGTCAATTGCAAATCGCATTATCAGCAGGCCAAAGCGGCCGGCGCGACGATCGTCGATGACTACGCCGAAAAGGACTACGGCGGCGCCGGTTATAGCTGCCGCGATCTGGAAGGCCACTTGTGGTCCTTCGGCAGCTACGACCCCTGGCAGCACGAATAACCCGGAAACAAATAGTCCAGAAACAAAAGGCCGGCGCTGGGCCGACCCTTTGCTTCAATCGCTACGCGTTGCCGTGAAGGCAACACGGTACAGCTATCAGGACGAGCAGGTCTTGCCACCCTGCGGGCGATTGCCCTTGGCCTTGGCATCGGCCTCGCTCATGTACTCGCCTTGCTTGGTCTTGCCGTACCACTGATCGTTCGGGCAGTGATAGACCTTGCTGTTCGAGTTGACCCAGACCATCCCCGGACCGCCACCCGGCGCGGCGGCGCCAGTCGGTGTCGAGGACGTCTTGCTGGAACTCTTCTTCGAGGTTGTCGGTGCTGCAGCAGCCGCTGCAGGTGCGGCCGCTGCAGGTGCAGCTGCCGCCGCGGGTGCTGCTGCCGCTGCAGCTGGCGCCGCCTTCGTTGCCGTGGTGCTGCTGGTGCTGGACGCCGCGTACCATTCCTTCACGCCCTTGTGGCCCCTGCAGGCGCCCTTCTTGGTGGCATTGCTGGAATAGGTGCCGTCCTTGCACTGCCCGGTTGACCCCGCCGGTGCGGCGGACTGCTGCGCGTAAATGCTGGAACAGGCCAACAAACAGGTCAGTGCCACTGCCATCAAAGCTGAAGATTTCATCTCAGATTCCCTCCAATGTGAATTCGCATACCGATTCGTAAAGCCCTCATTCGCCTCTCAACGAAGACTGGCTTTCATCCTAAACAATCCAAACCCTTACCCTTTCAGACGCCTTGCACCTGCGCACAAGCCGACAACGGCCGACGATACTCCTATGCAGGCGATTGCCGCCGTCCGTTTGCGGACTATGCCGCAAAACTCCGTAGGGTTAAGCGCCATCCGCAAGAGTTATTCATCCGGCAGACGGCCATTGGCTGATCCAGGACAAATCCCTGGCTAGTCAGGGCGCTATTGCCGGCGCTGGCTTGAGCTTCGAAGCCGGGCGAGCGATCGCGTACATCTCCCAGCTGATCTGCTTGAGCAAGGCCTGCCGGTCATCGCCCTGCACGTACAGGTCGAAGTGGGTCCGGTTCGGCAGGAAGTGGAACGAGGACTTCGCATGCAGGCCATCCAGCACCGCCTGCAGCTTGTGCGCCGCGCCATCCAGGTAGAACGTGTCGGCGGTGCCGACGTACAAATGGATCTTGCCATCGAGATCAGGCTTCAGCTGCGACCACTGCTGCTGCAGCCGGTAGGCAATGTCATAGTGATCGCGCCAATAGGTCACGACCGCAGGATCGACGTCGCCGGTATCACGATTGAACATCGGCACAGGTCCGCCATCCTTCGCACGCGGCGAGAACACCCAGTCGAATGAAGTGAGCTGACCGCCGTACGAACCCAACACGCGCTCAAGCCGGGCGAACTGCTCGAACGTGCCCAGCACCTTGTCGTGATCGCGCACCAGCGGGTACGCCGAGCCGTCCGGCTTGCGATAGACGTTGGCATTCGCCGCGTACAGATCCACCCCGGTGAAATCATGAAAATCGCTGGGGTCCGGTGAAGTGGACCAGGTTCCGCCGAACACCTTCGGGTAGCGCGTCTGCAGCCACAACGTGGCCCATCCGCCGGAAGAGTGCCCATTGAGGAATCGCCCGTTGGTACGGCCGTCCATGCGGTATTGCGATTCCAGTTCGGGGATGAGTTCGGTGGTCAGCGCGTGTCCCCAGGGTCCGTTGTTGACCGAGTCGGCAAACTCATGCGTCCCGGTAGGGCTTGATTCGTCCAAGAACACCCAGATCATCGGCGGCATTTCACCCTTGACCATCGCCGTGTAGACGTTGACCAGTGGCCCGATCGCGCGACGGTTGTTACCACCAAAGCCCTGCGTGTAATACACCGTGGGATAGCGTGTGGCAGCCTTCGGATCGTAGCCCGGCGGCGTCAGCACCCAGCCGCGCATGGTGATCGGGCGACCCCAGAATGCACTCAGCGAAGGACTGACAAAATCGACCAAAGTCGCATGCTGGTGTGCAACGGGAGCTGCCTCCCGAATGGCAGCTGGCGTCGACGCGGACAGCGTCCACGGGTCGCTCGTCGGCAGCGCCTTGACCAGGGTCAGCAGCGGTGCGCTGGCCGCCGGCAGGTGAACCTTCACCACTTCGCTGACCAGGTCACCCGCACCCCGTCCGGAGTAGTTGTAGCTGTGGTCGACATCGAGCACAGCCTGCACGTAATAGTCGCCCGGCGGCAGTTGCGAGTAGCCGGTTGGAAACGCCAGTTGATCAGTATCTATATCGACGCCCTGCCCCGGTTTCCATTGACTTATTTCGCGCGCGGCAACTGCGGTTTGCGTCGCGTGAAACGGATCGGCGTCGACTTCCTCGACCGCACTGCTCTTGCCTGCGGACTCTTCCTTGGCCTGGGCCTCGGCGGTCTTGACATCGATCGCGAACAGCAGCAGCCGACCCGATGTCGGTTGCGCCGCAGCGGTACCCATCTGCACGTGAAAAAACTGATGAGCGGTGGCCGTATCGGTTCGTGCGTGCCCTACGTTGACCAACAACCCGAGGCACAGCAAACCGGCAACAGCATGACGACGATAGCGCATGGTGAATTCCCCCTAACAACGAAACCATGGAGTCAGCAACCCGTCCGAAACCTCGAGACGAGCTGGGCCTGATCAATCTTTTTGTGTGTCGGACTTGTTGCTCGCCAATGGCACCAACCGCAAATCCTGGAAATCGAAACTGAAGTCGGTAAGCGGTGATACCGGCTGCATCAGCATTTCGCGGATGCCAGCGTCGGGATCCAATACGAAATTGACGAAGGCATCGGCATTCAAGGCGCGGTCGTCCCAGTGGACGATGAAGCTGTCGTGCTGCCATGGCGTCATGCTGCCGATCAACTGCGCGGTCTTGGAAAAGCGCAGGCGCAGCTTGCCATTCTCGTTGCTGACGATCACATCGCCGTACCAGGGATCGCGATAAGTACCGGCGTATTTCGCCAATGGCAGCGAGGGCTTGCTATTCGGGTCGCGGGCTGCCTGATGTTTGGCGAAGCTGTCGTCGGCATTCGATCTGGCCTTCTTTACGGCTTTGTCATAGACGGCAACCCAATCGGTTTTGTGCGATGGATTCAGGTACGCATCGAGCACGCGATAGGTCACCGCATTGAAGGCAGCGCCGGACTCCTGATTGGTCAGCACCACCACGCCCAGATGAAGTTCCGGCACCAGGGTCACTCGCGAGACCATGCCGGGCCAGCCGCCGGTATGCCACACCAGCCGTTGACCACGATAGTCGGACAGGAACCAGCTTTCGCCATAGCCGTAAAAGTGCGGAAGCAGCGGCGCCAGTTCTGGAATCGGCGGCTTGGCGATGGTGATCGGGGTAAGCATCGACCACATTTGCTGCTGGCTATCTTCGGAAAACAACCGGGTCGGCTTACCGTCCGCGCCGGTGGTCGGCAGCACACCACCGGCCAGCTGCACGTTCATCCACTTGGACAAATCGTGGACGCTGGCGTAGATCCCGCCGGCGCCCGGGTCGTTGAGCCAGGCCATCGGCGGCACCGGTTTGAGATCCTTGAAATTGAATTCGGCGTGACCCATCGCCACGTCCATGCCCGGCTTGAGCCCGGTCTTGTCGATTAGCGACTCGTCCATGCCCACCGGCTTGAAAATATGCTCGCGCACATAGTCGGCGTAGCTCTGACCCGACGCCTGCTCGATCACCAACGTCGCTACGGCGAACAGGATGTTGTCGTAGGCGTAGTTGCTGCGGAAGCCGTTCTTGATCGGCACGTTGCGCAGACGTTCGACGACATCCCTCGTGCTGTATGAAGTGGGTGGCCAATACAGCAGATCGCCCGCGCCGAGACTCAGGCCACTGCGGTGCGCCAGCAGGTCGCGGATGCGCATCTCATGGGTGACATACGGATCGGACATGCGAAACCATGGCAGGTGATCGATCACCCGATCGTCCATCTTCAGCTTGCCCTGCTCGGCCAGCTGCTGCAGCGCAGCAGCGGTAAACGCCTTGGTATTGGAGGCAATCGCGAACAAGGTATGCGCGTCGACCGGATCCGGCTTGCCGATCTCGCGCAGTCCGAAACCCTGCTCCATCACTACCTTGCCATCCTTGACGATCGCCACTGCGATGCCTGGCACATCAAACGTCTTGCGCGCACTGTCGACGTAGGCACCGAAGTCCTGCAATTGCGCTGGCAGTGTTGAGGGCTCGGTGGCTGGCACCTGTGCCAACGCAGCGCTGGCCACGACAAACAGTGCGCAACAACCCGCCAGATGCGCTGGGAAAACTCGCTGGGACATCCGGTGCTCCGTAGGTAATGCGCCTGACCACTTCGCTGAGACTATCGCGGCTTGCAGGCGGCAGACCAGCGCCACAGGTCACGGATCATCGATCGCTGCCCCGCCGGGCGACACGACCAGCAGACCGATTCACTGCAGCTAAACGCAGCGCAGCTAACATGCCAAGTCATTGTATGCGATGGACACCGCCCATGAGCCCCGCCGCCGACTTGTTTACCCCTTCTGACCATGCTGTCGAGGGCGCGCAGATCCGTGTCGGCATCGGCGGCTGGACTTACGCACCGTGGCGCAAGAACTTCTATCCCGACGGTCTGGTGCAGCGACGCGAACTGGAATATGCCAGCCGCCAGTTGCGCACGATCGAAATCAACGGCACTTATTACGGCGCCCAGAAGGCGGCGACATACGCGCGATGGGCCGCTGAAACTCCGCCCGGCTTTATTTTTTCGCTGAAGGCACCGCGCTATGTCACCGAGACCAAACGACTGGCCGACACCGAAAATGGCGTCAACGGTTTTGTGCGTGGCGGCTTGGCGGAAATGGGTGACCGGCTCGGACCGATCCTGTGGCAACTAACGCCATCGCGTCCGTTTGACGCGGACGATGTGGCCGCGTTTCTGGAGCAACTGCCGCGAGAACTGAATGGACAAATTTTGCGGCATGTACTGGAAGTGCGCCACCCCAGCTTCATGTGCGAAATCTACGTGGCACTCGCACGCAGCCACAACGTGCCCACCGTGTTCACCGACTCGCTCGACTATCCGTCGCTGGCCGATATCACTGGCGATTTTACTTACGCCCGACTGATGCGCAGCGCTGATGAAAAACCGACCGGCTATGCACCATCCGCGCTGGGTCACTGGGCAGATCACGCAAAAAGCTGGGCTGCGGGAAACGACATTCGCGAACTGCCGCACGCCGGTGCGGTACAGCGCAAGGGGCAGCCACGCGACGTATTCATATTTTTCATCAGCAGCGCCAAGCACCGTAACCCAGCCGCCGCGCTTGCACTGCAATCACGTATCGTTGGCACCGATTGATCGCCACCAACCGATAGTCAAGCCCGTACTAAACTCACCGCTGACTCTCTCACCCCCGGCATAGCCATGCGCCGCATCATCCCGTTGATCCTTCTCGCTGCGCTGGTCTGTGCCCTGTTTATGTGGCACCGGCAACCGGCCTCCATCGGCAGCACCCCTTCGGCAACCTCGGCCGCCACCCCGGCGCTGCCTGCATTTCTACCGCCGGAAGCCCGCACGACACTGGCCTTGATCGCCAGCGGCGGTCCGTTCCCGTACAGCCAGGACGGCGTGGTGTTCGGCAACTACGAACATCTGCTGCCGGCGCAACCGCGTGGCTACTACCACGAGTACACCGTGCCCACTCCTGGGGCGGATAACCGTGGCACGCGACGCATCATCACCGGTGGCACGCCGCCGCAAATCTATTACTACACCGACGATCACTACCGCAGTTTTCGCAGCTTCAAGGTAAACCAGTGAGCGCACGCGGCTTCGATCCCGACCTGACCCGACCGGCACAAAGCGGGGTGTACTTTGTCGGCGCCAACGATCTTGATCGTCTGGCGAAGATCGCCTTGCGTGACGAACTGTGTGTATGCCGCACGGATTTGAGCGGGTGCCATGACAGGGACGATCTGCTGCGACGATTGAGCGTGTCGCTCAAGCTGCCCGCCTCGTTTGGTTCCAACTGGGATGCACTGGCGGACTGCCTGCGCGACCTGCGCTGGATACCTGCGTGGGGTTATGTGCTGCTGTTCGACCACGTCGACGATTTGCGTCGCGCCGCCCAGGCGGATTTCGATATCCTGCTTGGGATACTCGACGACGCGGCAACGTTCGGCTGCGACCATGAAGTACCTTGGTTTGCCTTTCTCACGTTCCCGGACGAGCCGCTTGAAAGCCCCTGAACCATGTCACCCTATGCAACCCTGAAATCCCGGAATGTCATGCAAACCATCGAATTCGAACTGGAAGGCAGCTACGTCGAACTCAACATGCTGCTGAAGCTCACTGGCCTGTGCGATAGCGGCGGCGCCGGCAAGGCGATCGTCGCGACCGGCGCGGTATCCGTCGACGGCGCCATTGAATTGCGCAAGACCTGCAAGATCCATGCGGGTCAGCTAGTGACTATCGACGACGTGGAAATCCACGTGATGGCCGATCCGCGCTGACTGGGACGGTCGACGCGCCCAAACCCAGGTAACCGCTAGCGGTTGGCCAGCGAAACATCCAATACCCGGCACCGTCGTCTGCCGCTTTTCTGCATCCGCGAATGGCGCTACGACGTAAGTCCACGGGCCTGATGTCGATCTGAAACCACCCAAAGCCAGCGAGGCCACCCATGATTCGTCGCACAGCTTTTCACGCCATCCCCCTGGGCGCCCTGTTGATGCTGGCCGGGCTGACTGCGTGTCAACCGGTGTCCGCTGCCAGCGATACGGCGCTTCCCGCGCCCACCGTGGACGCGCCGAAGACGGCACAGAATGAACAGACCGCCGTACTGGCGGGAGGCTGCTTCTGGGGTGTCGCCTCGGTTTTCGAACATGTGAAGGGCGTAAAAAACGTCGTGGCCGGCTACTCCGGTGGCGGTGCCAGCACGGCTCACTACGATCAGGTCAGTGACGGCGACACCGGCCATGCGGAATCGGTAAAGGTACAGTTCGACCCGGCACAAGTCAGCTACGGCCAGTTGTTGCAGGTGTTTTTCTCGGTGGCGCTCGACCCGACCGAACTCAACCGGCAGGGCCCGGACAGCGGCACGCAATATCGCTCGGTCATCTTCTACGGTAGCGATGAGCAGAGAAAAATCGCGACGACCTATATCGCGCAACTGACGACGGCCAAGTCCTTCTCCGCACCCATCGTGACGCAAGTCGTACCTCTGCAGGCGTTCTATCCGGCCGAGGCCTACCACCAGCACTACGCGAGCATGCATCCGGACGATCTGTATATCGTCTACAACGACGCCCCGAAAGTCGTGCACCTCAAGCAGCAGTTTCCGTCGCTGTACCAGGAAGAACAGCATGTCGTCGAGGTGCAATTGCATTAGTAATGCCTGAACTGTCAGCCGCCATGCCAGTGTCTGTTCGGCTTCATTCAGTCTGTCTCGAACGTTTGGCATCCTACGCTCACGAAGCTCTGGCCGTCCCGCGGCTCCTGGCTGGCAACGATGGCGTCGGGATAGGGTTTCTCAGTCGTGGGCGGGTAAACAGGTTTGTAGTATTGCGTATGTTCCAGACCCACATAGGCAGATCCGCTCATGAAATTCCGAATGGCAATGAGCTGCAGATCAGTCTTCAGCTTGAGCAAGTCGCCTGGCTGCGCAACCAGCTCGACGTAGAACACGTCACCTGTGCCGTTCGCGTGGTAGGTGGCAGCCCGCGCCGCATGACCAAAAACCTTGATGCCCGGTGGGAACGTGTAGTTTATTTTTCTGTTGTCAGGGTCTTGTTTGTCCGAGCGGTCATCGACTTTTACGCCAAGACGCGTCAGTACCTCGACGATACTTTCATCGGGACTGTCGAAGTTAGCGCTGCCATCGAAGGCACCGACCGGTGAGAGGTCGCCCGGCGCAGTACCGCGCTTGCACAACACGGCATCCTGCAACCACATACCCAGATCGGCCCTCGATGTAAGGGCGGTCTCGCTAGCGTCCAGTTGCAGCGCGACAGCGGCCAACAACAAGGCGGGTAGAAGCTTGCTGGAAATTTTCATGGCTTGGCTCGCACGCAGCTATGCCTATTGCCGTTATCTTCAATCACGCGCGTAAGTACCAAAAGATCCGTCGAAATCGGCCTTGAGTCCAGCGATTGCCACGCTGATTTTTGGCAAAGAGGACGGCTTGTCAGGCGTCAAAGTAATTCGGTCGCCACTGTGGCTCCAGCAACCAACCGCCGCTTGATCGGTGGTGCCGTAAGACAGGCCGTATTCAAAACTCCCGTCGGGTCGCAGCAGGAGCTCCGAACCAACGTCTCTGATTCCGTGGAGATAATAGTGGCCTGCCACCTTGGTATCGGAAGGCGAGCATGTGGCAGCTGACGCCATACCGCTCGACACCGCGGCGCTACAGAGAGCTAACGCCATTATCTGCTTGAGGGTGTATTTCGACATTTGCTGCAATCCACGACAGGGTGTGCGCTCATTCTGTGTCCGGACCGCACCCGGGAAAATCAGAATGTTCTGAATGTTCTCGGCGCGAGTCTCGCCACTTGCCCCTCCCTTCACCTGGTACAGGCGACCAGGAAGAGCCCTCGTTACCCTTCTGCGACTTGGGATCAACAGCCAAAAACGGCTCGGACTTTGCGCAGCGACTTGCGTAAGCCAACGGGGCCCCCATTTCGTTACTTTCGCGCATACCGCGTCGCCGAGACGGTCGCCCTTACGTGTCACCTCCCGCAAGCCCTCCGCCAACCGAATCCGCCGATCTCACACGCAGCTTTCTGGGCGTGTTCCGTTACAGCGGGCGGGCGTTGGAGCTGGTCTGGAGTACCAGCCGATCGTTGACGATCGCTCTCGCATCGCTGACTCTGATTGCCGGTCTGCTGCCGGCGGGCGTCGCGTATATTGGGGCGCATATTGTCGATGCGGTGGTGACCGCGAGTCGGTTGTGGGCAGCTAACGGACATGCCCCTTTGGCGCCGGTGTTCCAGTGGGTAGCACTGGAAGGCATCCTGTTGGCGGCGCTGGCGGGCGCCCAGCGTGGGTTGTCGTTGTGCCAGTCGTTACTGCGCGCGCAGCTGGGCCAGCGCGTCAATGTGATGATCCTGGAGAAGGCGCTGACGCTGGAGTTGGCGCACTTCGAAGACTCCGAGTTCTACGACAAGCTCACCCGTGCCCGACGTGAGGCATCGACCAGGCCTCTCTCGTTGGTCACCCGCACCTTCGGTCTGGGCCAGAACGCGATTTCGCTGATCAGCTACGGCACGTTGTTGTTCCATTTTTCGCCGTGGGCAGTCGTCGTGTTGTTGCTGGCCGGATTGCCTTCCTTCCTGTCAGAAACAAAATTTTCCGGCGATGCGTTCCGTCTGTTCCGCTGGCGTTCTCCGGAAACGCGCATGCAGCTGTATCTGGAAACCGTGCTGGCGCGGGAGGACCATGCGAAGGAGGTCAAGCTGTTCGGGCTCGGACCGCTGTTGCTGGATCGTTATCGCGATATTTTCGACAAACTCTACAGCGAAGACCGCGACCTGACGGTGCGCCGCGAAAGCTGGGGTTTTGGGCTGGGCCTGCTGGGCACGATCACGCTTTATGCGGCTTACGCGTGGATCGCCATGACGACGGTGATGGGCCGCATCACGCTCGGTCAGATGACCATGTATCTGTCGCTGTTCCGGCAAGGCCAATCGGCTGTCTCGGCAATGCTGTCAGCGATTGGCGGCATGTACGAGGACAACCTGTATCTGTCGACCCTGTACGAATACCTAGAAACTCCGGTGCCGCCCTCGCCGGGTACGTCTCAACACGGCGCGAAGCCCAACGATGGCATTCGTTTCGAGCAGGTCAGCTTCACCTATCCCGGCGCCAGCGAACCGGCGCTGCGCGACATCCACCTGCATATCCGTCCCGGCGAATCGCTCGCACTGGTGGGCCAGAACGGCTCGGGCAAGACCACGCTGATCAAGCTGTTGACTCGTCTCTATTCGCCGGACTCCGGCCGCATCCTGCTCGACGGCACCGACCTGCGCGAGTGGGACGAAAACACCCTGCTGCAGCGCATCGGCGTGATCTTCCAGGATTTCGCGCGCTACCAGATGCGTGTCGGCGAAAATGTGGGCGCAGGCGATGTGCGCCATTTCGAGGATGAGGCGCGTTGGCGCGAGGCCAGCGACAAGGGCATGGCCAGCGAGTTCATCGAGGGCCTGCCGTCCGGCTTCAACACCCAGCTCGGCAAGTGGTTCCGCGAGGGACGTGAGCTGTCCGGTGGGCAATGGCAGAAGATCGCGCTGGCGCGTGCCTTCATGCGTTCACAGGCAGACATCCTGGTGCTGGACGAGCCCACGGCCGCGATGGACGCCGAAGCCGAAGCCAGCATCTTCGAGCATTTCCGCGACCTGGCCGGCAACCGCATCGCGATCCTCATTTCACATCGCTTCTCCACCGTACGCATGGCTGACCAGATCATCGTCATCCAGGACGGCCGGATCGTCGAGCACGGCAGCCACGAGCAATTGATGTCGCTGGACGGCCACTATGCGCACCTGTTCTCGTTGCAGGCACAGGGTTATCGCTAGTCCTACCGCCACTGGCTTGACCCTGGCCGCCCGCGCGCCCCATGCTTCGCTGTCTTGACCCACCCGAAACACACGCATGAGCAGTCGCTACAACGCCGCCGACATTGAAGTCCTCTCTGGCCTGGATCCGGTCAAACGCCGTCCCGGCATGTATACCGATACCACCCGCCCGAATCATCTGGTTCAGGAGGTGGTCGACAACTCGGTGGATGAGGCGCTCGCCGGCCACGCCAAGTCCATCGATGTGGTGCTGCACGCGGATGGCTCGGTGGAAGTCACCGACGACGGTCGCGGCATGCCTGTCGATATCCACCCGGAAGAAGGCGTTTCCGGCGTTGAGCTGATCATGACGCGACTGCATGCTGGCGGAAAATTCAGCGGCAAGAACTACAATTTCTCCGGCGGCCTGCATGGTGTCGGCGTCTCGGTGGTCAATGCCTTGTCGGACCGCGTCGAAGTGACCATACGCCGCGACGGCTCCGAGTACCGCATGGCATTCGAGCATGGCGACAAGGTCAGCCCGTTGGAGGTCATCGGCACGACGCCAAAGAAACGTACGGGTACCACCCTGCGCTTCTGGCCGGAAGCGAAGTATTTCGATTCGCCAAAAATATCATTGTCCAAGCTCAAGCATCTGCTGCGCGCCAAGGCAGTGCTATGCGCCGGTCTCAGCGTGAAACTCACCGACGCGTCGACTGGCGAAGTCAGCGAGTGGTACTACGAAGATGGCCTGCGCGATTATCTGCGCGACGAACTCGACGGCGCCGAGGCGTTGCCGAATGAGTTGTTCGTGCATCACATGGCGCGCGACGTCGAGGGCATGGAAGTAGCTCTGGCATGGCTGCCGGAAGGTGAGCTGGTGCAGGAAAGCTACGTTAACCTGATCCCCACCGCGCAGGGCGGCACCCACGTCAACGGCCTGCGCACCGGCCTGACGACGGCGGTCCGCGAGTTCTGCGACATTCGCAACCTGCTGCCGCGCGGCGTCAAGCTCGCGCCGGAAGATGTGTGGGAGCGGCTCGCGTTCGTGCTGTCGACTCGCTTGCAGGATCCGCAATTCGCCGGCCAGACCAAGGAGCGGTTGTCGTCGCGGCAGACCGCCGGCATGGTCGAAAACGTCATCCACGATGCCTTCAGCCTGTGGCTCAACCAGCATGTGGAACTGGGCGAACGCATCGCCCAGCTTGCGATCGAACGTGCCAGCGCGCGTCTGAAAGCAGCCAAGCAGGTCATCCGCAAGAAGATTACTCAGGGCCCGGCACTGCCTGGCAAGCTGGCCGATTGCACCGCTACCGACCTGACGCGCACCGAACTGTTTCTGGTCGAGGGCGACTCCGCCGGCGGCAGTGCGAAGCAGGCGCGCGACAAGGAATTCCAGGCAATCCTGCCGTTGCGCGGCAAGATCCTGAATACGTGGGAAGTCGAGTCCGGCTCGGTGCTCGCATCCGAAGAAGTGCATAACCTGGCCATCGCGATCGGCTGCGATCCAGGCAAGGACGATTTGTCCGGCTTGCGCTACGGCAAGGTCATCATCTTGGCCGATGCCGATTCGGACGGTCTGCACATCGCCACCCTGCTGGCGGCATTATTCCTGCGACATTTTCCGACGCTGGTCAGCGAAGGCCATGTGTTTGTAGCCATGCCGCCGTTGTTCCGCGTCGATGTCGGCAAGCAGGTTTTTTATTGCCTCGACGAAAGCGAGAAAGAGGCGATGCTGCAGCGGATCGAACGCGAAAAGATGAAAGGCGCCGTGAATACCACCCGCTTCAAGGGCCTGGGCGAAATGAACCCGCCGCAGCTACGCGAATCGACCATTCATCCGGATACGCGTCGCCTGGTGCAGCTGACGATTGGCGAGGACGACGGCACCGCCAAGTTGATGGACATGCTGCTGGCGAAGAAGCGCGCCAGCGATCGCAAGGCGTGGCTGGAAGAGAAAGGCGACCTTGCGACGTTGGAGGTTTGAGACGCCGCGCCCCCAGCCCGTCATTCCTGCGCAGGCAGGAACCCGGCAACTTCACGTTTTCGGCAAGCAAGAGCACTGGGTTGACCAGCTTCGCTGTTGAAAGGCGCATCTGCCAGCGCAGGAATGACGGGCTGGATAGGGCACTCTTTCGTAACCCTTGCATCCAACGCCGCTTCCGCGCCGTATCTTCAAACGCTTCCAATCCGCGAAGTGGAAAACTCTGGAGAACCCGATGAATATCAATCAGCGCATGCGTACCCTGGCAATAGGCCTGTCACTGGCACTGGCTGCGGTAGCCGTCGTGCCGACGGTCATGGCCGATTCAATGGGCATGGACAAGACGGTCATGGTCGGCGGTGCCGCGATGTATCCGTCGAAGAACATCATCCAGAACGCGGTCAACTCAAAGGATCACACCACCCTGGTTGCTGCGGTGAAGGCCGCGGGCTTGGTCGATACCCTGTCTGGCACGGGCCCGTTCACCGTGTTCGCACCGACCAATGAGGCGTTCGCCGCCCTGCCCGCTGGCACGGTCGACAACCTCCTGAAGCCGGAAAACAAGGCCGCACTGACCAAGATCCTCACCTACCACGTCGTTCCGGGTCGCATGACCTCCGACGATCTGGCCAAGGCGGTGGCGGCGGGCGGCGGTACGGCCTCGCTGAAGACGGTCGAAGGTGATTCGATCACCGTCGCCAAAGACGGCAACCGTTGGGCGATCACCGATGACAAGGGCAACGTTGCGCACATCACGATCGCGAACGTGTTGCAGTCCAACGGCGTGATCTTCGTGATCGACAAGGTGCTGATGCCGTAACTGCGCGTCACCACTTGAACCACCGTCGCCCCGGTTCCCTCGCCGGGGCGACTTTTTTTGTGGCAACAGCAGCGTTATGGTGTCCGGACTCTTTCATGGATAACCTCGCATGGCCCTGCTCCCGCCACTCGATCTGCAACGCTGGATCGACGAACATCGCCACTTGCTGAAGCCGCCAGTCGGCAACAAATGCATCGTCGATGGCGACTTCATCATCATGATCGTCGGCGGGCCCAACGCTCGCACCGACTACCACCATGACGAAGGCCCGGAGTTTTTCTACCAACTCGAAGGCGAGATGGTGCTGAAGGTGCAGGACGATGGCCAGGCACGCGACATCCCAATCCGCGCCGGCGAAATGTTCTACCTACCGCCGAGAGTGCCCCACTCGCCGCAACGCATGCCGGCGTCGATCGGACTGGTGATCGAACGTCGCCGCGTCAATGCAGAGAAGGACGGCTTGCTATGGTTCTGCGAGCGCTGCAATCACAAACTGTACGAAGAGTATTTCGTGCTCGACAGCATCGAAAATGATTTCCCTCCGGTGTTCGATCGTTTCTATGGCTCGCGTGAGGCCCGCACATGCAGCGAATGTGGCCATCTGAATCCGGCGCCAGCGAAATACGCGTGAGTAAGGGAGTGCACTGCTAGCGGATGGCCAGCCATTTGTTCGCCATTCGCCGCAGCGAGGCGTCGAGGGTGATATCAGCCACGACGTCCGTCACCGGTCGCCACGCCAACGCGTGGGATTCCTCGTTGATCGTGTAACGATCGTCCGAACCGGCTCGCACCACATAGCGCACGTCATAGTGCCAATGCTCCGGTTCGTTGCCGCGAGCCGCGATGCGGTGCCGATCGAGGTCAAAGATGCCATCTTCAACACGCAAATTTGCCACCCCGGTTTCCTCCTGCGCTTCGCGCAACGCCACCCGGGCCAGATCCGTATCGCCATCGGCATGGCCACCGGGCTGCAGCCACATCCCCAGTTTGCGGTGATGCATCAGCAGCACGCGGTCACCTTCGGCACTGACCAGCCAGGCTGAGCCGGTGAAATGCCCCAGCGGAAACCGACGCTCGAAAACCGCCGGATCGGAGCGCAGGAACTCGCGAAAAGTCAGGGCAGATGCGGCTTCGTCCGGCCAGAGCGACGCGTAGGCATCCAAGTGGGTAAGCAGCTGCGAAAAATCTGAGGGCATGGGTGAAGCACACGGCACCGCTGGGGGCGGTCATGATAGCTGCGTCGCAGCTTGTCCCCCTTGTCCCGCTCCGTTATGGTTACCCGTCACGTCAGCTCGACATGCCACGTTCATGTGGCTCAGATCGGGCGCCGTATTTGCTTTCACGGGGAGTCATTGCATGCTTTTCAAGCGCGTCAAGCCGATTGAACAAATCCTGGCAACAGCGGAAAAAAAAGGCCTTAAACGCCAACTCGGCGCGTTTCAGCTGACTCTTCTCGGTATCGGTGCCGTGATCGGTACCGGCATTTTCGTACTGACGGCCGAAGCTGGTCAGAAAGCCGGCCCCGGCATGATGATCGCCTTCGTCATCGCAGCCACTGTCTGTGGGTTGGCCGCACTCGCCTATGCCGAACTGGCGGCGATGGTCCCGGTGTCTGGCTCCGCTTACACCTACACCTATGGCGTGCTTGGTGAGTTCGTTGCCTGGATCGTCGGATGGGCACTGGGCCTTGAATACGGCATAGGCGCGGCCGTGGTCTGCGTTGGCTGGTCCGGATACATGAACGGCTTGCTGGCGCAGAGCAATTTCCTGGGTGGCGCGTTTGCGTTGCCGGAGTACCTGCGCACAGGACTCTATGCGGGTGGATCGTTCAATCTGCTGGCTTTCATCATCGCCCTGCTCGTCACGGTATTGCTGGTGATCGGCACCTCGAAAAGTGCGCGCGTCAATGCTGTGTTGGTCAGCATCAAGATCATCGCGTTGACGGCTTTCGTGCTGATTGCCGTGCCTGCGGCG